>SDBV01000780.1_pt1 | contig 46360 bp, 40 predicted proteins | sample 2277081 | NCBI WGS metagenome assembly SDBV01 (sample SAMN10402039, study PRJNA504765) | marine sediment metagenome | isolation source: marine sediment core GS10_PC15, 223 cmbsf | place: Arctic Ocean: Southern Knipovich Ridge | collected 2010
CAGATACTTGTTATGGAAGATATGTGTAATAAAAAAAGTATCGTGGTGAAAGCCACGTAGTTGGAGCGATGGCGTCTCCCTTCTTGATGGGGTATAATCCTCATATAAGATGTAGCTTGCGATCTTGAAAGGTGAAGAGCCTGGAGTTGCAAGAAAGAATCCGCTGAATTTATTCATGGGGAGTACGTCAATGTAGAGAGTTTACCTATAGTACTAAGGGAAAATGCTTTGGGATTGTTGTCTTTGTCCGTAATAACATTTTAGTCTTTTCTGGTGGAATGTTTGAAAGAGCTATTCTCTTATTGAAGCTTTTTCGAAGTTGTGCTACACTAAATGTATCCCTTTAACGTACAAGACAAGGAAAAGTATGGCACAGCAGAAAGAGGTAACATTGTTTGATCGTTATGCGATATTTGAAACAGGTGGTAAACAATATCAGGCCCTTGAAGGCAAAACTGTCGGTATCGAAAAGCTTAATGTTGAAAAAGGCTCATCAGTAACCTTCGATCACGTTCTCCTAAGAAAAATGGGTGAAAAAGAGATAGAAGTAGGTAAGCCTTACCTGACTAAGCCTATTAAAGCGGTCGTTGTTAAACACCTCAAGGGGCCAAAGATCATCGTGTTTAAATTTAAACGACGTAAAAAGTATATGCGAAAGCAAGGTCATCGCCAACCGATAACCGTTGTCCGTATTGAATCGATCTAGGGTTCACTATGGCACAAAGGGGGGTTAGCTATTTTTTTCTCATACTACTTGGGACGATCGTTTTTGCAGCAGATCCGGAGACAGAGTCTCTAAATGTGCCTCAGGATCAGGCCGGTTCCTCCTCTTTTTATATAAAGTACCCCTTTATTAATCTTGAATCCTGGCTAGAAGATTCTGATGATCTACGCAGGCAGTACGAAGAGCTGTCTGATGAGGATAAACAGCTTTTATTTGAGCTTTTTGACCTATTCAATGATAATTTTCAGCAGGCCTTTCATTCGATGATCGGAGAAGAAGACCTTTCCCAACAGTAAACATTTCTTTCTGAATAAAAAATAAAAAAAATCATCGCATTTGTTAATAGAAGTATGCTACGCTAAGAGTAGATAACTAATAACAGGTGTAGTATGAATGATCTTTTAAAACGGCTAGCACTTTTCTTCGTTGGAATCGGCATGGGGAGCATTCTTGTCGTTACGGTAAGAGCAGGAAACTCTGTTGCGCAGGCTATTGCTATCGATCAGGATCAAAAGATCGTTCTTGCAGGGCGTGCAGATAATCAAAGTAATAGAACGACCGATTTTGCCTTAGCACGGTACAATCTTGATGGAACGATCGATTTGTCATTTAATCCTCAGGGAGTTTTTGGCGGTCTACCGGGGCGGGTGACTCTTGATGTTCAAGGTACCAACGATCTACTCAATGCTGTAGCTATCGACAAGGATAACAAGATCGTCATTGCCGGTTCAACGGCCGGAACTCTGACAGCCGGCTTGACCAGTGAGCTTACCTCATTTTCGGTGGCTCGTTTTAATACTGATGGATCGCTTGATACAACTTTTAATGCTCTGGGTCAGTTGCCTGGTGGTCCTGGCGTTGCTCTTATCGATGTTAGTATCTTTTCAGATGTTGCTAACGGGTTGGCAATCGATAGTAATGATAGGATTGTCATTGTGGGTACGACCAGTGATGGTATAAGTCAGAACGTCGCCGTAGTACGACTGACCAGTGATGGATCATTGGATACAAGCTTCGACTCAGAAGCGCCAACGTCCTTTGTAACAACGATTATACCAGGTATCATAACGGTTAATGTCAGGGGAACGGAAGATACGGCAACGGCCGTTGCCATCGATGCGCTCAATAGCATTTATATCGGTGGATTTTCAGATAGTGGCCTCAACACCGACTTTCTTGTGATCAAATTGAATGAGAATGGGACATTGGATACGAGCTTTAATCAGTTTAGTCTTATTCCGGGTATTATTATTGAGGATATTCGCGAAACAGAGGATCGGGCCTTTGCGCTCAAGCTTGATGCGCAGAATAATATTATTGTAGCCGGCTCATCAAGTAATGGCTTTAACCTCGATTTTGCTCTTATGCGTTTTACGCCTGAGGGGGTTCTTGATGAGACGTTCGATCCGCCAGGATCGGTTACAAGGCCGGGAATCGTCGTGACGGATATCGCGGGCGATGACGATGAAATCAAAGGTGTTGCCTGTGATGCTGAAAATCGTATTGTCATAACCGGTTTTTCAAATATCGGGTTTAATCGTGCCTTTGCTACTGCTCGTTATACTACAGATGGCTCTCTCGATACAACATTCAATTCTACAGGAGTAACTCCGGGGGTGGTCATTACGAATATAATAACGCTTGGCAACCTCCAGAATAATGATAATGAGGCCAATGGAATTGCGATCGTTAATCAGAACGATATAATCGCAACCGGTTTTTCTCATGATGGGGTGCAGACCAATTTTACCACAGCTAACTATTTAGAGGATGGTCAACTTAATCCGGCTTTCAATGCTGGAGGATTAGAACCGCCAGGAGATCGACTGGGCATCGTTTTTACGCTCTTTGGTGAGCAACAAGTTCTGCAAGGAAATGGCGTTCCTCTCTTAATCGGAGGGGATATTTCTCAGGTAAGTCCCGAGATACGAAAAGATTTACAGTATCCGCTCGAGCCGCGCCAGCCTGCTATTATACAAGAGGGGCTACGTATCACCAGTGATTATCAACCTACGCTTCAGGGGGTATCATCACCAAATGCTATTATTAGGTTATATGTAGAAAATACTCCGCTCACCGGCGTTATGGCAGATGCAGAGGGCAACTGGTCCGCTACGCTTCCACCGTTGGTGGATGGAACCTATACCGTTACAGCTCAATCGATCGATCCCTTATCAGGGTTAAGTCTCGCTTCGGTGCCCGTAACGGTTACTATCACAACTGAGATTCCTCCGGCACCTCTCATCGAGGTTCCTGGGAGAGATGCGCGGGTGGTGAGAAAAAACGTGCATATTCGAGGACGGGCGCTACCTGATGCTCTTGTAACGATTTTTATTGATGCCAAACCGGTCGGTACTACCCTCGTTGGCAAGACCGGGCTGTGGGAATTTAGGAGTGAACCACTATCTGATGGCTCTCATACACTCTTTGCTACTGTGACTGATCAGGCCGGTAACATCAGCGATCGTTCCGATAGTACTCCTTTCATACTCGATACGGGAGTTGAGCAAGCTCCGCGTATTATCAGTCCACGCACAGGGGCTACGTTCACAAAATCAGCTGTAACCATACAAGGAGAGGGGAAAAGTAACTCATTCATTCATCTGTATCTCAATGATACCCGAGTTGCCCGTGTCAAGACTGATAAGAAGGGCACGTGGTCCTACACGCTGCGTAACCTCAAAGATGGTGAATATAATATCCATGTAACGACACGTGATAATCGCTTATCGTCCGATACACGGAAGTTTAGTGTCAAAACAGTCACTCCTCAGCCTGCAAAAATTGCATCGGCTCCTCCAACCAAAGGTCTTATTAATGGAAGCGGGGAACCGCAGGGGATCGTTAACCTCTACCTTGATGGGGGGAGTCTTGGCACAACGAGAGCAGATCAGCAAGGACGATGGTCATTTACGCCCGTAGATGATAAAAAAATTCCGCGTGGTGCCCATCATATTAAGGTAAGTGTTGCCGATCAGGCAGGTAATATTAGTCGTTTTCTCGAGAAGGATATGGAAGTTTGATGGTGGCTTGTTTCTGTAGAGAGGTGATATAAGTTTAGCGGAGAGCCCGCCCTTGGTCTGATTTGTTAAGCAGGATTATGAACATAAAACTAATTTTTTCAAAGAGGTCCCCAGGCTTTACGCCTGGGGCATGCAGGTAATAATAATACTTTTTTAGGATTGTTCTTGTGATCGTTTTTTTATAGCATCTTTCACCAAAGTTAAAAAGCTGATTTTCCTCATATTCCTGCGCTCAAATAGCTCCTTCACTGCTCTCAGCAATATGCTATTCCACCCTATACTGCTTAATGTCCACTGGGCATCTTGATGCTCATATAGTGCGAGTAGCTTTCCCTGGCTATCATATACGCTGCCTTTACTCCATGATGCCGGTGGGTTACTAAACGGGTTAACACATATTCCCTTTCTATTTCCCTCTGAATCGTACACTTGGATCCTATCATTATCTGATACCTGAACAGCCCCACTCCCATCGGAAGAATATGCTATATAAGAGTCACTACGCAATGTCCACTGCAGCTTTCCCTGTGCATCATATATTTGGACTGGTTCATTATCATCTCCTGGTAAACCTACTATGTAGACTTTCGTCAAGTTTGGAGTAAATATCATCTTAAGATAGTAGGCTTCAACCAATATATTTAAACTCTCCTCAATATAACCTCTATCCGTAGCACTGATTTCATTTTCATATTCAAGCGAATAGCCCTTAAGAACGTGCTGCAGCTTAAGATCAAGCAGCTCAAGCAGACTCAACTGATAATCACGCTTGAGGTTTATGTTCCTCCTGTCATCATGATTTTCATTGATCTGAGGATTAAAGCTTTTGGCAAGCTGAGGAAAACAGACAAAGGGATTTTCATTGATCTGAGGATTAAAGCTTTTGGCAAGCTGAGGAAAACAGACAAAGGGAAGGCTTTCGACTAACGCCGCTCGAGACTCACTAGTATCTACCTGCCAAAAATTATGCAGAGTAGGTTGTTCAGCTTCCTTAATCATAGCTTGCATTGTAAAAAGCGTGGTACCCATGGTAAGAAAGGTTCCTACGAGAGCTCCTTTGATAAAACCATATTGCATAATTATTCCTTTAGGTTGTATTGTGATACTACTTATTGTGTGTGCTCTTCTTCAGCGCTCGCCAAACATATATCATATGTCGTTCTTCAAGAGTAGAGGAGACTGTGTGGGCAATCGCAGTTCTCATCCTACATGGTACTTATTATAGAATTAGAACAACGCGTGTCAATAGAAAATTTTTTTAAAAATAGAAAGCGCTGGCCTATAGCGTTTTTTTCATGCCCATTTTCTCCTAGAATTACGTGATCTGAGAAATGAACTTGAACGTAATAGGTAAGTAAATGATCTATCTTCGACTACAGCATTAGACCCGAAGTTGGGTCCCCTCAAGATTTCATAATTTTGCCAATTTTGTCAGATCTTTTACTGAGCCTGAGAAAATAAGCTGATCTTCCGGGGCTACGGTATACTCATCTGTTAAGGTTTCGATGTCATTATTGATTTTACGCCCAAGGCAGGTGATGCCATACTGTTCCTGAAGATGAAGGTTCTTAAGTACTGTGTTGTGGAACTTTTCAGGAGCCTCGAGCTGGCTAATGCAGAAACGGGGCGAAAGCCTGATAAGTGCGTTAAAGGGAAGGCTCAAGGTATCTGCAAGGCGTCTGCCTACTTCACGCTCAGGTAGAATGACCTGATCAGCACCAATAAGCTGCAGGATTTCCTGATGAATTTCACTTATTGAACGGGTAATAACGGTAGGAATACTCAGGCGGTTTTTTAAAAGGGCGGTTACCAATATAGATTGGGCGAAATTTTCACCCATTGCGACAATAGCGGTATCCATTTCATTAATACCGATGCTGCGTAAGCCGTCCTCATCCGTTACGCGCATGCAGACTGCATGGGTCACCTTATCTCTTATGGAAGCTACTATCGATTCATTACTATCGACAGCAAGAACATCCATGCCATTATCGGCTAATGTTGTTGCGAGATCATAGCCAAAACGTCCTACACCAATTACACAAAATTTCATGTTGTTTCCTAGCTCATCATTAATCGTTCTTCTGGATATTGAAATTCTACCTTATCTCGCTGCACTCGTAAAGCGATCATGAGGGTAAGTGTACCAACTCTGCCCATGAACATGTTGAGAATGATAAGCAGCTTTCCTGCGATTGAGAGAAAGGGGGTTATCTCCGTTGCTAAGCCTAAATTGGTAAAAGATGATGCTGCTTCAAAAAAGACACTTATAAAAGTGCTATTGCTTTCAAAAAGAGCTAACAGGAACGTACTCCCCATTATCCAACAGATGCAGACGGAAAGGACGGTCATCGCTTTTAAAATCTGATCCGGAGGAATACGCCGTCCCTTAATCTCAACCACCATTTTCCCTTTTATAACCGCCCGTATCGTTGCTAGAAAGAGGGTGAATGTCGTTACTTTAATACCGGACCCGGTTGAAACGGGTGACGACCCGATAAAGCTGTATATAATAATCATAAAGACCGTTGCTGTTTGCATTGTGCCTAGATCGATAGTAGTAAGCCCCGTGCTCCGATACGAAATAGCATTAAATAGCATAGTACAAATCATTACCCACCAGGGATGCTGCGTATGCTTCGGTCCTTCAATGAGAACTAAAGCAAGTGTAGCAATGAGTATCAAAAGCGCCGTTACGGACATAACAACCTTAGTCGTTAATGAAAAATGAAAATGCTTTCGTTCCCATTTTTTTCGTATATAGAAAAGCACTTCATAGAGTGTTAAGAAGCCTATGCCGCCCAATAGAATAAGGAGAGCAGTTACTGCTAGAAAGGGTATATTCGCCTGAAAAGGGCCGAGGCTTTGCTGTGCAAAACTACTTAATCCCGCATTACAAAAGGATGAAACACTATGAAAAATCGCATGAAACAGCGCTTCATCGGGTGTATAATAGGGAGCTATGAGTGTATAGATGGAGAAAGCTCCTATAAGCTCTACGAGTAACGTGAGCCCTATAATAAAATAAAGAATATAGCGAGGATTTTTAAGTTCGGTTACTTCAAGGATCTGTCCAATCATAAAGTGAGTTGAGATACCTAGCTTGAAAAAAAGTGAGACGAGACAGAGCCAGAGGGTTAAAAGGCCGATTCCTCCAATTTGGATAAGGCCTAAAATAACGCATTTACCAAAGAGGGTGAAAGAATCGAAGGGAACGGTTAATACCCCGGTAACGCAGGTAGATGATGTTGCGGTAAAAAAACAGTCGATCAACGAAATGGGTACTCGCTGTGCAGCCGGTATCATTAGAAGGATCGTACCTATAGCTATTGTCAGGCAAAAGGAAAACAGCACCGTTTTAACGGGCGAATTAAATAGATACTTGTACAAACTCATGCGCTCTTTCTTTCATGATCATAATCATACATTAATATAAGCAGGAATCCCCATCCTCTGTCAAGAGGTCTACTATTCCTGCATTGAGCTGAACGTGGTAGAGTATCCATAGGTTCCTATCTCTTATCTTGAGAGGCACTCAAAGAGCTTGCGTGAGAGTTTTCACGAAGTTTTCACCAGCAATGTTTTCTGAGGTGGTGCGAGCTATAAGGTAGCATAGATCCGCTTTCTGTTTAGCAGAGATCGTTATTTTGGCTTCATCTTGCCAGAATTTTGGACTTTCTATGAGTGTAGATTTGTTAAGAAGCCGCAATCCGATGGCAAACCATTCCTCATGTGACCCCAAGATCTCCTTTATTCTTGCAAAGTAGAATTCTTGCGTATATAGTTCAAGTATCGTGGCAAAGGTGCGCTTGTGCTCGAGCGAGAGTAACGCGGCAAAATTAGGCGCTTTGACTAAGGTATACGGGCTTTCAATTTTAGCAATCGCTATAAAAGGACTCCATGCGCTTTTTTCAAGCTTATCTGGTTTGCATGTGCAGACTGTACATCCTAACTCTAAAAAATTGACAACCCATCCAGGGAGCTCTTTTTCCTGGTGTTCAGGCGCTGTAACGTTTTCTCCAACGTGCTTATTTGTAACGTGCTCAGGTGCTTGAGCAGATCGAGGAGCTTGAGATCTTCCCGTTTCTGTTACTGGTGCTTCCTTGCGAGAGCTCCACAAATATATCGCACTGGCAATAGCGGTGCTGGCAACAGCTGCAATGCCTACTTTTTGTATGGTTGATGATGAAGAGGATGCAGCCTGTTGATGAGTGACAGAGGATCTTTTTTTGGTTCTTGAGGGGGCCACTTTTTTTACCGCGGAATCCGGTTGAGCAGAGGAGTATACTGATCTTTCAGGGCTTTGGGCCGGATGCGCTTTTACTTCCTCTACGCTGTCGAGATCAGGAATAGCAATAGTTGTTTCAGCGTGGGTACGATTTTTCGTTGCTTCGTGGTCTACCTCTTGGATCTTACCAAGATCGGGAAGAGCAATACCTGTCTGATTTTGGGTGGCATGTTTCACGTCCCCTAGGCTTACCTCATCTACCGTATCAAGATCAGGGATGACTACTCGTTCCATAGCACAGGTGTTCTGAGCACCACAGAGTACTATAGTCATGAAGAATCCTATTATTTTTTTCATGTTAACACCTTTCTTGATGCTCATACGTTGCTTGCATTACACACACGTTCTGGTGAGAAATTGTTGTAGGCCCTTTCTTATGGGATTATGATCTAAAGTCTTTGAGGAGCGCGCCTACGTCGCTGGCGAATTCGGAAAAAGCACCACCTTTTTTCTCGACCTCAGCCGGTTCGAATAATGTTTTCATCTGCGCATCCTTGGCATAGTCCCCTGGAGTTTTGTTTGTCTTATCTCTAAGCGTAAGGAGTCGTTGCAGAGCGATTCTCTGCCTTTGCGCCTGCCTGTCATTACCATCAGACTCTCCATCGCTGCCATATAATAGAAGCATTTTTGCTACGTCAACCTTTCCTCCTCTTACCGCATAATGCAACGGTGAGTAACCATTCTGATCCTGTTGTATTATGTTATCTTTGAGATGGGTGAGCAGATAAGAAGCGGCATGGGTACTTCCTGCTTCACAGGCATAATGCAGCGGCGTCTTAATCTGCTGCGGTGGAGGTGGATTATTGTGCTTGCCCGTATTTAATGTGGGGCTTTGTTGACCTTCACCATCTTTATTCTTTGGTCGCTCAGATGCATCGAGTATTTTTAGCTTCCAGGTAACGTATGCAAGAACTTGTATTTGGTTAGCTGCAGCTGCAATACATGCAGCGCTATAGAGAGTTTTTTTGTCCGGTTGTCTCCACGTGCAGAGTGTTAGAACACCCTCATAAAATCCTAGTGCAGCGGCTAACAGTAATGGGGTGTGGCCATTGCTGTTGAGGACATCTAATGGTGTTCCCCATTCGATGAGAGTAGTGAGTGTCGGTTTTGATTTTAATATAATCGCTCTATGGATAGGTGTCTGTCCTTCGTTATCACGTGTATGAAGTGAGACCTTCAGATCCATAAGGAGTTGAATGCATTCTTCATTGCCTTTCATAACCGCGAGATGAAGTGGTGTCATGTCTTCATGATCCTGAATATTTGGCCGAGCATGAAACCCATGTATAAGGAGTTTAGCACTGGTGACATGATTGTTTTCGATAGCATAATGAAGTGGTGTTCGCCCTCGGCCATCCTGTTCTTCCACCTTTGTGCCGAATCTGATAAGAGCTTTTATTACTGAAGTATTGCCCAGTTCAGAAGCATAATGAAGAGGTAACTTATTGCTTGAATCGGCTATAAGGTACCCAGCATGGAGTAAGGTTTTTAATACCTCGGCATACTGGTTGGCTTCTTCCTGCACACTAAACGTCGGGGTATACATAAGGGCATAATGGGCTGCCGTCCTTCCCTTATTATCTTGAGCCGTTTTGGCAGCCCCCTGTTGAAGGAGATAGCTTATAATGGGATGTTTGAAGTATCTGGTTGCCCAATGTAAGGGGGTAGCTTTAGTAGTATCTTCGGCATTCAGGTCGGCTTCGAGGGCGAGCAAGGTACGTATACACTCCTCTGTCCCAAATTTAACAGCCCAGTGCAAAGGGGTTTCTCCCGATTTATTTTTATGATTAGCCAGTATCTGAGGATCATGATCAACGAGGAGGTGAAAGACCTTAAAATGGCCGTTTCTGACCGCGTTAAAGAGAGGTATATTACCATCACTATCTTTCGCTTTTTTGCGATATCCTTTTTTTATCAAATCTTGTATAGCCGCTTTATCTCCCTGTTCAGCTGCTTTATGTAGCTCCGTTTGCGATGCTGTCGAGGTAAGAATTTCCTTGCATTGCCGAAGCTTATGGGCAAGCTGTTCAGTATCCTCCTTTGTGGGCACTTTCTCGAGGAGTATTTCTGCTACTTTGTCAGAAGCATTTAAGAGTTCAATAATATGGGGTACATTAAGCCCCATCGATTTTAAGAACATCGCATGCAGAGGGGCTGGGTTTACTAAAGCAACGAAGAGGCTTAGTAAGAGGAGCATGCGGATCTGAAGTAGATGCAAGATATTCATTTTTGCGGTAGTACGTACCATGGGTTCCTTTTTTGTAGATAATTGTGATCTTATACTATACTGCTATTTTTAAAAATTCAATCCAGAATGGGAGAGCTGCTAATGCATGACAAACCAGAGCGCAATAAAAAACGCTATTCCGGCCGCTACAATATAATAGAAATACCTATTGAGATAGTACTGAACGCTTTCTCCCCAGAGAGAGATGGCACCCGCAATAGCAAAGAAGCGAAGCCCTCGTGCCGCCATGGAGAGTCCCAGAAAAGGGAGTATTGGAAGGTGACAAAAGCCGGCTGTTAACGTAAGTACTTTAAAGGGGACGGGCGTGAGCGCAACAAAGAAAGTTGTCCAGGCCTGATACTGTTTAAACTGATCGACCAGTTGCTCAAATTTAGATGCTGAAACGAAGTAATGAATGAGCTTTTTGCCCCCAGCCTGCCATAATAATGAGCCGACTGCATAGCCTGCAAGAGCACCAAATGCTGAGATGATCGTTGCGAGCAGGGCATAGTACAGGGCTTTTTTCCGATTTTCAAGGCTGTAGAAGGCAAGGAGCGTGCTCACCGGAACGATAAAAAAGCCTTCGATGAACACAAGGAGCGCAAAGATCAAGGTGCCATAGCGAGCATGTACGTGTCTTCCAAGCCACTGGTACATGCCTTTCATATGAATCCTTATGCTAACAACTGTTTAATCGTATCTTCTATCTGGTTAATAGGTATCCGTTCTTGCTTCATCGTGTCACGGTTACGGACCGTAACCATAGAATCCTTTTCCGTATCAAAATCATAGGTAAAGCATAAAGGTGTACCGATTTCATCCTGCCTTCGATACCTCTTGCCAATCGATCCGGAAAGGTCGTACTGGAGCGCATATCCTTTTCGCTTAAGTTCCCGATAAATAGTTTCCATAGGCTCAGCCTGTTGTTTTGTTAAAGGCATAAAAGCGGCCGTAAAAGGAGCAATATGGGGACTTAATTTCAGTGAGATGCGCGTTTCTCCTTCGATTACCTCTTCATGATAGCTTGCAAATAACAGCGTTAAAAAGAGCCGATCGGTGCCGACTGAACATTCGACCACGTGGGGAATATATGAGCTCTTCGTCTCCTCATCAAAAACGGATAAATCTTTTCCCGAAAATTCGGTATGCCTTGTCAGGTCAAAGTTGCCCCGATGGGCGATACCCTCAAGCTCTTTCCAGCCAAAAGGGAACCGGTATTCAACGTCGGACGTGGCGCTCGAGTAATGGGAGAGTTCATCCTTTTCATGGGGTCGGAGTCTGATATTCGCGGGGTTAATGCCGATGGTTGTATAGAACTGCTTGCGTGTGTCACACCAGTACTCAAAAAACTGTTGAGCCGTTTCCTCTTTGCAGAACCATTCAAGTTCCATCTGCTCAAATTCGCGCATCCGAAAAAGAAACTGCTTAGGGGTTATCTCATTTCTAAATGCTTTACCGATCTGTGCAATACCGAAGGGAATTTTTACCCGATTACTGGTCATAACATTTTTAAAATTAATAAAAATAGACTGAGCAGTTTCTGGGCGTAAGTAGGCGATCGAAGCAGCATCCTCGGCTGCGCCTACCTGTGTTTTGAACATTAAATTAAATTGACGTATCGGCGTCCAAGACTGGTTCCCACAATGAGGGCATGCTTTGGTACTATCTATATCATCAGCCCGATACCGATGCTTGCACACTAAGCAATCTATCATAGGATCTTGAAATCCTTCAAGGTGGCCTGAAGCTTCCCACACGGCAGGGGGCGCAAGAAGCGATCCTTCAATAAACAGAATATCAAGGCCGGTTGCTTTTAATGAATTTACCCATGCTTTACGTATATTCTGTTTTATGAGCGTACCTATGGGCCCGGTATCATAGACACCATTCAGTCCGCCATAAATTTCTGCTGTTTGGTATACTAAGCCGCGTCTCTTACAGAGTGCGACCAGTTTTTCGAGAGTAACCTTTGGGGTTTCTGCCATTGCACATTCCTTATCATAGAGCATAGAGCATAGTACACAGTATATAGCAGAACACTCGGAGCAGCAACTTACGCTGAAGGGTGCTGATAGCAAGCGAGGATAATGCTTAAGCGATACTGCAAAAATGAAGCGTTATTATGTCTATAGCAAGGTAATAAAATGAGGGTGTCATGAATGAATGCTGTCAGGAGCTAATCTGGTTGAGAGTTCCCCTGTTTATTGTTGAAGGTGCGTGATCTACTCGTGCTTATCGAGTAAGTTATCAGCAAACCACCGATCTTTTTTGACAATTATAAATTATATGGCAATATAAGAAGAAGGGGGATGTATATAGTTTAATAGTTTTTATGATGAGGAAAAGAAGATGAATATGTATTTGTTGATCATCGTGCTCTCAAGCCCCCTGCTCTTTGCTATGGAATCGGCGTATGTGAATGATATTGAGCAGCCTTCACAAGTAGATGAGAGAAGAGCTGAGTGGCCAGGCGATCAGAACGTAGGTGTTCAGTCTCAGATTGAAGAGAGCGATGCACGTGCTGTAGAAAATGCTCATGAAGATTCTTCTCAAAAAACTCTTAATATTGTCATCGCAACAAGCAAAGCAAGTATACCAGCCGAGCTATTACCAGAAAATTGGTATCGGCAGATTATTGAAGAGAAGCTGGTAAAGAGCCGTGATGGTCAAGGTCAGCCCATTATTATCTTAGAGATAGAAGATACTTTATTGCCTGCGGTAAAAGAGGCATTATATCTCATGACAATGTTGGATGGGTTGTCAGAGTATAAAGCAATGCAGGTAGCATATAAGACATTCAAGAGACATACCCTGTCACTCGCCCAATCAGCTACTCTCATCGTTACCTTAGATTATTTACTAGTATCAAAGCCTCTTATCTCAGCAATGGCGAGAATATGTGCAGAGTTAACGGGGGGGAATGAGCCAGACCTTGGTTTGCTGTCTTCTGATGTAAGGCGAGAGATTAATTACTATTTTTATTTGTTGTACGGTCGTTATATTGAGGGGGAGCCAAAAGGTGGTGTCTGGCTACAGGATCTTATAAAGTTTAAAAGACTTGATATGGATATAGGGGCCCTTGTGTTAGGTGGTACCTTAGAACTAGAAAGTCTTTCGTTGGCTCATATTTGTAGACTTGGGAAACTACTGAAACTCTCTAAAGATGTAATATTCAGGGTTAATTTGTCGGGTAACATGCTTACACATCTTCCTGAGCATTTTCTGAGATACATGCATTCCTTAAAGGAATTGCGTTTAGGTGGCAATAAGTTAGTGACCTTGCCGGAAGATTTAGGGCAAGAGGGTATCCAATTAGCAGTGGTGATCATTAATAACAATCAGTTGACGAGTGTTCCAGGAGGCTTTGCAAGAAACTGGCTATTTCTGAAGGTATTGATGCTAGGGGGTAATAAGTTAACGGTTCTGCCAGAAGATTTCTGTCAAGGGTGCCCTCTGTTAGAAAGCTTGGTGCTTTCCAAGAATCATTTGAGGAGTCTTCCGCAAGGTTTTGCGAGAAACTGGCCAGCTCTGAAGAGATTGCTTCTCGGGGATAATCAGTTAACAACCCTCCCAGGAAATTTTACGCAAGAGTGCCTTTGCTTAGAATATTTGGGACTTGAAAATAATTCATTTATAGAACTTCCGGAGCAATGTATACATTGTTGGGGCCAACTTACTGCTCTGAAGCAGCTGAAGTTAGAAAATGATGATCTTAAGAGAAGTGTTGTTCGTTTAGAACCAGCATTGAAGGAAATAATTGATGTGCCTATGTAAGGTTTTGTTTTCATTACGCCCCTAGTGGGTGGCTGAAGAAAATCAAGTTACAAAATTAAGAGGATCTCATGCGGGTCCCGAGTGGGCACTGGTCTTTTTTCGATATATCGTTAAGCTATTTATGAATCATTGATCAAAAAAATATGAGGTTCATAATGCGTTTATCTATCGATAGAGCTCTACCTATACTTTCATTCGTTATCATTATTTTTCTTTCAGGCGGCATGTATATACTCTGGAGTACACTTAAGGCAGTCCAGATCGATCTTCATGCCTCCCGATTTCTTCCTGCTCAGACAGCGAAAATAGAACAACTTGCTGTTGCCCTACCGCAAAAGGGCCATCGTCAGCGATGGAGCGCTATGCAGTCCCAGTTTAAGGATGCTGTCGTGCAGGTGTTTTCACAAGTTAATGAGTTCAATTGGCTTGAACCTTATAAGACACCTAATCAGTCTGAGATGATGGGTACCGCCTTTTTTATCAATCAAGAAGGTGATTTAATTACGAATGCTCACGTTGTTGATCAGGCCATTTTGGTGACTATTCAAGTTCCTTCAGTCGGTAAGCGGCGTTTTCAGGTAGAGGTTATTGGTGCCAGTCCCGATAGGGATTTAGCCTTGTTGCGTCTCAAAAAAGAGGATATACCGGCTTTGAAAAAAGAGCTTAAGGTAAGTAAGCTTCCGAGCATAGAGATGGGAGATTCTGATGCTATTCATAGGGGTGATAAACTCATGGCAGTAGGGTATCCACTCGGCCAACAGGGGCTTAAAAGTACAACCGGTGTAGTCAGCGGTCGAGAACATCTTATGGGCCAGTATTTTATTCAAATCAGTGCTCCCATAAATAAGGGCAACTCTGGTGGTCCCTCGCTCGATAATAAGGGCTACGTTATAGGGGTGAATACAGCAGGTATTCAGGCTGCACAGAATGTTGGCTATATTATACCGGTGAATGAGGTGAAACTCTTTCTTGAGCAGATTGGGAATATGTCAACTTCTCATAAGCCGAAGTTATTAAGAAGGCCCTATATGGGAATCTTCTTTAACAATGCAAATGATAATATAACCGCCTTTTTAAAAAATCCACCGCCCGGAGGACTCTATGTTGTTGATGTGGCAAAAGGAGGCCCTTTTGAAAAGATAGGCGTTCAAGCAGGAGATATGATCTATAAGATAGATGACTATGCGGTCGACATTTATGGTGAAATGACCGTTCCCTGGAGTAAGGAGGATCGTATTTCGATCGTAGATTATGTCGGCCGTCTCAAATTTGGCCATAAGATACGTATCGAATACTATCGAAACGGTGTACTTAAAAAGGCTTCATTTACGCTTACGCCGTCCAAATCGCCGATTCGGCGCATGTATCCGGGGTATGAAAAAATAGATTATGAGGTCCTTGCCGGTTTTGTTATTATGCCGGTGACACTCAATCATGTGCTGCTTTTAGCGCAGTATGCTCATGAGTTAATGCTCTATACGGATGTTAAAAAACAAGCGGAGCCTGCCTTGATGATAACGCACGTCATGCTTAACTCGCCCGCTTCGCGCAGCCGTACGGTAGGCGCTGGGGGAATTATTGCACAAGTAAATGGGCAAGAAGTAAAAACCTTGGACGACTTGAGGGCGGCTATCGCGCTTAGTACTAAGAGCGGGTATCTGACTATTAAGACAACCGATAATCAGTTCGCTACATTGCCTTTGCAGGAAGTTATGCAGGATGAGTCGCGACTTTCCGGAACCTACTTTTACCCACTTTCTCAGTCATATAAGGCCTTGAAAGCCCGCTTAGAAGGGAATCCTATTCTCAATCCAGTAGGGACCCAAATAATACAGTAATACAATAACACGAGAGAGGAAAATACTATGCTGAGATATAATCGATTCATTGCGGTGGCAGGGCTAGTTGGATCAATTGCGTTTATTCAAGCCGCTACTGAAAATGCTGACTTTAAAAGTCCTGGTGAATGGATGTTTGCTGAGGTGCGGGCTGAAAACGCGGTAGTACAGGTAAGTATGCAGGGAACAGGATTTAATTGGATCGATCCTTATAAAAGTCCTGAGCAACGGGAAGGTTTTGGAAGTGGATTTTTTATCGATACCGAAGGCCATTTGTTAACCAATTATCATGTGGTGGCGGGGGCTAAATCGGTCTTTATTATGATTCCAGGGGTAGGCAGAAGGCTCCTAGCCGTATCGATTGTTGGTGTATGTCCTGATCTTGATGTTGCTTTATTAAAGCTTACTCCTGAGAGTTATAAGAGTGTCATAGATACCTGTGGCCCTATTAATGCGCTTGAATTTAGTGATTCTGATAAGCTTTACAGTAGCCAGGATGTCCTTGCTCTTGGGTTTCCGCTGGGATTTCATACACGAAAAAGTACTACCGGCAGTATTGGAGGGCGTGATTTTCTGCATGGGCAGTCCTTGGTGCATATAACTGCTCCCATAAATCCTGGTAGTTCAGGAGGGCCCCTTTTAAATAAAGAGGGAAAAGTAGTGGGAATCACGAGCGCGAGCATTGTGGACGCACAAAATTACAATTATATCGTGCCGATTAATGATATTCTTATTATTTTGAAGGATCTCTATAAAACTCCATTAGTACGACTTCCCGGCTTGAGTGTTGGTGCTAACCGCACTACTGAAGCTCATGCTCGTTCCTTGAAAAATCCTTTGCCAGCAGGTGCCTACGTCAATAATGTTCTAAACCATTCTATGGAAGAGAAAGCGGGTATCAAGGTAGGAGATATGATATATAAGATAATTATCGATGGTGCTCACTACCAGCTTGATGAATTTGGTGACGTTGCAGTTCCTTGGCGTAAAGGAGAAAAAATTTCGGTCGAAGAGCTCTTATCTCGCTGCCGTATAGGAGATCCATTTGCGGTAATAGTGTATCGAGCAGGGGAGCGTAGAGAGCTGAGTTGCATTTTTGAGCAATCCGTACTTCCCACTGTGCGTGAAATTTACGTTGAATATGAGCCAAACGAAGCTGATTACGAAATATTTGGTGGTATCGTCGTTATGCAGCTGAGAGATAATCATGTACGTCTCTTTGAAAAAGCACCGCAGCTTGATAATTTACGAGAATTTAGAGATTGTGCTCGTCCCGTAAATCGCTCAAAGCCGGCACTCGTTATTACACGTATTATGCCCGGTTCCCAAGCACATTTAACCGAATGCCTTATGACCGGCTTTATTCTCGATAAGGTGAATGGCCGGAAAGTATCTACGCTTAAGGAGCTTCGTGAAGCGCTTATTTTAAGTACAAAAAACAACGCAATTGCTCTTCATGTGAAGGATCAATATGCAACGGTTCTTGATCTGAGTAAAGTTCTTCGGGATGAAGAGCGACTATCTCGTGATTTCGTGTTCCCGATAACGGACACCGTTAAAAAGCTTATGGCGACCTCCAAGAAAAGAAGGGCCTAAGCTTTACGTGCCAGAGGGTTCTTGTTTAATGAGCTCTCTGCGCTCTTTTTTCGCGGTGCGGAAGAACAATGCTCATGAGACGTTTCATCTGCAGAAAAATATGTTGATCTTATTGTGCTTAGGCATATCTTGTTGAATTGCTTTAAATCCTTGTTCTTCAGCCCAGGCTCGTATTTCGTTATACAGTGGATTGCCTCTGAATCGCTCAGTAAGACTTGCCTCAATCAGCATCGCTTTTACTGTTGCCCGTATATGGGGAGCAGCCTGTAGGACCGTAAGCTCAGCTCCTTGCATATCAAGCCACAGAAAATCTATTGCCGGCACTCCTTGCTTTTTGGCCCATTCATCAAGCGTTATGGTAGGCACTTCGATCGTATTGAAAAGAACGTTGGGCCGCTCTTGTCTATACTCATACGGTTCGAGGAGTGAGCTCACTGCCGTAGATGCACCTGAGCTGACATGCAGAGATGCTGTTCCTGTCTTATTGCTTAATGCAAGATTAAAATAGTGTATATTAGATCGGTCTTTTGTCCGTTCGACTAATTGAGCAAACAGATCGGGTACCGGCTCGAAGGCGTAGATAGTGCCTTCTGGCCAGAGAAGGCTCATTTTTAACGTGTCACGACCAATATGAGCTCCTGCTTCCACTATGGTGGGATGAGCAGGGAGATGTGTCTTAATAAGCTCTTTCGTAATCGGTGCTTGTACAATGTTTGTTAGCGTCATAGTTTGGTTTACTTTCGGTTTGCTCATATGTTGAGTAGGCATAAGAGAACCGTATTTGGTTCAGTATGATTTTCTCGGAGAGCATCTGCCAAACATTCTATCAGAAGAATGCACGGAGGTGAAATCCTTCATGCGCTAGGATCACCTCATGCGACTTGTACAGTTGAAAAATGCTATGATACATGCCATAATGAGCTTCATATGATATCTCTAGTGGCCTATCTTAGTATATTTTGATTAGACTATTCGATGGGTGAATAACGTTGTTTTGGTGCTCCTTGCGTAGGAATATGGGCCGATTGTGGATTCCCCATAAAATACGTACGATGGTGAAAGTGTGTAAGTATGAATGTGGTTTCTTAAACCTTAAAATGGATATCAATGTATGAAAATTAAAAAGCGTCTTGATCAGTTAGTTCAGGAGAGGTTTCCTGAGCTGAGCCGTACCCAGATTCAGAGCTTCATTATGCAAGGCAAAGTTTCGGTTGATGGTAAGGTGATAACGAAGCCTGGAGTCTCCATAGATAGCCAGGCTGAACTTGTGTTTACCCATGAGGAGCCTCCCTATGTGTGCCGTGCAGGATGGAAATTAGCCCATGCTTTAGATCAGTTCCACATTGATCCAGCAGGGCTTGTTGTATTGGATGCAGGCCTCTCAACTGGTGGCTTTACCGATTGCCTTTTGCAGCGAGGCGCAGCACGTATTTATGGCGTTGATGTTGGGTATGGACAAGTTCATGAAAAGATTAGGCAGAACCCTCGGGTCGTAGTCATTGAACGTACTAATCTGAGATATCTTGATCAATTGCCTGAAAAGGTCGATCTGGTAACGCTTGATCTGTCATTCATCTCATTGTTAAAAGTAATGCCCGCAGTTACTAAGCTTATGAAACCAACTGGCAAGCTTATTGCGCTCATAAAGCCTCAATTTGAAGCTGAACGGCATGAAGTAGGGCGAGGAGGTATTGTAAGAGATGAAGCGGTCCATAAGAGAATTCTTAAGGAAGTGCCTAAGGGCATCGAAGACTTTGGTTTTTCACTCCAAGGCATTATAGAATCTCCCATCACGGGAGCTGCCGGAAATAAGGAATTTCTTGCTCTCTTTTCTAGGATCATACCTCACTCCTAGAGATCGTATCACCCTCTTTCAGGAATCTCTAAATTATTCACATTGAAATGTTTATTGAAATTTTTGTATATTCTGGTAAGCTCATAGAGACACTAAATTATTATGAGGAGTAAGCATGATACATTACAAAAATTTCATAGTATCTTGGGCCCTGTTCGTTATGGGGCTGGTGCACTGTACCGCTTTTACTTGTGCAAAGGAAGTGCGTACATCTGACTGGCAAGATGCGGAAAAGAAAGCAGAAAATGTGGTTGTACAAGTGTGTGCTCAGCATACTGATTTCAATTGGCGTGAGCCTTATAAGGCCCCCCGTCAGCAGGAAAGTAGTGGTACTGCCTTTTTCATCGATAGTGATGGCCATTTATTAACCAATTTCCATGTGGTGGATCAGGCGAAATCGCTCCAAGTATTCATCCCAGCTCTTGGCCAGAAACCGGTCGATGCCTTCGTTGTGGGCGTGTGCCCTGAAGTAGATATTGCGTATATTAAACTCAGTGATGAGGGTATTAAAGCGGTGCGGAGTACTCTTAAAACGATTCCCTTTTTAAAGCTGGGCGACTCTGATGCACTCTTTCCAACCGAACCGGTCCTAGCACTTGGATATCCCTTGGGCCAGCGATATATAAAAAGCACGGTAGGTGTTATCGCAGGCAGAGAATATATCGATGGTAAGTCTTTCATGCACGTTACTGCGCCTATTAATCCGGGTAATTCCGGCGGTCCGCTGCTTAATCTTGATGGGTTAGTCGTGGGAATCAATAGTGCAGGTATTCCTAATTCTCAAAATATCGGCTATATTGTGCCTATCTATGATGCACAAATTCTATTAAAAGATCTAAAAACGACCCGTCTTGTGCGAAAGCCATCAATAGGGGCATCCTTTAATCCTACGACCGACGAGCACGCAAAGTTTCTCGGTAATCCCTTACCGGCCGGCGTCTATATTAATAGTGTTGAGCGAGGATCGATTGCTGAAAAGGCGGGAATGTGCACAGGCGATATGCTCTACGGCATTAATGAGTATCCTGTCGATTCCTATGGTGACGTTACCGTCAACTGGAAGAGCTCTCTGAAAGTATCACTTGATGAATTTTTGATACGTCTTCCCTCGTTAACGAAGATTACGTTGCGTCTTTTTAGAAAGGGAAGCGAAAAACGGATAACGTTGAGCTATAATGCTCCGGAGCCAGCTCCTATTCGGTTTATTTATGTTGACCAGGAACCTCAGGCGATAGATTATGAGGTAATAGGAGGTATGTGTGTTATGCAATTGCGCCTAAATCATCTTGATTATTTACAACCGATTGCATCACTACAAAAATACCGTCTTCCTAAAAATCAGGACCAGGAGCATCTTATCGTTACCAAGATCTTGCCAGGCTCTTCTGTGCATCGCGTAAATTGCTTTTATGAGGGTGCCTTGCTTGGGACGGTAAATGGCAAGTCTGTTGCGAACCTTTTCCAGTTGCGTACTGCTTTAAAAGACAGTGCCCGTACAGGCTTTATTGCGCTGGAATCGAAGAGCAAGAGGGCGACAGTGCTCTCTGTCGATGCGGTTCTTCTCGATGAGGAACGTATTACCCGCGACTTTCAGTTTGCCAGTACGCAGGGTATGAAAGACCTTAAAAAGGCACGTGCTTCCTTAACGATAAAATCGGGGGCTAAAAACGGGAAAAAATATGAAAAGAAGGCTCCGGCGGCCTTATAAGAGGTGATTGGCGGGCGAAGCATGCTCCTTTGGTTGGTGTTTTATCAGTTTTTGTGATACTTTTATCTCAAGCCGCGCCCGTAGCTCAAAGGATAGAGCGCCGGACTTCGAATCCGTAGGTTGTAGGTTCGAGTCCTACCGGGCGCACCAAAAGCGCCCGTAGCTCAGTCGGATAGAGCGACAGATTCCTAATCTGTAGGTCACAGGTTCAATTCCTGTCGGGCGCACCATTACATTACTTTCTACTATGCCGCGGTACCATTCCAGATTATGTTTTTCAATCCGATAGTTCTGAGCGTGAGTAATCTTCCTTTCTCATGGTCGTCGTCATCTATTTTTCCTTGAGTTCTTGTTGGGCATAGAGCGAAGAGAGAACGCTATGGGCTCCTTTTTAGACTCTTTTGGGGTCGTTACTTGCTTATGATCGACCAGATTCTCGCATTTTCATAGGGATGCGTTCTCACCCTTAATCCTCTCCCATTGCTTTTTTTAGATCGTATCTAGTATACTTATACTTATGTAGTGCGGTGCCTTTCTTTAGACAAAAAATCTTATCTGATTACACCATGAGATTCGTATTGCATCCAATAAAAAATCATGCCAGCATCGGCTGATGAAAACGTACGAGATAAAAGAAAAAGTATGAGACCTGAAGGAGTATTTTTATGAAATGTGGGCGACAACGGTTCCAGTTAAGCGTAGTTCTTATACCTCTTCTTTTTCTTGGGTTAACCGTACGTGGCCGAGAAGATTCCTATGAACAAGGCATTGTAAAGCAGCTTGATGCTGCAACACTGAACAAAGTTTCTCCCGTTATTATCGATGAGCTTGCAAAGCTTGCCTTGCCACATACAGCGAAGTCTACTTTTCAGCAGGGTTCTGCCCCGCTTCTATTTAGTGCTTATCCACAGCTCCAGCATACGATTTCTTATGCTGAACTATGCGATCTGCCAACACCTATAGTTCATTGCAAGAAGTTAGGTGCTGAGTTGGGCGTACCCCACGTGTATATGAAAAATGATGCACTGACCGGCCCTGTTATTCGTAATAAGCGCCTCTTTGGGGGAAATAAACCACGAAAATTAGAATTTGTTTTGGCTGATGCCCGTGCTCATAATGCTTCGGCCGTTCTTACCTTTGGCTGTATCGGATCAAGTCATGCTCTTGCAACGGCAATCTATGCACCTCGTCTGGGTATGCGAGCAATTTGCATGCTTAAGGATGAGCCGAATTCCTACGATGTACGAAGAACGCTCCTGATGCATCTTTATTATCATATGCACCGTGATTATGGTACAAAATTAAGGCACTCTCCCAGTTATCTTCTGCACTGTATGGCTGCGGCCGATGAATGCCTCATCCATAAACAAAGAACCGGGACCTTTCCTACCGTTATTCCTACAGGTGCTTCCAATACTCTTGGCATTCTTGGATTTGTCAATGCGGCGTTTGAGTTAAAGGAACAGATTAAAGCAGGTATCGTGCCGGAGCCTGATACTATGTATGTAGCACTTGGAAGCCTTGGAACAGCAGCGGGCCTTCTTCTTGGCATGCAAGCTGCAGGTCTGAAGATCCATCTTGTTGCAGTAGCGATTGCGCCAGCTAACTTTCCGGCGCGAGAAAGTCGCTTAAAAGAGCTTTTTGCTCAAGCAAATGAATTGCTCCATAACGCTGACCCTACTTTTCCAATGTATGAGTTTCCACAGGCGCAGTTTACGATGCTAACCGGCTTTCAAGGCGATGGGTACGCCCTTTTTACGCCTGAAGGGGTTGAAGCAAAAAATCTTCTTATGCGAACGGAACAGATCAAGCTCGATGGTACTTATACCGCTAAAGCCTTTGCGGGTATGCTTGATCACATTGCTCAACAGAATCTTCACAATAAATCTATTCTTTTTTGGAATACCTACTGTGGGCTCGATTTTGAGGATCTTATGGGTGATTATAAGCAGCTTCCACTGAGTCTTCATAAATACTTTGAAAATGATGTACAGCTACTTGATCGCTAGTGAGTTGTGATGTTATGACACTCTAGCTACGATGAACGGACTAACCTATGCCTATTAATAGTTGCAGAATTACTATAACGTTAGAAGAAACCACTGTTACATGACTTGTCGATGTAGCACGCCAAGAATCTAAATCTGTTGCGAGTCTTGCGAAAGAGCTCATTATAGAAGCTCTTGAGCAACGCGAAGATAGGGTATTGTCAGCCCTGGCTCAAGTGAGAGATCAACAAAAAACAAAACGCATGAGACACCAAGATGCCTGGAGATAAGCTTTAGACCATGGGAGTATTGAGGATGTTTGGCGTAGCCACGCCAATTTTGTTACCTACTACAATAACCCTTGTTCATCCGATCATACAAGAGTACAATACATACTATAATACAGAAAAAGGAATCGTATCATGCGCGCTATTGAATTTGTAACAACACCAAAATATGGGGTTATCGAGATACCAAACAAGTATCTCATTAATCTACCAGAAGAAATTCGCGTAATCATTTTAATGCATGATGAACCGGAAACACGTACAACAAAAGCGGGAAAAAAACGGCGATTTACAGCAATAAAGATAACTACCAAGGGATTTTATTTTGATAGAGATGAAGCCAACAAAAGGTAGCGTATTTATCGATCAGAATGGTTTTGTGTCCCTTGGAATCCCCGGAAATATGTCCTCTTTTTAGTTAAAAATCGAGCTAAACACATAGGCAGAGCCTGTACAGTGCAATGGCTATCCACGGCATTTATTTTTGCATTTTTTGATGCGATTAGAAGCCGCTCTTTGTGCTCAAGAATAAGATTGATCCGCCTAGTACATCGTTCTTTTTTTACTGGCAAATATTCAGACCAAATTACTTCAAGGCGTTCTCTGTCTAATTTTTTCACTTTCTCGAGTGTCGAGGAATAATAGGTGCCAACTTTATTTTTTGTATGGTGAATGAGGCTTCGTACACCCGCATTCTCGATAAGCAAAAGAAATGGAGTGACGAAGGTCCCAGTCTGGCAAGCGTGAGTGGAATCAACACATGAAAGAAAGGGGATATGTCGATGGGTTACTTCTTATTTGAGTGTGTAGGTATTGAAAAAGAACGATAAAGGAACACGGATGGGGTTGCGTAGTATCTGGCCTACTACTCAGCTGGTATAACTATTGCTCGCAGAAGGTCAAAATGGTAGGGTAAATAATGATGCAATACTTTATATTAGTTACTCAGGATAGTTCTATGACGTTACGTACATCTATTTTTTCGATTATATTCCTTGCAGTGACTGCCTACTGGCTCCCTATTTTAGAGGCTGTATCGGCACCATCTATTGGTAAAAAATCCTTACTGAATGAAAAAGAAGCACGTGCCATAGCAACTGAAGCCTATATCTACGGCTATTCTTTGGTAAGTATGGAGATGACGAGAAGGGTTATGACGAACGTTAAAGAGCCCGAAGGACTGAAGGCACCTATGTCTCAGTTTGCTCATGCGAGGACCTATCCAACAGCTTCATTTAGGGATGTTACGATGCCGAACGCAGATACTCTCTATTCTACGGCGTGGCTCGATCTCACCTGTGAGCCTTGGGTATTAAGCCTTCCCGATGAACGTGGCCGCTATTATCTTATGCAGATGCTTTCAGGCTGGACCGATGTTTTTGCCTCGCCAGGAACACGAACAACCGGGACCAAAGTGCAGACTCATATCATAACGAAGCTGGGCTGGAAAGGAAAAATACCTCAGGGAATGCATCAGATAATATCACCTACGAACCTTGTCTGGATTATAGGTCGTACCTATAGTATCGGTACTGTAGGTGACTATCGGGCCGTTCATGCGTTGCAAGATCAGTATACGCTGGTACCTCTGAGCGCCTATGGCAGATGCTGTGTACCACCACTTAGCAAAGTCAATCCTCGTATCGATATGAAAACCCCCGTGCGTACTCAAGTGAATAATCTTGATGCACAAGCTTTTTTTTCTATTCTTGCTCAAGCAATGCAGAAAAATCCCCCAGCCAAAGCGGATGAGTCTCTTATAAAGAGAATGGCACAAGTTGGCATTGTTCCGGGAAAAAGCTTCGATATCTATAGAGTCAATACGATAGTTACGCATGCTCTAGAAAATGCACCCAAAGCCGGTTTAGAAAAAATTAAGGCGCATAAGAGTAAGGCGGGAAAAACGGTCAATGGCTGGCTCATCAACTCCAAAGTGGGCCGGTACGGTACCGATTATCTTCAGCGAGCCTACATTGCATTCACCGGGCTTGGAGCTAATATACCACAAGATGCGGTCTATCCCATGACCGAAGTTGATAGTGAGGGCAAAAAGCTCTCTGGAGAGCATCGGTATAAAATACGCTTTGCTAAAGGGCAGATGCCACCGATAAAGGGGTTCTGGTCTTTAACGCTCTATAATGAGGACTATTTCTTTTATGATAACCCTTTAAATAAGCGTACGATAAGCTTACGTGATCCACTTAAGTACCATAAAGATGGCTCATTGAATATCTCTATCCAACATGAATCTCCTGGTAAGGATAAAGAGGCCAACTGGCTTCCTGCGCCAAAAGGTAATTTTGTACTGGTACTTCGTCTATACTGGAGCCCTGAAGGGAAGCCTACCATTCTTGATGGTAGCTGGAAACCACCTAAAATAGAACGAGTGTCATAGCATGAACGAACGAGCGCATGAGCAATTATTACATGATCAGTTATTGTATGAGCAGTTACTCAAGGAAGTAACGTACCATTTTTCCCGCAGTAGCGGGAAGGGGGGCCAGAACGTCAACAAAGTTGAGACAAAAGTGACGCTCGTATTTAATGTAGATACCTCTCATGTTCTTGATAGCAGTGCAAAGGAACTGATAAAAAGTGTGCTGAAAAATAAGATAGATAAAGCGGGTGAGATACAGGTAACCGCTCATGAAGAACGGCATCAGCATGCCAATCGTGTCATAGCTGAAAAGAAGTTTATTAAGCTTATTAAGGAGGCGCTTACGCCAAAAAAGAAGCGCGTACGAACAAGACCTTCTATGGCGTCACGGGTAGAGCGTCTCGGTACGAAAAAGAAGCACGGTGAAAAAAAGCATGCTCGCAAGAAGATAGTTGCTATCGATGGATAATGTCTATCTATGATAGATCTATCGATGATAGAACCTATCGGTGATTAAGGAGATGACGATGTATACGTTCATTATTATTGGTTGTATCTTACAAGTTGTATATCTTGCTATTATGATCTACGTTGCACAAACAAAACGGGATATGAGCATCGTCAACTTTACCTGGGGTGGTGGCGTTGCCCTCAATGCGCTCTATAGTTTACTGGCGGGAGGAACGTTTTATGCGCGGCAATGCCTCGTTACGACGCTTACCCTTATCTGGGCAACACGCCTTGCCTACTATGTATACGCGCGCTATAAAGGGGATGATCCCCGCTTTCAATCCTGGAAGCATGAGGGTGGCTTGAGGGCATTCATACTCAATCTGCTCTATATGTTCGGCCCCCAAGCGTTAACCATTGCTCTCATGTCGACGCCGGTTCTTATCGTCAATTTCTGGAGCTCTGCTGGGATTACTCTTGGTGATCTTATGGGAACACTTCTTTGGATAGTAGGCTTTTATTGGGAAGTGGTCGGCGATCTTCAGCTGTATACCTTTGTGGCAGATCCTGCACATAAGGGACGCATATTAACGACGGGCCTCTGGCGCTATTCACGCCATCCGAACTATTTTGGCGAAATAACTATGTGGTGGGCTCTTTTCATTATCGCTCTTTCTGTTGACTATGGCTGGATTGCAGTGAGTGCACCCTTAACCATTACCTTTCTTCTGCTGTTTGTGACCGGTGTGCCGTGGATTGAGAAGATATTTGAAGATAATCTTGAGTATCAAGACTATAAGCGTAAGACAAGTATGCTCATTCCCTGGTTTCCTAGAAAATGATAGTTGGAGCATACAGTATCACCATCCTTTTTCATCGCCTGAAAAAAATGCCTTCTTGAGGGAGCAGTGAGGTGACAGGCATCTCAGGCAGAAGGAATAGGCGGGCCAAGGCATTCTGTCCTGATTTCAGGTAAGGCTTTCTTGTAATATTAAGCCCCGCTTCGTTATAGTAATAGGTATAAGCCCCCGGATTTTTAGGAGAAGCTCATGGCAGATAATGCTACATTTACATTAGAATCGACCTCATTTAGTGATGGGTGTGAACTTGGGGTTATACATACCTGTGAAGGGGCGAATGCTACTCCTGGGTTAATATGGAAAGCCGCTCCAGATAATACCGTATCATTTGCCTTAATCTGCGATGATCCTGATGCACCGACAGCAGAACCTTGGGTACATTGGGTGGTCTATAATATGCCGGCGTCAAGAACAAGCATATCCGGTGATCTGGGCAGACAGAGTTCCCTGCCTGATGGTACAATGCAAGGGTTAACCACACTGAATCATATTGGATATGATGGCCCTTGTCCACCAGGGTTGGAAAACCACCGTTATATTTTTACGCTTTTTGCATTGGATACACACCTGAACTGTGAGCCAGGATTGACCAAGAATCAACTTCTTGAGGAAATACAGGGTCATATACTTGCTCAAGCAAGTATCATAGGCACCTATAAGTCTCTCCACAAACATGAAAGCGATGCCAAGATCTAAGTTATCGATCCAACTTTTAAATCCTATGCTCACGTGATGTCGCTTCTGAATAAGCTTTTCAAATGCGGAATCATCTGCTCGTTAACACTTCTCGTGCTATCAGTAGTTACTATTCTTTTTTCTCGTATGCATGCTCTATCGAATAGATTATGAAAGAGGCTTTGCCGCAGAGCATCGGCCCACTTGATGTACTGAAAAGCATTGCTCTGTGTGTGCACAGTATTCTAAGATGCTCTTTTCGTATAAGTTTGACGGGTGTACCTAAAAATTCTATACTTATATTCTAGTACAATTTGTAAAATTAAATAATAAGGTAATGATACATCACCGTTTCTATGCATTAGAGCCTGCAGGTGATCTTCGCATCTTCATTGGGGAAGTGATAATAAGTGCGCGCATATGCCAAATGAATTACTCGATTTGTGCTATGCTCCTGATATAGCTCGTTGTAGTGCCAACGGACTTTTTATCTGATCCTACAAGGAAAATCGAATCATAGGATCCTCAAAGAATTAGCAAAATAGGACTGTAGATGAGAAGTGGTTATTAAATGAACGTTAAAGAGATCGAAAGGTTATATATGAAAGCAGGTATTTACTTATTGTATGGTCTGATCATCGGACTGACTATGCATTCAAGCAACGGTATGGATAGAGTAGCAGTAGCGCCATCCGAAAGCGATCAGGTTAGTCAAGAGATAACAGGACTTAAAACGAGCATTGCTCAATCATACAGAAAAATTCAAGAAATAGATGCTGATCTTGATTGGGCTTTAAGGCAGAAGTTCGCTCATGATTTTGAGTATACATTAGCGGAAGTAATGGACGCAGGATTGTTTAAGGTTTCTTACTCTGAAGAAGCGATAATAATTTCGTCCTGCGCAACAGGAAGGAGATATGAGCTTCGGAATAGCATTAGTAGTGCGCTTCGATACGTACCTCAAATACTTCATCTTAGTGGGAATTTTTTTAGGAAACAACTGAAGGACTGGATGGTTGATGCATGCGTCTGGTCAAAAAAACATGAAGTGGACGTACGGCAATGGGATAATGAGCAGATACTAAAGGAATTTAGAGCTTTTCGAGTAAGAAGTGCTGAGCTTGGCATTAAGAAAGCAGAGCTTATGCAAAAAATCGATCAGTGTGAGGAGATGCTGGTTCAAAGAGATCTCTATTTTGCACCTTTTCGAAGAGCTTACTATAGGACGCGGTATCGTGAAGAGTACCACGACCGGCTTCTGGCAAAATGTGGCTTGCCAAAAAAGATCATTGACTTGATAGGAGGGGCGTATTTCGATTGTCGCCTAAGCTTCATCAATCCAATTTCACCTAGTTTAGTTGATAGTCCGCTCGGTATTTTCAGTAGGCAGTATAGGATGGTTGAGCTTTTTTCTGTTGATAAGGGTAAGGCCTTACTGCTGCTTCTTGATATAGGTCATTGGATTAAAACTTATCGTGAACTTATCAAGGGTATCGCTCATAAGGCAGAGGCGGAAGAAGACTATAATTTTGAAAAAGAACTTATAAGATTATATGAGGATCATCGGGAAAATGATTGTTTTCTTATACAGGGCCAAAAAGATGCGAAAATAGATAAAGCTATTTTACAATCAATAGGCTACAATCTTAATTTTAATGAGGGTAATAAGCGTAATGTTGAGTTTACTTCTTCCGGTACGGTGAACGTAGCGGTCTTTTTTGCCTTACTGCTTTACGTTGATAGCGCCCGTGCATGGTCAAAAGAATTAGATTCATACCGTATAAAATATTTAATGGAGTATATTAAGTATTGTTATAGTGAAGATATAAATATCCTTGATCTTGTAAAGATTGCTCATGAACGTGGCACGAAAGCGATTCTTTGGGGACTTCTCGACTTCTGTATGAACAATGACGATCGAGCATTCGATGCTTTAGCAGACCATATTCCCTGGTATATGTTTCCTGAGATTGCTAAGACTCCAGAGCGAGCCTCTCAGATGCTCAGGCTTTTGTCGGTCAAATGTGAGCGTATCTTGCACGGCAAGCCGGGCCTGACGTTAGAGAAACTACTTAACGAATCTGAACGTAAAGATTTAGATTCTTGTCTTACGTTTTTTGCACACACCATATTGGAAGCGCTTATGAGGAAAAGGGAAGGGACTGAAGAGATTGCACGGTATACATTACAGGGCCCTTTCTCTAACCTCTTATCAGAAAAGTTAAGAAAGTTGCTTAGTCGATATGTATTCATACGCGATATTCATCAAATAGTGAGTAAAATAAGTGCGCCAAGGGTTCTTCATCATGCTTCTTTGGTTGCTCCTGATATTCTGTGTGCCATGGGCGCTGAATATGATTGGAAAAAAGATGGTGCAGGCTTTTTGAGCTGTCGCCTGAAGAGTGATGATGAACATAATGTTTCGATGTATGCTGAGGTCTTATCCCGTACTGCTGAGACAGACTATATGCTCTTTCTTGGGCAGCAACCCTACGCTGTCGCTCAGTCTGCAGGAAATAGATCTATTCAAGTATACAAAATAGAAGCTCATGATATCCCGTCTGGATTTACACGCCGCCGCTTATGGGAAATACGACATGATGAAGAGCTGAATTTTGCGAACTCTGCGCATGCGTGTTACGAACAGGTAGATCCGCAAACGGGTGAGAAGAAACAACGACTTGTTCTATCTTTTAGAAATGGTGATCTTCCTACGAGAACTGCTTTACCTAAAATGCAGGGATGGCACGTAGAGATTCGGGATGCCGCAATGGGCACATTGGTACATGAGCTTGATCGGGTTGAACAACAGGGCCTTATTTCAACAATATTTGCTATTGAGGCAACCGACGAATACATTCTAGTAGGAGTATCGTCGTTTGTAGAGAATAGAGCCGAGCGCATCAAAATATGGAATAGTCAATCTTTTCAGCTCTTGCGGGAAATAGCGCTACCACAGGGAGTTAGTGGACCTATAAAAAAGCTTCAGGGAGATTATATAGCTGTAGGTGAGAAGAATTTATATATATATAACGTCAAAACGGGGGAGCAGATAGCGACACTGAGTAATAACGACAATGAGGGTATTACTGCGCTGCTGCCGATTAACAACAACTACTTAATGGTAGGGGTGGCGTCTTTGTTTAATATCGACTATAAGTATGCGGCAGTTCGCCTGTGGGATCTTTCAAAAAAAATAGTCTTAAAAACGATTCATCGAAGATCATTCAACCAGGATCCAGATTTCTCCTTCGATATAGCTCCTCTGCTTATTAAAGAGGTTGGTGATGATATTATAATCGTATACAAAAATGGACATGTTGAAAAAATAAATAAAGCACGATTAATGCAAGAAGAGGATGCTGAAGCAACGACGCGGTCTTTGGAAGAACTTTTCAAAGAAAATGGCATTAACAAGGATGAGCTGAAAGGGTGAGGCAATTTGCGATGTTCACTGTATCAACATACATAGAGAGAAATCGCACTGGTTTGAAAATCGTATATGCTGAGAGCAAGTGGTAGAGAAGCATCATGCTTCATTGAGCTCCCTACCGCAGGATGTTATGGTGATTTTAGTGCTAGGCAATCTTATCCCCGATACATGCTCTTTCTATGATTTGATCGCTATTTCCATCTTGTGAAAAGAAAAACTTGTAATATCTGACAGTTGCTGTCATAATATCTGACAGTTGCTGTCATTTTTTACATTAGGTTTCAAGGTATGTTTAAGAGAAATATAAAGCCTTTACTCGAAAAGGCCCTTAAAAGAAGTCCGGTTGTATTACTCAATGGTGCTCGACAGGTAGGGAAGACGACTCTTGCTCGAGAGTTCATGAAAGACTCCTCGTATCATTATGTGACGCTTGATGATGAGATAACGTATCTCGCAGCAAAAGGAGATACGACCGGTTTTCTTACGGCTTTACCAAAGCCTGTTATACTGGATGAGGTGCAGAGAGTTCCTGAAATTTTCCTCACTCTTAAGCGGGATGTCGATAGTAATCGTATCGCTGGTCGTTATCTTCTTACGGGTTCTGCAAATCCTTTACTTATTCCCCGATTGGGAGATTCGCTTGCGGGAAGAATGGAAATTATTGATCTCATGCCCTTATCCCAGGGAGAAATTCATCAGAAAAAGGATACTTTTATCGATGTTCTATTTAGTGAAAAGCAATTACAATCACCCCCTACTCCTTTATCGAAAGAGGATCTTTATGAGAGAATTATCAGGGGAGGGTATCCATCGGTACAAAATGGTGATAGTGAATCGCGTGATGCATGGATGCGCAGCTACTTAAACCTCATACTACAAAAGGATATTCGTGATTTAGCTCAGATAGAAAAAGTGACTGAACTGCCCAATCTTTTACGAATTACTGCTACCCGTGCAGCAAATCTGTTAAATGTTGCTCACATATCGAGCGATATTAAGATGATCGCAAAAACAGTGCACCGCTATCTTGCTCTGTTAGAGACTATTTTTATAATTTATCGGCAGTTGCCATGGAGTAACAGCCGTTCCATGCGGCTTATTAAATCACCCAAGCTGTACTTAGTCGATTCAGGACTTTTGTGTTATCTTTTGAATGTTTCTTTAGAGAGATTATTGGCGGATGGGCTTTTTGTAGGAAGTATCCTAGAAAACTTCATCGTGGGTGAACTGAGAAAACAGGCGACATGGAGTGCCACACAGGTGCAGTCGTACCATTTTAGAACGGTAACGGGAGAAGAGGTTGATGTAGTTCTCGAGGATCGTTCCGGCGCTATTGTGGGGATTGAAATCAAACATGGGTTTAACGTTACGAAGGACGATTTTAAAGGACTTAGGTATCTAAAAAATAAGGTTGGTAAGAAGTTTTTAAAAGGGATTGTGCTCTATACAGGGAGCCAATACATACCGTTTAGTAAAGACCTTTTTGCCATGCCTATCAATTCAGTGTGGGAAACAGTATCTTAATACGACGGAACTCAAGTTTTTTATAGAGGCTTCGGAATGCTTGGCGGTAAGTATATGCGGCATGTGAGAGCTGTAGTCTTCAGTTTGATAGAGACCTAAATGTAGCACTCCATATAAAGGGAGCAGGGCTTGTCATGGTTAGCTTGGATATGTACATCGAAGCAAGAATTTTTGGCTTTTGAGTAAGGGAGCTCATACAAAATCGAGCTGCTCTTTAAGACGAACAAATGCTCGCCACCAGCAGAGGCCGCTAAAAATCCCGAGCATCCCAATACAGAGCCAGACCGAAAAAAAGCCTTCCTGGCCAAGTAGCGATGCGCGCGTTCCTTCCATTGCATAGGTTACAGGATTGAGTAAATTAAGATAGGCAAGGACGGGTGAGACAGTGTAAAGAACGCTCCATGAAAATTGGAATCCTCCCAAAAACCACATAGGGAAGATAAAGCGTATGTAGATCTCATCAATTTTTGTTATATTCTCAACTCTACTTGCGAGCCATAGTGTGAGTGTGCCAGAGAAAATACTCGTCATCGCCGTCATGAGAAGAAAAGGAAGAACTGTTATTTTTGTAAGATCAAACTGGTTCCATAAAACAAGCTTGCCGATCGGTACAATGCTTAAACAAAGGATAAAGTAGGTCAAGGCATAATAGGTGAGCTTTTTTAAAAGAACCATCCAGGAAGGAAGTGGTAGTGTTAAATGATAATCGATTGTTCGATTTCCCTCAATATCGCTTACCAGCATCATAACACTTGGGAAAACTTCAAATAATCCTCCACTGGCGACGAGTCCTGCCAACTGGAAGCTGCCATAGTCCTGGGCAAGCCCAAATGAGGGCATAATGTAGCCAAAAACTGCGGCGATACATACTACCAAAATACCAAAATTGATCATTTGGTCTTTAAAATTGCGCCGGAAGACGATTAATTCTTCGCGAAGCAGCTGCTTAAATACATTAATATACAATGAAATAGTCATAGATGATCTTTCGCTAGTGATTTTCGCTTATAAGCTGAACAAAAACATCCTCAAGATTCTTTTGCTTAAAGTCTGCCATGAGTTTATCCGGCGTATCAATAAGTCTGATTAGCCCTTTATCCAAGATGCAAACCCGATCAGCAAGCTGTTCAGCTTCTTCAAGGTAATGGGTCGTCAAAATAATGGTTACGTTGAGCTGCTTAAGCTTCTTAATTGTCACCCAGAGCTGGCGTCTGATATGGGGATCGAGCCCCACCGTTGGTTCATCAAGAAGAAGGAGTGCGGGGCTATGCATTAAACTACGTGCTATCATGAAGCGCTGCTTATAGCCACCCGAAAGGACCGACGCCTTTTGGGGAAGGTACTGCTCAAGTTCAAAATGATTCGATAACATCTGAATCCGTTCATCAATTGCCTCGTTGCTCATGCCATAAAATCTGCCTGCAAAAGCAAGATTATCATAGAGGCTTAGTTGCTCATTTAAATTTGGACGCTGTGGACAAAAGCCCAACTGAAGGCGATATGCTTCAATATCTTCATATATTGAGCGTCCCTTAAATTCGACATCGCCCTCGGTAGGAGGATGCAGCGTTGCGATAATAGATGATAAGGTTGTTTTGCCGGCGCCATTGACTCCCAAAAGGCCCAAAATTTCACCTTCATGGATATCGAGAGACACTCCTTTCAGCGCTTCTACTGATTTATAGCGTTTTTTTATGTTTTTAATGCGCACTATTATTGTGGCCATAGAGATCCTTATCCTGATAGATCAAAAATGTACTCGGTATATCAAACACCTCATCATATATTTAAAAAATAGAAAGTGGGGTATATGAACCTAGAATGAGAAAATGATGATTTTCATTGTCATGACCCTCTGGTAAAGTACTCAGCCCAGAAAAGGCTCAACATATCATGATCTGAACACGTGTTAGGTAACTATTTTAACACAAAAGGAGAGCAAATAGCAATACATGATTGAGCTGAACCGTAAAATCCCGTATTCAGTACTAGAAACTTTCTTGTTTCTTGTCAGTTGTTTCACGCTTTGTTTTTACCGGATAAAAGGGCGAGCTCAAAATGTCCGATACCTTGAAGTGAGTTCCTGGGAGTATTTTTAAGTACAAAGGGAAGCAGAAAGGCCTCCTGTAATGAGGAGGCCTTTAGATTGTATACTTAATTACAGAATTAGAATCTACGTGATCCACGATCCCCGAAAGAGCGGTTACCATTGCGTTCTGGTTCACGCGCTTCATTCACGGTGAGATTCCTTCCGTCAAGGTCAACACCATTCATTTCAGCGATAGCCTTTTGTGCCTCACTGGTCTCTGGCATATCTACGAAGCCAAATCCGCGTGATTCACGGGTTTCTCTGTCAAGAATGATCTTAACAGACGCTACTTGGCCAAATTGCTCAAAAGCGTTTTTTACCGTTTCTTCGCTCGTGGAGCGAGAAAGGTTTCCTACGTATATTTTCATCAAACAACCTCATAAAAAAGATTTAACGGCACTCAGCGTTATTCTAAAAGGCTTTTTTACTTAGTAAGACTTCTGATAAAAAAGACGAGTGACTTCGCATAAATCAAGCCAGAAGAGATCGATTAACAGCGTATCTAGGAGTATATGCTAAATAATGTTAAGAGTCAAGCGCTTATCATGGTTTACGAAAGCAATTTGGACGAATAATCTTGAAGCAATAATGACTACTTTAGGTAGAAGGTATAGGACAAGGACGGTTTACAAGGAATTTCACGCAGAGTTCTCCCTAACATTTAAGTAACTGAGAATCAAAAAATTCAGGTATTTTGACGTGCCCCACGAGCTCGAGAAGGAGAAGCTTCTTTTTTCTTTACGTGAGCCTTTATGGTGCTTGGCAGATGGCCTTCGAAAGCAAACTCAGAAATGTTTTTGCGGTTGGAAACCCGCTTATCTCGTTCAGCAAGCTTCTGAGAACCTCTCCCTTCAGGAGCTTCCTCTCCCACAGCGATTATAGCTTCTCTAGTAGAGCCTTTCTTTATAACCAGATCTTTGCGAGCCTTGTCATAATCGAATACTTCCATCGGATGGACAGGAATGCCACGATTAGAAGCCTGTAGTAGCATATGGGATACCGCAAGACCGGTATCAAAAGAATGCGTAACCGCCGCCTTGCCATTTCTCTCATAAGTAGTGCTTGAAAGAACGAGAATGAGAGCTCCTGCATTTTTTACCCACCGCTGATTTAATGGGCCCAACGAGCTTGAAGAGTATATTCCACTCTTTGGTCCCATAGAGCGCATATACAAAACGCCAAGGCTGATTGTTAAAGCAGAAAGCGGACCATCGAGCAGCCTTGAATAAGCTCATGAGATGTAATTTCATCTGCTCATTGGTGAGCGTTCTTTCAAGATTATAAGTGGATTGTCTTTTAGGAAACTGAGAATCGATAGTATAATCGGTGGTCCGTTTGCTTTTGGGATCAGCCTTGCCATAGAATCCGCTATGCCAAGCCATTACAGAAAACGTAACCAGGTAAAGAACTTTTGATGAGTAATATGAGTGAGTAATGCATAAATACTTCCTGTAGTTAGAGGACTTTGGGACCGCAAGTATAATCCGGCCTACCCTTTTTGTTAAGGAGGAATGTTCAGTGATTTGTTGCCGGAATGAGATAAGCAAGGAACAAGTAATCAGGGTATTTTTGATTGAGGGAAAAATTTGCATTGATTGTATGGCATCAATGAACTGGCTATTCATTCGATTCATGCATGATCACCGGCATTACAGATTAATAAAGGCTTTTTAACGTGGGTAACGCGAAGCAGCACTGTCCTGCCTATGCATGAAAAGCTTTGTAGATTTTTCGTATGTAAGTCCTGTTCGTATGTAAGCCCTGGAAGAGCGGAACATGGGCTTGACTCTTGATGTTATTTAGCGTATACTACTAAATGCGCTATTAATCGATCTCTTCTGGCTTGATTTATGCGAAGTCACTCATCTTTTTTATCAGAAGTTAATAAGAAAAAAGGTTTTTTAAGATAACGCTGAGTGCCGTTAAATTTTTTTCATGAGGTTGTTTGATGAAATTATTTGTAGGAAACCTTTCTCGCTCCACGAGCGAAGAAACGGTAAAAAACGCTTTTGAGCAATTTGGCCAAGTAGCGTCTGTTAAGATCATTCTTGACAGAGAAACCCGTGCATCACGTGGATTTGGCTTTGTAGATATGCCAGAGAACGATGAAGCACAAAAGGCTATCGCTGAAATGAACGGTGTTGACCTTGACGGAAGAAATCTCACCGTAAATGAAGCGCGTGAACCAGAACGTAATGGTAACCGCTCTTTCGGGGATCGTGGATCACGTAGATTCTAACTCTATACGATTTAACCAAGAACTCCGCGCATCTTAAGAGATAGTAATTTCTGACAGGAGCGGGAGATCTATAGTTTTTTTGTAACCTCAGAAGTAAGCGAATTACTTCTGAGGTTTTTTGTACCCTCAGCATACACTATTCTAAGCTATCGATTGGAAGATTCTTCTTTATTGGATTGCTCTTGAAGAGCATTGACTTATATCCTTGAGTAAAGTAATCGATTCAAAGATAGACCAGTACGCTTATTAGAGAGCATGAGCAGGGTGCTGGGCAATTTCTGTACATGATACAGATGAATTTTTTGCTTGAGAAGCTGCCTGAGTCTGAAGCTTCCTGAGATAGATAGCCCATAGGTCTGTGCGGCCTGTTTTGATTTTTTCATAGCAGCGCTCAGCGTTATATTTTCAAAACATAATAAATCATTGAACAGTTGACTTTCTACAGAGCAAATAGATAGCATGATACTAGTTAAATAAGTAAGTGTTGCTCTGCCAATAATGAATATCTAACTAAAAATATATTTTTTAACCACGTGCTCAGGGGGGAGTTAGCATGTTCAAACAGCTTATGTATGTATCGGTACTCATGTTATGTGCCAATGGTGGTGTTCTTGCTACTTGCAAAAAAACAAAATTTCCTAGCCATAGAGGTACTGTATGTACCAAATGTATCAGTGGCTCTGTATGCGTTCAGAGAGTTGAAGAACCCACGCTGCCTCTTGATGGAGAGCTGCAAGTCGAATTTAAAAAAGCTTCTGGCAAGGGCTTTATTCTAGATAATGCCACTACGACCGTAACGCCTATCGTGGGTAATTGTGCGTACCCCTTTTTCGAAATAAACTCTCCCAATGCTCCGATATTGCCTATTGGGTGTGAATTTACAAAGCAATTAAGTATCAAACTTGACTTTGAGTTTACCAAACGGTTTTGCACATTGCCAAGCATAACTATTACACCTCAGCAGTCATTTATAGAATCATTGTTCTTTCCTAATACACCAATCATTGATGCAGTAGCAATTGCTACTAATCTCTTAATACTCAATGAGGTAACGGAGACAGGATTTAGCGCAAGTTACCTCATGGTCGTAAGAAGTCGTGTTGAAGGCGATGTAGATAAGTTTATACTAGATTTCCTCGGCAAAACTATTAACAATCCGAGCCCGTTCTGCGTGCATTTTCATGCTCGGGCAAAGGCAAAGTAACTCAAAATTTTCGCATGCAGGAGGTAGTTTAAGACTGCCTTCTGCATGAAAGTATGCATCTTCTCCATCTTCTGTTGTACACGAATTGTCTGTGCCACGAGACGATGATAACTGATTCCATCGTTGTAGCCGGTCGATCATAGGCATATCATTTGTCGGAGCATTCAGCATTTCACTCTATAGATTTCCTGTCCTTTATCTACTGAAAGATAACCCTTATTACAAAAAAATGATCAAATGATTGCAATGAGAGTTCAATCATTGGTACGGTTTAAGCGCGACGAGGTTAGTCGCTCAGCCCGTACTGCACTTATGCTGAAAATGAGGATCTGAACTAAAGATTTGTAAAAAGAAAAGGAGTACATATGCATATGATGAATATGTCCGGTTCTATGTGGATGGGCTTAGGTGGCGCTCTATTTGGTCTACTGATCATAGTATTTTTGATCCTAGGCAGTTGTTTTTTTTGGAGTTCTATTAAGAAAATGAAAGGTGAAAAATGAATATTTTTGGACTGATTCTGTTACTTATTGTAAGTACCAGCATTTGGTATGGCTTCTTTTACTATTTATTGTATAGCATTAAAAAAGATGTCAATCTCCATCAAGCAGCACTGATTTTGCTCGTTCTTCTCTCATTAGGTTTGTTAACCTGTCCGTTCTTTTTAAACTGGACCGGTTTCATAGTAGTTGATGTGAACCAGATTATGAACCTGTTAGGAAGGTAAGACTCTCTTTCTGAGTAAGAAGTTTGCGTTCTTTGGAGAGAACGATCATGGGTGTAAAACGCGCTTCATGGAGTAGTTTGATAGGGGTATAAGGAAGATTATACCCTGAACTCAAGATCTAATCCGCTTCTGGTATCCGCCTGCAACATGACATATGGTACACATTATAAAGTGCGAAGAACCCCATGAAGGCCATTTTCATAGACCACTTTACTGCAGCGCTAAATATAAAAGCGGCAGGGCTTGCCGTGTTAGCTTGCAGAGAGCAGAGCACAGGCTCGCTTAACGAAGCAAGAATCCCCGGCTTAAAAGCCGGGGAGGGTCAATTCACTTCCGATATCGATAAAGATTGGTAGCACCATAAGGAACAGATAGGGTAGGAAAAACGACATAAGTTTCCATCTGGTCTGATATATTGGCGTTAGCATTTTCTTTGATTGATCAAAGACGCTCGCAAGAAGCTCCTTCAGTATATTTTCAGGCTGCCTGACGAGTTCATACAAAGCTCCTATGTGAGCATGCGTAAGATTGCCTGCCAAGCCCGCTATGTGAGTTTTCTCAAAATGAAAGGGTGCATGACAGATAGGACACACATGGCTTTGTGCGAGTGGGTACACGGCACATGCCACATGAAATATATGACCACACTCCAGGCGAATACATAGATCAGGATTAACTGCACCATCATCGATGGTAAAAGCGGTACATATCTTCTTGCAGGTATCACAGCGAACGCTGTGCTCAGCCTGCGATTCTAGCGATGGAGGATATCGATAATCTTTGAGTGTATTGAGCGCATGCAGTAGAGCTACAAACTCTTGTGTATTTTCAAGTTTCATACTGGGGGCAAGGGTAAGTTCTTTTTTCTCATCACCTTCGTGAATCGTATGAGAGATTGGTTGCTCTAGGTTTAGCAGTACCTTGAGAGCCTCCCACAGTGCTGCCTGCTCGGTACTATCTGCAGAGAAATGATGATATCTTAACCTGATTTTTTTAGGCCAGTCGTTATTTTCCTCGATTGCATCAATCATCGTATCCCAGATCTCTCGAATATTATACAGCGATTCGAAGCGTGGCATATCTGCAACTGATGTCATGAGGGTCTTTGCGAGAGCGGCGAGATTCTTTTCTTCTTGTAAGGCGTCAGATGCTCCATTCAGGAATGCGCTAACAAGGGGGGCAACGTTTTCTTTATGAGACGAATCTGCTTCTTTCGATAGGTGTCTTTCCATCGCAAGGGAATCTGTACGCAATAGCGCTAAGAACGGTATTGCGATAAGAAGAGTGTAGCGTAAAGCAAAATACATTTGAAAACCTCTCATAGTTGTTTATTGAAGCTGGATGAGTAGTTATCCGTTATCCGCTTGATTGACTTGTTCTATCTCTTACGAGGTATAAGATCTTTATAGTCATCATAATTTTTTATATAAATATCATTACCGGATATCCTTGCTTGGCCTGCTTGTAGAAGCTTCTGAACCTTGCTCTGAACCATGCTAATATCCGCATTGCTGCTCTTTGTTTCTAGAAACTGCTGAACCTTGCTCGTATCAGTATCTGTTTGAACTGTCTGATAACTTATGTATGATAAAATGAAAACCATTACACAAATCAGACCCATAATTTTGATTATTACCAGTGGCTTTGCCATAATCTCTTCATGAATTCTGCAAAAGAAGCCTCGTTGCCGTTTCTCATATCTGCTCAACGCATAAAGCACTTTAATTTCCGGGGCCGTTACCACCGCTCCCAGCCTTTAATGCAAGATTTTGTTAGTTGAAAGGGCTCTCTACAGGTAGGACAGGTTCTATTTTTCTCAAGCCATTTGATAAGACAAGCCATGTGAAAGGTATGATTACATGAAAGTCGAAACAACGCATCCTCATTTATTTTATCTTTATCGATGAGAAGATCAGGAGGCGTAGTACAGGCCTCACGGCAAATAAGACATATTTTTATCTTCATGAGTTGTAGTGAAGGTTCTTCCAAGGAGATCTGATTTTTGAGGGTATTAAGTGCCTCAAGAATGGTGATAAATTCGCTTATATCCTCCATTTTGAAAATAGGTTCCTTGGCAGAAACGAAGACTTCACTGTCCTGCAGCTCCCTGAAAGGGTGTGCATCGCCATATTCATGCCGTTTTAAAGTCTTTATTGCCTCTGCAACCAGCTTCTTATCCGAGTAGTTCATCGGAAGAAAAGCATAATGTTTCAAGGTAATAAACTTAGGCCAACCAGCATCTTCATCGATCCTATCGATCATGTGGGTTATGATCTCTTCGGCATTACGCAAGGCATTTAAAGGCAATGGTGCTGTTGACGTGGCAATGATATTCACTATGTCTTCACGGAAATTTTTATCTTGTATCAGATCATGCACCGTTTTGACAAGGGCGTCGTTACTAATCGTGGTGGGTTGCTTAACGAGCGGCAAGGGTTCCTGCTTTTCCATAGCGTGAGAAATAGTAGGAAGGGAAGCAAGAAGTATCATAATAATAGGAGTCGGTCGTAAAAGGGTATACATTGAGTATCCAATTATTTATTCTCAGGGCTCGTAGATTAACGTAATATACTGTATAATTATGACAAAAATAGGTGAGTTGGAAAGTACCTATAAAGGAAGAAAAGACAACATGAAATACTTCTTAAGATATGGACTAGCGATTTTGAGCGTTACCTTACAGTTAGCTGGTATGGAGTGTGTTTCTACAATAGATGATTTTGTAAAGGCAGTAGATAGTAGGAATTTCAATAGGATTTGCTTGTGTGTAGAAGCAACCCTATCTGGCAACCTAGAATTGAATTCTAACCGAGATATTTTATCAAAAGCCCTGCTAGTAGCAGCTAAAGAAGGCTGTGCTGATATTATGCGCAACTTATTTAAAGTTAACGGCATTGATGTTAATGCTCAAGATAAGGATGGCAGGACAGCTCTCATCTACGCTGCTATAAAGGGCCATACAGAGGTCATAAATGAATTGCTCGATGTTGATGGGATTGATGTTAATGCTCAAGATAAGGATGGTAGTACTGCTCTCATCTACGCTGCTATAAAGGGATATACAGAAATTGTGTATGAATTGCTCGAGGTTGATGAGATTGATGTCAATGCAAAGGATAAGTATGGCAGGACAGCTCTCATCTACGTTGCTATAAAGGGGTATACAAAGGTCGTACATGAATTGCTCGATATTGATGGGATTGATGTTAATGCTCAAGATAAGGATGGCAGTACTGCTCTCATCTTGGCTGCTATAAAGGGATATACAGAAATTGTGTGTGAATTGCTGAAGGTTGATGGGATTGATGTCAATGCAAAGGATAAGTATAGCAGTACTGCTCTCATTGTAGCTGCTGAAAATGGCCATACAGAGGTTCTGCGAGAGTTGCTCAAGGCTCATAAGATTGATGTTAACGCTCAAGATAAGGATGGCAGTACTGCTCTCATCTACGCTGCTACTTTTGGCTATGCAGAAGTCGTGAGAGAGTTGCTCCAAACTTCTAAGATTGATGTTAATGCTCAAGATAAGGATGGCAGTACTGCTCTCAGCTGTGCCGTTGATCAAAGAAATGAAGAGGTTATTTCTCTGCTAGCTACGCATAAAGCAGTAGAATTGCATAAGGCTGGGGCAAACTCCATGATTTTGGGTAGTTGGTTAGCAGAAGCTGGCTATTGCAAGAGTGAAAAGGACATGTTATGAGATACACCATAAAAAAGGTAAAGGCACTATGATCTACTCCATAAATATGGGTTATGGTATCTACAACTATTGTCATGAACAAGCGATTTTATGCATTACCTTTCTAATGAGCAGAATGGAGCATGTTACGCTAGTACATGTTACTATGGCAGAAGACTTGGCAAAAAACAGTACATTATCAGAATAGCTCTTACGTAGAAGCAGCCGTATCGGGTTACTCAGATTTGCATTCTTGCCAGCAGCTTTGGCTTACCGTCATTTTTGATGTATACTCATTCTTGCTATAGTGTAGATTGCGTGCTCTGAGAAAAAGGAAGTTTATTATGCACAAGGTTTTTTGGGATAATCCATAGAGGAGTGCAGGGGATAGAAATAGTGCGATACAAACGTGAAAAAAGATATATCTACCCAAAAGAGGGCTTGACAGCGGGGGTGCATCTTATAATGGCTAATATTTCTTCTTGACATAACATGCAAACTCTTTATACTTAAAAAATAATAATATGATTTTAATGACAAGGGTTTGTTTATCTTGATAATTCATCGAAATGTATTAGCAATAATAGTACAGGCCTTATGAATTAGAACGGTAAAGAACGTAAGGAGAATATGATGAATTATTTAAAGTATGGATTAGCGGTCTTATTCGTTACATTTCAATTAGCTGGCATGGAGCAGGCTGCTGTAATAAAAGATGTATCATCTCAATATGGCAAGGTTTGTGAGGACGAGCTGGATGAATTGCTGGATGAGATGATCCAGTCAATGCCTGAAAGTATTGTAGCACCTGAAATTGTTGAAGTAAGCGAAGAAATTGCGTATGCCGAGGAAACTCTCTGGGATGCGGCTCAGAAGAGTTATGTGGAGGTTGCACGTGCGCTACTCAAGGTTCCTGGTATTGTGAAAGATTATGAGAGGTCTGCGGCCTCCTTGGAGGCTTTCATTGAGGATGTGGCCCAGTTGCCTGAAGTTATTAAAGAAAGCGAAGAAGAAATTGCGTATGCCAGGATAACTATCGCGGAAGCAATTCTTAAGGGCCATATGGAGGTTGCACGTGCGCTGCTCAAGATTCCTGGTATTGTGGAAGATTATGGGAGCATTGCGGCTTCATTTGAGGCTTCCTTGAAGGCTTATAGGCAGAACAATGCAGAGGATGGGCGCCAGTTGCCCGAGGTTTCTAGGACTGAAAATAAGCAATAAAGCCGGTCAATAACCTCTTGAAATAGCAAGAATGAATACTGTTATCAAGAGTAAGAATCGGCAGGTATTAGTTTGTTTCGTGTGCTCCTATAGAGTTTAAGCTTTATAGGAGCACACTTTTTGAGCAGAAGCCGTTTGATAATTAATCTCATATAGATATCCACGATCAAATCATCCAAGCAGGCAGGAAGAGGATCCTGTGTTCCTCATCAAATGTGAGGGGTCCCATATAACAAAAAACCCCGATCTTAACCTGAGGTGTAGCTTTAATGAAGCTTTTTAGATTAAGCATTTTTTTAGTATCGATTTGATGAGAGTAAGTAACCTCAAAAGGGATAGTCTGTTTTCCAACCTCGACAACAAAATCGACTTCGGCGCCACCTGATGTTCGCCAATAGCTGATCTGCTTTTTCTCAAATTGGGTGTCAAGCCATGTTTGCATTTCATTGAGAAACCAATTTTCAAATCTATGACCTATAAGGCCGGTGGTTTTTAAAATTGGTATATCGTAAATGCCGGTAAGATAGCTCACTAAGCCGTTATTAATTAAGTAACCTTTGGGGGATTTTACCAGCCGCTTGATGGTGCTCTTAATATAGGGAAAGAGTTCGACGTATTGCAGGGTAGCAAGAAGATACTGGCGGTATTTTAACAGCGTATTTCTCGAGCAATGCAAAGCATCAATGAATTTTTTGTCATCTCGAACCGAACCTGTTTGTTCTGCGGTTATTTTCATAAAGTTCTGATACAGCTGTAAATCACCAATCGCATCGATCGCTCTAATGTCTTTCTCAAGGTATGTTTGGAGATAATCACCCAGATACTTCAGGCGAGATTGTTCAGAGGGTTCTTCAATAGTTTCTGGAAGCCCCCCCCAGACGAGGTGATTTGCAAGTGATTCCTTGAGTAGGTTCTCGAAAGGGCGTATACGTGCATAGGCATCCTTGAGCACATTTATATCTTTAGAATTGAAAATTACGTCTAGAGAGTTATCTGCAGGCAGGGAGAGTTCTTGATGCTGCAAAAGTGCCATTTCTCGAAGATTAAATTCACGTAGATTGAGAAGCTCAACTCTGCCAGCGAGCGATTCAGCAGTGAGCTTGTGCAGGTTAAGATGTGCCGATCCGGTAAGTATAAATTTAATATGATCTTTATCTTTATGAGCATCATATATGAGCTTTATTTGATCGAATAGTTCGGGACATTTTTGTGCTTCATCGATGAATACCCAAAGTTTGTGCGGCCCACCAATTTTTTGAAGAGCTGCTTGTTCTATCATAGACTCAAGTTCCTCTTGAGCAATACGATTTCTTTGGCTCATTACGTCCATATTGAGAAGGACCCATTTCCTTTCAGGGTGCTGCTGAATGTAGTATTTGAGCAAAGTGGTTTTCCCCACCCGTCGCGGTCCGAGAAGAGCGCTGATCATAGAACGCTCGAAAGATTCAAAAAGGAACTTTTCGTTAACTCTGACGATGAATTTTTTCATAGTAATCTCCAGTACGACTAGGAAAAGTGGTACCTATCCTTCATTGTACCTAATAAGTAATCAGGAAAAATTAACACGACTCTATCACTTTTGAGGCGCAAAATTAATACTATCATGATACAATTGCAGCGCAAAAATGTCAAGCAAGGGGAGTTTAAGTTGGAATAATTTCATAATTATGGCGACCTAGTAGCTCTTTTAAAATACTTATTTTTAAATAGCATCTTCTTCAGAACATTATTAGCCAATGTTAGGGCTTTCATAGCTTCTTATAGGCATAATGAGATGCTCTCCTAGAATCTGAAATGATAGGCGCTCTTGATTTGAATCACTGTGGGTACATTCCCCGAAGCTTGCTTCGTAAAACAGGAAAAAGTTATGTAAGCTGGAGGTATGAGTAAATATATTCACAAAAGCCACAATGTATCGGTGCTGATGTATTACATAGTATGTCCAGTAAAATATAGAAAAGTAGTATTCAGCGAAGGAGTAGAAGCAGTCTTAAAGGAAATATGCTTAGAGATAGCATTGCGCTATGATATAGAGTTTTTGGAAATAGGGGTGGATAAGAGTGCATTTTTTGATATAATTAGTACCAATGTATAGTCCGACTCAGACAGTGAGGACAGTAAAGAGCATAACGGCAAGAGAAATATTTCAAAGAGTGCCAGAGGTAAAAAAGCAATTATGGGGCGGAGAATTTTGGGCAAAGGGATACTTCGTAAGTACGGTTGGGAAGCATGGCAATGAGAAGGAGATTGCTGAATATGTTAAAAATCAGGGCTTAGAGAAAAAGTATAAAGTTTTACATAAGCAGGCAGCAAAAATGGGTCAATTGATTTTATGGATTGATTTCTGATACCCTGAAACTTGCTTCGGGGAGTGTTCATTGTCCTTTGGTGTCACTGCAAAGGCTGAACCCCAAGTACCCATATAGAGATTTTACACGCTATCTTTAGACCTAAAATTTATCTTAAATTGCACAACTATCGGAACTTATCACTTTAAGCGCTAACACCCATCTAGGCTAGGTTGACTTTCAAAAACACGGCTGCTATATTCCAGGTGATACTAGAAGTTACACC
>SDBV01000781.1_pt1 | contig 46348 bp, 38 predicted proteins | sample 2277081 | NCBI WGS metagenome assembly SDBV01 (sample SAMN10402039, study PRJNA504765) | marine sediment metagenome | isolation source: marine sediment core GS10_PC15, 223 cmbsf | place: Arctic Ocean: Southern Knipovich Ridge | collected 2010
TATCTGTAATTAGGCAATGTAGTTACAATTTATAGGCCTTAATTGAACATCGAGTGCATTCCGGCGCAGCTTGCTGCGCCGGAGTATTCAAAAACTTCCTTATAACAACTTAGTTGTCCAATTTTTCAAAGGTTTCATTTAATATATTGATGAATTTCCTGCGCTGCGGTATACTGCTTGTTCCAAATATATGTTTATAACTAAAAAGAGGTTAGAGAATTGACAGGCTTAAAGATAAATGCAACGGCCGTTATCCTGCTCGCGGTTCTTTGCGGCGGCGTAAGCGCGCAGGAAGCCACGAGGAGCACCGCGGCGGTCCAGGCGGATACAGCTCCGGTTATCGATGGCGTGCTTGACGACAAAGTGTGGGCCGTGGCCGAATGGCAGGGGGATTTCGTTCAACTGGAACCATCGATGGGCGCACCCGCAAGGGCGGCTACCAGCTTTGCGCTGGCCTGCGACAATCAGTACATCTACGCCGCGTTCCGCTGCATCAATCCCAGCGGGCAGTCGGCCGGTTCCACGGTTACCCGCCGCGATGGGGACTTTAAAATTGATAACTCGGTGATGCTCTTTCTGGATACTTTCGCCAGCAGACGCGATTGTTACTATTTCGCGACAAATTCGCTGGGGATTCAGGTGGATGGGAGGATTGCCGAGGACGGTAAATCACAGGATAGAAGCTGGGATTGCCAATGGAATGTTAAAAGCAGGGAAGATTCGCTGGGCTGGAGCGCCGAGATGGCGATCCCGGTGAGCGAGTTGCGCATACCCCGCTCATCCGGTGAGATCTGGGGCGTAAACGTGAGGCGCAATTATCCCGATCTTTTTGAAACCAGTTTCTGGGTCCAGAGAGACAAGGCCTGGCGAGTCTCTCAATCCGGTAGCCTGACTGGTCTGGGTGAATTCAAGAAAAGCTTTTCCGCATCGCTTTATCCTTATCTCGTGGCTCTGAACACCAACACCGAGACGGCAAAAAGGCGCACTGTTATTTCCTCGGGCAATACACAGGTTATTACCGGCGCGGATTTGCGCTTTAACATGGGTTCCTCGGTGAACGGTAACCTTACCTACAATCCTGATTTTGCAACCGTGGAAGCGGACCAGGAAGTTATCAACCTGACTCGCTACGAGACGTTTTTCCCGGAAAAAAGATTGTATTTCCTCGAGGGTGCGGAGTTGTTCAAGAACCGGATCAACGTGTTTTATTCCAGGCGGATCGGGGATATAGATTACGGGCTGAAAACTAACGGGCGTATCGGCAAAACAAATTTCGCGGTCCTCTCGGCCAGGGAAAGGGCCACCGGCGGAGAACCCTCCTCGCACACCTCGGCGCTCAGGCTTCAGCGCGACATCCTGGGGTCCTCGAATATCGGCCTTATCGCCGTGGACAGGAACTACGACGGTGGAAGCAACCGTGTGCTCAGTACGGACGCCACGATTTATTTTCTGGATGACGGTAAGTTCACCTCTCAGCTTATCGGCAGTTTCCCCTCCGGAGAAGGCGAAGCAACCAAAGCGTTTTTCCTGCGTGCGGCCCGCGAGAAAGAACTCTACCATTATCATCTGCGCTTCACCAGTATCGATCCCGGTTTCAAGGAGGATGTCAACACGGTGGGCTTTATCCAGGATGACGACCGCAGGGAACTGGACGCAGATGTTACCTACCGCTGGTGGCTCAGGCGGCATGGAGTGGAGAGGATCAATTTTGAATCGCGCAACAACGTTTTCTGGAGCCACAGCGGCGCGTTGCGCAATGTAAGGTTGAACCATGGAATAGCTATAACCTTCAGCAATAAGATTTCAGTGGGCTTTTCTAACGGCTACCTTACCGAGCTCTACGAAAAGCGGTTCAGAAATCACACGACCATAATGGAAGTGGCCTACAACGAGGAACAGTGGAACCAGATCAGGTTCGTTTATCAGCAGGGACGGAATTTCGACAGGGATCTGGACAACTGGATCATCCGGCCCCGTTTTAAACTGGGCGACAGGCTGACCCTGGACTATAAGTTCCAGGTGGTGCGGTTCTCCCCGGATAACGATGAGAACCGGGTGGTGAACGTATTGTCCTCGGAATATAACTTTACCAACGATATTTATCTGCGCCTGTTCGCCCAGCATAACAGCAGAAACGACAGGGTTTATCTCTACGGTCTGTTCGGCTGGCGTTTCAAGCCGCCGTTCGGGGCGCTGTATATAGCATATACGGCTGACAGGTACGATACCGCGGACGATAGTATTCTGCCGCTGGAGAGGAAGGAAGAAGGAACCTTTTTCGTCAAGCTGACAATTCCGCTGGACCTCTAAAGTTTTAACCACAAGTAAGCCAACTCGTTACTTGTTTATCCTATCTTGAGAAAACCCACTTTGTTATGAAATCTGCGGATCAGTTCACGGCGTAGCGGGCGGTTGGGTTCGCTTTCCAGGTACGGGTCATCGCTCAGTATCTCGCGGGCGCAATCGCGGGCCTGGATCAGCACCGGGAAGTCCGCTATCAGGTCTGCGCAGCGAAGTTCCGGCAGGCCGCTCTGGCGCTGGCCGAAAAAGTCGCCGGGGCCTCTGAGGCGGAGGTCTTCCTCGCTGATTTTAAAGCCATCGGTGGTGGACGCCAGAATTTCCAGCCGGGCCATGCTGTCCGCCCCGGCATCACCGCTGGGAACAAGCAGGCACCAACTTTCCAGCTCGCTGCGGCCCACTCTGCCCCGCAACTGATGCAACTGGCTCAGCCCGAACCGCTCCGCACCCTCTATCACGATCACGGTTGCGTTCGCCACGTCGATCCCCACCTCTATCACGGTTGTGCCCACCAGCACAGGGGCCTCGCCGCTCTCGAACGCCGCCATTGCCGCCTCTTTATCGGCAGATTTCATCCGGCCGTGGAGCAACACAACTTTTTTATCCGGAAACACTTTGCCGCTGTAGTGCTCGAACACGGCTTCGGCGGCGGCCAGCTCGCTCTCCGGATCGTCCTCGATCCGCGGGCAGACCACATAGGCCTGCTCTCCGGCAGCCACCCGTTCGATAATGAACTTTTCCATCTCGCCACGCTTACGGCGCGGGACCACGTGGGTGTTCACCGGCTTGCGCCCCGCGGGAAGTTCATCGATTGTCGAAACATCCAGGTCGCCATAGAGCGTAAGCGCCAGGCTGCGCGGGATCGGTGTGGCGGTCATCACCAGGCAGTCCGTGTCCCGGCCCTTACTCCTGAGGCTCAGGCGCTGGTTAACCCCGAACCGGTGCTGCTCGTCGATTACAGCCAGCCCCAGGTCGTTGAACTCCACTCCCTTCTGGATCAGCGCGTGGGTGCCGACAGCTAATTGGGCCTGGCCCGAGGCTATCCTGGCGGCCTGCTCCCGTTTTACCGCAGCGCTCTGCTTGCCCAGCAGTAGCGCCGGCTTGATTCCCAGCGGTTCCAGCAGACGGCTCAGGGTGCGCCAGTGCTGCTCTGCCAGCACCTCCGTGGGGACCATCACCGCAGCCTGGTAGCCGTTCTCCACCGCCCGCAGAGCTGCGATCAGCGCCACGATTGTTTTTCCGCTGCCCACATCGCCCTGCACCAGACGGCTCATGGGGTGCGGGCCGGTAAGGTCATCGTCAATCTCGCGGATCACTTTTTTCTGTGCGCCCGTCAGCTCGAACGGCAGGGAGGCGGCCAGTTTTTTCAGCAGGTGGTTGTGCTTTTTGTAGCGCCGGACCCTGGCGGCCTGGCCCACGTGATATTTGCGCCCCAGCAGCATCAGCTCCAGGTAGAACAACTCGTCGAACGCCAGCGCCCGGCGGCCGTCGCTGGCCTCGGCAAGTGAGCCCGGGCGATGGACCGCCAGCAGGGCCTCGTTGCGCTCCGGCAGGGAAAAACGGCTGCGAATAGATTCGGGCAGGTGCTCCATCAACTCTTCCCCGGCATCCAGAGCGGCGGAAACCATTCTCCTGAGCGTTTTCTGCCCCAGTCCCTCCGTGGCCGGGTAAACAGGCAACACGCCCCCGCCCTTGCCGCCTTCCTCAGCGCTGGCATCCACCTGTTCGTACTCGGTCGGGTTTAGCTGGGTTTTTCCCTTGTAGCGGCGCACATCGCCAAACACCAGCCACTGCTGGTCTTTCTGAATAACCCCAGAGAGGAACGCGCGGCCGAAAAACGAGCAGCTTATCCGTCCGCTACCGTCCTCCAGCAGCGCCTCGAACCCCAGCTTGCGCCCTCCCCGTCCCTTAATCTCGTGCGCCGAGACCACCTTGCCCAGCACGGCCACTTCGCGCTCTCCGGGGCGCAGCGAGCCGATAGGGACCACGTTGGTCGCATCGATATAGCGGCGCGGAAACAGGTAGAGCAGGTCGTAGACCCTCGTCACCCCCAGACGTTCAAGCTGCTCCGAGCGCTTAGGCCCCACGCCGGGCAGGAACTGGACCCGCATCTGGTGCTCAATTTTTCTGCTGCTTGCCTTTGCTGCCATATCATTACCCGTTTGGCTGGTTAACTTAAGTCGGACGGATCGGACGTCCTGTTAATATCACTTGTAGATTCGGTGTTTGCGGCATAAATTCTGATAGCTTGTAACTTATCACCACCCCCGTAGGAAATAAGATAAGATGCCTCTCTTTCCGAGCAAACAAATAATTTTATCGTTGGCCCTCTGTTTTGCTATTTCAGCCAAGTTAACGGCCCAGCAGGATACTGTTGCGGTCGATACCGCCGTTGTGGTTTCCGACAGCGTTGCGGTTGTTTCCGTTGACAGTCCAGCGCCGGCAGCGGCTGACAGCCTGGGCGTGGCCGATAGCCTGGGCGTGGCCGGGCCGGAACTGGACGACAGTCTGCGCGCCGCCGTTCCGAAGCCATCAACCCGGAGCAGAGCCAAGCCGAGTGGCCCCAAGCGCAAACCGGCATCGAGTCCGGGGGCGATCCCCGTGGAAGTGATCGACTGGGACTGGGATGACTACGCCCACGTGACAGCGATCGGATTCCGTCACCTGGACACGGACCGCGAGTATGAGTTGGAGCAGAACGAGGTCTACATGGAAATCCAGGATCGCCAGAAAGGCCAGCAGATCTGGGCCTGGGGCCAGAGCAGTAGTCTTGGCGACGGGTTCTGGGCTTTTGCGCCGGAGAAATTCGAGTTGCTGCTGACCATGGTCGCCGCCGACAGTATTGCCCTTGCCGACAGTATCGCCCGTGTGGACAGTCTCGCCCGGGTGGATAGTATCGCTGTTGTGGTGGCCGACAGTATCGCAACCGCCGACAGTATCGCCACCACTCTGGCCGACAGTATTGCGACGCTTACGGACACGACAGCCGCCCCCGCCGACACAAATGCAGCGGCCACGGCTGCTCCCGCAGCCGTTGTTCAACCAGCCGCGGCCAAACCAGCGGATTCTTCAGCCGCCGCTCCTCAGCGGAGTGCTCCCACGGCGGAACCGGCGGACACTGCAAAAACGCCACCGGCAGAGGAAAGTCCACCACCACCGGCAGCAGCAACTTCGGACAGCAGCAAAGCTCCGCCAGCAGAAGCAAACCCGCCGCCGGAGGATGTTTCGGACAGCACGAAATCTTCGCCACAGGCAGGAAGCGGCGACGGCAGCGGAGGCGGGCCGTAGCCCTGGCGTGGCAACCCGGTTAATAAAATCTCAAGTAGTTTCTTTATCGATGGAATATAGATTCAGCACGGTCAGAATCACCGTAACTCCAAACCTGCGAGGTAGAGTGATGAGCGACAGCAACAGGATTTCGCGGCGCAATTTTCTGGCATACGGAACCGGAGTACTGGGCTCCACGATGGCCCTTGCCTGCGGCGGCGGAGCGCAGCAGACGGCTGATTCCTCGGCCCATGGCCATGAACATCCGGAGGTCAGCGCGGCCAAGTCCGTCGATCCCTATGCCGGTCTTCCGGTGGGCGTGCAGAGCTACTGTTTCCGCAATTTTAAGGATCCCAAAGTGTTGCAGGGGTTTATCCACACCCTGGGTCTGAATTCGATAGAACTCTGGCCCGGCGGACACCTGCCTGTGGATACGCCGAAAGAGCAACTGGAGCTGGCCGTGGCGGATTATAAGGCCGCCGGGATCAGTATCGACGCCTGCGGGGTGGTGGGGTTCGAGAACGATGAGGCCTCCGCGCGGCAGATATTCGAATACGCCAAGGTGCTGGGCGTGATGGCGATCAGCGCCGCCCCGGCCCACGACGCCCTTCCGCTGATGGTTAAGCTTACAGAGGAATATGGCATCCCGATAGCGATCCACAACCACGGCCCGGCGGACAAGCTCTACGGTACAGCGGAGATGATCCGCAAGCACCTGGCGCCGCTGCCATCGAGCGTGGGACTCTGCGTCGATACCGGCCATTTCCAGCGTGTGGACGAGGACCCGCTGGCGGTGATTGCCGAGTTTGGCGACAGGGTCAACGGAATCCACCTTAAGGATATGGTGCTCACCGGCGAGAAGAACGACAAGGGTGATCCGCTGTGGGAGGACGCTATTATCGGCAAGGGCAACCTGGACCTGCCGGCGTTGGTTAAGTTGCTGAAAGAGATCGGTTTCGATGGTTACTGCTCGCTGGAGTACGAGAGCGACCCCAGTAACCCGATCCCGGCCATGCAGGAGTGCCTGGCCTCGCTGCGGGAGGCCTGCAAGGGTGTGGCGTAGGGGGCAGGCGGAAAATAGTGCTATTTTGAAACAGTGTATTTTCATTTAGCAAACAGCGCTGCGTAGGTAATGCATTGATATACAATGAGATATATCATTTATGGCGTTTCTATTGTGACGAGGCATTATTATTGCTCGTCATAAAATGACGATTTTACTTGACAGGCCGTTCATTTAAGGCAATAGGTCGACTTAAATATGCCTGATTGATAAATAGCTATCAAGTTCATAGGATTAAGTAGGCGCAGGTAATATCAACGCCTCTTTAGCTGTAGGAGAGTAAAAATGATTACTGCCAAAAATTGGCAGAGCCTGATTGATGTGGATTTTCCCAAAAGAAAGCCCATTACGGAGCGGACCAGAGCAACTACCATGGCCAATTCCAAGCGCTTTAGGGGTTCCGTGCGAGTAGTCATGGGTAAATTTTCCACAGATGCAGAGATCGATGCGCGGCGGGAAATGGTATTGCGCAAGCCGCTGCCGTAATGCCTGTAAGCAGATTTATACCGAAGGGGAGCCTAATTGGCGAATGACCGCAGGGATATCTGGCGGCGATTTCTCGAAGTGCATCAATATGTAAAAGATTTAACGCTGGCTGGAGAGGAAAGCGGTTATGAGTTGGAGACCTTTCTTCAGCCCCTGCAGGAACAAAGGCATGCCCTTGAACATATCGTAAGGGCCAGAGCCGCGGAATTTGGAATTAAGGAATCACCCGCCCCGGATTACATAGATAATAATCTTGATAAGGCGCTAGGGCATATCTATCGTTGTTTTTTTGATACAGCGGATTGGCTTAGTATTAATATCAGGGGAAAAATCATTGATACTTTTGAGCCTTACTCTAGGCAATCCCTTGTTGATTTGGTTCCAGAATATTATCAGAAAATCAGACCCCAGTTAGAAAGAATCAACCATGAGATCGCTAAGATTAGAGGTAAAAAAGATATTCCGTCTGGGCCAAATACAATTCCTGAAATTGAGAAATATGGTACGATACTAAAAGAATTAATTGATTTTCAGGAAAAAATAGAATCGTATATACCCCAATTGCAAGAATGCAAGAATGAAGAGGAAGACAAGGAAAGAAAAGAGAGTAATAAGGCAAGGTATCAAACTTGGGGGGCAATTGCGCTGGTAATTCTTAGTGCGTTATTAGGAATATTCTTACAGAAATTGTTTCTTTGAGTTAAACGATAATTGGCATAATTGCAGAGAAACAAAGAGGCGCGGACCAACCGGTCCGCGCCTCTTTAACTTCAGCCTAATTTCTCCACCGCTTCAAAACCCATGCCCCTCAAATCCGCCTTTTTGCCGCACCATCCGCTGCATGTTGTCGTGGTGGATCGGGTCTTCCATATCAACCACATGACACACGCTGCAGTTCTTGATATTGGCCCCGATAGCGAACGGCTCGCCCTGGTACTGCATGGGCTGGAGCACGTCACGCAGGGGATCGTCCGGGTTGAGCGCCGGGTAGACCGCGTGGGGCGACCCGTGGCAGGCTATGCAGTTGATCAGAGCGTTGTCCTTGTAGTTGCGGAACAACTCCTCGTCGGTCGGGTTGTCCTTGTTGAACGCCCGTGCTCCCGGAGCGGGTTGCTCAAAATCCACGTGGCAGGCAAAACAGTCCGGCAGATCCAGCCAGGGAGTGCGGCCGTGGATACTGTCCTTGGGCATGCCCTCAATTTCCAGATGCTCGGCCAGCTTGGCTGCCCTGGGGATATCCCGCTGACCGTTAAGCAGGCTCACAGCCAGCTCGTTCATATTGCCGTGGCAGTTTGTGCAGACCAGCTTGTCCTGGTCAAAAGCGGTGCCGTGCACTCCCCTCAGAGAATGGTCGCCCCCGCCCCTGGTAACAGGATGGCAGTAGAAACAGGCCTCGTCCTGCATCTCACCCATGTAGTTGGCGTGCCAGCCGTGCATCGCCGCGCTGAAATTGAGCACACCCTCGGTGCCCTCGGCATCCAGCGCCGGGTCGGCATGGCAACTCTGGCAGAGCCGGGGGTTACCATCGAGCGCCTGGCTGTACAGGTCCGTGCCCTCGTGGTAATCGTGAACCTTGAGAATATTGCTTGCTGTTTCAGCGGATATACCACCTCCCAGCTTGCGAGGTTCTCCGCCGTGGCAGCGCCAGCAGGCGGCCTCGGTGCTCACCGGGGCCACAACTTTGGTAACTGCCAGAAGTTCGCCGCTCTGGCTGTCACGGGCCTCGATATCCAGCACCGGGTAGGAGTCGTACCCGCCGTCATCGCGGTAGGGCAGCAGCGGGATCGATTTGGCCTCGTAACGCTCCCACTCTTCATCGAATGTGAACGTGCCCGCACCGGCCGCGTTACCAGTCAGGCCGACATTGTTCTCCAGGTCAGTGCCGTAGAGTTTTTCGGCAAAATCCCAGAAGCGGGTATGGACCTCCGGATTGGCGTGTTGCGCGGGGGTTTTATAGCTGATAGTAACTCCGCTGGTGATCCTTTCGGGCAGCGGGTCGCGACGGATCAGTTGGGCCTGCAGGGTGTTGGCCGGCGGCATGAAGCTGAAAAACTCGTCACAGTCGCTCACGCAGTGCATGCCGATGTCGTTCCAGGCCAGCAGCACGTATTCGCTGGTCTCCGGGTCGAACGGCGGGATTTTTGTCGTCTCGGTGATGGAACTCCCGCCCGGACGGATATTTTCCGAGTAGGGGGGCGAATCTTTCGGCAGCTCGCGGCCCAGGACGCTGCTCCAGATAAATGATACCAGCGCCAGTTTTTCCTCGCCCGTGCCCAGAAACGGCGGCATGTAGCCCAGGATTTTACCCTGGCCGGATATCTGCGCCAGCAGGCCCTGGAAGCCCAGTGGCTCCACCTTGGGGATAATGTCGTTCTGCAATCCGCCGATCGTGTGGCAGGCCATGCATTGGAGGTTGAACACCTCGCGGCCTGCCTCTACACGGTTCTGATCGGTTACGCGGTGAATCGCGCTCCACTTGGCCAGTTTAAGCACGCCCTCGGTGTTGATCTTCTGGGCATCTGTCACAAGGATAGAGTTTGAATACATGTGGCCGAACAGAACATAGGGTTTGCGCGAAATCTCACGGGTGTACTCGAACCCGCCCATCCAGACCAGACCAATCGGCACCAGCAGCACCACGGCCAGGCGCTGGATAACGAGCGATTTACTGGCACTCATCAGGATGCCCAGCAGGAAAATAGCCACCGTGGCCGCAATCATGTAATTAACCCACATGCCGGTGAGCTTGTTCATCTGGAACGCCACCTCGCGCACCTCGGGCGGCACCGAGTAGAAATACCACGCCGCCGACGGGATCAGGCCCAGCAACGGGTAAAGCAGCCATTTTGTGCAGTAGGACACCATCCGCTGACGGAACGCGCTGTCCTCGAGGAACAGTGTTGTAATGTAGCCGAACAGCCCGGCGAACGTAAAAGCGATAAAGCTGCGGAAAAAGAGCGACGGCCAGTAGGTGGGGTTAAAGAAACCGTCCCAGAACTTGTGGGTCTCAAGCCACTCGCCGGGAGTGAGCATAAAACCGATAATGCCGTTAATCACCACCATGCTCAGCCAGGCGAACAGGAAGTAGAGAAAACTGATCCGCAGGCGAGACTTGCGGCTCATCGAGTCGTAGAGGTAATGGTAGAGCAGCAGGGCCACTATCTCGCCCAGAAAGAACACCCATTCGATAGCCCAGCCAAACACGAAATGGTGGATCAACGTGGTGGTGGCCGCCGGGCTGACCAGGCCGATAATAAACCAGATTCCCACGCCTGTTATCCCGCCGAACACCATGGTCAGCAGCAGGAAAAACCAGATATGTTTTTTCAGGTAGGCGTGGATCGCCGGGCTGCTCTCGCGGAAACCCTTGAGGTCCGTGAGCCAGAGGAACAGGCCGCCGCCAACAGCCAGGTGCGAGATATACACGTGCGGCACGGCGATAAGCGCTATCAGGCTGCCGCCACCGACAGTTAACAGTTCCCAGATCGGATAATTCATCGCCCTGCCTCCTTCCCGCCGCCAAACGCCCATCTGAACATCAGGTACACCACCACCAGCCCGGCCACTAGCGTGACCAGAAACAGTGAGAAAACATCGTACTGCGGCTCCATAGCCACATCCTCGATCCGGAAATACGGCTCAAGATAACCGCTGCGCAGAAACGTGCGCATCATAATCATTGTCACCACTGTCAGCACCAGCAACGCCACGGTGGGCCAGAGGCGCTTGAGCACGGCGGTCATGATCACCGCCATCGCCAGCACTATCGCGGCGAACAGCGTAATTGTATAGAGCATGCTCTGGCCCATGAAGAGCATCATCACATCGCGCGGCAGGCTGATCAGCAACCAGAAGCCGATCACGACCTGGATCATCGTGGCCGCTGCGAATATTCCCAGCCCCTTATTGATCCCAGCCTCCGTCCCTTCGATTTCTTTCCCGCGGCGGAAATCCCAGACAATAGCACTGAACAGGCCCGCCACCGCAATACTGGCGGTGATAAAATGGAGATAACGTGGCCAGAGTACCTTATAGTCGGTGCTCAGCATCGTACCCGAGCGGTTGTCAAAATAACGCACCCACTGCTCGGGCTGGAGCATCAGGCTGATATTGTTCTGGAAGCAAAATGCCACATAGAGCAGAAGCAGCGAGGTAACTGTTAGCGAAACCGTGCCAAGAACCTTGTTTTTATTCAGTTTACGGGCGGTAACATAAGCACTGTAGTAGGCGATAATCACCGCCGGGATTACCATGATCCAGTACTTTGCCATCAGCACGGAACTGGTGTAGAAAAAGTGGCCGTAGAGTACCTGGACAAACAGCAGCGGCGCCACTCCGAATGTGACCGCCACTGCCAGGGTGCCGGGGATTTTCCCCGTAAAAACATCCGGCAGGCCAGGTTCGGGTGTTTCCGCGCGGCCGGTCAGACGGCGGGTCAGGGAGATCAGGCTGCCCCCCAGCACAACATTCATCATCAGCAGATGGATTGTCAGGGTCAGCATCCCCAGAAACTCCAGTGCCCACCATGGCGCGGGTAGCACTTCCGCGGTGGGAATCAGCATGGCAGGATCCATCACTTCGCTCCTGTATAAGTACTTGAAAGGCATCTAACTGGAGTCTTGACAGTCTCTTAGGCTCTGACGATATCGTATTTAAGGATACATTCTTTGCGGCGCACTTGCGCACAGAGTGGAACCGTGGCTGCGATAGCCGTGTGAACAATTACAGCTCAAGAAGGGTGCAAGAGACCCGGCGCGGTGCGCCGGGTCTCTCTAGTTTGCATCTTGTGTGGAGTTTAATCCTACCTATTCTAAATACTGATGTCAAACCATATTTGTTACAGTCAATCCACTGCTGAGGCTTAAAAACAAGCCGGATCAGAGTTCTACAACACGGCCGGTATCGGCGGACTCGGTGGCGGCGATACAGATCCGGGTCACATCGAACGGAGCCTGTGGGGAGATCATGTGCTCGCCCTGGCCTCTCAGGCTGGCGCAAAAGTCGGGGAACCATGCGACGGGTGGGCTTTGCAGTTCCACATCCCGCGGGCCGCGGGCATGGGTTATCAGTTCCACTCTTTCCTCCAGGTCCTTCTTCTCGATAACACCCTCGGAGCCGATCACCCTCAGACGGTCATCTCCGTGGGAGGTGGCCTGGGCCGGGCGAAGAAAATCGGCGGTAACCGCTCCAGTGCCGCCGCCCTCGAACTCAAGCGTAACCACCGCGTTGTCCTGCGCGCCGGGGTAATCCTGGTGGGAGGTATTGCCGTGAAACGCGCTAACCCTTCGCACCGGTTTGTCCATAATCCAGTACAACCAGTCCACGGCATGGATCGCCACCCAGAGGATCGTGCCACCGTAGATGTCGCGGTGACGGTAGAACCAGGGGCGCTCCTCGCCCCAGCGGTACGATTTCTGCCCGCGCGCCATCGATGGGGTACCGATAGCTCCGGCGGCCACCATCTGCTTAATCGTGTAATAGGGGGCCGGATAGCGCATGGCGAACATCGCCGTAAGCCGCACACCGCTCTGACGTACCGCCGTTTCCAGCATGGTCAGGTCATCATAATTGACCGCCACCGGTTTCTCGCTCATGATGTGAATTCCGCGTTGAGCGGCAGCGGCACTGGCAAAGGGGTTGCGTGCATAGGGCAGGGTCACCACCACTATGTCCAGTTCTTCCTTGTCCAGCATCTCCTGGTATGTCTCGTAGACATTAGTGCCGCCTTTTGACCAGGCCTGGCCTTCCACCCACTTGCGTTTGGAATCCAGGTCGTAGCTGCCACCGCGAAGGCTGCCGTCGGTGTTGTACTTCCAGCTCCCATCCTCGAAAGCGTAGGCGGTCAGCCTGGCTCCCGGTACCTGATCGATAGTCCTGAAAACCATGTAGTTGTGCCCCGTGGTGCCGATCATCCCCACCCGCAGCGGGGCCGAGGGATCGATAACCGCGCTCGAAGCCCGCGCACTGCGTCCGAAAACTCCCAGGCCTGCTGCTGCCAGCGATGCCGCTCCCATCGTACGGATAAATTCCCGCCTGCCGGGGCCTGATGCGGGTATGATTCTGCTCGTGCTGTTTTCGCTCATCGTTGTCCTCCGGAAACAGATTATTTCAATCGATTATTTATCTTTTTTCATAGCGCTTCATTTGATTGAACGATGGCTGTATATTAATATCCGCGTCCGCTGTCCGCCAGAGCCGGAGCGATAAATTGTGCTGACGTTTCCAACCTGACACCTGATTGTTCACAAGAAAAAATTTCAGAGCTGAAATGGAATACTACGAGGGCCGCGAACATATCATGGGCACTGTCTTCCGGCTGCACGCGTTCCACGAGCCGGAGCGCGGCCAATGGATGCGTGATCTGGCCGACCGCCTGTTCGACACGCTGCAGCAGGACGACCAGCGGTTGAGTATTTTCAAGGCCGGCAGCATTATCAACCGGATCAACGATGCCGCCGGAGGTGGCCCCGTGCCAGTGGACGAGGATACTTTTGAGCTGTTCGTGGCCGCAAAACAGTGGTGGGAATTCACCGGCGGGCTGTTCGACATAACTATCGGGGCGATGATGCGGGCGTTCGGCTACTATGGCAACGCTCCACTGCCACCCGGAGAACCACCAACGGTAAAAAATCTACCCGAGCTTACAGGCTGTGACAAGCTGGAACTGGATGCGCGGAAAAGGACAGTCCGCTTGAGCCGCCGGGGAATGATGGCTGATCTGGGCGGATTCGCCAAGGGCTGGGCCGTGCAGCGAAGAGGCGCTATCCTTCGTGATGCGGGCTTGAACGATTTTGTGATCAGCGCTGGCACCAGCACGGTGATGGCGTCCGGCGCTCCCCCCGGCAAGGACGGCTGGCCCACGGAACTGGAAAACTACGGTGCGGAGCAGTTGGAGCTTGATTCGCTGTTGCTCAAAAACGAGTCGGTGAGCATATCAGCCAATTACCGCAACACCCGTAGCGGCCAGGGCGGGATCACTATCCGCCATATCATGAATCCCCTTACATTCGAGCCAGTGGATCAGGTGCGCCGTGTGGTGGTTGTGGGGCCACGGGCCGATGACTGCGAGGCACTCTCCACCGCCCTGCTGATCCAGGGAGCGGCCGAGGGTGTTTTCTCGATGGCCGCCCGTCCGGAAATCACTGTCCATTTCGATTTCCCAGCGGATGGGTAAGGATTTATACTCCGCGCGGCAGACCGCTGGCCGTTCAATTGTTCCAGCGCATTAAGCGGGTTGATTTTTTGCATTGACCGGGATAGATTTATAATCATTCGCAAGTAGCTCTTCATCTCCGGGGGGCTTTTTTTTCGGGTGGGAGCCAATGAGAATCTTCCTTACCGGCGGCAACGGTTTTTTCGGCAGCAGGCTGGTGGACAGGCTGGCGCGCGGTGGTGGGCACGAGCTTGTGCTGCTGGTCCGCCAGGGGCGCGAGTCCAACGTGCCCCGGCACTCCGGAGTCAGCACTGTTAGCGGAGATATTACCGAACCGTCGTCCTATCAGGCAGCGCTGGACAGTTGCGATGCGGTGATTCACTCTGCCGCGGTGGTGTCCACCTGGGCGCGGGACCGTACCCTGTTCGACAGGGTAAACGTGCAGGGTACGCTGGACCTGATTGAAAAAGCAACTGCCCGTGGCGTGAGTAAAATCCTCTATGTTTCCTCTTTCCTGGCCCTGCCGCCCTCGCCCGATGGCGCTCCGCTGGATGAAAAAACTCCTGTTGAACGCTCCACTCACTACAATGATTACGAGCGCACCAAGTACACGGCCAATATCCGCGTGGCGCGCCTTGCAGAGCAAGGCGCGCCGGTGGTGACCCTGTATCCCACGGTGATGTTCGGTCCCGGCCCACGAACCGAGGGCAACCTTGTGGTCAACATGGTTATCGATCACATGCGGGGACGGTTGCCGGCCCGGCTGGGAGATGGAACCCAGACCTGGAATTTCGTGTTTGTCGAAGACGTGGTGAACGGAGTGGTGCAGGCTCTGGAGAAAGCGGAACCGGGCGAGAGATTTATCCTCGGCGGAGAGAATGTTACTCTGGCTGCTTTTTTTGACATGATGGGGCAGGTAACCGGCAAAAAACCGCCACGGCTGGCCCTTCCCTGGCCGGTGGCACGGGTTGTGGGTGCTGCCGAGGAACTGCTGGCCTGGCTGACTGGACGGATGCCGCAGACCACGCGGGGAGCAATCGATTTGTTCCAGCTCGACTGGGCGTTCAGCTCGGCCCTGGCGGGAACCCGGCTGGGATATGCCCCCCGGGCTTTTCGTGACGGGCTTGAGAGCACGGTTCAGTGGATCAGACGCGAAGGGCTGGCCGGATGACAGGAGAGACAAAGCGCCAGCTAGAGCATATCCTTCCGCTTGGGTTCGCATTTCTCCTGCCGTATATGTCTTTAACCCAGGCGGTGCTCGCCTGCGTGGGGGCGGCCGTTTACGGCCTGTTCGTTTCGGCAAGGGTTAACCGGGCGGGAGTACGCGACAACGAGAAAAAGCGCGGCTGGAGCGTGGGCAAGCTCTGCTATGCGATAGTCGTGCTGGCGCTGGTCCTGCTTTTCAGGGAGCGGATTCATATCGCCTGTGGAGGCTGGGCCGTGCTGGCGCTGGGCGATTCACTCAGCAATATAGCGGGCAGGGCCTGGGGCCGCGCTAAAATTCCCTGGTCAGTAAAATGTACCTGGGTGGGCAGCGGGTTTTACGTGCTGGCCTCATGGATTGGTACGCTGAGTTTGATTTTCTGGGCGGTATCGGTTACCGGCTACGCGTTGCCCTCGTTTGCCACCGTGACTGTTGTCTGCCTGGCGGCGTCGATTGTGGCGGCGGTCGTGGAAACCCTGCCCCTGCCGATTGATGACAACATCACCAGCCCGCTGGCAGCCGCCGGGGTGCTGGCGGTTTTTCTCTAATTCCGGAGACAGCTGAATACCGTGAGCGCTTTTCTGACATCGTGGCCCCTGGCGGAGGCTGTGGGTATCACCGCCTCGTTCGGGATAGCAGCCCGGTTGCTGGGTACTGTCAGCACCAGCGGGCTTGTGGGCGGAATTATAGTCGGTAGCGCCATCTATCGCTTTTCCGGCTGGCCGGGGTTTGTGGTGCTCGGCGTGTTTTTTATGCTGGCCAGCGCTCTGACCCGGTTGGGGTATGGCCGCAAACAGAAGTTAGGCGCGGCCCAGGCAGAGCAGGGCCGAAGAGGGGCCCGTCATGCAGCGGCCAACTGCGCCGCCGGTGTGATACTTGCCGCCGGTTATAACCTCAACGCTGGTGATCCTATCTGGGCAGCAGGGCTGGTGGCCTCGTTCGCCACCGCGGCCGCGGACACCGCCGGCAGCGAGGTAGGCCCGGTGCTGGGACGCACCACCGTGCTGGCCGCCACGCTCAGGCGTGTAGCTCCCGGCACACCCGGCGCTGTCTCGATCGAGGGAACCCTGGCCGGGGTTGCAGCGGCGGCGGTGGTGGCCCTTGCCGGTTATCTGTCCGGCTTGCTCAATTCGTCTGCCTTGATGGCGCTGGTGGTGGCGGCAGCGGTTACGGCCGCCTGGATAGAGAGTGTGCTGGGTGGTTTTCCCGCCGTGGAGCGCACCCTGGGCAACGAGGGCATGAACCTGCTTAATACGTTTATGGGAGCGATACTGTGCATGCTGCTGGCATGGATAATTTAAGTACTGGCTGAATAGAAACTTAAGAAAAGAGAAACCGTGGTGGAGACGATTACCAAATATTACAAGTTCACCCGGCCGTTTACCCTGTTGCCCCCGATGCTGGGCATGGTCAGCGGGGCGATAACCGCCCTGGGAGCGAGCGCCTGGCAAAATGAGATGGGCATTGGGGAGTTTTTTACAGTGCCGGGTAATTGGATTTATCTGTATTACCTTGCACTGGGCGCGTCGATGGCGGCGGTACTCAATGCGGCCTCCAACGTATTGAACCAGATTACCGATCTTGAGAACGACAGGATCAATAAGCCGGAGCGGATGTTGCCCTCTGGCCGGGTGACTGTGCTAAGCGCGGCATTGTTCTCGACGGTGCTCTATGCAGCGGCGTTGTTGCTGGCCTGGCTGGCCTCGCCCGGCGGAAGTCACGAGTGTTTCTGGCTGGCCCTGGCAGCGGCGGTGTTTACTTACCTGTACTCGGCACGGCCGTTCCGCACCAAGCGTCACTGGTTCGGGGCCAACCTCACTATCGCCATCCCGCGCGGATGGCTGCTCAAAGTGGCGGGCTGGAGTTGTATCGCCCCTATCGCCACCGATGTCGAGCCGTGGTATATCGGCCTGGTGTTTTTTCTGTTCCTGCTGGGAGCGGCCAGCACCAAGGATTTCAGCGACATGGAGGGCGACCGCGCGGCGGGATGTATCACAATGCCGGTGCGTTTCGGGGTGCGACGGGCCTCGTGGATGATAGCTCCCTCGTTCGTACTGCCCTGGTTACTGATTCCGCTGGGGTTGGTTCTGCACAAACCCGGCAGCGAAGAGCCGGTGCTGACAGGCAATCCTTTGCTGCTGATATCTCTCGGAATTGGATTGGCCGTTTACGGGGCCTATACGGCCTGGACGATCCTTCGTGATCCCGACAGCTTGGCCACCACCGAGAATCACCCGTCGTGGACCCATATGTACCTGCTGATGATGGCGGCGCAGGTGGGGTTTGCGCTGGCATATATTTTCTAACTTTCCGGGGGCGCAACCAGGGGGGGCAGGATTAAATGGAGCAATTCAGATGATTGATGATAAGGTAAATGATACCGCAACCAGCCAGAGCAAAATATCCAGGCGGAGGTTTTTGCAGGCTGCCACCGCCGCCGCGCTGACTGGTGCGGTTTCCTGCGGAAGTTCGCCTGCGGTGGCCGCCCGCCAGCTAAAACGCAAGGTGATTATTCTGGGCTACGACGCCGTGGACCCCGTACTGCTGAGACGTTGGATGGCCCAGGGGCACCTGCCCAACATCTCACGTCTGGCCGAGGACGGCAAGTTCAGCGAACTTGGCAGTTCCATTCCTCCCGAGTCGCCGGTGGCCTGGTCCACTTTCAGCGTCTCCGCCCAGGCCGGAGTGCATGGCATCTACGACTTCCTGAACAGGGACACGGACACCTACGCACCCAGAATAGCCGCCGTGGAGCCTGAATACCCCGAGTTCCTCTGGGACCTGATCCCCCTGGGCAGGCCCGGTGCAAAATGCCTTCGCACCGGCAAACCATTCTGGGTGGCCGCGGCGGAGGACGGGATTAAAACGGCGGTGCTGGAGGCGCCGGTGGCTTTCCCGGCCACCAGGCTGGAAGCCGGCGGCCTGCTGCTCACCGGGTTGACCACACCTGACGTGCGCGGGACCCAGGGCACCTACCACTTCTTTACCACGGATATATATAGCGAGCCGATGGAGGAAACCGAATTCGGCGGCAAGATCAGCGGAATAGAGTTTGACTCCGCTGGCCACGCGCGAGCGGAAATAATCGGCCCGTGGCACCCGGTCACCCGTCAGCAGCGGAGCCGCCTGAGGGCACGCCGCGCCGAGTTGGAACGTACGGGCGCTGGCAGGGAGAAACTGGCCGCGCTGGAAGTGGAGCTGGCGGCACTGGATGGGCGCAATTACATGACAGCAACGGTGGATTTTGTGCTGGCCGAAAACGGTAAAAAACTTGCGATAGAACTCCAGGGCCAGAGCACAACTCTGGAAGAGGGCCAGTGGAGCGACTGGATGGAGGTGGCGTTCAGCCTCAATTTCCTGATCAAGGTGCGCGGGATTGCCCGCTTCCTGCCGGTGGAGTTGGGCAACGAGGTGCGGGTCTACATGAGCCCGATCGAAATCCACCCTGAGCACCCCGTGCTGCCGATCAGCTACCCCGCGGATTTTGCCGCGCGGCTGGCCCGCAACACGGGGCTGTTCAAAACCCGTGGCTGGGCCGCCGAGACCTCGGCCCTCAAGGAGCACAGAATAGGTGAGGCGGCGTTCATGGAGGATCTGGACATGATGATAGACCAGCGCGAGGCCATGTGCCTGGAGGTGCTCGATAACGACAAGCCCAACCTGTTTATCGAGGTTTTTTCCAGCGCGGACAGGGTGCAACACATGTTCTGGCGCTTTGAAGACAAGGGCCATCCGATGTACGACCCGGAGCTGGATAAGGAATTCAACGGCGCGATCCTTCACGTTTACAAGCGGATGGACCGCTTTGTGGGCCAGGTGCGTGAGCGTTACGAGGACGAGGACACGCTGCTGATGGTCTGCAGCGACCACGGGTTCTCCTCGTTCCGCAAGGGCGTGAATATCAACACCTGGCTGGTAAAAAACGGCTACATGCGCCTCAAGGGCCAGGACGATACCCGCTACAACCTCAAGGACCTGTTCGGCGGTGGAGACTTTTTTGTCAACGTGGACTGGCAGGGCACACGGGCCTACTCGCTGGGACTGGGACTGATTTTTTTCAACCTGGCCGGGCGTGAAAGCCAGGGGATCGTTCAGCCGGGAGAGGAGTATAACAAGCTGGTGGCGGAAATAAGCGGGAAGCTGCTGGAGATGCGCGATCCGGACGACGATGCGAAAGTGGTCTCGGCGGTTTATCGTGGCCGCGAGGTATACAGCGGCAGCCGTCTGGATGAGGCCCCGGACATTGTGGTGGGTTTCAGCCGCAACTACCGGGTGAGCTGGCAGACCGCCCTGGGTGGAGTGCCTCCTGAAGTGCTTGAGCCGAACATGGAAAAATGGAGCGGAGATCATTGCTCGGTGGACCGTGAGCTGGTGCCGGGCGTGTTGCTGGTCAACCGCGATTTCTCACTCCCCGGCCCCGACCTTCGGGACCTGGCCCCCACGGCTCTTCGTTTTCTGGGTTGCCCCGTGCCCGCCGAGTATGAGGGCCGTGACTTGTTCGGCGCGGCGGATTAGCTTAAATTACCTCCTTGTATCAATCAGGCGCCTCCCCTGGCAATCCCTCCCCCACCGGGGTAATATGAGATGAATGGCTTACCGAAGAAATTCGCCGAACTGGCGGAGAACGTGGAGCGTGCGCTGGAGGATTCTCTGCCAGCCGCCGGGGCCATGGCCGGCGAGGTGGTGGAGGCGATGCGCTACAGCCTGACAGGAGGCGGCAAGCGGATTCGCCCGGTGCTGACTATGCTCTCATCGGAGCTGGCCGGCGCAAAAGGCGACAGCGTACTAAAGGCGGCCTCGGCCATGGAAATGATCCACACCTGCTCGTTGATACTAGATGATCTGCCGAGTATGGATAACGCAACCGTACGCCGTGGCAAGCCCGCCCTGCACGTTCACGCCGGCGAGGCCACGGCCGTGCTGGCCGCCCATGGGTTGCTGATGAGGGCGTTCGAGCTGCTGGGCCAGGAGATTGAGAGCCACAAACTGGAACCACGGGCAGCCTCCTCGGTAGTAAGTGACGCCGCTGCCTGCGTGGGTGTCGATGGCATGATCGGCGGTCAGTGGCGTGATCTCAATCCAGGCGGAATAAATTTTGAAGTGCTGGAATATATCCACAGCCACAAGACAGGCAGCCTGTTTATTCTCTCGGCCTCACTGGGCGCTCGCCTGGCCGGGGCCGATAGCAGCCTGGTGGATTGCCTGGCCAGTTTTGCAAAGAACCTGGGACTGGCGTTCCAGATAGTTGACGACATACTGGGCGCGGAGGTACCTGCCGGGCAACTGGGTAAGGATGGAACCGACGGGCCCGAGAAGGTGACATTCGTCAGCGCTATCGGAGTGGAAAGTTCGCGGGCTGTTGCCGAGGACCTGGTGCGCACCGCCAAGCTGTCTCTGGAACCATTCGGCGCGCGCGCGGCGGCACTGAGTTCTCTGGCGGATTACGTAATCAACCGAAATAGATGAGTGAGTGATGACCGAGCGGAAGGAAACACACGGAAGTGACGAGAACCTGGGCCTGGACGAGGTCCGTTTACGCTTAAAGGCTCTGGGTTATCTGGAAAGCCCGGTGGAACGCTATCTGGCTTTCAGCCGCCGGGGCGGACGGCTGGGTGCTCTGGCGGTGGCTGTACAGTACTCGCTGCTGGTCGGCCTGCTGCTGGCCGGCCTGACAACAGTGAGCAACCTGATGGCCGACCCGGGTTTTATTGCCAACACGGCTGACATGCTGCTGCTGCTGCTCTATCTGGGCGGCGCTTATTCGCTGGTGCTGTTCATGTTGCTGCTGGTACCTTCGCTGGTGTGGACAGGAAGGAAAAAGCCGGCGCTGGGGCGGATCAGACTCGGCAGTCCCACCAGGGCCGTAATCATGAGCACGATAGTGACAGCCGTACTCTGCTTTTATCTGCTGGGCTGGTGGCACGCGGTTATCCGGTCCAGCCAGACGCTGCTGCCGTTCGGGCTTACCGCGGTGGCCGTGATGGCGTCGATCGGACTGGTGTCGCTGATGGCGGGGCGTCTGTTGGGATTTGTCTACCTTCTGATTTCGGGAGTTACTCAGCAGAGAGTCCGCCGCGGAGGACGTCACCTTGCCCGTTCCTTCGGTTTTGCCCTGGCCGTGGTTGTACTGATTGAAGCCGCCTGGGCGATAGGAGTGTTCCGCCATCACAGCGCACACCACACGCTGGCCGATGCGCTCGAGATTTACCAACCGCCGCCGTTGCCCGTGTTGGTGCTCGGTCTTGACGGGATGAACCGCAAGACTATCGAGAGTCTTGCCGCCTCCGGCAGCCTGCCGAACCTGTCCCGGATGATAAGCGGAGGATTTACGGCTCCGCTCCAGTCGAGGGGTGAGTATCTGGCTCCACAGGTCTGGACCACTGTGGCCACCGGGGTTAAACCGGAAGTGCATGGAATCGAGGGATTCACCCGGCCCGTTCCCTGGGGGATGAGCCGCTCTCCCCGTATTTCTCTTGGCAAACCCGGACTCAAGGTGCTGTTTGAGCATATTCTGCCTTTCGCGGGCATGATCCGGCGCGTACCTGTCAGTGCGGCTTCCAGGATGACCCGCACCCTGTGGGAGATAAACGAACTGTTCGGTACCAGCGCGGGCGTGGTCAACTGGTGGGCAACCTGGCCGGCCGAGTTTTCCAACGGTTTTACGATCAGCGAGCGAACGTATCCCAAAATAGCCTACATCCACCGTCAGCAGGCGCTCAACCCGGCCAACTATTACCAGCGTGAGGTTTTTCCGGCTACTGAGTTCGATTACCTGGTGGATCTGCGCCAACGCCTGGCCGGATCGTTCGGATCATTATTGGCGGATTTTCCGGCTCTGGATGCGATAGCCGCCCGGGGAGATTCTGACCAGGTGGCGGAGATGGTGCGCTCGGTGTGTTTTGCCGACTATTTCTATTGCATGGCCGCAATAGATACGGGTCTTCGCAGCCCTGTTAAATTCTTGGCGGTTTATTTTCAGGGAGCCGATGTGCTGAACCGTCTGGAAGAGCGTGCCGATAACGTGCGCCCAGAGGATATTGAGCCGTTGATCAGTGAGTATTATCGTTATTGCGACCATCTTCTGGGCCGTCTGATCAACAGCTTCAGCCCCGGTGGGTTGCTGGCTGTTGTCTGTGAGCCGGGCAAGAAAGGCCGCCTGGCGGGGGAACAGGGATTGGTGTTGTTCCACGGACTGGACGTGCGCGAGGGAGAAAGCACACAGGAGCCGATGATGCTGGAGGACGTGGCGCCTACAGTGCTCTACCTCAGCGGCCTGCCGGTGTCCAGCAACATGAGTGGACGGGCGCTCCGCGATGCAGGCGAGGGTGGTCCGGGGGGAGCCAGGCCCCTGCGCTATGTCACTTCGTTCGGGTCTCCACCGCGGAGGCTGGACACATCGAGCCGCTACAGCCATGACCGCGAGATGATCCAGCGCCTTCGTTCGCTGGGCTATGTAAAGTGAGCCGTGAGAAATCACCCTCCAGCTTGCTAAACTGGCGAAATCGTATTTAATTGATCGTGTATCAGCTTTTGAATATTTGTGATGGATGATATGATGATAGATGATGTAAACAGAAACCCCGCCTTGCTAAAGCTCGATCTATATTGCCGGGGAATCCGGCTGGGCGAGAGTTGCCGTGTAACCGAAGACGGCGGGCGGGAGATTATGCGTACCCGCGCCGGGCTGGGCAGTGGGCTGGAAGTGATCCTGCCCGGCGGCTTGTATACAAATATCCCGGTGGCCGAGAGTTTTGCCGCTGACAGCCCATACGAGCTTGTCAGGGATGGGAGCGGTTACGCGATCCACCGTGATGGACGGCAGGTGGCTCCCGTGCGGCTGGCTCCCCGCCCAGAGTGGTACGGGCAGCGGACCTCCAGCGGCAAGAAAATGAGCACGGTGGGCAGCTTGCAGGGCACGTATCTGGCCATTTACCCGGCCAGGGTATGCGAATACTGGCTGGAGAAACCCGCTAAAACCAACTGCAAGTTCTGCTCTGTGGGCCTTAACCTGGGTTGTGACGACGCCGATGAGAAATCAGTGGCCGATGTGCTGGAAACTGTGGGTGCGGCGGTGCGGGAGAACCGGATAACCTATCTCGATTTCAACACCGGGCATTATGATGGTGATACCTACCTCGATATTCTGGAGCCGTTTATCCGGGCGGTTAAGCAGGAGTACGGGTTGATGATCGGTGTGCAGACCCCGCCCCATCACGACCTGGCCCGCTACAAGGCGCTAAAAAAGATGGGGGTCAACAGGGTCAGTTTCTGTTTTGAGATCTGGGACCGGGAGCGCTTTGCGGAAATCTGTCCGGGCAAGAACCGCGAGTACGGGCTGGACCGTTACCTGGAGGCTATCGAATACTGCGCCAGGATATTCCACACCACCAACGGCGAGATAGTGGTGGGCCTGGAGCCACCGGAGAAGTCAATCGAGGCTATTAACTGGATCACCTCGGTGGGCGCCGTGCCGACTGTCTGCGTGTTCAGGCCGTTGATCGGCACGGACTACGAGCATCTTCCGCCGCCGAAAACCGAGGAGCTGGTGCCGGTGTTCCGCCGGTTGTACGAGGCCTGCATGGAGCGCTCCCTGATGATAGGGGTGGCTCCGAACGTAAAAGTGTCACTGGTGCTGCTGCCCGAGGAAGGCAGATATTTTACTGATAATCCAAATGGTTTTTTTCTGACAAGGGCCAAGCACGCCCTGCTGCGGCCAGTGTTTGCCGCGGCCCTGCGTGCGCGGCTGGTTTGAAAATCACAAGGAGGACGGACGATGATGCGCAATTTGAGAAAATTCGCTCTGCTGGCGTTCCTGCTGCTGGGAGCGGCCATGGGCTACCACTATGTTTACGCCCAGAACTTCCTGGACACCAAGCCCACCATGCAGTTTGCGATCCCGAGTAATTTCGGTCTGCTGGTGACTATTTACCAGCAGGGAGCGAACACGGTGTTCTGGTTCGAGGCCGAGGACGGCACGTTGCGCCGGGTGCTGATGGATGGTAACGGTGACTTCGAGCTCGATGTCTGGGCGATAACCCGCCAGTAAGGTTAATAATCCAGTTTGACGGATCGGGTCTGAATGAGCAAGAAGGAAAAAAACTACGGTGCACCAGAGGGCCACAGGGAACGGCTGCGTGAAAAATTCCTGGAGCGCGGCCTGGATGCTTTGCGCGATGACGAGATTGTGGAGCTGCTGCTGACCATGGGCACCCCCCGCCGTGACTGCAAGGCACCGGCGCGCGAGCTGCTGGATAAACTGGGCAGCCTGCGCAGGGTGTTCGAGGCCCCGGTGGAGGAGCTGACCCAGATCAAGGGCGTGGGACCACGCAACGCGATGGGAATCCGGCTGATCCACGAGGTGGCGCGCAAGTACCTTGAGACGCGGATGACCGAGAGCACGTTCCTCTCCGGGTCCACGGATGTCTACGACTACCTTCGCCACAGCATGCGCGATCTGGATATCGAGGTGTTCAAGGTGATCTACCTCAATGCACGCCAGGCGGTGATGAGTATGGAGGACCTGTTTGTGGGCACGATGAGCTACAACGTTATCTACCTTCGGGAGCTGCTGCGCAAATCGCTCAACTGCAACGCCGCCAGCATTGTAGTGGCTCACAACCACCCGTCGGGTGACCCCTCGCCAAGTCCCGAGGACAAGTCTCTTACAAGGGATATTGTTTTCAGCACCGGTCTGATAGAGGTAAAACTGCTGGACCATGTGATTGTGGGCGAGGACTGTTTCTACAGTTTTGCCGACAGGGGCCTGATCGAGGTCTACCTTCGGGAGTTCCGCCGCAACCCCTCGATGACTTTTTTCAAGGAAGTGGCCGAGAAAGGGCCGGAGTGGGGCAAGGGGAAACCTTAGTTGTTCCAACATAACAACCAAAGAGGATGCAATGGATAACCGATTATTGCTTATTTTCATTATTCTCTCAACCATGATTCCAATTAAGTTGTTCGGTATGGAGTTCGGTTATGGTGTAAAGGCCGGGATTTCAATTTCAAATTTCTCGGAAAGTGGTCAGATAAAAGATTTGCTTTTACCAAATAAAACAAGCCTTAAAGGATTAACGATAGGGCCATTCTTTTCAGTCAAGACAATGGAAAGGTTAGTTGTACAGCTGGAGGCCATTTATACAAGGAAGGGTGCAAAAGGTTGGGAATATGGTATCGGGAACGGAGGTGATATCCTCAATGATAAATTACATCAAGAATATAACATTGATTATTTGGAATTTCCCATACTAGCAAAACTACTTTTGGTAAAAGAAAAAAACGTCAAACCCTATTTGATTGCAGGTCCTGTGATATCAATCAAACTTAAGGAACACTACAAACAAAAATATCAGTCGACATCCGCCAATAACAGCTCAGATAATTTTGAAACCACGGATTATGGATTAATGGCGGGCGGAGGATTGGAACTCAATGATTTCTTGGTAGAAGTAAGAATAAATTATGGACTAGGACGCGCCAACAAAACTGTGAATGAAGATTGGCTCAAACTTAAAAATCGCTCGATCAGTATTGGGGGGGGATATCACTTCTGAAGATGCAAAAATCCTTGCCATTAGTCCTACAAGCACAATCGCAAAATATCTTTTTGTATCCTATTTGCCTTCTGGTTTACCTTGCTTCTCACCACTTCATGGGCGGCAGGTTCAGGATTGTGGGCCTGGCATCAGGCACACCGCCAACGCGTTCTCAAGCCCGCCGGGTGAGGTGGCGAGCAACGTGTGTTCAGCCGGGCTTGTTGAGGTGCTTAGCCCCTTATCCTCCAGCACCCTCCGCACCTGTTTCGCCACCGCCGCACTCGGCTCCAGGATTTCAACTCCCGCACCCAGCGCCTCCTGCAACAAATCTTTTAGAAAAATATAGTGGGTGCAGCCCAGTACCAACTGGCTGCCGGGGGGAAGGTCTCCCAGTTCCGCTTTCACCCGCCTTCGGATTTCAGCCGCCACCTCCGGGCGAAGATAAGACCCGTCCTCCACCACAGCCGCCAGCATCTCGATAACCACCGGGCGCACGGCGCGTCCCCCGGCGACACGCTCCACCAGGGCCGCGTACTTTTTACCGGCGGCTGTGTTGGCGGTCATCAGGACCGCTATCGGGCCGGGGCTGCCGTTGGCGGCGGCCACTTTCACCGCCGGTTCCACGCCCACGAACGGGAATTTCGCAAATTGGGCGCGCAGATGTTCAATGGCGACAACAGTTGCCGTGTTGCAGGCCACCACGATCACATTGGCTCCGCGCTCTATCAACAGTTGGGTGATTTTGGTGCAGCGCTCGATAACGAACTCGGGGGATTTACCGCCGTAGGGAAACGCTGCGGTATCGGCGAGGTAGGTGGTGTGGGCGTTTGGAAGCAGGCGGTTGATCTCGCGCAGGATCGCCAGGCCTCCCGCCCCTGAGTCGAATATACCGATCATGATTATTGGAGGCTGATATTGGCTGAGGATAGTGATTCAATCATTTTAGCCAGGCACTCGGCCACGCATTTCTCCGTGGCGGCTATCCGCGCCTCGGGTGAGGCGGCAACCAGCACAGGTGCGCTGGAGGCTACTTCCTGCCGCCAGAGGATTTTTTTGCCGTGGAACCGCTGAAGACTGAATTCCAGGGAGAGTTGCATCTGGCCGGCGGACTCCTCGAAACGGATAATCCGGCCCTCCAGCACGGCGTCGTAGTCCGTCATGCTGGGCAGGCGCAGCACGGAAGAGAACAGGCCGGCGGCGCGGACATACTCGATAGTGGCCTCTGCCAGCATGGTCTGCGGAGGCACTCCCCAGCGACGGTAATAATCCACCGCCAGTTCGTAATCGCCCTTGCGGTAGAGCAGGTTGTCCCGCTCATAGATCCCATCGGCCTCGAAACGCGGTATGCCCACGGTAAGCTTAACCTGTCCGGCAACCGAAGGAGCCTCCGGCACAATGCGGCCGATAGTATAATAATGGGTCTCCGGCACGGAGCCGCAGCCGCCAAGCGTTATCAGCAACGCGGCCAGAGCCGCCAGGGGAAAGAGCACTCTTGAAATGGATACCATTTTGCGCCACCGGAAAAATGGTTGCACCGGCAAGTGAGCCGGCGCTTATCAGCAATCACGCCTGTTTTTTGTCGGCCTTGCCCTTGAGCACCAGCATGGGTTCTTCTTTCTGCTCCACAACCTTGCGGGTAATCATCACTTCTTCCACGTCTTTACGCGAGGGAATCTCGAACATCAACTCCATCAGCACCTCTTCCATCACGGCGCGCAGACCACGTGCACCGCTGCCGCGCTTGAGCGCGACACTGGCTATGGCTTCCAGCGCATCGTCCTCGAACTTGAGCTCCACATCCTCCAGCTCGAAAATGCGCTTGAACTGCTTGACCAGTGCGTTTTTAGGCTCCTGCAGGATTTTGATCAGCGAGTCGAGGTCCAGGTCGCAGAGGGCGGTGGACACAGGCAGACGGCCCACCAGTTCGGGGATCAGTCCGTAGCTGATCATGTCTTCGGGTTCCACCTGGCTGAACAGTTCGAATTTCTGATCCTGGGCAGTAATCGCTTTATTCAGTTGCGTACCGAAACCTATTGCCTGCTGGCCGGTACGCCGCTTGATTATCTTCTCCAGGCCCTCGAACGCGCCACCGCAGATGAACAGGATATGGCGGGTGTTGATCTGGATGTATTCCTGCTGAGGATGTTTGCGCCCGCCCTGGGGCGGCACACTGGCCACGGTGCCCTCGAGGATTTTGAGCAGGGCCTGCTGGACTCCCTCGCCGCTGACATCGCGGGTAATCGACGGGTTGTCGCTCTTGCGGGAAATTTTGTCCAACTCATCGATATAGACGATGCCGTGCTCAGCCTCGCGGACATTGTAGTCCGAGGCCTGCAGCAGACGCACCAGAATATTTTCCACGTCCTCGCCCACATAACCGGCTTCGGTAAGGGTGGTGGCATCAGCGATAGCGAACGGAACATTGAGCAGCCGCGCCAGAGTCTGGGCCAGCAGTGTTTTACCCACGCCGGTGGGACCGATCAGCAGGATATTGCTTTTCTCGATCTCGACATCGTTGGTATTCGCCTCGTTCTCGGTGCGCTTGTAGTGGTTGTAGACCGCCACCGCGAGAGTTTTCTTGGCCTGTTCCTGGCCGATTACGTATAGATCGAGAAATTCCTTGATTTCCCTGGGAGCCATCAGCTTGCGGGTACCGTCCTGGCTACGCCGGCTCTCATCCTCGATCAGGATTTCGTTGCACAGCCGGATGCACTCGTCGCAGATAAATACATTAGGGCCACTGATCAGTTTACGCACCTGTTTCTGGCTTTTGCCGCAAAAAGAACAGAACAATCCACCCTTTACGCCGCTGCCGCCGCTGCCACCACGATCTTTCATTTCCAGTCCTGGTCCCGTTTAATTTAAATTTGTCCTGTCTCTTGTTCAGTGATGCTTGATAATCTCGTCCACCAGGCCGTAGTCTTTGGCCTCCTGGGCGGACATGAAATAATTGCGGTCTGTGTCTTTGACTACCTTCTTAATATCCTGACCGGTGTTTGCTGCCAGGATGTCGTTGAGCAGCTTTTTGGTCTTGACAATTTCCTGGGTGTAAATTTCCAGGTCGGACGCCTGACCCTGGGTTCCGCCCATGGGCTGATGAATCATCACGCGGGCGTGCGGCAGGCAAAAGCGCTTGCCTTTCTGGCCACCGGAGAGCAGGAACGCGCCCATGCTTGCAGCCTGGCCCACGCACATCGTGCTCACATCGGGTTTGATAAAGTTCATCGTATCGTAGATTGCCAGCCCACTGGATATTACTCCACCGGGGCTGTTGATGTAAAGAAAAATTTCTTTTTCCGGCTCCTGGGCCTCCAGGAACAGCAACTGGGCGACCACCAAATTTGCGATCTCGTCGTCAATGGCTGTACCCACAAAAATAATCCTGTCTTTGAGCAGCCGGGAGTAAATATCGTAGGCCCGCTCGGAGTTTCCACTTTTCTCTATTACCATTGGAATCAACGGCATCTTGTCAGCTCCTTCCCTCTCACTTAGTCTTCCACTTCCTTGAATTCATTATTCTGCTTGAGAAAATCCACTACCTTATCCACCATGATCATCGAGCCAAGACGCTCCATCGCCTCGCGGCTTCTAAAATCCTTCCTTACTTCCTCGACACTCTGTCCCATCTGAGCGGCAAACTGCTCGATCCGCTCCGTGATATCCTCTTCGGACACTTCGATCTTCTCCGCCTTGGCCACCTCGTTCAGCACGTACTCGCGACGGACGCTGAATTCAGCGGCGGGTTTGGCTACCGGGGCAAACTGCTGCTCGTCGACCTCACGGCCCTGCTGACGGATGTTGGCCAGCTGCTGCTTGATAGTGGCCTCCACCAGCGACGGCGGAATATCGAACTGGTTCTCCTCGATAATCTTGCGGAACAGCGCTTCTTCCACTTCACGGTCGGTGCGACGGTTTACTTCGTCCTCCAGCCTCTCCCGCACCATCTTGCGCAACTCGTCCATTGAGTCCAACTGGGCCAACTGCTTGGCGAAACTGTCGTCGAGCTCGGGCAGCTTTTTCTGGCGCACACCCTTGACATCGACCAGATAGATCACCGTGCGGCCCTTGAGAGTCTCATCGGGGTAGTCCTCCGGGAAATCGACCTCGATTTTCTGTCCCTCTCCCTCGCCCAGGCCCACCAGCGCGTGGCTGAACAGGGCCAGCTTGTCCTCGTGACCCGCCATCACCATCTGGTTGTCCCGCTTGCCCTCATCGCTCATGGCTCCTTCCTCGTCCACAACGCGGAAATCGAGCAGAAGGTAATCGCCTTTTTCGGCCATCCCTTCCTTGGGCTCAAAATGGGCCTGCTGCTCACGAATGTCCTCTATTGTTTTATCGATCTCTTCGTCCGTGACCTTGTGGATTTTTTTCTCTATTTCAAAGCCTTTGTACTGCTTGAGCTCGATTTCAGGGGAGATCTCGAACCGGGCTTTATACTTGAGGCTGAAATCATCGGCCAAGTCCACTTCCTCCACCATCGGACGGTCCAGCGGGTAGAGGCTGTTATCTTTCAGGACCTGCTGGAAACTCTCGGCCACCACGTTCTGCATCAGCTCCTCGCGGATCGAATCCTGATAGGTCCTTTCCACCAGCTTACGCGGCGCCTTGCCAGGGCGAAAGCCCTTGATTTTAGCTTCTTTACGGATTTGACCGATAATCTTTTCCCGCTCGGCCTTAACTGTTTCGGCAACCACGGCCACATTGATCGTGCGCTCGCACGGACCGCTTTCGGTCACTTCAACTTTGAGGTCCGTTACTTCACTCAACTTGCACATCCCTTCGTATGATATAATTACCAGCATAGTCATATTGGTGCGAAAGGGGGGACTTGAACCCCCACGGGTCGCCCCACAGGATCCTAAATCCTGCGCGTCTGCCAGTTCCGCCACTTTCGCAACTGTTTCAGTGAATAGTAAAAATACCAGCGAATCCCTTGAGTGTCAAGTAGAGGAACAATTTGGCTGTTACTCGAAAGGATTTCATCAGCTTTCAACAGGGGTAAAAATGTCTTCTGAACGATTGTAATTTGTTGAGCAGTGCGGATATTTGTGAGAGCAAAACAAACAGTACCCTGCCCCAGCGTAGGGGAGAGTTTGATCCCCTACGCTACGTTGAGTAATTTACTCATTATGAACGATTGTAAAATCACTTTTGAGGCAGGATGGATCAGACTTCGTCAACAATGGGTGCTTAAGGGTTTGCATCCGTTTTTCATTCTTTCTCATTCTCCCATTGCGAGCATGAAAGATAATCCAGCGCCGATAAAATAATCGGGCGTATCTCCATTTAGCGCCGTGACCCCGTAAATATCCAACTGGAAATCATCAGATACAAGATACGTGAAGCCGCTGCCGATAAAGTTCTTGTCCTCGCGGAAGCTGTCCTCGGCAAGAGTGTAGTAGTACTCGAAATACCAGCCGACTGAATTGCCTAGCGGACGGATGAATGAAAAACCGGCGCTGAATTTGCTGTACTGCCCCAGCCCGTCTTCAGTAAGGTCGTACTGCACAAACGGCGCCCAGGTCCAGGCCGAAGAGAGCGCCATGTCCGCGGTAAGCATAGCTCCGGGCGTAAGATGAGTTGCACGGAAATCCTTGTCTCCACTCGGCAGGCCGGTAAAAAGGATCGTAGTCAGGTTAAACGAACCCGGCCCGGTTTCTTCATGCCCTTCCAGCAGGCGAGCCTTTATTCCCAACGATCCGTCGCTGAACCCCGAAATATCATTCCCTCCCACCTCGATTTTTTGATAGGAATTGACCCCCAGGCGGATTTCCATGCGCTTGGTGAGTCCGGTCTTGACCAGCGCCTGACCCAAAGTGTGCTGGCTCGTGCCTGTGGTTTTGCTGAACAGATAACCGCTTTCAACTTGCAGCATACCCACCGGAACAGGGACAGTGGCGTCGGCAAAATCAGGCCGGTCGGTAATGATCTGGCCTGCCGCTTGTGTTGAAGCAAAAATGGTGGCTACTATCAGTAGTGTGTATATTTTCTTCATCTATATCTCCTTGCTGAAAAGCCGGAAGTACAGGAGATAGCTCCTGCGTCAGCAGAGATTGGTGCTTTTAAGTTTAATTTCTGCTATTTTGCAGGACAACTCCCAGAGTTGGATTAATGTTGTCAGTCCAATTCAGTATAGCACTGACAGCCTGATAAGTCAATAGGTATGAGAATCATTCTCAGTTTGGTAAAGGGAAACTATAATGTTAATTCTTGCGAGACAATCGGTTTTCGCAGTGCTCGTTTTTCCTCTGCTGATCACTTTCGGGGTGTCGCGAGCCGAAACCTGGCAGGTAAAGAACAAAGCGGACTGGGTAACTTCCGGCACCGGGCTGTGGAACGCGGCGGGCGGTATGTTGGTTCAGAGCTCTCCGGGCGACTCCAGCGCGGGGCTGCTGGATTTCCGGGCCGGGCCAAAGGGCGCTTTTACAGACGGGGATTTTACGCTTACCGCCCGCGCCGGCTTTAATCCGCAGGGTTACCCTAAGGGCGAAAACGGCAAAATAAGCTGGCGTATTTATTACCGCACAATCGCGTTGGGAGTGATGGCCGACAGCGCCAACGGATTTTTTGCCGTGTTCTGCCGTACTGACGGAGAACGAAATGGCATAGTTCGGCTTGTTGACGGCCAGGAAATATGGCTTACACGGCCAACCGGCGGCCAGGGCGTGGGGCTTGATATCCACGACATCCGCGAATACAAAATGAGCCGCCGGGGCAGCCGGGTAACTGTCTGGCTCGATGGCGTACCAGTGTACCAGGCGGAGGACTCGCTGGGTGTGCTCGATGGCCGTCCGGTGGTATGCGGCCCCGGCCCGGTGGGGATAGTGGTGGAGGAATTGACTTTGAATGAGTACGCGGGTGAGGAGCCAACGCTAAAAAATACAGCAATAGATTCTTTTCTTGTCGGGATGGAGAACGGCAGCGGCCCGGTTCTTCGCGATGTCTACGGCAGGCAGATCGGCACGGTGGAGTTGGGCGACAGCCTGTTCGGCTGGTGGACCACAGGGTACAATCCTGGTCAGAATAAATATTATAATAAATACCTAGGCGGTAAAAGCTGGGTGGCGGCGGGCGGGCAGTTGAGCATTCCCAATTTCAGGATGAACAGTGAGGCAACAATCGAGTGCTGGTTCCGGCTGCTGGAGGTTCCCCCCGAAAGCGGTGTGCCGATTCTGCATTTTGCGTTTGACGGCAGCCGGATGGACAGTAGCTGGAGTGGCCGTGAGCGGGGTGGGCCGATGGCCCGGGTATTTCCGGACAGCTCTATCGGCCTTCATTTCCACGAGTTCGGCGACGGTAACGCGGATCTTCCGGGAATATTCGAACTCGGCAAATGGACCCATATGGCCTGGGTGCGCCAGGGAGCGCTGCATAGGATTTACGTGGACAACAAAGAAGTTCTTTTATTGTACTTGCCCAGGTACGGCGAGCGCCCACTTACCGGCCTGCAACTGAATATCGCCCAGAACGCCGACCACGACTGGATTCTGGAGCCGGGACGGCCGTACATGGAGCTTAACAGTATGCGGGCAGTACCACGGGCGCTGGAACCGGAGCAGTTCCTGACGGGGCACCATGCCCGGAGCAGGTTGGATGATAAAGGTATCCACTATCTATTTTCGCTCGGAGTGCCGTATCCAAATCCGTTCAGCCCATCTTTTACACCCACAATGAACATACCTGAAGGATTCGGTGATGCAGTAGTTCTGGACGTAATTGATAGAGAAGGCAATTCAGTTAGGGAAATCTATTCTGGTTATATCCAGCCGGGCTCGCATACAATGCAATGGGATTGTAGAGACAACTCAGGAGAGTCGCTAGAATCCGGCCTTTATTTTTATAGGTTGAAAAGCGGAACTGAACTTCGGATTGGAAAATTTCCTGTTTTGAGAGGCCGTAAAGTACCGGCGCAATCCGTTACCACCGCAGAGGAAAAACCAAAGACAGAGGCGAAAGACACAGGTTGCGAGTTAAGTCTGGAAACCTTTCCATCAACAGTCGGCACTGATGCAATGGTAGATATCGCGGAGGGTTGCGAAGGCAAGTGCAATCTGGCGGTTATGCGTGGTAAGAATACTGTAAAAATAATTTTCAGCGGGGAACTGGATTCCGGAATCCACCGGTTCAACTGGGATGGCACAGCCGAAGACGGCAACCAGACACCAAGTGGTGTTTACGAAATAGTGCTGAGCGGCAAAGGTATGGAAGTCAGAAAAAAGGCTATTGTTCTGAGGTAAGGTGCGAATGAATCAAAGCAAAAAAATCAGCGTGCTGTTCCTCTGCTACGGCAACGCCTGCCGCAGCCAGTTGGCCGAGGGCTGGGCGCGGCAGCTTAAGGGCAGTCTTATCGAGCCGGAGAGCGCGGGGATAATAGCCTCGGGCCTCAGTGGCCGGGCCACGCAGGTGATGGCAGAGGCGGGGGTGGATATCTCCGGCCAGCAGTCCAACACGATTGAGCAGATGAGCGGGCGGCCCTACGACTGGCTGGTCACTCTCTGCCCCACCGCCCACGATATCTGCCCGCCGCTGGATGGGGTTAAAGTGCTCCACGCCCCGTTCGATGACCCCTATACGCTGTGCTTCGGCAAAGAGGGGACCGAAGAGGAGCTGAAAATATTCAGGCGGGTGCGTGATGAGATAAAAGCGTTCGTGGAAACCCTGCCCGGAGCTTTGGAGAGATAAAAAAGCCAAAGAGTGATGGCGAAACAACTCGCCAGAGCTATTTATTGACAGCTCTTACAAAAGTGGATATATAAATAGTAACACCTTCAATATATTTATGATTTAATACTGGAGGAAAAATGTTAGGAATCAAAGATGCAATGGCAATATTAGGAAAAATTGAAAATACCCCGAAAGGCGACGAACTAAGGGCATTTATGCATGAATTGCGAAATGACAATTTGGAACTCAAGGCGAAATTGCTTGAGGTAGAGGCAGAGCTTAGAGATAAAAAGAGGTGGGAAAAAGAAAAAGCGCTTTATGAAAAGTTTAGGACTATAGCTGGAACGGTCGTTTTTGTCAATGTTGAAGAGAAATTATCTGACATTTTTTACTGCCCAGCATGCATGGAAATGCATCAAAAACCAATTCCTATACAGTTTTATGACCGTTTACATCACATTTGCCCCAACTGCAAAGCACAGTATCGTATGATTAATGTGACTTATACACCGCCAAGCATTGGTGGTATAGCTCCGGAATGATGCTAAACCAATCTTCTGACAATAGACGGAATGCTTTAGAGCAATAAAAAAACCGGGGCAGAATGGCCCCGGCTTTTTTTGCTCAAGCATTACACGGTAAAAATCTACTTTTCTATTCCCGCTTCCTCCAGCACGTCCAGAAAATCCCGGTGCAGCTTAACTATGTCGTCCACCATCTTGACGATCTTTTTTGCCAGCGAGGTGGACAGCCCCAGCGCGCCGGACAACCGCTCCAGGATCCGCCATTCCACACTGTCGCTGTCATTGTGCACCAGGGTCATCATGTAGGCGTCGCGGAACAGGAAAACACAGACTTCCGGGTCGGTTATTCCACTCACCAGTTCACTCAGCGCCCCCTGGTGAGCTTGCGCCTTCTCCCGTCCCCGCTCTATTTCCTCCGGCTTGATCCCGAGATTACGCTCGACGAAAAACTGGAACTTGCGCTCGGCCACGCTGGTGCCGCCCACCTGTGCGATTTCCAGCAGCAGGGCCACATAGTTTACGGCGTCCTCGCCGGAAAGGTTATTGGGAGGACCAAGGATAGCGCGGGTTGAGAGTTCGAACAGGTCTAAATCCTTCTTAGCCAAATCAGCCTCCTTGTTCGCCGTTTGAATCAGCTCAATCTGCTATTTTCAGGTGAAGTTTTTTGTCATGCTTATCCCGTAAGCGAAACACGACAAAAATCTGCAATGGAAACATAAGCGAACGGGCAATCCGAATCAATCCCACGGGGCGGGTTTCGCCCCTTCGATTACTTTCCGCCCACCTCCATCAGCTTGTCTGTCAAGCGCGCGCGCCAGCGGTCCATGGCGGAGGCTTCCCTGGCCTTCTCCCAGAAATCGCTGAGCGTACTGGTGCCGCCCGCGCCCCGGTTATCCATCACCTCGGCAAAGAACTGCTCCCAGAACGCGCTGAGGTCCACGCCATTGTCCTCGGCGGTCCGCCTCACTGTCTCAATCAGACGGCGGTCGTCCCAGGCCTCGCGCAGCCCCTCGGCAAAAGGCATCGGCACCACCTCGAACGGCGTGGTGAACACGTACATCCAGTTGGAACCGTCCAGCGTGTCGAACCGGTTGCCCCAGTTGTAGGCCCAGACCAGCGATCCCACGCTGCCGTGGGCCGCGAAATAGTAGCCGAAAGTGTAGCGCGGCACGCCGGGGGCCTTACTGTCACTGGTAAAACTGTACTGCCAGAAAGTCTTGCCCGCCGCCCGGACCTCGTCGTCCAGGTCCCAGTTCTCGTGGATCGCGTTGGTGCAGAAAATGTCCACGTCCTCCAGGAAATCTATCCCGCCGTAGTAGTGATGAATCGAGCCGTAGATCTGCGCCGATGGGTCTCCCTTGCGCAGCAGGGCCACCTGCTGTTTGAACTGGGGTTTGATGAAATAGAGCATCCCCATTTCCTCTGTGTACTGATGGTACTTGGCCGGCTCATCGAACGGGGTAATTATGATGTTGGGCCAGTTGTTTTCCTTCGCGTGTTTTGCGAACCTTCGCGACCACTCGGAAACGTACGGGGCCACCTTGGGCGGCACGTTGTACGGGTCGCTCCAGGCCAGCTCTTCCCACTCCTTTTCGTTCAGCTCCAGCATCGTCCGGGCCAGCGTGCGGGTGAGGTGCATGGTTTTGGGGAACCCGTAGGGGTTGCCGCCCAGGAAATAGACCATGTCTGTCATGCCGGCGCGTTTGGCCGATGCCATCCAGTCATCCATGATCCGCCAACCCATTGTAAACGTGTCGCCCTTCTTGGTCAGCTCCGGCCGCTCGGACTGGTACCAGATATTGATCATGTTGTGGTTGTAGGTGGTCAGCCACTCCATCTCGAACTCAGGGATGAAACGCCTGGTGCAGCCACCCAGCTTAAGCCCGGCCTCTTCCATTGTCAGCAGCCGCTGGTCCATGATTTCCACAGTAAGCGGAATCTCAACCGGCTCCAGGCCCTCGGCCTCCAACCGGACCGTGGTGCTGTAAGTACCGGCGCAAGAAGTTTTGTCATCGGTGCGGACATTGATCCATACCAACTGGCTGTGCCCGGCCGGGACATCGAACTCAAAAACAGGCCACAGACGCTGGGGCCAGGGTTCGGCAAAGTAATCTTTTGTCAGCTTGCCGTGGACTTTCGAGTACTCGGCCACCCGGATTTCTATCTCAGCCACCGTCTTGCCGCCCGGGCCTGTCAGCTTGCCCGCGCTGACAGAGACATTTTTAAGCTCACTGGCGTTGGCGTAGACTCCAAGCTGTACTGATTCGCATTCGTTAAGGAACATGCGGGCTGTCAGATTCGCTCCCGCCTCGCCGCTGCGGGGAGTGCTGACCGGCAGGATCAGGTCCATCCAGTTGCGCGCAAAAGGCACCAGCGGCTTGCCGCTCCAGGCGGCAGGGATAACGGCGGGCTGGGCAAGCTTCCAGTACGAGGAGTCGATATCCGCGCGCTGCTGGACAAGGGCCACCCACTCACGGGATTCACGGTTGTATCGTTCCCGCTCATCGGGAAGGGGCGCCACCAGCCGGAACGCACGAGCAACAAGACCGCCGGAAGAGGTGAGACGGAAACGGATTGTGTTTTCCGGAAGGTGGGTGAAAATAAAATCCGAGGTAGCCGGTATGCGGGCGGTTTTCCATTGGCCGTCGTTGTGGCCGCCGAAACGATGAAGTTCGCTGTAATATTCCCCGCTGCCCAGGCCGCTGTAGATTTCCGCCACAGCCGGTTCGCTGAAGTTGTCCCGGTACTCTATTTCCAGCACCACGCACTCGCCGCGCGGGGGACGGTTACCGGTCCACCAGGCCTCGGCCTCCAGATGGCCGGTTTTTTCCGGGGGCAACACCCATTCTCCGTTTCCCATTTGCCAGGGCGTGGCGCCGTCAAACATTGGTTTGACCTCAAGCGGCAGACTGGCCCCGGACGGGGCACGGTAAGAGTTCGGCGCTGCGTTAAGAGACACAAAGCAGGAAAGCAATAAGGCTAAGCAGGTAACAGGACCAAAATATTTCATCGGATATCCTCGCAGTATTGCCAGATTGAATAGAAGAATCTCTCAAGTGCGTAATATCAGCGGATCATACCAGTCCATGCCTGACGGCCAAATCGCGGATCAGGCTTGCGCCCTGGCGTACCAGCACATCGCCCGAGGGCGCCAGATCGCGCCAGACACAGGTGGCCTCGCGCATGTTGTCGCTCACCTCCACAAACGACTCCAGCGCCGCGTTGCCCGTGTATTTCAGCTCGCCCAGGGCACGGAAAATCCCGTCCCAGTCCACCAGGCCGGTGCCGGGCACGCCGCGGTCATTCTCACAGAGGTGGTAGTGGCAAAGATGGCTTCCGGCCAGTTTGGTGGCCTCGTAGAAATCCTTTTCCTCAATATTCATGTGGTAGGTGTCAAGGTGCACCGCCGCGTTTGGCTCGTCAATCATCCCGATCAACTCCAGTGCCTGCCCGCAGGTGTTGATCAGGTAGGTCTCGTAGCGGTTGACAGGCTCGATACCGACAGTAACTCCGTGGTCCTGGGCAAAGCGGCAGACTTCCTTGAGGCCCTCGGCGCTGTGTTTCCACTGCTGTGTGCCGGGCCGTGAGTCGCTCTTCTTGCCGATTTGCGAGTAAATAACCCCGCTGAAAGTGTTACCTCCCATTCGGGCGGTGGCCTCTACACACTCCTTAAGGTACTCCACCCCCGCCCTGCGCACTGCAAGAGAGTCGGCGGTCAGGTCGGTGGCGGCATTCAGCACGGTGGAAGTGCAGACTCCCAGGCCCAGCCGCTCACACTCCGCGCGAATCGCATCTGGGTTGCAGAGGTCCAACCGCATCAGCGGGATTTCGATCAGGTCCAGGCCCAGCTTGCTGCAACGCTCGATCAGCCCAAGCTGGCTGTCATCCCACTCGGAGGTCCAGGCATATGCGTGTACGCCTAGTTTCATCAGGAGGCTCCTTCCATTGGAAACGTAAAGAGACTAATAATGTCCTTTTCCAATCGATGAAAAGGACAAAAAATCTTCACGGCAGCGAACTAGCATGACCCTCGGAAGCGATTGTCATCAATGGTTAATCACGGCGACTCAGGCGCTACCTTCTTTGCCAGCCTATGCGAGGGTTATATGGTCCGCGATGGAATCCCTGGTATAACCATGCTCAGCGCCCGGAGATTTTCAACATAGTCTCGACCACATCGAGAATATTCTGGCGGCCATCGCCGTTGACATCCAGGCATGGATCATCGGTACCGGCGCTCAACGTGCGCAGCATGTCGATCAGGTCCTGGATTCCCGCGCTCCCGTCGCCGTTGTAATCCCCCGCCGGTTCAAGCACGCAGGAGGGCTCCTCGTTAAGCAGGATGGCGGCGCTGAACGGCTGCATTTCGATGTTGGAAACCTGAGTGTAGGCCAGGCTCACACTCTCGTTGCCGCTCTCATCGGCCCAGTACTCCTGCGTGGTACCGGGGTCCGCGGCCAGCCAGTAGCTACCGTCCAGGTTCACGCTGCGGGCCGCGTCCGAGGCGTTGAGCACCACGAAACCCTTCTCGTAATCCCTGCGGAACACGGATTTACCCGGCCAGAGCACCTGTGAGAGATTGCTCCAAGTGCTCTTAAATGGCCCCAGGTCGATTTCGTAAACCGGGAACCAGAGAACCCTGGCGCCCATGCCCAGTCCTTTGTTGTTGGAGCCGTACATGGAAAGATACATCCGGCCCTGGTTGCAGAGCAGATAGGTGCCCGCCAGCCACATCCGGGACTGGGCGTCGTCCAACTCGTGGTTCGGCCCGCGTCCCTCGCCGAAATAACACTCCGCATGCAGAAATTTACCGTTTTGCTGAATAAGCGCCACCTGGTTCATGGCGCGCTGGGCATCGCTGCTGTTCTGCCAGCCGCCCCAGCCCTCCAGCATGGCGGCATGGATACTGTCGCCTGTCCAGTAATGGGTTGCCGGATCGGCCCAGCCGGTCTGAAGGTTGTCTATATTGGGATAGAAATAGAATCCAGCCGAGTCCAGACGGCTGTAAAGATAGGCCCCGTAGTCGTTGAGCTTGGGAATCCAGTCTCTCAGAGTTACAGTGACGCTGTCATTGAACAGTTCCGGGTAGTTGGTCCCGCCCCAGATTGCCGGTACGGTGTAGGTGTCGGCAAAAACACCATCGGCTGCGTTGTCGGTCATTTCCTGGATACAGGAGTTGACCCACCACTCCCTGAATTCAGGGTTGGCCAGGTCCATTATCACCCGACGGTATGGTTTGCCGTGGACAGCCATTTCCCCCTGGGCGTTCTTCAGCGGCCAATCGGGCTGCTGACGAACCGTGAACCAGTTGGTGCCTTCCTGGTAGTTATCGGATACCCAGTTTCCCTTGAGCACCATCCAGTAGGTGTCCATGGAATCCACAGTGACAGCCAGCTTGTAGTGCATGTGGATAAAATTCTCGTTGTATCTGCGGATTTTATCAATAGAAGCGCGGGTCATTTTCTGGCAGCCCACGTAATGGGTGGCGGCAAACCGGGCCTCGCCCTCGGAGAGAGAGTTGTTGATCTGGTCGCTGAAGATGTATATCGAGCGTTGATTGAGGGAATCGTACACCGATTCCGGCAGCGGCCGTGCGGCGTCCAGCCGGAGAACCAGCAGAGCTGTAAGGACTGCAAAAGTAAGTAAGTGCTTATATACTTGCATTATGCGTACCCTGGCAATAGATGAACTTTAGATGAATAGAGCTGAGATAAAATAAAAATAACAGGCGCTCAGGCAATTGCATATAGACGTTTGCACTACAAAAGCGCAAACAAAAGTTTGAATCTTTCCGTAAAGAGGTTAATTTGTCAAAGTGGAGCTATCGATAGAGGAGGCAGTTTTTTGAACCACGCAGGGGCCGGCGGGGTCAAACTATTTCAGAGGAACAAATAATTGACCTGTCACACTAATCGTGAGGCTCAGATGCTACCGACCAAGTACGCTTCCTTTTTCAAGCGCTTCGTGGCCCACATTATCGATGTAGTCGTGGCCATAGGGATCGGCATGTTGGTGCTGCTCCCGTTCGCCCTGATGACAGCCGGGGGCGAGGTGATCGATAATATTTTCAGCAGAGACTGGTATTTAGAGATGTCCGCCATCCCGCATTCCATACTGGGGCGTTTGTTCGATGGGTGGTTCGGTTCGTTTGCGCCCGTTTCGATCAGCATTCTCGTTTTCTGGATTCTGTTTCACACGGTGCTTTACTGGCTCTATTTCGCCGTATTCGAGAGCAGCCCGCGCCAGGCCACGCCGGGTAAGATGATGCTCGGGCTGTTCGTTACCGATATCCACGGCCGCCGGATAACTTTCGGTCGCGCCCTGGGCCGTACTCTGAGCAAAATTCTGAGCCAGTTATTCTGCTGGCTGGGCTATATCATGGCGCTGTTTACCCCGCGAAGCCAGGGTCTGCACGACCTGATAGCCGGTACCCTGGTGCTGGAACCTGCCTACCCGGCCCCCGCTGTGGCTCCGCCACAGGCGACTCCTCCCGGCCCATCGGTTCCTGCTGAACTGGCAAACGTGGAGATTCCCGGCGAGCCGGCCCCGGCGGCTCTTAAATCTGAACAGGCCACCGAGGATACTCAGCCGGGACCGGATGAAATACTGCATCAGCCGGAGGCTGAAACAGATTCAACAGCAGAAAAGCCCGAAGAACAGCCTGAAGAAAAGAATTCCGCTGAGGACAAACCCGAACAGGAGAAAGAGTGATGCTGCCAACCAGGTACGCTTCATTCCTCAAGCGCTTAGTGGCATTTGTTATTGATGGGATAATAGCTAAGACTATTGCCGCGGTAATAGTGATCCCGCTGGGGCTGCTTACCGCCGGTACCGGGGTTCTGGCCGGGTTATCGTTACATAACAAATTCGACAGGTTCAATGGCTACGGTGACCCGGGGGACCTTTTCAAGGCCCTGGCTGCCAGTTTTTCGATAGCGGCAATTGTTTTCTGGGCAGTTGTTGGTGCAATGATTTTCTGGTTTTATTTCGCAGTATTCGAGAGCAGCCCGCGCCAGGCCACGCCGGGCAAGATGATGCTCGGACTGTTCGTTACCGATATCCATGGTCGGCGGCTGACATTCTCCCGGGCCCTGGGCCGTACACTGAGCAAAATACCGAGTAAAATGTTCTGCTTCCTGGGTTATATCCTGGCGCTGTTCACCGCGCGAAACCAGGCTCTGCACGATCTGATAGCCGGTACCCTGGTACTGGAGCCGGCTTACCCGGCGCCGATGGTTACTCCGCCCATGGCCACTCCGCCCGGCTCACCGGTTTCTCCGGATCAGACCGGTGTGGAAATTCCTGCCCGGCCGGAGCCTGAAACTGAATCTAACGAACAGAAGCCGGAAGAACAGAATTCCGGCGAAAATAAACCTGAACAGGAGAATAAGTGATGCTGCCGACCAGGTACGCTTCGCTACTTAAACGCTTCGGCGCGCTGATTGTGGACATTGTAATAATACTGCTGCTGGTGGGCGCACTGGAGGCGGCGTTGTCAGCCCTGTGGCTTCCGCTGGACTTTATCGGCTACCTTTCCAAGTGGATTGGGCTGCGGCACGCTTTCGACTCGATGATTTTCCATCTGCCGGGCGTCCTGCGTGGCGAACCGTCGGACATTCCTGGTCTTCTCGTGCTGGCTATTATCGCTCTTTACCACGCCGCGTTCGAGGCCGGGCCGCGTCAGGCCACTCCCGGCAAGATGCTGTTCGGGCTGTTTGTCACAGATCAGGACGGCCAGCGTATATCCTGGCGTCGCGGCCTGGGACGGGGATTCGGGCGTTTGGCTTCGATGGTGATCTGTTTCCTGGGCTTTTTCGTGGCCCTGCTGGCACCGCGCAAACAGGCGTTGCATGACATGATGGCCTCCACGCTGGTGCTGGAGCCGATAACTCCGCCACCGCCGGCTGTGCAGGGGCCGCGGTAGGGGCCGGGTTGGAGACGAACAGGGAAAATACTTCGGATGTGCTCCACGCCCTGTTTTTCCGAATCAGTTGACAAGCGGGCGCACACATGGGTGCGCCCTTAGGAGTAATTTAGATTATATTCATAAGCCTGTAGGGGCGGACCCATGTGTCCGCCCGGGTCCTGGTAGTACCAGCAGTATGTTTCAGGTTAATGCCTGCCATGTTTTTACCCGCCAACTCACTTGCAGAACCCAGCCAATGTTTGTAGATTATCCTCGTAATCTCTTTACTGACAACAGGTATTACTATTCACCCGCAGGGACTTGAACCGTCCTGCCGGTGGTTAACATTCGGTTCGGATGGAGCTGGATATAATGCGCCGCAAAATCATACATCCCCAGGCCGATGAGCTGATCTACGAGATCAGGGGCGTGGTGCAGAGCGCCAAACGGATGGAGCAGGCCGGGCAGGAGATTGTCTGGGAGAATATCGGCGACCCGGTGGCCAAGGGCGAGAGAGTCCCGGAGTGGATTATCGAGCACATGCAGGCCGTGGTGTCCGACTACAAAAGCTGGGGCTACAGTCCCACCCAGGGTATGGACGAGACCCGCGAATACCTGGCCGGGCTGAACAACGGGCGGGGCGGTGTGCAGATAGCGCCCGGCGATATCTATTTTTACAATGGCCTGGCCGATGCGGTCAACAAACTCTACGGTTACCTTGAAAGCGGCGTGCGTGTACTTGCGCCCTCCCCCTGCTACCCCATTCATTCCAGCCGCGAGCGGTTCCACGCGGGCCTGGGCGCCGAGGCCGTGCAGTACACGATGACTCCGGCCAACAACTGGCTGCCCGACCTCGACGAAATCCGTCAGAAAGTGAAGGATAACCCGGCTATCGCCGCTATCGCGATTATCAATCCCGATAACCCCACCGGGGCAGTCTGGCCGGAAGAATCCGTGAGGGGAGTGGTGGAGATAGCTGGCGAGTACGGGCTGTTCGTGGTGGCCGATGAGATTTATTGCCGTCTGACCTACAACGGCAAAACCGCAACCATGCTTTCGGCAGTGGCAGGCAAAGTGCCGGCTATCTCGCTCAAGGGGATCAGCAAGGAGTACCCGTGGCCGGGGTCGCGGTGCGGATGGATGGAGTGCTACAACGTGGACAGTGATCCGGATTTCAAACGCTACGTGCAGTGCATGTTCGATGCCAAGATGCAGGAAGTCTGCGCCACCACCCAGCCGCAGAGGACTATCCCGCGGGTGATGAGCGACAGCCGTTACGAGGGCCATCTGGAAAGCCGCAGCGCTGCCTACGGTCGCCGCTCGGTGGAGTTTGAGCAGGCGTTCAAGGGCCTGGAGGGGGTGCTGGCGGTGCGTCCCGATGGGGCTTTTTACGCGCCGGTGGCGTTCGGGGATGGTGTGCTGAACGACTCTCAGAGCCTGCCGGTGGAGAACGCAGGGGTTAAAGCCGTGCTGGATGAGGTGCTGGCAAAAGGAAACCTCAGCCCGGACAAACGGCTGACGCTCTACCTGCTGGCCGCCTGCGGAATCTGTACCGTACCGTTATCCGGGTTCAACACAAATGTGCCCGGTTTCCGCATGACCCTGCTGGAGCAGGACGACAAAAAGCGTGCAATAACACTTAAAACCCTGCGGGAGAAGATCGAGCAGTATATCGCCTCGGCATGAGCCGCCTGAATGCAGCCTGGATTTATACGGAAGGATGAATTTTGATGATTAACCTTAAGTGTAAGGCAGGAGCCAGGCTGACCTACCCGCTAGTCCTGGCTGTCATGCTACTGAGTCTTATTGCCGCCGGTTGTACTGCTGATAGCGCTCCACGGCCGCTGAAATTTCTGGCCCTCAGCGATACCCATATCGCCACGGGCGCTGATGTAGAGCGGTTGCGGGATTTTCTGTACACGGTTCGCAACCGCGATGTGGAGTTTGTGGTGGTGCTTGGTGATCTTGTGGGCCATCAGCCGGAATACCTTCCAGCAGTTAAAAGAGTGGCCGAGGGTTCACAGCTTCCGGTGTACCTTCTGCCGGGCAACCACGATGATAACTACGCACACAATGCCCAATGGTGGACCTCCGTTTTTCAGTCCCCCTACTACCGGTTCAGCCACGGGGGCTACAATTTTATCATGAACTGGAGCCAGGACCGCGACGCCCCCCTGCCGTGGCTGAAAGCTGCGCTCGATTCCATCCCCAGTGGCGAGCCGATCGTGTTCTGCCAGCATTTTCCGCCAGCCAGTTCCGGTGCTCCGCACGAGGGTCCCTGGCCGTTGCTGACAGAGCGGCGGGAAGACCTGGTAGTTGCGTTTTCAGGGCACACTCACAGCAGACGATCCGACTCCGTGGGCACAATACGCAGCGAAACCCTGGGCGCATGCTCAATGAGCGCCTCGCGCGCTGGGAATTTCTACGAGATCACCCTGAACGGCAAGCAGTTGGAAAAGATTGAGTCTTTCTCTTTTGCCGAACTGGCCCACGAGACTCCGCCAAACGCTCCGCCCACGGTGGCTGTAATAAACGACAGTGCCTATTTTGTGCTGGATAAGCCGATTGTGGTTCATGGCGCCGCCGCTGACGACAGCGCTGTGGAGGAGGTCCAGTGGAGGATTGGCAGCGAGCCGTGGCGCACCGCCGAAGGCGCCGGGCAGTGGTCTGTTGCCCTGGCCCCCGGTAGCCTTGACCCCGGCCACCATCTGCTGCGGCTGCGGGGCCTGGACGATGAGGGGCTGTACTCAATGGAATTCGCCACTGCCACGCTGTATGTTCCCGAGCATTGGCAGGATAATACGGTGGTGCTCAGCCAGGGACGTGGCGGTTACGCGGGCTGTGAGGATATTACGGTCAAGCGCCATGACCCGCGGGCCAACGGCGAGGGCGAGGACCTGGATTGCTGGGTCTATGGCCCGGACGGCAGCCAGGAGTTCAGCGAAACCTACATCCGCTTTGAGCTTGGTAACATCCGCCCCAGCCAACGGGCGCGGGTTTCCAGTGTGCGCCTTGAACTGTTCAGTTGCCGCCAGAATAAGCTCTCCTATCAGGAGGGTAGCAACCTGTACCGGGTGGGTGTGGCCGGAGGACAATGGAACGAGGGGATCACTTTCAGCTCACGTCCTGACCAACCGGGCTGGCATCCCTCCTCGGGCAGCACATTAAGCACGGTAACTTTCGAGTGGCCTGTCCCCGCCGATGTACAGGAAATCCGGCCCGAGGTCAAAGTAACTGTCGAGCTGGACGGG
>SDBV01000782.1_pt1 | contig 46344 bp, 47 predicted proteins | sample 2277081 | NCBI WGS metagenome assembly SDBV01 (sample SAMN10402039, study PRJNA504765) | marine sediment metagenome | isolation source: marine sediment core GS10_PC15, 223 cmbsf | place: Arctic Ocean: Southern Knipovich Ridge | collected 2010
CCAGCCGTCCGCCGCCTGTGCCGCAATCATACCGCCGAACAGTAATTGCTCCCGTTTTGTCATTGGTGGACCGCAGCCGGCACAGAGAGCTAAGACGAGTATAAGTGTGCGTTTCATTTTCTCCTCTTCAAAGAGCTTTGACAAAGCTCAAGCCTTTCGGGGACAGTTGGAAATACTCATCAGGCACACCGACCTTGCGCCCAGCCGAATACATGAGGTTCAACTTTACAAGCACTTGCATATCGGGCGAATCTCCGCAAAAGAATCCGCCCGCCGCGCGTTGTGCTATATGTTCCAAGATATCAGCTTGCGACCTTGTTAAGGTTGTTTTCGTTCTCAGTTCTTGTACTTCGATACATCCTTGCGATGTTGTTGACACCACGAACCGCTTACCTGTTTGGACTGTGATTACGTGCTTTGCCATAATTCACCTCTCTAAAAGGGGCCGCCCAACCCAGCCGCTGACCTACGCCAGTAGACATGGAGGCCGGGCGGGCGGCATGATTGGTTTGGTTGATTTTGGCGTAAGTCATAATCACAAACTACCATACTCCACAGTGTGTGTCAACAACAAAATAAAAAACTACGATATATTTTTTATTGACAACTCTCTATTGTGTCTTATTATTCGGGACATGACACACAAAGAACTTGTAACCCACGCCCGGCAATTGCTCCAATCCCGCTTTCAGTGCAACCCCGTTTTCACAGAGCAGGGGTCGGCCAAAATTTCAGAAATGCCCGACGCAATTGGATGGTCCGCCCATGACTGTTGGGTGATTGAATGTAAAAGAAACCTGGCGGACTTCAGGGCCGACAGGAAGAAACCACACCGCCAGACAGGTAACGGATTAGGATCCAGAAGAATCTATCTGATCACAGAGGCGCTGTACCAGGAAACTAAAGAGACACTCGGTACATACCCCCTTCATGGATGGGGTCTGATGATTGCCGACCCACCACGCAGCCCGAGAAGGCGCAGTATCCTTATAGAGAGTGTGCCGCATACAAGCGACATGAAGGCCGAACGCGACTTCTTACGTTCAAGAATTTTGGAGATTCAACGCTTTGGCAAATAAACTTCCCACCAATCAAATCATCGTCGGTGACTGCCTGGCTGAAATGACCAAATGGCCGGCCCAGTGCATTCAAACCTGCGTCACATCCCCGCCTTATTGGGGGCTTCGATCTTATGGACACTGGTTTATGCAAACTCTGTGGGGCACGATGGACGATTTTTGCCCTCCGCGCAAGCATAAGGATCGTTGGCAATTCAGATTGAGATGGCGAGCCGCCGAAAAAGGCGGTGTATTCAGTCGTGACAAGAAATCATGGATCGGCGCTTATGGCTTGGAGCCTACGCCCGAACTATACATCCAGCACACCGTCGAAGTCTTCCGAGGCGTCTGGCGAGTTCTTCGGGACGATGGTACGCTTTTTCTTAACCTTGGCGACACCTACAATTCAGGCCCATGTGGCGGGCGCGACCCCGTTCGCTGGCCCAAACAATCCAGGAATGACCACATTGGACACAGGTCAAGGGCTCCGGGACTCAAGGACAAAGACCTCTGCGGGATCCCCTGGCGAGTTGCCCTTGCTTTACAGGCCGACGGCTGGTATCTGCGCCAGGACATCATCTGGTCGAAGCCGAACCCCATGCCCGAGAGCGTCACCGATCGCTGCACAAAGGCTCACGAATACCTTTTCCATCTAACCAAGAAGCCGCGGTACTTCTATGACGCCGAGGCGATTAAAGAGCCGGGCAAGGACTGGGGAAAACGTGATAGGAAAGAAGGCTCCGCATTTGTCAATGGCACGCCGGGAAGAAGTAAACAGTCAGGCGGTAAGAATTGTGACTTTTCCGCAGGCCGCAACAAGCGTTCCGTCTGGACCGTAACCACCAAGGCCTGTAAAGAGGCTCATTTCGCTACATTCCCTCCCAAACTTATAGAGCCGTGCATTCTCGCGGGGACTTCTGCGAAAGGCTGTTGTCCCGAGTGCGGGGCCTCGTGGGATCGGATTGTCGAGAAATCAGGCGGCACAACGGGGAAGTCCTGGCACGATCACAAAAACGACTTATCGCGAGGACATAGGGGCGGTGACGAAGGCAATGCTGCTGCGGCCGGGTATAAAGACTACAACTGCAAAACCACCGGCTGGCGTCCCACCTGCAACTGCATCAAGAAACGCCACCCGAAACGTGAGATGTGCGATGCTGGATGGAATGAATATCTCGAACACATTACCGACGAAATGAAGCCCGTCCCCTGCGTAGTTTTCGATCCCTTCATGGGCGCCGGCACAACCGCAGTCGCCGCAATTCAGCACGGCAGGAACTACGTCGGCACGGAACTATCCCCCGAGTACGCTAAGATCGCCCAAAGACGCATCGGCGCTGTGGTAACAGGTGTCCCAATCAAAGAAGCCGACAACGGCCAAATGGCGATGTTTCGTGACCACTAAGAACTCAAAACTAAGTACTCAGAACTGCCTCTGCGGCCAGCCCGCCCACGTCACAATAATACTCCACGAATTTCCCATAGTTTCTAACGACATTCCTTTCGGCCAGTACGTATGTTACCGCTGCCACTTCACGCATCTTCAATTGAAAACAAAGCAGCTTACCGAGTGGCTCGATTACTTCGAACCGCGCCTGCCGCTATACCCATTCGAGTATGGATTGCCGCAAAACGCCGTACTGCGCAGGGGACGCGGTAAACCATTTGAAAAATAATCCATCTTTTTAACTATTCATAAGGCCCGTGTCCCACTTACGTTACAATGTCCCCGATAACAAATATGGGACACGCCTATATTTTTACTCTTGACAGATATGGGACACTGTCGATATACTGATAATCGCTCATGGATACCAAACTCAATAATACATACTTGCCGTCGAAGAGCTCCTTGGTATCCTTGAGAATGTACCGCTTCGGCGGCCTATTTTTGTTTTGGCAGGATTACAGGATAAAGGAGAAACGATGAGTACTTCCAGCACCGCAACAACTACAGGGCTTTCCATGGGATCGGCTCTGGCGATGATTTTATCTTACGATGTTAATGCCCGCGTTGGGTGGGCGATCATTCACGGAGTCTTGAGTTGGTTCTATGTCATATACCGCATCCTGTAATCCTGTCAACGATTCTTTGAAAAGTAAATAACGTTTTAAGCGGGTACTACAAGGACGGCATGCCCGTATGAAACTGGCGGCGAGCAAAGGAGTGTACACGGGCATCAACTCCGCGTCGCCAGGGAATATTTATCGTTCGGCTTACGAGGTGGCGGTGTGCACCTGAAAGACCTGTAGAGCTCTAAGACGTAAGTTGGTTAAGTAGCGTGGCTGGCGTGAACGTATTATCCTACGGTAGCCCTGCCCCAGCACGGGCGGATAATTAAGCCAACACAACAGGCGTCGCCTCAAAGCCGGCGATAAATTCAGTCATTAGTCAATAGTAATTTGGTTCGTAGTTCGTAGTTTTTAGTCTATGAACTCATAAACAATGAACTACCAACTCTAAAGCGGCGGCGGTAGCTCAGTTGGTCGAGTGCTGGGTCTATTACGCTATCCAGAGGTCGCAGGTTCGAATCCTGCCCGCCGCATCGATCACCCTCCATCCGAGGCCAGAGACTGGCACACGCCTTCTCTGGCTTTTGAGATCATCCCCGAACACGGGGTTGAGTATATTTGTAAGTTCACGGCTCGGGAAATGACAACAGCCTTCGGGCGTGACATAGTGAGAAAGGTGAAGAGTCCAAAATCTAGCTTTAGTGCAAAAACAGTTGTTAACCTAACTCAAGAAGCATCGGGCCGGTTGCCGTGGCCGGCCCATGCGAATAAGAGGAATGAAAAATGCCAAGTGACAGACACATAGAACTTCAGAATATGGCACATAACTGTCGCGCGTTGGGAAGTTGGTGGCGTTCTGTCTGTGGTCTGCCCGCAATGGGCTTTGGAAGAAATGGAGCAAGACGATGTGCATGAGTAGCGCCGAGATCCGCTGCAGGGAGTTGTATCGAATCGCGGTTAAGGCACGGGATAAATACTGTCAGGTCTGCGGAACGCCTTACAAGCTTGAATGCCACCACATCGTTCTGGTATCAAAAGGCAACTGGGTGGTCCAGTACGATCTGGACTACGCGGTTACGCTTTGTGACGGACACCACAGAGGGGTCGCCGAGGCCCCGCACGTCAGCCCTGAGCAATTCGAAGAGCACATGCTGCCGTTACTCCTACAGACCATGGAACCGGCCAGGGCGGCTAAGATACAGTCCGAATTAGACCATCCCAGCGATCTTCCGGACGAAAGACCGGACCTCAAGGCGATCAGGCTCAAATTATCGGCTTTGATCAGAGATTTCGAAAACGACTATTATTGTGATGCAGATATTAACCAAATGGATTTAAGGAGAAAGGAGCATGGTTAAGGAAGGAAAGGGATTGACTGCCGGCGAGCATCCGGAGTGTACCAACCCCGATACGTGCCCTATTAAACAGACACTGGAGATAATGCCCGGGCCCGGCCAGGAGGAGAAGGAAGCTTTAGAGAAAGCGGCCGCCAAGGCCAGAGGAACGGAGTTCCCCGCCCATATATTCAACGAGACTTGCAACTGCAGGATATGTGTTGGTCATCGGATTCGGAATTACACTTGGCGGGCCTGATCGGGAACCACCCAGCAATGGTATTGAGTAGGAGCCCCCGCAGTCCAAACAATGCACTGGCGAACGCCTGGTTGGCATTCCGTGCCTTTGAAGATGCCCACATGAGGATGGGTAAGGTCGTTCAGGTGCTCGACGGCGGGAAGTCCGTGTATCCAAGATAACCACCGGATGATATGCAGTTGAAGGTGGCCAACAGGGTTAATAGGCATACCATCCCCCCGGGAGCCCGGGCGAACTGTTTGTACGGCCATTGTTCCGCTTAGGGTTGGCCGGCCGTTGTGCCGGCCGTATTCCCGGGGATTTAATAAATGATTATTTTCTATTGATTATTGGCTAATGCAGGGAGAAACAATGAGACTATGGGAACTCTTAATTGTCGTCAGCGTATTCGCGCTTGGAGCAATCGGGTTAGTTGTCTGGGCGGTCTGTAAAATCGCTGGCTAATGGTATGAAATGTAGTGTTAATCCTGTAATCCTGTCTAAAAACGCGGCTTTTTCCGGTATTGTGCGCAAAACTGTGAAATGCGGTGGATAAGCGGTGGATAACCTGTTCGATTTGGGCTAGTTGCGCACAGGCAAAAGGGCGGACCTGTGAAATCTTCAAAACTCACAGGTTTGCGCACAGGCAAATCGAACAGGTTATCCACAATTGAGTTGAGTATTGACAAGCACTTATGAAACAAGTAACAATGTAACAGGCTATATGACTACTAATACTATCTTTTAAATATTATAGAACTCTTATGGAACAGGTGTTCGACGATATTCAGCTTTGGGCCGGAGAACAGATCGCCGCCGGCAACCCCGAGCGGACCTGCCCATATACAGGCCTGGGGTGTTTCGGCTACTCAATAGGCTGTAGGCTTCATCCATGCCGTCAATTACAGAGCAGTTGGACCCCACAGAGCGCAGGAGAAACCAAATGTCCCTCATAGCTGTAATCCTCGGCGCCGTCGGCGCTATATTGGGCGTCTTTAAGAGTCGCTGGTGTTTCATGGTCTGGATCTTCCCTAACGCATATTGGATATGGTTCAACTGGCCTGGCTATCAGAGTTGGGTTTTCATTGTGATGCAGGCGAGTTGTGTGGCCGGCTGGATAACATGGGGCCTGGGCGTGATCGAGAGGCGAGAGATTATAGAGCAGACCGCATACTTCCGCCAGGGATGGACTCAGGCCCAGGATACGATTATCAAGCTCAAGGCTGAGATAATGGAATTGCAGGACCGCGCCTAAAAATGCACTCTGTGTAATCAGTGAAATCTGTGGCAAAACACGAGGCTACTAAAAAATGAGTAAGCACAAAATCGAATGGACAAACAAGACCTGGAACCCGATCGTTGGCTGCACGAAGCTGCGTAAGGGATGCAAGAACTGCTACGCCGAGCGCATGGCAAAGAGACTGATGCACATGGGACAAATGGCCTATGACGCCGCCATTGGAGACGACGGGCGATGGATGGGGACGGTCTATCTCAGAGAAGACCAACTCTGTAAACCGAAGTTCTGGAAGAAAGGCTGCAAGATATTCGTCTGTTCGATGAGCGATTTGTTTCACGAGAAGTTGGCCGCCGTCGCCCGGGACCGTATATTCGCCGCGATGCTGTCAGCCCCTCAGCACACATACCAGATCGTCACTAAGCGATACAAAGAAGCGGCGGGGTACACGGAGCATTTGATGGAAGTTTACAAAGCCGCCGGGCATTGTGGCAGAAAAGCGATCAGAGACAGTGTAAATATTCACTGGCTCTTCTCGGCGTCGGACCAATCGGAAGTGAATGAAGCCTGTGAGAATCTTATGTACCTCCAGGTCGCAACAAGTGGACTGTACCTGGAACCGTTACTGGGGCCGGTGGTCTTACCGGGACACGTACCGCTCGACTGGGTTATTGTCGGCGGCGAGAGTGGCCCGGGAGCCAGGCCCATGAATCCGCAATGGGTCCTGGCCCTACGTGATCAATGCCAGGATTACCACATTCCGTTTTTCTTTAAGCAGTGGGGGGCATGGGAGGAAGCGACTATGGCGGCCGCAGCAGCACACGGCTATATTGTGCGCGAAATGCGACAGGGGGTAATTATGCCGGCTAACCCGAACAGATACAAATATCTGAACCTTGACGGGAGTGATTATCAGAACAGCCCACAGATCGGGGCGACGCCGATGGCGCGAGTCGGTAAAAAGAAAGCCGGCCGCATACTGGACGGTCGGACGTGGGAGGAATATCCAACAGAAACTACAAGCGTTTGAAAAGAGTTAAAGATAGAAAGGTAAAGGAGATCAAAATGAGCAAGCAAGTAACAATTGATGAAATGTTGAGGAAGTCGGCTCATCACGACAACCTCAGAGCGTGCGCCGGTATCAAGGTTAGGACGTGGATGGTTTTATTTGTAGGATCAATGCTGTTTTGGTGTGTGGTTCTGGCGTTAGTGGGGTTTGTGGGCGGCTGCGCCCCGAGCCATAACAACTACCTGGCTGCGCAATTCGCAGAGTTCAACTCCGGCGTTCAGGACAGGCTCGAAGACTGCCTCGCCGATCCCAACGCCTGTAAGCCCGCCTTTGTGATATTCGCGGCCGAGTTGGAAACGTGGACGGAGATCCTTGCGGATCCGAACCTGTGGAAGTGACTATTGATTATTGATTATTGACTAATGGAGAAAGAATATGTGCAAAACAGGAACTGCTCAACTCGAACTGCCGAAATACCCGAAATACCGTTGCCACAAAGAAGTTCATGCTCTGAAGATCAAGTTGATCGTGATTTCAGAAGATACCGGCCAGGGTGTAATCACGCCGGAAGATGAACGCTATAGCGCTTTCGTGGTCTCATCTGAGTACGTGGCGAAACATAAACCACAGTGTGGCGGTTATTATGTCGTCTACGAAGACGGTTATAAAAGTTGGTCCCCGGCCGAGGCTTTCGAGTCTGGGTATTCACTGATTGAATAGGCGAAAATCCTGTAATCCTGTCAAAAGAAAAAGGAGAATTGAAGTGGTATTTGGTGATGGCTGTAAAGAGCTTGTGATCGATTACGGAAAATGTAAACTCAAGGTCCCGACTCGGTACAATGACTACTTGTGATCGGGGCTCTGTAGGGAGGTATTTAAGTATATGATGATTCACGACAATGCGGCCACAGCAATCCAGGTGGCGAGGGGTAAATGTGGATAATCCCTCGCCACTCACCATACTCTCACTTTGTACCGGCTACGGAGGTCTCGAACTCGGACTATCCCGCGCATTGGAAAACCCTCTTAGAGTCGTTGCTGTGGAGATCGAAGCCTACGCGCTGGCGCTTTTGGAAAGTAAGGCTTCGCAAAAACTCCTGGCTATTGAAGCTATGTACCCGGACCTTAAAACCTTCCCGGCAGAGCGATTTTCTGGATGCTTTGACATCATCCTTGCGGGCTACCCGTGCCAGCCGTTCAGTTGTGCCGGCAAGCGGAAAGGAACCGAAGACCCTCGACACCTTTGGCCGCATATTGCGAGAATCGTCAAGGCAGTTAGACCTGTTTACTGTTTCTTCGAAAACGTCCCCGGGCATCTTACCCTCGGATTCCCCGAAGTTTATTGCAGCCTACGAGATATGGGTTACTCAGTTGAGGCAGGACTCTTTACAGCGTCAGAAGTCGGCGCGCCTCACAAACGGCAGCGACTGTTTATCCTGGCCCACCGTGCAGGCGAGCATGATAGGCTCCGATGCAGAGACGGATACAGCACGGATGAAGCGATTGAAAGCCGAGGGCCGGCAAACAGGGGGAATCCGACATTTGAATCAAGTGGTAATGGAGCAAGAAAACTGGCCGACGCCGGTAAGCAGGGATCACAAGAACCCGGGCCCGGCGGGCTTGAACAGGCATACCCCAGCATTATCAGCCGTTGGCCAGCCCGCCCCGGCCAGCCCCAGTACGAATGGGAACAGCCGAGAGTTGTTGTGGACAACCCCATGCAGCGACGACACAGGGCACAGGAAGGTGAAATACGCACAGGGTGGAACTGCACTGAGCACCCAGGCGAACTGGAAGACCCCACACGGCTTCTCAGGTCAGGGCTCGGATGGCAAGTACGGCGGCGGCGGGGAGTTTGCGAAACAAGTAAAGGGCAAGCTCAACCCATCTTGGGTATGCCAACTCATGGGATTGGACAGGCACTGGACCCGGCTCCCAACAGAGTGGATCAACTCCGGTTATGTGGCAACGGAGTTGTCTGGCAGCAGGCAGCTAAAGCATTCAGGGAGTTGATATGAGAGCAGGCCGTCGAAACTGGCCTTGGACAGAGAAGCAGCGAAAGACATTGAGGCAGATAAAGCTTTGGCGTCGGCAAAGTAAATCAGAGAATCGGGTTTCTTGGACTGAGATTGCATTGAGGCTGAACGCCCGCGAGTGGTGGGGCCCGGCCGGTCGTTGGTCTGGTCAGGCAGTTGCCCGCCAGGCGGAAAAAGAAGATACCAGTCCACCCAAGAGAGTTCGAAAGAAACGCTTAGAGGCCGATGAATACTTGACTTACGACCAAGTGAAAGCCTGCAAGCGTGTATGTCTGCCTCGAGATAAACTCATTCTGGACTTTCTGCTCGTGACCGGGCTTCGGCCAGGCTGCGAATTCGCTAAATTGCAGAACAGGGATCTTGAGTTTACATTCAAAGGGCCGGTAATTCATATACGCCACGGCAAGGGCGACAAAGAGCGGTTTGTGACAATCTCGAAATCCATGGGGAAACGATTGCGGGCCGGACCAAAGCGAGGTGAATCAGGCCCGATGTTTCTTGGCACACAGGGAGAGGCAGTGAGCGCGAGGGCCTTGAGAGATCGTCTTTCGAAGATAGGTGACAAGGCTTCCCTAAAACCCCTTAATCCTACACGAATCAGGCATACGTTCGGCACATTATTATACGATAATGGAAACGACCTTTTGAACATAGCAGATCAGATGGGGCATTCGAATGTAAATACGAGCAGAATCTACGTTACAGTGCTCGATAACGCCGCTTCCGAGCAGGCGGTGGCGCTGCAAAAACGGTTGGATTCTCTGGACCCTGTGCAAGAATTAACACAGAACGACACGCCCCCGTGAGAATGCCGAAAATGGACAGTAACGGCACATTTAGAGAAAAAGGCGATAAGTGCAAAGTGAGTGCTGGGAAAAACGAGTCATAACACTGTGACATATTTTTAAATTCGACAACAAAGCCGAGGATTAATTATCATGGACACAACCAAACAACAGAGGGGGTACTCATGCTGTCTACTGGGATGGTTACCGCGTACACGATCCGAATCCAGACTGTGAGAATCGCGAATATAAAGTGCTGGGAATTATCAGTATTGTTAAGATAGGAAACCGTGAGCGGTGGATAAAGAGTAGTAAATAAGATTTTTCTTCTTGACAGAGGATTCAGTGCGGTAGTATTTTGTACTCATGGTCGCAAGGACGCGCACAGAACCAAAGAGCAAGTACACAGAGGACCTCCCGGACAAACTCTACATGCTGGTAGTTGAATGCGGGCTGGCTAATTGGTGTGGAGCGATCAACTGGAAGAAAATCGGGAAGATACTGGGTGTTGGCGCTTCGACGCTGCACCGCTGGAAAGATCCATCGCGGCCTGCTACATACCACAAAGAGTTCCACAATGCGGTAAAGGCTGCGCAAGAGGCAGCCCAGGCCGGCGATATCAAGCGGGGGATTATTGCCCTCGCCACGCCTCATAAGGTCTACGACCGCACATTCGAAATGCGCAAGGTCGGACCGACGTGCCCTCCCAAATACTGGCGTGAGCAGGACTTGGTCGAGTGGGCGGACGAACATTTGGACTTGGTATTTGAGAAGGGCATGAGCAAAGCCGATATTTACTTGGCGCTCCAACGAGAGGTGTTCGAACAGACCGAAGAGAAGCAAGTCGAGGTAAAGACGAGGGTTACTGAGGTTCTGGACGTAGGGGCGGCCAAGCTGGCTTTGTCGAACATCGGGCCGGAGAATGAGCGGTGGGTCGACAAGAAAGAGCATACCTTCATTGACGAGCCCATGTCAGACGAGGAATGCGAGGCGGCTAGGCAGCACGCCAGGAGGGGATTCAATGAAGCGTCGTAGTTTCTTAAAGGCGAGCGTTGCCACGATACTAACCGCCACCGGCGTGCCGGGGTGGAGCAATGTGCAGTTGCGTAAACTAGGCTTGCCGTTACTGACGTACAAGCCTCTGCCCGCGCCCCGTGAGTTTCACAGGGACCCGTCGATATTCCGGTGGATGTTTGGGGGCACGCGGTCGGGAAAGTCCGAGTCTAACATTGGATGGGACCTCTGCTCGTATGCTATGGGGGTACACCCATGGCGTGTTACACCGCCCAACGCGCAGATATGGGCCGTGGCTGACGAATGGGACCTGGTTGGAAAACTGTTATGGAAGGAAAAAATCAAACACTATCTACCTTCTAATCAGATCAAAGGTGATCCGGTATGGGTAAGCCGGCAACTTGAAATACCTAAAGAGATTCATTTGGTCAACGGTAATACAATCGAGTTCAAGGCAGGCAATCAGGGTCGGACGGCGTTCGAAGGTCGGCAGATGGACGCAATATACCAAGACGAGCAGATCAAGAGGGATTCAGAGGGTATTTTTATCGAGATGCAGGGTAGATTACAAAAGCCCAATTCCTTCTTCGCAGGCAGTATGACGCCCATTCATCCCCAACCATGGCTCTCCGACCGTATAGAAGAGTGTAGGCCGAACGACGGTATATACTATGCCAACCTGAACGATAACCGCATAAGCCGGGGCGGGCACGTTGCCGATGAGCGGGTCGATATGATGATCGCGGAATGGTCGTTGGAGGTTCAGGAAACTCGAATCAAGGGCTACTTCGCATCGTTCATCGGGGCGGTATACAAATCCTTCAACCGCAAACACCACGTCTGCGATCCGTTCGATATCCCCGCTGAGTGGCCGCGGTACAGGGTAATCGACTGGGGCTTCAATAATCCTTTTGCCTGCCTGTGGATGGCCAGGAGCCCCGATAAGATATGGTATGTGTACGCCGAGCATTATAAGGCCCAGCAGTCGCTCGCCTATCATGCTGCACAGATCAAGAAGATCAGCGGCCGCGAGCGGTACAGGGTCACATGGGCCGACCACGACGCCCAGGACAGATACGAATTCAGCCAGTTCGGCATTGCCACCTCGCCGGCAAAGAAGGCTGTTCACCTGGGTATTGAAGCGGTCCAGGCCTGTTTGAAGGTCCAGGGCAACGGCAAGTCAAGATTACAGATCTTCGAAACATGCCCCAAGAGCCGTAAGGAGATGAGCGGGTACAAGTGGGCCGAAGGCACAGAGACGAGAGACGCTAAGGATATGCCCCTGGAGGTCAACGATCATACCTGCGACTGTGTGCGGTATGGGATCTATGGAGTGGAACATAAGGGGTATTTTGGAGAGTTGATATGAAGAAAGACTTTCTCGATGACGTTGAAATGATTCAACAGCCTTTACTGACTGAGGAAGGGTTTGTAAATGAGGCATGTTTGAACGAATTACGGGCGGCAATCAACAATATGCCGAAGACGTATGAGCGGCTTGCAGACCGCCCTGAGTGGACCACACCGCATTGGTGTTTCGCCAAAAACATAACAAGCCACTTCGCGCGGTACGCAATCTCGCAGGGGCCTACTGCCTGCCCAATTGGGCTAGAAAGGGTCGTTGGATACCTCGAGGCAGCATTGATGCACACTTTTACTTTTGACCTTTCAGGCATGTGCGAACTCACCTTATGCCAGATCAACAAGGCTCTGTATGATATTCTATACGAACAAGGTGTCAGTGATTTTGACAAATGGAATGAAGGTGAGGATTTTATCGATCTGGACGCCTTGCTCAGAAATGTGTGTATAGGCTTAAGAGACGAGAGACGAGAGACCGAGCGATTCCGAGCGGAGTACCTCAATGATTGACATAACCACAACTCCCATAGGCCACGTATTCTCGTACACCGAGCTAATCGATGCGACGGAGGCTGTGTGGGGCGGTATTGCGTGGCCCGGCCCTGAGAAGCCCGGCTGCGTTGTTGTGTTGGGGGCCGGCACGACACGATACGCCGACGGCTATGAAATAAGCATTTTGGCCGAGTACGAGTCTTTCGATGTTCGTGAGCTCGTGAAGCAGTCTATTGCAATGGATATGATATACTGGGTAACGAGACCGCGAGTGGATCAGAGCGGCTCGCCGGCTGGGAGATGGATAGGTGACGAGACACACGACGCAGCCGAAAAGTTCGCTACTGAACGGCGGGCTGAGATAGACCGAGTGCAGCGAGATCGCGGAAACGTCTCCAAACCACAGCCAATGCGACTGACTCACACGGTCTTACTGGAAATGGAGCATCTGTACGATTTTCTAATGCCGAAAATAAAAGGTTGGCGCTCCGAGAAAAATCGGTTACTACACTTGAAGAGCGGCCAGGTGGTGGCGTCACGGTTAAACGAGTTCGGGCCGGAGCAACATGAGCGGCAAGAACAACCGAAAATCGGGACCTCACCGGCTGTCGAGGCTTTGGGATATACGTTAGTGGAGATGCAAGGATGGCTCGAGCGACGGTTTCACATGCGAGTTTATAGAGGCTCTTCGAAAGCTGACCGCGGAGCCAGAGACTTGTTGGGGATAAATTGATCATGGGATTCTTTAGTAGTTTGAAAAGATCATTCGCCAAGGAAGTGCTCGACGATATATTCGACGTTGAGAACCCGGCGACACAGGAGCTGCTCGGTCTGGATCCTTTGGGTTTAGCAACTGACAGTTCAGTATTCAATCCTGCAGGGACCGACAATAAGCCCACCGCACCGATCGGCCGGGCGGGGCTCAGTAGTTCTCGTTTCAATGTAGTCGGCGAGATCGAACGGGCCCGGCTGGATCTGTTCGAAAGAGAGCGGCGCATCACAGACAATAGGAGTAAATCATCATTGACTATGCCGAACATGCTGGGAGACGGGGAAGCGGGGCCGAAGCTGTTGGCGGAGGTTTTGTGAGAGGAGACAGGACACAGAATACAGGAGACAGAATATGGAACGGCGAGAGTTTCTAAAGAAATGTGGGGTTGTGGCGGCTGGGCTGGGAGTTGTCCCGGTGGTCGTGAAAGCTGATAAGCCCGCTTTCGGTTCTAAGTTCGCTGAAGACGGGTTGATAAAGGCTCTTAGCGGGGACGATATGGCCATCACGGGTGGAATGATGAGTGAGAAGATGTATTCGGACTTGCGCAACTATAGGGGTAAATCATGTTTGACTGGGCGACAAAATCCGACGACGTTATAGCCTTGGACGTTATGAGGCAGCAGACCAGGCTCGAGAGCATTCGGAAACCTTTGGAGCCTGTTATGGACTTGGTGACGCGGTACTTCGATCAACGGCTGTGGGATATGATGCGCAGCAGACAGAAGGGGTCGGCTTACGGGCTCTGCGTTTACAATTTCACAGCCCCCGAGGCCAGACGGAAGTTCGCCGGCGGTTTCTCTTCACGGACGGCTACGAAGACAGACGCCTCCCAGGAATCATGGGTCAATTTTGTGGCGCCCCGGCAAGAGCTGAGGGAAGTAGACCGAGTGAAAAAATGGCTACAAAGAAGGGCCAGGCAGGTCAGGATCGGTTTCGACCGGTCCACATTCTACCGCGAGACTGCATACGTTGCCCAGATATCCGACGCGGCTTTACTCTGGGGTGTTATGACGATTGACGCCGACCGCCAGCGGAGCCGTCTGGTATTTCGGCGGCGGGATCCGCGGCGGCATTGGTTTAGCTGCGATATGTTCGGGGATATCGACGTCGACCACTTCCGCGAGACCATGACGGCCAAGACCTTGGTGGAGCAGTTCGAAGAATCCAGACTGCCTACTAAGGTCGTTAAGCAAGGTAAGGCGGACGGTGATAAAGACCCGTACACCGAATACGAGGTTGTACAGGCCATTTATACCAACGGCAGTCGGCGGTCCGGTAGTAAGAATAACCTGGACAAACCGTTCATTCAGTTCTACGTGCTCGAGGCCGGCGATAATGGGAAGGACAAAACCCTGCTCGAAAAGAAGGGAAAGGACTGGCGGCCGAGTGTACTGCGAATCGGCCAGCGGCTCGCGAGCGGCTATCCCCTGACAATGGCCATGGACGCCTTAACACCTGCGATTCAGGGCGACGAAATATCCAAGCACGCACTGATAGGCTCGCACGCCCTGGCAAACCCGGCCAGGCTGATTCACGACTCACTGAGAGGCCAGTTGATAAACGAGCCCGGCCATAACCTTGCGCCGGGCAGTAATACGTACTACAGCACCGCCGAGCAGAAAATAGAGTATCTCAACCAAAAGATCGACCCACGCTATCAAGAAGAATTACTGGGGCGTTTGGACGCCCAGGTTAAGGAAAGGTTCTACATTAACCTATTTGCTCTACTGACCACTCGCGCTTTAGCGGGCGGGCAGCCTGCTACAGCGACTCAGATTCGTGGAGAAAAGCGAGAGGGAATAGAGCAGTTAATCCCGGTGATCCAATCCGCTGAGGATGAGAGCCTCGAACCGAGCGTGGACGCTATATGGGCTTTTGAGACAGAACTGGGTAATATTGACAAAGACGACATACCACAGGAACTCGTAGACCTCGCCCAGGGCAAAAAGGTCCCCATTGTGTCTCAGTTCAGCGGTGACCTGGCACTGCTCCGGCGGACGCTACGACAGAACCAAGGCGATATCGAAGCTGTGGCAATTATCAAAGAGTTTAAGGAAATAGCGCCAAGCGCGACGGTGATAGTGAAGAACAAGAAACTCCTAGAAAGAATGCTGGTGGACCGCATCGGTCAAGACAAAATTCACAACGATAGAAAAATCGCCGAGATCGAAGAGGGTCTCGCTCAGATAGCTCAGGAAGAAAGGCAACTCGATCAGGCCGAGAGAACGGCTAAGATCATACCGATGCTCACTAAAGACGCGGTCGATCCGGAATCACCGGCGGCGCTTGCGCAGACCGCGTAAGTAGTTCGTAGTTCATAGTTCATAGTTCATAGTTCATAGTTCGTAGACTAAAAACTCAATGTAATTCAGAAATGGACAAGAAAGGATTTATTATGGCTACAACGCAACAAGGCGTGCAAACCGACCCGGAAACCGGGCGGCAGTACACAAAAACAGAGGTGGCCATTCCGGACGTGAATTTGAAGCCGGCCCCCACAGTAACACTGGCTCCCGATGTGGCCGAAGAGATGGTTATGAGGACATATCTCCGCAAGGACGGGGTGTTTGTGAAAGACCTCAAGGGGGCCTTTTCCCAGGTTGTGGGGACGGCGGAAGACGGGACTGAGATCCGGGAAACAAAAGTGGACGACGAGCAAGCTGAGGCGATCGTAAGAGACTTGTGTGAGAAGTCCGGTCGCACAGTAGTTCAGGACTTCACTAGCAGTAGGCCCAAAGCCGTGCCGGGATGGCGTGTGACTATTCACGTACCGGGCATGGATCACGAAGAACAGTTCGCGGCCAAGTCAGTTAAAGGTGAGGACCGGCTAAAGATTGCAGAGGGCGCAGTTGTCCGACTCGAAGCCTCCAACCAGGAATTAGTGGGTCTTGTCAAAGGGCTGGGTGAGCAGGTCAAGAGTCTGTTGGCGGATTCGGCCGGAGCTAATATCCAACCATCCAAGCCCCTCGGCCAGATGAACCATGAGGAGCTGGACGAATGCGCGGCGGCGAACAAGATATTCTTCCCCGTCGAAAACGGTCCACCCACGAAGTCTGAGAAAGTAAAGTTTATCCAAGACACTTTTAACGCCCGGATCAACAGCGAATAACCAATGCCCGACGAAAGACCATGGTACGAAGTCGAAGAGAAAGAGCGCACGCCTGCTCAAAGGGAGCAGAGGTGGATCTGTTATTATCAAAGTCTGTTTTCAAACCCGCACGGTCGGGCGATGGTTTGTGACTTAAAGCGGCGAATCGAGGAGAGGATTCAAGGCTGCGCCAAGACACCGGAACTCGCGGTCGCTCAGATATGGCTCGAAACGTTCTTTGAGGACACACTGACGCTTGCGGGAGTCACTGACTATACTAAGCTCGTAGACTCAATGGTCCCGATAGCACGGTCATGGAAGCCGCCGGTTGAACCGAAACCCTATTTGCCGCCGGGGTATACGAACGAACCACAGGAAAAGGTTTGAAAGGGCACTTGAAATGAAGAAGAAAATAGTGGTGCTGCTGGTGTTCGTGCTGGCGGTTTTCTTTGTCGGGCAGCTAGATGGCCGGCAGAGAGGTCGAAAAGCTGAGGCCCGTGATCGGGACTGGGGACTAAATGCGCGGCCGTCAATATGGCAGATCGACGCAATGGACGGGGTTTTCTGGGAGGCGATGTGTCAAGAGAACGGTTATAATTTGGCGGGACCGTGGTGGTTGTCATGCCCTGAATGTAATGCAATCCACGTTGTTTCTACACCAACGGGGTCCCTGATGACAAATTTCAGCTTTATATCACCCGGTTTGGATAATCCGGGTATTTACTGCATTCCTTGTGGCTACGCCGTCGGTGTTGATTGGGGAATGGGGGGAGGGAGAACATGAAGAAGAAATACATTCTGATTTGTGCGTTAAGTATCCTGCTGTTCTGCTACGCCGCCTCCCCACCTAAATTCTGGCAGGGGCTGCTCAGGACTCCGACTGCCGAGTGGGCGGGCGCTTACGGGACCGGTGATCAATCGTGGCTGGGTTTCAACTGTTACGAGAATAGACGACTGGTAGACGCCCATACAGTGATCCTTGCGGCTATGATGAAAGAACTTGATGAGTTAAAGGCTGTTGTCGAGGCCATGCCGAGGCGCAGTATGGGTGATCCAAACAACACCATTGTACCGGCGGGCAGCTCTATAGAGCTTGAGTTAACATCGAGTGAGGTGAAAGAATGATCCCAGCCACAGCCGCCAGATACACGCGAGCCTACTTCCTCGGAGGCATTGACTCTGAGACAGGCCAGAAGTACGGTGCAGCCGGTGCGGAGGCTTTCAAGAAGGGTAAGGTGGACGGGCGGTACATGAGGTTCTTGAGGACGCTGCCGTTGAAGGGGAAGCGAGTTTTGGATTTAGGTTGTGGGCGTGGTGACATTATAAGAGGCACAGTAAGGAAGGCTACATGGGTGACGGGCATTGATTATAGTAAGGATGCCTGCATATTGGCGAATAAGATGTGTGTCGATCATGGGTTTGTCAACGTAACCCTGCATTGCGGCAACATTGATACTTTCGAGTTTATTTGTAAGGATGGGACTCCGTACCGATGGGATATTATCTTCCTGCTCGATGTCATAGAGCATCTTAAACAGGAGCCGACGAAATACTTGCCTTATACTTTCGAGCCGGGGTTGTATCTAAGGATCTGGAGAGGCCTAAAGCCCAGCGGCATCCTGATAATCGACACTCCCATTTACAAATCCAAAGACTACACCGACTCTTCCGACCTGATCCCGGCCACTCAGGGAATGCACTGCAATAAGCAGACGAAGAAAAGCCTGATTGCCGACTTGACAAGCCACGGATTCCGAATGTACTCTATCAATATATGGGGTAAGGGTCGATGGTCCTGGAAGATATGGGTATACGCTCAGTCAGTTAGGATGTTGTCCTTTCTCTGGAAGGTTCGGAAATTAAGGGGTTTACTGGGAAAGAGATGAACTTCGAAGACAAACTCAAAAAGGCACAGGACGATTCCAAACGGCTGGACTCCAGCGAGCGGGTATGCTTTTACGCCGCGAACATATTTATTTTCACACACGAGGGTAAGATTCACAAGGCGTATTGTAAAAGCACGGGGCATATAGAATGGTTTTGCGAGGCTTGTATTGAGTTTTTCGATTCTATTATAGATCCCTATCACGGCAAAGATAAATCAAAGGGGCTACATCCCGACTATCTGGCTTGTTTCGAGATACAGGAAGAGAGTGTGAAGGTATGATTCAATGGGATAGAGTTTGTCATGTTCTGGGTGCGATACTGGTATTGCCGATTGTGCTGTTATTCCTGTGGAGAATGAGACAAGCGAAGAAAGCGTTGGACCATGAACACTGCGCTCGGTATAACGCTGAAAAACACATTATGAAGTTGCAGCGAGCTAAACAGGAACTGGTTGAAGAGGTATATGGATTGCGGCTCGAGGTTGATAACGCTGTGACTAGAATGAAAAATAAGGAAAGGATGGCCGAGGGGCGTGCCCTGAATAGCGAATATCTGTATCCGGCAGCTTACAACACATATAGAATTATTGGGACACATGTCAAAGGATGATTCAACGAACCGAGGCAACCAGAATAGGTCGAAACGATCCTTGCCCTTGCGGGTCGGGGCGGAAGTTTAAGAAATGCTGTTGGGTTGCGACTAACCTCGCTATCGCCAAAGTACATGAGTCCACAAGCCTGTTAAATAACGTGTTCACAGTGGGCGAGGGTATACTCGTTAAAGGCGTCGCGTTCAAGATAATTAAGATCCAGAAGGACCACATATTGATCGAAGATATCAAGATGAGCGCCGAGGATATAGCTCAATTGTCATGTAATAAGAAAAAAGTAAAGGAGACAGAAAATGTTGAGAAAGATTAGTTCAATGGTATCGCTTATTGTGTTGGTCGTTGTTATGAGCGGCTGCAACTCCACGTGACCCTCTGGGGAATGACTCAGAGCGGCCTTGACAGCCCGGACAACCCCTACACGGTGCGGGTGGGGCTGTGCAACGGCGAGGAGGAAGGGGACGTCGAGGGCGGGCTGGAGATCAACTACAGCGGCGTGCACAACAAGCCTGAATCTTATGGTATGTACGGGCTCTATCACTTGGGCGGCGATCCGAGTTCCTTCCTCGGGCAGCCTTACGCCGGCTATCGACTGGGGACGGACGGCGGTGAGGGTGGATATTACGGGCCGGCGCTGGGGAGTATCTATTGGGATATAATGGTAATCGAGGCCCGACCTTTTCAGGCATACACTGGAAAACTCAGGCAAGTGTACAACGACGAGAACGATGAACACGTCGTTGCTGCAGGGCTGCGTTTCGAATTCTGATAAAAACCCGTATCAGGGTTAGGCCAGGCCCGTATTAGGCCCCTATATTGGCCGAGGGCGCGAAGGCGGGTAACGAGCATTGCGGGGCCAAACTTATTTGGGATAACGTTTACAATAAACAATAATCAATTAAAGATGGGAAATCGAACATGGAAGGCATATTAGACCACATTGGGGCCGATGGCACTCTGACGGCGGGGTTCGCGGCGGCGGTTAAGACTGAATTGGGAGCCGATTACGCGGACAGTAAGTATATGGATGATGTAACGACTGTCACAGGGATAGTCAAACGCGGCATCGACACACGCAGGGATAATACACGGCTCACCGAAGCGGCTAAGAACACGATCGCCCGGCCGGCGGAAGGGGCGACCGATGAACAAAAGCGAGAGTTCAAGAAGCTTCTCAGTACGGAAATCGGGGCCAGCGCCAACGTGGACGATTACAAAGTCGGCAAGCCTGAGAATCTCCCCGAGGGTCTGCCGTGGAACCAGGAAGGCGCCGACGCCTGGGCTCAATACTTTTGCGATAGAGGGATATCAATCGAGGACGCCAAGGATATCACACAAGCCCTGCAAAAAGAGGCGATCAGCGCGTTCAACACATCGAAAGAAGATGACGTCAAGGCTGGAAAAGAAGCGTTCGACACTGGTGTTAAGGCAATCACCGATACGAAGTCAGGCCCGGAGATTATTGAAATGGGGACACTGGCCCGCAAGGCGATCGACGGTTACGGTCTGCCCGGTAAGGACGCCGAGCATTGCAAAGCCGTTGCGGCCGCCACTGCCGCCGCGCCATCTGATTTCGAAATATGGCGGGCCCAGGGCGTATCACCCACGTCGTTTGCCTGGCTCGCGGCGATCGGTAAGGACATGGTAGCGGGATCTACGAAGCTCGGCGACGGTTCGGCAGGTGACGACTCGAAGGAAGCGGGCTTTGTGGCAGGGTGCAGCGGTAATTCACAGTCTCTACAGGATTGAGAAATAAAACAGTAAGGGTATAACTATGGCACACGGACCGTTAGCGAGCATGGACGGCGACGATCGACGCTGGGCGATCGAATCAGCCGCCCGGACAATACAGGAGATGGCAGCCATTAGTAACGACCCGGATCTCCTGAAAGCGGCGGAAAAGGAAGTTGGCGGGCTCGGCACACGAAGGGTTTGTGAAAGCCGTTAGCAGCAGCTCGCAAAATCTTCAAGAATAAAAATAAAACCTGTTGACAGGAGCCAGAATAAGTATTTAGTTGGTAGTTGATAGAAGGATTATGAAGTCCTGGTTAATTTTTACTAAAAACTATGACCTAAGAACAAATAACTGATTTCAATTCAGATTCCCCTCTCACGAGGGCCTGATGCTTTTTGCGGCTAAAGCGGCCACCGCCATAAAACACGGCGTTGAAGTGTCAGGAGGGCCCGGGATTGTCTCGGATTCCTCTCCGAAAAAGACAATAGTTCTTTTTAGGAGTTCAAGTCCGATGACAACTTATAATTTAGGCCAATACGTTTCGGCGCTGGAAGTCTCAAAGCACGGCGGCGAGGCCGGACCACTCACACCGCTGATCCTTGCACTCTCACAGGTGATGGAGATGTTCGGCGACGCCAATATGGAAGTGACCAACGACGGCGACGGTCATAAAGGTCTCCAGCAATCCTCCCAGCCGACTGGAACATATCGCGGCTACAATCAGGGTATCGCCAGCGAAGCCTCGTCCAGTGTAGGGTTCAGAGAACCCCTGGTCATGCTGGACGGCCGGCTCGAAGTCGACCGTGCGATGCTGATGAAGCGCGCAGGTAATAACAAAGGCAAAGCCCGTGAGATATTTGCCAGATTCGTTACCGACTATATGGTTGGAATGCTCAAAACGTTCCAGACCTCCGTGTTCTACGGTACGAGAGCGGACGCTAAGAGCCCTCGCGGACTCACCCAGCGCAGCGACTGGAACGCTTTGTCCAGCGCGTATGTTTACGACAACGCCGGCGGTAACGCCTCGGCGACGGCTAACAAAGCGTCTCTATGGCTGATCGGCTGGGGTCCCGATAAATATACGTGGATCCACGGCGGCGACGACGCCCCGGCAACAGCGAACATAGAGCAGCCCGAAAAAGCAATAACGGGTGTCGGTATCACAGTAGAGTCACTGAGAGACGAATTAGTTGCAGACGCAAGTGGCGACCCTACGCTGCAGTTCATGGCGGTCCGCGATTATCTCATGTTGCACGTCAGTCATGCGATCATGGACGCCCGGTACGTGCGGCGGCTCGCAAATATCTCAATGACCAATATCGATGGCGTCGATGACTTTTCGTTCGACGAGGAACCGCTGATCGATATGCTCGAGGATATCCCCGATCTGCAAAACGCGGTCATGTACTGCAACAAGCCCCTCCGGGCGCAGATCCGCAAGAGGATCAATGTGAAGGGCAACGTCTGGCACACCGTAACAGACCCGTTCGGCCGGCAGGTTCCCGGCATAGATAACATGCCGTTGCACATAGTCGAGCGGCTGACGAGCACGGAAGCCACCGTAAGCTGATACGGCTGTTTCGAGGGTGTGAAAGGTGTAAAAAGTAAAAAGCACAAACGGAAACTCTAAACGAAAGGTGATTAAGATGGCAATTCCGGATCTTCTAACACAATTTAGCGACGGTCAGACGTTCACGACTACGGAAGTATCGGACAACGTCAACGAACATCCCACCGACGCTGAGCGCGATCAATTCTATGCAGGTGATAAGGTAATCAGAATATGGCCGACGGTGGCGTTTACCGGCATGGCGTCGGGACTGACGGTCGAATTCCGGTTCGATACGGCCGCCTCTCTGGCCTCCGGTTCGCAGTTGATTATCGCTAAGTCGCGCATATTGACAGTAGCGGAGCTGGCGATCATTACGAACGTATTCTGGATGAATATCCCCGCCGACAGAATACCCTCCGGATACGATTTCTCCGGTCTGTTCTATGTGCCGGAGACGGAAGCGGCCTCGGCAGGCGCTATCTCCGCCGCCCTGGTCTCCGGAGCGGAACGCGCGCAGGTGCGGGTGTAACTGGTATTTCGTATGTCGTATGTGGTATGTCGGCAGGTGGGTGTAAACATCCGAAGATTGTTGTTTTTGAGTTATAGCCTCCTGGAGGCTTGGTTTGGTAAGCAGATAACCTTACATAGAAAGGTAGAAAAATGAAACGTACACTTTGTACTCTATTACTGATAGCCGCCCTGGCTACCTCTGCATTCGGTCAGGGCGCTACTGCGTGGAATATTTACAGCCGGCCGAACGAGAGCTGGTATAGCGGCGCCAGGCGGGGCGGGGATCTGGCTTGGGAATGGGCCAAGGCGATGGACACTCTCATGGCCGGGCTCGGTGCGACTGGGACCGGTAAGAACTGGTATGTGGATTCCGGATTGACCACGGCCGGCGACGGTTCGAACTGGGCTAATGCTCTGGCGACTGTCGATGGGGCCATTAACGCAAGCGGTACGGACAGCGGGGCCAATAGAGGCGACTGGATCCACATCGCCCAGGGCCACGCTGAAAGCGGTTCAGCCGCCAATTTATGGGACGCCGACGTTGCCGGTATCACAATCAAGCATTACGGCAACGGGTCTAATCAGGGAACTTATACCTTTGCCGACACGGACACGACGGTCTCTGTCGGGGCGGCCAACGTCACGATCTTCGGTGGGAGGCTCCTGGCGGGTATTTCCGAGGTTGTGGTCGGAATGGACGTTACAGCGGATGCGGATTACCTGACCGTGATCGGTATGGAGTTCCCCGAGCCGACGACGACGGGTTTCGAATTCAATATCGCCGTGCAGCTCGTAACGGGGGCCGACGACGTCTCATTCATAGGCTGCACAGCTTATTCGGCGGACGCCACGGGAGCTGATAGCTGGCTAAACGGCGGCGTGTCGATTGTGAACCGTCTGGCCCTTATCGGTAATGTTGTTCATGGTGAGTTTGCTGTCGCTAATATCTTCAGCGACCAGGCCGATCTCGAGTGTTACATCGCGGGCAATACCGTCACGAATATGACCACCGGAATTCTGGGAATCGAGTTTAGCGTCAACGCAACCGGAACCTGTACGAGCAACCTGGTAATCACAGATGCTATCGGCACTTCCTACGACACCGGGTTAATGGACGGCGGCGGCGGTCTATGGGGCGATTACGACAGTTCCGATACCACTCCCGTCCCGTGGACGACCAACGAAACCGGCGTCAACCGCTGGGGGGTTACGGAACTGACCCAGATCGAGGGTGAGGCGACAGACGCGCTCGAGGCGGATCATATCGACCATTTATTCGCGGCAAGCGTTGCCGATGAGATTGTAAATGACTCTTATGGCGCCGATATTGCAGCTTCGGACGGTGATTGGAGCGGTTTTGACAAAACCACCGACTCGCTCGAGGCGATCAGCGATAAGATCACGGCGCTCGAAGGTGTTAATTTCCAAATGACCGCGACCAGCGCCGGCGGAACGGCCACCTTCATCAGTACGGACGGCGGCGACGGCTTCGGAGACGACTACTTCAATACGGGCTGGTCAATGTGGCTCGTTTTCGACGCCGGGGGTGCCGGGGCTGCGCCCGAAGGCGACGTCCGTGATATTGTGGACTATGCTTCGACCACCGGCACATTCACCGTTGCGCCCGTGTGGGGCGGCGCTCAATCGACGGCGACCGGCGATAAGGCGATTATCGTTCGTCACCAAGACCTGAATCCGAATGACGTGTCCGTACTGGGCGGGTCGGGGCGCATACTCTACGTGGATGCAAGTCAGCCCGGAACGCCGGACGTCGGCGATATCGGGGCTATATGGGACCTGGGCTATACTACAATCGCTCTGGCCCTTGCCGATGCGACAGCGAGCAACGGCGATGTTATTTATCTCGCTGCCGGTCATAGCGAGACCATCGCCGATGCCCAATTGACCTGGAATGTCGCTGGTGTCAGGATCATAGGGCGGGGTATCGGCGAGACGATGCCTATAATGAACTTCAATCATGCCAACGCCTCTATTGATGTGACTGCGGCCGATGTATATGTGGAGGGTGTCCGCTTTAGAACGACGATTGATAATGTGTTGGTGGCGATCGATCTGGCTGCGGGTAGCGACGGATTTCATGCGAAGAGCTGTATCTTCGACTACGACTCTGCGACAGACGAGTTCCTCGAGACGATAGAGTTCGGGGCCGCGGCCGCCGACGATGTGACTATCGAAAAGTGTCTGTTCATTGCCCATTCGACCGGAGCGGCCACCGAGGCGATTATCTCGGAGACCGGAGCCAGCGACAATACCAGGATCATCGGTAATACGTTCAAAGGTAATTGGGCGGTTGCGGCGATTTTCTCCGACCAGGTCCATACGAACGCCACTATCAGGGACAACGCAGTCTACAACTACACGACCGGCCAGCACGCAATCGAACTGACGGGCGCGTGGACCGGACCACTTATCGATAATGCCATGCACGGCGATACAATCGGCGCTATCCTTGATCCCGGTGCTATGTTTCCCAACGGTAACACGGGGGCGGTCTCGGCGAACGAGGCCGGTATCACGCTTCCTCTGAGCGCCGACACGACGGGGGTCGGCACTTCGGCCGACGGTTCGAACTTGGAGCGTCTCGAATGGCTTCAGTTACGCTCCGATGAAGTTCTGGCCTCTCTCGGCCGCGATAAGGTGGCCGACAATGTGTTCTACGTCGACTCGGTGGCGGGCAACGGCGGCGACGGCACTTCGTGGGCAACTTCCGAAGATACCCTCAAGGCGGCTGTCGACGATGCTACCGACAACACCGATGCGATTATCTTCCTTGCCTCCAACCACGCCGAAACGTTTACTGCATCGGTGGCCATGGACAGTCCGGACTTGTTGATAGTCAGTTTGGGTAGCGGACCTTCGCGTGCGGTGCTCAGCTTCAACAATACGGCGGCGGCCTTGACTCATACAGTCGCAAATATAAGGTATGAGAACATCGTATTTCTTTGTGTCACAGCCGACTCGACGGTCGCTCATTCGCTCGACGGCAGTTCCGACGGGGCGACCTTCACGAATTGCGAATGGCTCAGTACAGGGGCGTTTGAGTTCATCAGCGGCGTTACTCTCGCTTCCGGGTGCGATGACGTCGAGTTTCACCGCTGTAAGTTCAATAACCTCACAGCCGGCGTGGGGGATGCGACGGCGGCGATTACCAATATCGCCGGCGTCACAGACGGGATGGTCATTAACGATTGCGAGTTCTACGGACTGTGGAGCACCGCAGGTTTTATCAGCGACGACGCGGACACCGATGTGATCGTCCAGTACAACACGGTTCGCAATACGGAGCCGGGGGCTTTCGGGATAGAATTCACCGCAGCGGCCCTGGGCTCTTGCCTCGAGAATATGATCTTCACCGACAGCTACGGTATAGGCCTCGATCCGGGTTCGCTGGCTTGCTTCGGCAATAAGCACGTATATGCCGTGGATATGGGGGCCATCGATACTCCGCTCATAGCCGGCAAGCAGTACACGCTCATGGCCGCGCACGACACCGTCCTTGGGACTAGCGATCCCATATTCACAATTGCGAACGGGGGGATCAAGATCGTTGACTTCTACGGCTTGGTGACAACTCAGATAGGTGCGACGAATTTCTTGATCCAGTCGGTCGGTACAGTCGGGCCGACAACGTTTGCTTATACGACGGACGTGGCAGCCGACGGCGATATAGTCGGCACGACCTACACGTTCACCGGAGCCGTTCCGAGTGTCCTGACCCCCCTTGTCGGTGCGCACAACCGAAGCGACACGGACGATATACAATGGTACGCCCCGATCGGTAGTGTCGATCAAAAAGGCGATGCCGCGGTTGCCGGCGTGGTCGAGTGGTACATGACATTTATCCCCCTGGGGACGAACGTCGTTATCACCGACGCGACTTAAAATAGGCCTTCTTCAAAATCGACCTCCGGCGCTCGGGCGGGGGGTTGGTTTTGGGATTTCAGGTCAAAGATTATGGCGCTTGATAAAGGATATATCAAAGACCGGATGCTCATGAAAGTCAACGCGCAGTTGATTTCAGGCTCCATAGACGATACCAAAAGGGCCAGACTGCTCGATGCAATCTACGACGGTATTGTCTACGAAGTTTTTCACATGAACGTCAACTGGCATTTCGCCACGACGCCGGCGCAGCTTAATGAAGTTACCCCAGTTCCGATTTTCGGATGGGACCATCAGTTCGCATACCCTCAAGGATGCGTTCGAATCATCAAGACAGTCGATGAGAACGCAAGGACAATCAACTATCCGTACAAACGCGAGGTTTTTCTAAAGGTAGTTAATAACACGACCACGGAAATCGATGTACTCCTGACGGACCAGACGGAAGTGTTCGTCAAGTATATTTTCCTGCGAACTAACCCCGCCTCATGGCCGGGCTGGTTCCAGAGGCTCGTCATTCTCACCGGGGCAAAGGAGCTCGTCGGACCGGTCAAGAAAGACGACTTCACAATGCTGAACATCAAAAACGATCTTCACCAGGCGATACTTGACGCCAAAGGCGCTAACGGCGCCGAGAATATGAAAACCGGCTCCAACGGACGATCGCTGGACGCCGGCAGTCACGCTTTTGTGAACTCTGCTTGCAGACTAGATGGAATAATTCCGTTCAATACCGGTGGTTTCCCGGAAAGGACATAACTGAGTGGATAGTTCATAGTTCATGGTTCATAGTTGGTAGTTCGTAGTCTATGAACAATGAACTACGAACTCATAAACTCATAAATCGAAAGGATTTATATTATGAGACAATTCAAAGAAATGGTATTGCTAGTAATCGCGCTGGCCGCAGCGGTTCTCGCTCTGTACGTGATATTCAATGAGAAAGCCCAGGCCGAGCCGCCCGATAGCTATCATTCCGGCTTGAATTTGGTACGCGCGACAGCCGACGAGGACGGAGCAACGTTCGCGGCTGTGTACGACCTGACCGGCGCCAGCGGGACCCTGACGCCTGACTTCGCGGGTAAAGACTCCTCATCGGTGGCAAACGGCGGGCCGTTCCATATCGTCGCTAAGAATGAGGCAGGGGCATACGGTGTTCCAATCTCGCCCGGCGATACATGGGCATTCATGATCTCTGGCGAGAACTTCAATAACGTCGATGATACGTTCAGCTTCAACGCTGTCGGCTGGGCCCGCGGCAACGGTATGCTCCAGAATATCTGCGAGGGTGACGGAGTGCTCGGTACAAACGCCGTGGTTGTCTATCCGGATGGCGGCGATGCGCTAGGCGCATTGATAAGCGAGACCGGAGTTGCGTACACCCATGCGACGACGACTTTTGTCACTACCGGCAACGGGTTTGCGGGTGCTGTCGTGGGGATGCTGGCCAGGGTCACGGGTACGAACATAACGAATAACGAGATTGTGCAGGTGACGACAGTCACAGACGACAACACAATTATCTGCTCGGGCGTCACGTCGACCGACAACAACACAGACTCGACCGTGCAGATCAATCCTGCGTTCTGGGCCGATACGATCACGCTTGATGAAACAACCAAATGGCCCAAACAGCATGGCGATATGACCGGAGCGGCGGTCTATAATTCAGCCGACAACGAAGTGGCGATACTCGTGATCCAGACAAAGGGGATCGAGTGGATACAGTTCGTGATTTACGACGCCGACGGCGCCACGGGTGAGCAGGCGGGCAATATCACAGTGTACGGGCGTAGATGGTAAGGCATGAAAAAGTTAACGGCTCTGTTATTGATTATTGCGGTTCTATCCGGAGTGGCCCTAGCCAACCTGGGACAGCGCCGCATTTATCCACACGTCGAGCCGAAATATCGACTCACCGCCTCGCGTGACCCCAACAACTGGTGGGACGACGTTAACGACGTCTACACCCTCAATGGTCTGCTCGATGTTCTCGACGTCAATATCACAGGCGACTTGGATGTAAACGACGTCAATGTGTCGGGCGATCTGGTCTTGGCCTTGACAGAAGGCTCTGTGCTGTTCGTCGGTCCTGGTGGTTTGGTGTCACAGGATAATACTAATCTGTTCTGGGATGATATAAATAATAGGTTAGGTCTACGAACGGCGAGTCCGCTTGCAGCAGTGACACTAACCCGTGCCGATGGGGCCTGGACAGGTATAGATGACCCGGAATCAATATTTATAACTGGGACGGCCAATACGAATCTAAGATTAACGTTATCTCTCGATACAGTTAGTAAAGTTGCTTACATCTCAGCAGCGGAAAGCACGGTAGGGTGGAACGATCTGGTTTTGCAACAAGGAGGGGGACAGGTTGGTATAGGAACCTCACCGGATTCCATGTTGCATATTGCTGGAGCAACACACATTTCCGGTTCTGGCGGGTTGACGATAGACTCGACCGTAGCCATCGGCCTCGATATGAGCGGCGGCACGTTCGCAACGGCGATCCAGAAGTGGCCCGCCGGGACTATTCAAACCACGGGAACCACTATCTTCCAGACCCTTGCGGATTCTACTACTGCTTATCAATGGTTGGATCAGGATGGTGGCACGCCTATCCTTAATATTGACACTACGAATGAGAGGGTTGGGATTGGGACTGACAGTCCAGAAGCAGATTTTCATATTATAAATTCAGGCGGTGAGGCACAACTGCTTCTGCAATCATTAGCAACTTCAGATGCAACAATAAGAATAAGAAACGGCTCAAGTAGTAAATGGACTTTTGGAAACGATGCCTCAAATGATGAATTTATAATTTCAACGGGCTCAATACTGGGAACTCCTAAATTAACAATATTACAGGGTGGCAAAGTTGGCATTGGGACGGGGGCAACTGCTCCAAACGCCCCATTAGAAGTTAAAGGTGCTAAGCCAGCAGGAAATGTCGGCGGATTTCAAAGCGGCATGTTTCACATAACTGGTTCCGGGACTGCTGAATTTTCTAATTCGGTTATTACGGGGCATAGTGCCTATAACACAAATACACAGCTTTGGTATCTTGGAAGTACCTCAAGCGGAAATAATGACATTGCTTTCATAAATCGCCAAAATGCAGCGATGCACTTTTACACAAATAATACGCCCAGGATGACTATTGATGCTGCTGGAGATGCAACGTTTACTGGTTCAGTAACAGCCCCAAATGCAGTTCTCAACGGCACGACTGCAATCGGCCTCGACTTTACCGGCACGTTCGCAACGGCCATTCAGAAGTGGCCTGCCGGGACTATTTCTACTACAGGTACAACCATTTTCCAACCTGCGGCAGATTCCACTACAGCTTATCAATGGCTCGCCGCCGCCGGTGGGACGCCCATTGTTAATATTGATTCTACGAATAAACGGGTAGGCTTTAACGTAGTTGATCCGGATGCTCCGGTAGAAATAGACAGCACAGATGCTGTGCTACTGCATTTACACGAGTTGGACTCCGGCGGAGGAGTCATAAAGATTACGAATACAACAGATGCTGCTGGGTGGTTTTTTGGAACCCAAGGTTTAGAGAAGTTCGGCATATCAAGAGACGCCGGCATGACAGGGATGGAATTTATCATGCTTCAAACGGGTCTTCTTGGTTTAGGGACCGATCTCCCTCTGGCACGATTACACCTTGCTCGTGCCAGCGGTCAACTGTTAATAGAGGACACCGATTCCGGTGATTCCTGGGGCTACGGCACCCACGGAAATGTTAATTTAGCATTTTACGAAGGTGCTTTCGCTGATGTAAGGGTTTTTTTCAAAGCCGGTGGTAACATAGGTTATGGAGGCGAACTTGACCCTGCAACCTTGGCTGAGTGGACTTCAACTGTCCCATACTTGACTCTACACAACTCCACCCACGAAGACTCAGACGGCGGCAGGGAATCAAGGTTGATCTTCAAAGGCGAACAAAGCGGCGGTGAAGAATCCGAACTCGCTGTATTGGAAGTCAGCCACGATGGGGCAGCAGACGATCAACTCGGCAAGATGGTCCTCGGAGTCAACACCGGGGCGGGGGTTGTCGATGCTCTTACGATTGATTCAGCCGCGAGAGTCATAGCCGAGCTAGGTGTTTTCTCAATGAGCGAGACAACCACCCCAACGGCAATTGCCAACAATGGCGCTATATACACCAAGAGCACGAACACATTGTGGTTCCAGGATGGAGCCGGGGTCGAGCACTTGTTACATGGCGATTCCTTCTCGAATATTTGGTATCACGGTTCAAGCACAGTAGAAGTTACAATATCAACACAAAACGCCTTTGCAATAATAGACTCTTTTACCGTTGTCGGACACTCTGATGACTTGTTGAACGCAGTTGGAAGCAGTGCCAACAACAATATTACGCTCTCCGCTCTCGGTGTCGGAGAATATGAAATCTCATACCACAGCAGTGCAACTGCAACGGGTGGTGCGGATAAGGAGATGATCTTCGCTCTTGGAATTACGTTGGCTACGCCTAAAGATATAACCAACGTCACGGACGACACAGTGACGCCTATTGTCATAACCAGTGTTGCGCATGGCCTGGAAAATGGAGATATGGTCGAGATAGTGGGTGTTGTGGGAAATACCGCAGCGAACGGTTCCTTTATTGTCGATAGCAAAGCTGATGATACATTTCAAATAGTTGATTTAGCTGGTGGAGCCACGACTGGCAATGGAGATTATAACGAAGGTAGCCCTACAGGTGATGTCACTATATTATATCCCGGCAACATGGTAGTTCATAGGATGGTGAGGGGGGCGGATTTGGGGGCCTTATCTGCAACGGGAATCCATATTTTGGCCGCTAGTGACGTATTAGCTATATATGTTGCAAATGTGTCCGGTACGACGAATTTGACAGTTGCAGCCTTTAGTTTTGATCTAACTAGAATAGGGGATTAGGTATTGCAACGGAGATGGATTTATGGTACACTATACAGGACAGAGGGCGAGTGAGGCTTTCGCACAGGAACCATTCTTTTAAGGGAACCGAGATGAGAAGAAGAACAGAATACAGGACACAGGACACAGGACACCAGAGAAAACATGCGCGGCATGGGATACGGACTACTGTATTCTGTATTCTGTGTTCTGTTTTCTTCGTACTGCCTGCTGCAGCGGAAAAAGCTTCAATGACGAATTTCTCGAAAGGTGAGGTCACGCCCAGGATATTCGGTCGCACGGAAACGCAGGCATTCTATGGGGGTGTACGTTTACTGGAGAATATGTTCGTCTGGCCGCATGGCCCCGTCGAGAAAAGGCGCGGGACGTACTTTGTAGCGACGGCGAGGGCAGAGATTGTCACACAGAGTATCGGAGATCCGGCATATCCGACTTTACAAGTTGCCGACGGGACGTTCGCTACGGCTCAGGCTGACCCGAATCTTACCCAGGGCTCTGCCATATCCGACGTAAATGATCTTCAAAATATGAATCTGGATCTGACAGGGAACTACTATCTGACAGGTGATATTGACGCATCCGATACGGTCAATTGGAATGGTGGATCGGGATTCGTACCAATAGGGACACACGTAGAAGATACAAATGACGAGTTTCACGGCACTTTTGACGGTAACGGTTTCACCATCACGGGTTTATATATGGATGAACCTGTCGCTGTGAGTGTCGGCCTGTTCGGAGCTATCAATTATAAGGTGACCATTTATGACGTAACCTTGGAAGACCTTACAGTCAAAGGTGAACGTGATGTCGGGGGCCTAGTGGGTCGTATTTCAAAGTTTGACGGTCAAAATCCTCCGTTCCAAGGCCCGAAAATAATCAACTGCCATATTACCGGGGCAAGTCTGGTTGAAGGAACTAGCGGGGGCGGTGGTAGGAACATCCACGTCGGGGGGATGATCGGACTGGACGCCGCTCCGTGGTTTCCGACGCAATTTGGTGTTATGTCTGTCTTTGATTGCACCACCAACGCGACTGTAACCGCAACCGGTATGCAGTACGTCGGGGGGTTTGTCGGTCGCTCTCATTCAAGTGATTTCGCCAACTCACGGGCTACGGGGGATGTTGGACCGGGATCCGTTGGAGTCGGAGGATTCATGGGATTTTCTGCCGGCGCCGATTGCAACGATTGCGCAGCAACAGGGGATGTCACAGCTACCGGCAAGGCTGGAGGCTTCTTCGGCGACTTGGAAACGTTTACTGAGGTTTACCGATGCTCTGCAAGGGGCAATGTGACATCAAGTAGTGCATTTGCAGGAGCTGGGGGCTTTTCAAACACTGCGGAAGGCAGCATATTTGTAGATTGTTATGCCTGGGGCAATGCGACGAGCGGAGCAGATGCGACGTCTGGCGGCTTTATCGCGGATACAGGTATTAACTTTGCGCAGCAGACCTTCACTAATTGTTATGCCATAGGCACGCCGTCAGGGCTTGCGGATTATGAGGGTGGGTTTACAGGCTTTACGGATGCGGCGGCTGTAGTTAACGTGACTTCCTCTTTTTGGGATACGGATGTCGGCTTTGCCGTTGACGGGACCAATGATATTGCCATCGACACAGTAGGCCATATCACTGAGTGGATGCAAACACAAAGTAACTTCGAGAGTGCTGGATGGGATTTCGATACAATATGGGAAATGTCCGGGTTCACCAGTTCCGTTAGCGTGCCGATAGATACCGCGCCGGTTAGACTTTTCAGTTTTGCAGCAGTCGTCGGCGCCGGTCGGGTAATTGAAGCGGGCGATCAGTATTTCACGTTCTTTAAGGATGTGGAGTGAATAAGAAAACAGAAAACAGGACACAGAATACAGGAGATGTTATGAAGCGGAACCCTACAATGAAAAACATTCTGTGTTCTGTATTCTGTGTCCTGTATCCTGCCCTATGTATTCTGTATTCGGCGACGAACGCCCTCGGTCTCGGCGCCCAGATCACTCAGGGCGGTGTTGCCTACGCGATTGAGACTCCATACCGCACTGAGGATCTATTCGCTATCCAATTCGTGCAGGCCAAGGACGTTATGTACCTGGTCCATAACGACTACGCCCCCAGGAAGCTCTCTCGGTTCGGCGATACCAACTGGATGCTTACCGTCCTGGATTTCACAGGCGGGCCGTTCCTCGATCGCAATAAGGTAGAGGCCTCGACGATCACACCATCGGCCAAGACCGGAGCGATCACACTAACTGCCGCGGCCGATACGTTCGTCAGCGGGCACGTTGGTGCGCTCTGGCGCATTGAGCACCTGGTAGACGCCAACTCGATTAACGGCACGTTCACGAGCACAGGCAGTTCGTCGACTCTTGAGGTCCAGCAGGGGCGGATATTCGACCTGACCACAGAAAACACTTGGCAGGGCACAATCAAGCTCGAGCGGTCTTATGATAGCGGGTCCACGTGGCGGGATGCTTCTAAGGTCTTCAATATCAACACGATAAACGACGGAAATATCCACTACATCGATCAAGAGACCATCGCAAACGCACTGTACCGCGTTACCTGCACGGTCTACGGCACAGGAACGATAGGATTCACCCTGTCGGCTCGTAGCGGGGAGTTCTCGGGGATAGTGGAGATAACCAGCGTTTCGGACGCGCGGACGGCCGGCGCAACCGTAGAGACTGATTTCGACCTCGTGAGCACCGCCGCGACGTTCAGGTGGTATGAGGGTTCATGGTCCGAGGAGAATGGATATCCCGCCTCGATCGCACTCTTTCAGGAACGCCTAGTCTTCGGCGGTAGCGGAGAGCAGCCACAAACAGTATGGCTTTCCCAGACGAACGACTGGACCAATATGAGGATCGACGGACTGGCCACGGGAGCGATGGCGTTTACAATCGCCTCCGGCCAAGCAGAAACGATTCAATGGCTGGTCGGACATACGGCAATTTTGATTGGTACGAACGGCGCCGAGTGGAAGTTGAAAGGAGCTCAAGAAAATTCACTAACGTTCGACAACTTCGACGTTGCGCGCCAATCGACCAACGGCAGCGCCCGGATCCAGCCGGTGGCCGTCAATAGTCAGATCATCTACCCGCAGCGAAACGCCGAGAAGATATATCAGCAGCAGTTCGCTTTCGAGCGAGACAACTGGATCAGCACTGATATGAGCCTACTGGCCGAGCATATAACCGCCGGCGGCGTGACTCAGATGGCTTATCAAAGGACGCCGAGAGCTACTTTGTGGCTGGTTCGCGCGGATGGTCAGTTGCTGGGCGTGGCCATGGAGGAAACCGAGGAGGTTATAGGCTGGTATAGATATGTGTTCGACGGCGAGTGCGAGAGCGTAGCGGTGATTTCCGGGGCGCAGGAGGATCAAGTATGGGTGATCGTCAAGCGGACCATAGACGGAGTGGTGACAAGATACGTCGAGCAGTTCCAGCCGATCAACTACGACGCCCAGGCGGACGGGTTTTTTGTTGATGCCGGCCTGACGTTTCGAGGGGATGGGCCGTTTATCATAACCAACATCTCGCAAGCTGACCCGGCAGTGGTCACAGCAACCGATCATACGTTCACTGACGGGGAGCAAGTGCGGTTTTCGTCCGTTGGGGGGATGGTCGAAGTTAATAATGAGGTTTTCACGGTTTCGACCGTATCGGGTAGTACATTCGAACTTCGAGACGTCACCGATGCGGTCGATATCAATTCGGTGGATTTCACAGCGTATAGTTCGGCCGGTTCAGTCCTTCAAGTCGAGAACACTTTCGTTACACTCACTCATCTCGAAGGGGAGACAGTAACAACCAGCGGCGATGGCGGCTACGCCGGCAGCTATACGGTGAGTTCCGGGACGATTACTCTAAGCGACTTTTACAACGTGGTCCACGCCGGTCTGGCGTATACCGCCAAACTAAAACCGATGAACCTGGAATTTGCATCGACCGGCGGCGCCCTGCAGGGCCTGACAAAGAGGATCGACGCGACCAATATCAGGTTCGACCGGTCCCTGAGCTGCTCGGTGGGCCCGACGTTTGATCAGTTCGATACGTATCAGTTCAGAACGTTCGGCGATCCATTGGAGGGGCCGGCGCCTCTGTTCACCGGTGATTTGAGAATGCTGTTCGACGGGCCTTACGATAGGGAAGGTGCGATTTGTATTCAGGACAGTAAACCAGTACCGCTGATGGTGGTTTCGATAGTCGTAGAATACGAAGTTGGGAGAAACTAGAATGGCTATCGGGACCTTACTGGGCATTGCGAGTATAGGATTATCGCTGTTCGGCGGTAAGCAGGAACGAGATGCTATCGATAAACAGACCGAAGCCGACGAGGCTGCGCGGCGTTTCAACGCCGCCCAGACCCGCCGGGAAGCGGCCAGGAGGCGGCTGGTTGGTGCTGAGGATGAATTCTCCCTGCGTATGGACCTGAGAGAGCGGCTGGCCCGTAATCGGGTGGGAACGGCAGCCGCCGGTGTGACTCCCGAGGGTACACCTCTGGAGACGGAGTTAATGCTGATCAGGGATTTCGCCGGCGATATAGCCACGATCGAGGAGCAGACGCGGGTCGAAAGCCAGGAGCTCGAATTGCTCGCGTCGTTCCAGGACGAATTCGCAACCGACGTCGGTAGGGCCGGTAAAGTCAGGAAGCGAACTGCCTTAACCCGCAATATTGGGGATACTCTAGGGCTGTTGAGCGAGATTATTGTATAGTTCATAGCAGATAGTTCATAGTTCGTAGGCTAAAAACTAACAACTAATAACTAAAAACTCAATATGCCCAATATAGATGTATCCAGTGCAAATATCAGATCCCGTCAGGTGAGTAGGGTCAGACTTCCGGCGGGGGCGTTCCAGGCGGAGTTCAGGGCACAAGAGCAAGCCGGTAGGCAGACCGGACGCCTGGCACAGACGCTCGGCGCGATCGGGGCTAGAATGACCGCCGCCGACGAACTACGCCAGGTGAACGCCGCCCAGACGGCTACAGATAAGTTTATAGACGACTGGTCACTTAAAGCCGCCACCGATACTGATTTCGCCACGCAGCGCGAGCGGTTCGACGAGGAGTTTGAGGCATTTAGCGCCGATACACGCTCCCAAACTTCCGGCCGAGCGTCGGGAATAGTTGCCAGTCAACTCGACCGGGCCCAGAGTTCATGGGGAACGCGCTTCGAGATCCGCGCGCACGGCAGGTTAATGGCCGAAGAAAGAGCCAACTCCCCGCAAGCCAATAAGAGCAGTATCGACCGCGAAGCAGTTGAGAATGTGGCCGAGCGGGGAACTGAGTGGAAACTCTTTATCGCCAGATTGAATGCACTGGATGCCAACGGGCAGTTGGCCCAAACAGGCAGATGGTCGAGAGAAGGCCGGATACGGGCCAGGACAATTCAAAAGGCACAAACGGATGGAATCATCTCTTCGAAAGATGCGGTGTTAATGCTGGGTAGTAAAGCGGATATGGTAGAGTCCGGCGAGTTCAATAAGGAGGAAGTGGATAGCTTAACTGACGAGGATATGAAGGACCTTAAAGAGGTTGCCGAGAAACAGGTGGCGGCACAACGCGCCGATGTTGACAACGCTGAAAAAGACCGCAATGAACGGGTGGCCAGGGATTTCCAGGCCAAGATAGTCGACCCGAAAGTACCTATCGCAAAGACGCAGCAGGAATTTCTCACTGCCGTTCGGGCTGGAATATTGGAAAAGACGCAGATCAGCGGCCTGGACTCTGCTATCAACTCGCGGATATCGAACGCGGGCAAGACGGCGGACCCCGAGGAGATAGCGAGATCGACGGACGAATACGAAAAACTCGAGGAAAATGGAAAGCTGGACGAAGCGCATGCGGTAGCGATGCGCGATGCGTGGATGCACACCGAAGCCGTTACGAGAGGTCGGTTGGAGGAAATTGCAGAGGCCCGTGCAAATCCGTCGAAACAGAGCACGGATCCATCCTTGAAGGAATTTATATCCATATCGGAGAACATGGAAAGCCAAATGACCGCTGTCCTCAAGGCTCAAACGGACGAAGAGAAATTAGACGAGGCCGGACAAAAGGAGTTCCGTGAATCGACGGCTGTAATCGGTTTGAACCGATTGAACAGAAACGCAAAGCTCAGGGATATCTACAGTCGAACGGATATTGACGAGAAGAAAAAGCGAGAATTGGCACAGGAGATAGTTCTGCCCGCACAGCAGGAAGCGGCGAAAGCGGTGACGCGGAGTATCTGGAAAAGGGCATTCGCTTTTCAGCGACGATTCACTCCTTTTGGTGCTGTAGAGGGCATAATATCTACGTTCCAATCTGGTAAAGTCCGTGTACGAAAACCCGACGGTACGATAGGAACGGTTAGTAAGAAGAACTTGAAAGAAGCTCAGGATGCAGGCTTTACGGTTATAGAATAATGGCGATAGACTTCATACCAGACGAAGAAGAATTTGGCTTTGAGCCTGATGAGGGCGCAGTGGCTACGGTTCCCGAGTTGGATGACATAGACGAAGATCTCAAGGCCAACATCCCTGCGGACTATGAAGACAGAATACGTAATAGCTTGCATTATTCGCGGGCATTGAGTCTCAATCCGGAAGCAGCTTTTGATTTGGAACCGCAACTCAATGAGGAGCTATTCGGCAAATCCACTTTACCGGAGAATCCCGCCGTATTATTCAAGGATGCCTTCAAGCAGTCCTTGGCGGACAAACCCGCCATGATGCTAAAGGGGTTGGAAGTTTTCACACCGGGCAGAGCGTTGGGCTTTGACTCAATGCTGGATAAATCCGCGACTTTCCTACAATCACTCAATGACCCGGAAAGAATACAGGAACTACAAGAAGTCGCGGCCGGTAAATTGTGGCCCACCGGCGAGGATAGGCGATGGTGGCAGGTGGAGGCTCGGTTTATCCCCGAGGTGATAAACACATGGTCGGTCAACGTCGCGGATCAGATACCGATTATGCTCGCCACACTGGCAGGCAGAACGGCGGGTAAGGCTATCGGTAAACCGCTCGGCGCGCTGGCCGGAACTACGGCGGCACTCGTGACTGGTGGACCTGATCCGTCTGATGTCGTTACCGCCCCTGCGGTCGTTGCTATCGTGAGCGAAATCACCAAGCATCTCGGCGGAGCTGCGCCTTTAGTGGCGATGGAAGCCGGAAACTTCACGGACGCATCAGAGCAATTGGAAATTGACCGCGATATCGCAGAGAAGTATGCACGCCCCTATGCACTGGGTTCCGGAACGATTGAATATGCACAGCAACTATGGCTATTGGGGCGATATAGCAAAATAACGAAGGCCGCTCAAACGAGCATCCTTAAGCAAGTTCTGGGCCATATCGGTGGTTCACTGTTCGAGGGTGTCGAAGAGCTTACTCAACAGGGCTTGCAGAACTTCCTGATGCAAAAAGCCGTCGCGGAGATGAAAGAACGCCATCCGGATTACGAGAGAGAGGCTCCGAAAATAACCGAAGGATTAAAGCGTAGCGGCCAGGTCGGCGCTGGTGTGGCATTCTTAACCGGCTTGCCCGGCACGGGAATGAGCATCGTAGACGGAGCAGCGACGAGAATGCGGGCAGTAAGTCCGCAAACCAAGAAGTTCCTCGGCGAACCGTCAACTCAAGAGCAGGCGCAGGCTGCCGAGAAAGCCGCCAAGCCATCCAAGACTCCCGCCCCACCAACGGGCGCAGAACCGGGCGCTAAGCCAGTGGCGGCACAGGACGTTGAGCCTACAGCCCCTACAGCCGCCCCAGCAGCGGAAAAGGGGGTGGCATTGCCGCGATGGACGGACGATAACGCGGTAGATAAGTGGCTTGCAACTAATCCACCCCGACCCGTTACTACCCAAAACGCAGGAAAAAGGCGACGAACAAATATTGAGATGTTGCAATCTGCCTGGGATAGGCGTTTCGCGGCCCCGCCGAGCAGAGTTCCTCAGAAATTATCCACAGAAGAACTGAACACGCCGGAAGGTAGAGCAAAACAACGGATAATAGACGGCGTTGACACTATTGAAAATGAACAGGGAAAAACGATTAACGTTCACAATGAAGACATTATAACGGTTGCATCGGAATTACTACAAAAGGAGTTCGGTTTTCCCAGCCCCTCTCGGATTTCGGAGGCGACATATTTTACAACAGATGACGATAAGCGCATCCGTATCGCGGCGCATTCCGTGGTGCGTGGTGAAGACCCTGATGTATTCATTGGGATTGGATCTTTCCCAGACGCTGACGTTACAATACCAGTAAATGCGAGCATTGAAGAGATTCAAACGATTATTAAACGAGTTATCGAACAGTTGGCCCAGCCCGCTCCAGCGGCTGGGAAAGTACAACCGGCAGTTAAGAAACCCTCCAAACCTGCGAAGGCCCCAGCGGCGGGAGAGGGGGTAGGTGTAAAGGAAATAGAGCAAGCAGTGCAACAGGCTGGCATCAATGCTGAAACGTTTGAATTGCAGCCCGAAAAAGTAGCTAAATTGGGCTTACAAAAAATAGCACTGAAAATTAAGGGTGAGGTTTTTGCTTTCGTTCCTGGCGAACAGAATGTTTTCAATCATGCAGATATTTTGCAGAAACATGGAACGGAAAATATTACTACTGAGGATGTTGTGCCGGGCTTTATAGATACACAGGGGCGTTTCATAGAGCAGTTTGAAAAGCAACCAGCAACCTTGACAACATTACTTTTGTCTCAAGCCGAATTAGCCCGTCAAAAGCCAGCCCAGCCCGCTCCAGCGGCTGGGAAAGTACAACCGGCAGTTAAGAAACCCTCCAAGAAACTCCCCAAAGAGCCTACAAAGTTGCGTGCGGACGTTACCGGCATACTCGGCGGCGTACCTGCCCAGGAAGCCGCCGGTTTGACCAGGGCCGAGATAGAGCATCTGGCCCCCGGCCAACAGAGGGCTTTGCGAGCAGCTCAGAAGAGAGGTTTGAAGGTTGGATTCAAGCAGGGGGTGGCTGAAACGATAACCGACGCCCGCCGGACAATGGCGGCTTTGATTACCAAGCGGGATATCAACGAAAAGAACAAGATGGACCTGGCGTCTATCGTCTTGACGTATGTTCCGAAAAAGGATCAGGGGCGGTTCGTTAGAAGGATTCTCGACCTCAAAACACCCAAGCAGGCCAGACAACTTACGGCTCTCGTGCGCGAGGCTGCCGAAGGTCTGATCGAAAGAGGGGCTGTTCGGGAAGCTAAGAAGTCTCTATCCGAGCAGGTGGCACGCATCCCGAGATTCGGGCGGCGTATGAAGCTGCGCGGCGCGGCGGTCGATAAAATCAAGGAGGCTTTGGAAGCCCTGCCGGGCGATGCAGTTGCCGAGTTGGACGTGGCTGAGTTGAAGCGGGGCCGGCGGCTGGATGCCATTTCTCTTAAAAAACTATCAGCGGCCAAGAAGAAAGAGTTGGAAGGCGTCCGGGACGAACTAAAGGAGCTCGGATTTGCAATAGAAGAGAACTTCAAAGTTCCTGACCCCGAGGAGCTTGGTGGAATAGAGGCGTTAGTCGGTGAGAAGGTTCTCGTCCAGTTGCGCCGGTTACAAACCGATTCGATCGCCAATATGACCAGTGAAGAAATCAATTCGATCGCCGACGCTATACGGTACGCTTTAGATCAGGATAGTAAAGAAACCAAAGAACAGAAAAAAGAAAACGCCGGAAAGCGACTTCAGGAACGCATCAAGGCAAAAGTCGAAGTGACGCGCACTAAAGCAGCTGCCAAGATCGACACGAAAAGTATCCCTCTTCCAATAAGTATGCCGGAAAGGGTTTATAACGTGGCGTTCCAAGATTCGCTGCACAGGTGGGCTCTCGTTGAGAGCGCTACCAGCAACGTACCGACAACAACACAGAGGGTCCTTGACCTTGATATTCATAAGGGCAAAACGAAGAAACTCGGCAAGGACCGCGATGGCCTTAGAGTACTCTGGGCCGAGCTGGACCGGATAAAATGGGGCTTCGCCGATTTCGATCGAAAAGACGAGGTTCATAAGGTCAAGCTAGGCGGTAAGACATACGACCTCACGACAGCGGATATTATGTCGTTGGGCATGAACGCAAAGTCTGACCGCAACGCCAAGCAGATTGTTCGGGTGGAGAGTCTGAAAATAGGGCGTGGAAGAGGTCGAAAAGTTAAAACCCCAACGATGGGCGAAATAGTCGATGCTATGGAGGTTCTAACTGACAAGGAAATCGCCATGATGGATATCGTGAGGCCGCTGAATGAAAAGGTCTTAATGCCTGCCATCAATGAGGTTTCTGAAGAGATGCTGGGGCTCATACTGGCGGTCGATCCTGATTATTGGGGGTTGAAGCGTGTAATGGGCAAAACAGTACGGGGACGAACGGTAGCTGCCCCGGCAATTGAGGACCTGGGCGTGTTCCAACCGTTTTTAGGTAGCAAGATTCAACTCAGAATAGTTCCATTCTGGGATCAGCTTCTCGCGCAGATCCAAACTGCATCGAGCCTGCACGGCATGGCTCAACCAATGGAGGTTGCGCGGTCGTTACTCAATGACGGCGTGGACAGGCCGGGCTATACCAGTTGGCAGACGGTTATGGACAATATGGGGCGTCGGCGTGAGAAAGAAAACCTCCTGACCATATTCGAACGCATTCAAGGGATCGCTTCCGATAAAGACAACATAGATATTGTCGGCTCTACATGGCTAAACCGCGCCGCCAAGGCGATTCTAGGATGGCGATTAAGCACAATGGCGATACAGGCTGCATCGTACCCCATCGCGTTTACGGAAGTCCCGAGGGAATATTCAGTGCCGTTGCCTGGGCTCAAAGTCCAGCGGGGCGCCGCTCAGAGCAAGCGAATCAATGAGTTCTCGGCGTTTCTGTGGATGCGGCAGATAGGCGGGCGAACAAGTATAGTAACCGGCGATGCCGCCGCAGCGGACGCCGTCGATACCCTGATCTTCCAACAGGCGGGCGATAAGTCCCTGGAGGGAATGAAGCGGGTTGATAGGCGTACTATTGAAGAGATCGACGTCAATGTGCAAAGATGGGTTGCCGACACCACGAAATTAAAGGTCGGCGGCAAGACATACTGGGAGGAAGTGGCTCGCCGGACCGATGAGGTCGTTAGAAAGACTCAACCCATGTGGGACGTTGATGAAAGATCGGTGTTGGCCTCGTATCCCAACTTTGCGGTTCGGTCTTTGTTCATATTCCGTTCAGCACGGGAAGCGGTTTACAACCAGAATCTAATGGCTGTCGATAGGTTTATGAAAGCCCGCGACAAAAAAGCTGCAATCAAAGGACTGGCCAATACCCTGACAATGACTACGATCTCGACACTGATGGTTGTGGGCATCGGTCTGGCCGTGAAGAAGTCCATATCCGCACTCTGGGCAGCGATCACGGGTCGTAAAGCGCCCGGTGAAGATGATGAACCAAAAGACAAAGTGACGGGGTTCCTAGCAGACGTTGTGGAAACGACGGTCGAGTACGCCCCGCTTGGGGGGGTGGCCGTTGGGTTGTTTAATCTCGCTTTCAGAACTGGACGGTTTGCCGATGTGGATCCCGATGCTATACTAATTGGCGGCCCGGTAGCCATAGCAAAGGGCGCGGGGCATCTCACGGCAGCCTACGAAGCGTATTTCAAGGACGGCGACGAAGATAAGGTGAAACTGGAATTGGTGGCCGCCTTCAATGATATTGTGGACGGCATTGCCAGGCTTAGAGGCATTCCAGCGGGCGGCATACTTCAACTGACGACACAGCCCCTCGAGCGGGCCCTGCGACAGAAAAAAGAAATACAACCGATCAAACCTACCCTAGAGGAGTAAGAAATGATGCGATTCAAGAATATGTTTCTGATTTTACTGATGGCAGGCCTTTGCTCGGCGACTGTAAACGACAACTACGTTCCATCCCACACACTGGGGAACGGCAGTACGACGACATTCAGCGTTAACTGGGGCATAGCCGAGACTTCCGACGCGGTTGTGATCATTCGAACTGTGGCGACGGGCGATGAGGATACTTTGACCGAGACCACGGACTATTCGATCTCAGCGGTCAATAACGATCTGAGTGCGGGATTCACAGTCACAACCGTCCAAACATATACGTCCACCTCACAAATTTCGATATTGCGGGCCATACCGCCAACTCAGAACTCCAACCTCACCGAAAGCGAGTCCGGCACACTGCGGGAAGGGTCGCTCGAAGACGCCTACGATAAGCTGACTCAGTTGGTTCAGGACCTCACGGAAGTAAGCGGCCGGCAGATAACCATCCCCAGGACCGATGAGGGTATTACAGTGGAGCTGGTGAGCTCAATATCGAGAGCGGGAAAGGTGATAGGCTTCGACTCGCTGGGCAATGTTACGGTTCTTAGCGCCGTGCCGGAGGGTTCGGTATCGATTTCAGCGTATATGGAGACTGTAAACGCCGCCGCCGATGCGGACGCTGCGAAAATCCTATTGGAGATCCCAACGATCACAGCGTTCGCCGAGACTTACCTGGATGACGCCACCGCCGCCGCCACGCGGACAACTCTCGGCGCCGTCGGACTCACTGGCGACGAGACGATCGCCGGGGCCAAGACGTTCAGTTCCGCAGCGGTCTTTTCCGTGGCCTCGACCCTGGCTGACAGCTCGCAATTGGCGTCGAGCGCTGCTCCTACGTCGGACGCCGATATCAGCAATAAGAAATATTCCGACGATCAGCACCTGCCCTACGCTCGCATGTACCCGACGTCGGCGCAAGACAACCTGACAGACACCACATGGACGATCATGGTGCTGGACACAGACGAATTCGATTCGGGGACCATCACGGACACCGCGAATTACGATATAACACCAGCCGTCGCCGGGCGGTATCTGGTCATGGGCCAGATCACATATACGAATACCATTGCAGAGAAGAGCTACGCCGCCCAGCTCTTTTTCAACGGTTCGGCGGCCAAGACCATTGCTACGGTGCATACCGGGGCGGCCACAACCGACGTCACGGTGAGCGTGTGCGATGTGATCGTTTTCGATAACAACGACTACGTCTCGCTGCGGGGCAGGGTGGAAGTCGGGGCGGCGACGGTCGATATCAACGTAGGCTCGACAGACACGTTTTTGGTGCTTTATAGATTGTAATCGGGGATGGATATGAGCTTGACGAGCAACCAATGGACGTTTATAAAGGTCGTAATAATCAGCGGTTTTTGTGCGGTGATGGCTTACGGAGTTTTCAAAGGCGATATTTCGGCCAGGGTGAACGCTGTAGAGACAACCGTCGGCGAGCACGGGACGAAGATCGAGAAGCTGGCCGAGCACGCGGCCCGATCCGAAACCGATATGGAATGGATGAAAAAAACAGTTGAAGGTTACGACACAAAACAGCAAGCGGTACTGACTGCAATAGAGAGCTTAAAGAAATAATGCAAGAAGATATAAGCAAATGGCGTCGGGCGGCGCAAGACAGGATCAGGGAGCTTCTCGTAGTGAAAGAGGACATCGGGGACGCTCGAAAGGCACTCGATAAAATAGAGGCCGATATAGACCACGACATCCACAAAATTGACGAGGCATTAGACCGCGATGGCAGAGACAGGAGCACAATTACCGAATAAGATGGGACTGAGCGAACTACTCAACGCGAACCTCAGTAAGAAAATGGGGCTGGGAATGCTGGGTATGTACCTGGTGTCGGAGACGACCGATATTAACATCGCCCTGGCAATCGCCGGTATCGCCCTGTTCGGAATCACCGCCCAAACAGTGATCGACTGGCGCAAGAACCCAGGGGCGGAGTGACGATCCGTCTACTTCTTGTTAAAGTCTTTCATGAATTGTTGGCGTCGTTTCTTCCGTGTCTTTTTCGGCCCTATACGCATAATCTTACGGATCATTAGGGCCGCATACACGTCGACGAGTTCTACGCCATGTATACCATATAGCTTCATTTTCTCACCTCTCGTATAGGATTAAAGACTACTTTTATTTGTGCTTTTCAATCAAATATGTATTCCACCCAGCGGCCACGCCGCCGCTTTTAATTGATTATTTTCTATTGTGAATTGAGCCAAATAATAGCACTCTTCACAGTTCTTATCTTTTCACCGCCCAAAAGAATACAAGAGATAGTACCATCTGTACACCTGCAGGCTAGAAACATCTCTTGCAGGTCACTCGTCTTATGCAGAGGCCGGTAGCCGACCAGTTTTATCATCCAATACCCTAAACCGACGTTGTGGGCGTAGTCGGTGACGCAGGCAGATTCCCATAAGAAGGGATTTGGAAGGTGGTGTCGGCAAAGCCTTAGTAAATGGCGATGCAACACCGCCGTCAGTCCCAACGCATCCAGAATCACACAGTATGCAACCTCGGCCCGTGTACGTATACGACCCATTGGTTTCCTGTCGCGGTCCCACTTTAGTTCTGTAAATTGCATTTTCTCACCTCTCGTATAGGATTAAAGACTACTTTCATTTGTGCTTTTCAATCAAATATGTATTCCATCCAGCGGCCACGCCACCGGATATGATTCCAAGCGTAAAGAACGCCTCTCGGTGTTCCGGCCACACTTCACCCATCCCCCACAAGGTCAGAACAGTTCCGACCTTGAGCAGTGCGATTGCCTCGGTGTCCGGGCGTTCGCCGAGCATGGGATTGAGTTCCGTCCCACCCATACCGATATACGTGTCTGTCGTCCAGCCGTCCGCCGCCTGTGCCGCAATCATACCGCCGAACAGTAATTGCTCCCGTTTTGTCATTGGTGGACCGCAGCCGGCACAGAGAGCTAAGACGAGTATAAGTGTGCGTT
>SDBV01000783.1_pt1 | contig 46333 bp, 36 predicted proteins | sample 2277081 | NCBI WGS metagenome assembly SDBV01 (sample SAMN10402039, study PRJNA504765) | marine sediment metagenome | isolation source: marine sediment core GS10_PC15, 223 cmbsf | place: Arctic Ocean: Southern Knipovich Ridge | collected 2010
AAAAAGGAAGGGGGAAATATACGAAAATAAAAAAAGAATAATGCAGCTTATCTAATAATATAACTTAAGCATATACAACATTTCTGATGACCCTATGTTAAAACCAATTCTGTGAATTCTGTGCCTTCTGTGTTCTAAATAATAAATATTAATAACCAATAGCTGTAGCTATTTTCTTCCCTGTGAAACATATTTAGGTGTATTCTGTGATTCGGTGGTTCTAATAAAAAACCTTTCTGTCTAAAGATTAGCCAGATTTTTATATAATATTATGTAATGTTTTAAATAATCAGCGATAACCCAGTTTATCAGTGTCAAATTTAGAATTACTGACATTTTTTTCTTGATATAAATCATAGAATATGATATAAATGATGTTAAATCTAATAATTATTTTATAGCAAGATAATATCACTAAAGTAAAAATAAAAAGTAATTTAAATTAGGTGGAGCTAGTCTTGCAGGATACATTAAACGTACAGAATACGCCCTTTAAAGTATTAATCGCAACAGGCACAAGGGATAATTCTAATCTATTAAAAAATTTACTCTTAAAAAACAACAAAATCCAAATAATTGCAGAATATATAGATGTTTCGAATATAGAAGATATTTATTGTAAATATACAAATATCGATGTACTTTTGTTGGACATTTCAAATCAGATAAACAACGGTATCGATCTGCTAATTAAAGTTAAGGAATTTACATTAAACACACCTATTGTAGTAATTAGTGAAATTGATAATGACGACAAGGCCATGACCATGCTTAAGGCGGGCGCTCAGGATTATATTGTAAAGAGTAATATAAACAGCAAATCATTAATCCGTTCAATAAGGCATGCTGCGGAAAGGTTTAGGCTTATAACAAAACTCGAACGTGCAAGACAGCTTGAACATTATCTTGCATATCATGATGCATTAACAAAACTGCCGAACCGTCAGTTGTTTGAAGACAGGCTTAATCAGGCAATTGCATACGCAAACAGGAATTCTACGTCTCTTGCTGTATTATTCTTAGATCTGGACGGTTTTAAAGATATAAATGACACTATGGGCCATTCCTGCGGAGATGAATTGTTAAAGGTTATTGCAAAGAGACTTGAAACATGTATAAGAGAAGACGAAACTGCAGCAAGATTCGGAGGAGATGAGTTTACAATTTATTTACAAAAGGTAACAAGTATTAAAGACATCATAAATGTTGCAGAAAGAATACACCTTGTATTTGCAAACTCAATTTGTATTAATAAAAAGAACTTTTATATAACAACAAGTATTGGTATTAGCATTTATCCAGACGATGGAAAAGATGTTGAAACATTAATAAAAAATGCTGATATGGCTATGTACCGTGCAAAAGCAGAAGGGAAACACACTTATCAATTTTATAATTCTTCTATGAATTCAAATCTTTCTTTACGTGTAAAACTTGTTAATGATCTAAGAAATGCCTTAAAAAATAACGAATTTTTAATAACTTATCAGCCTCAGGTAAATATCCATACAGGCCAGATTTCCTCTGTAGAAACCTTTTTAAACTGGATGCACCCGGAACTGGGTATTATTTCTTCAGATCAATTTATCCCAATAGCAATAGAAACAGGGATCATTTTTTCTATTGCGCAATGGATGCTCTATAGTGTCTGCTCTTTAAATAAAAAATGGCAGGAATCCGGAATAGAAAATATTCGGATGATAGTTAATCTTTCTGAAGAGTTGTTAAGAAAAAGAGACCTGGTAAATACGGTAAAAAAAATATTGGATGAAACAGGCCTGTCCTCAGTTTATCTCGGTTTAGAAATCACTGAAAACAGTACAATCCATAAAAACAATGATATTGAGTTAATTAAGACTCTAGCAACTTTAAGGGATATGGGCATACAGCTTTCCCTGGATAATTTCGGTACTGGCTATTCATCTTTATACTACTTAAAAAACCTTCCGATAGACATTATTAAGATAGATAAGTCATTTGTTACAAACATTACTAATAACCCCGATGATATTGCTATTATCCGGGCAATTATTGCTGTTGCACATATACTCGGATTAAAAGTAATTGCAGAAGGTGTAGAAAAAGAAAAACAGGTATCCTCACTTCTTTCTCTGGGCTGTGATACAATTCAGGGAGATTTTTTCTGTAAACCTGTTTCTGATATCGAGCTTGCTCATTTACTTAGAAAAAATCTTATGGTTTTAATACCGGAAATTTAAATATTGAGAATGCTTTTTCTTTAAAACTTGTAAAAGCCTAATACCTCATTTTTGTGAAAAATTTAGATCTCGCAAAATGTACAAAGAACACAGAGAAAATATACAAATTCTTAACTAATAGTCCAAAATAAGACCCAATACCCACTAAAGATTTTATGAGATTTTTTTACTTACTTAATCTAATTTCAAAGTATTTTCAGTTTGAAAGAAAAACCATATTGCGTTCTTCTTTGTGGTCTATGTGGGCTCTGTGAGAGGTATATTAATTTATACTATCAAGAAAACATATTTCAAAAAGCTATTTAATATTCTTTTATAACGTCACGCTCACCATCAAAATCAGTGTCTTGCTCCATTCTTTTTATATATTTTCCATCTTCTAACTCTACCCAGATATCGATTTGCTCATCATAATTTGAGTCTATTTCTCTTCTTGATAATTGCCCGTCTTCAAAATAATAGAAATCATCCATAATTCCATCATAATTATAATCTAATTCTTCATATTCCTTTATTCCTTTATCATTGTAAATCAATATATGATCAATAATACCATCATAATTTCTATCACTATCAATTCTTAAAATAATACCTTCTTCTATAACAAACCACTGATCCGGTTCACCGTCATTATTCTGATCTGATGTATATTCAACAGATGCAAAAACATTAATTTGTATTATTAAAAGCAAGAATATTATAAGGCATGTTCTAATTTTCATAAATTTCTCCTAAAACTTATAGCTCACATTTGTATAATCGGTATTTTTTACTGATTTGTTAAAAGCAAAGTAAAATTGGTCTATATATAGGAATTAAATCTTAATTGAGTTTACAAGATACTCTTCATTTCCTAATGCAGAAGGCTTAAGCAGGCCTTTTTTTATAAAATAATTATTAATCACTTTTTTTATATCAAATACGTTTAATCCAAGATGCTGACTGGTCCATGTAATAAAATTTTTTATATTTATTCTCTTTCCTTTATATGTATCTACTCCGAACTTTTTAACATATTGCACAAGGCCCTCATAAACCTGGTTCTGCCTATTGGTACCAAGAACATTCTGAAGAGTAGTATTTGTTCTGCGCAGCCGCTCAGATAGCATTTTAATCATCTTTCTGGCAAAATCAGGATTTTCACCAAGCATAGAATCAAATAAATGCTCATTTAAAACCAACAGCTTCGTATTTGTAGTTGCTATTGCAGATGCAGACCTCTTCTTGTTCTCTATTAATGCCATTTCTCCAAATATGTCTCCACTGTTTAAAGTAATTAATGTTTTGGAAGAACTCGAAGATGTAGATTTCTGGATCTCCACAGAGCCGCCAATAATAACATACATTTCATTTCCGGAATCACCTTCATTAAAAATCATAGCTCCGGATTCAAATGTTTTTACATGCTTATTATATGTATCTCTCTTAATCTTCATACAATACCTATTTTAAGCTTTCTAATACAGTTTTTTTATCAACTTCTTCAATACTTGTCTGACAAAGATTCTTTTGAAGAATAAATCTTATACTTTCATTTAATCGCTTTTTATCTTTTCCCATAGCCTTATAGATCTTATTATAATCCAGTTTTGGTATTTTAATTTTAAATTTATATAAATTTAAAATTTCTCTTACTGTTTCTGCATACTGTTGGTTCGTAATGCCTAATTTCACACCTAAATTCATTGCACGAATAATACCCCACGCAACCGCATCCCCATGGTTAATAGTTTTTAGTTCTGTTACAGATTCCAGAGCATGTGCAAATGTATGGCCAAGATTAAGAAATGCCCGCTTTCCCTTTTCTTTAAAATCATCTTCTACTATCCTTCCTTTCACAGCTATACAACGTTTTACAATGTTACCTAAGATATTCATATCTCTTTTTTTGATTTTATCGCTTTCATTCAGAAGCATTTTAAAAAGTTCTTCATCCCCAAGCATGGCAGTTTTAATTACTTCTGCAATTCCCTGTCTATAATCTTTTTCTGTTAATGATTTAAGTGCAGACAGATAAATAAATATTTCCTCTGCAGGATAAAAACTACCCACCATATTTTTATAACCCATAAAGTTAATACCAGTTTTACCGCCTATACCAGCATCTACCATAGCAAGAAGAGTTGTTGGTGTTAGAACAAGTCCGCAACCGCGCATATATGTAGAAGCAGCAAAAGCAACAATGTCCCCAAGTAATCCGCCTCCAATACCTATAAAAACGCTGCCTCTTGTTAGTTCCATTTTAACAGCTTTTTTATGAATTAATTCTACATTTTTCCAGCTTTTATTCTTTTCCCCACATGGAAGCACAAGATAATCTTCAATACCTTTTGAAAAAAGAGCTGCTGTTTTTTCATCAAAAATAAAGAGCTTTTTTTTACCCGCTTCGAGTGTTGGTATTTTAAATTTCTTTTCAATAAACACCCTGGATATATATGGGCCCAACTTCAATCTCATAAACTCAACTTCATTCATAATAACTCCCATAATAACACCTTATAAGCATATGAGATTTAAAACTTATGCAGAAATATTTTTGCTCATATAAATTATAACCAGTATTACTTTATAACTATTTTAAAATATTTATCAATAAAATAACATCCATTTTTTTATCAGATTAGAAATATTTCACATTTGCCCAATCTATTCAACATCACGAATAGCTTTGCCCTTTTCAGCAATTCTCAATATGAAAATATATTATAAAAAATAAAATAAATTTAGACACGGATATACAGGATTAACACGGATTAAATAAAATTTATACAAATATTATATAAAAATCCTTTTAAATCCTGTTAATTTGTGTCTAAACATTTAAAATAATTAAATTTTGTACAAAAAAAGTTTATTAGAATCCATATTTATAATTGCTGTGCCCTTTTATTACAGCTTGACCATTTAGTTTAATAATTGTTAGTATGCATCTCATGAAAAAGTGTATTTTATCAATTATTTGTTTAATTATATTATTATTGCCTATATATTCTCAGGAAACCGATGAACAAAGTCCATTATACCTCGGTTTTGGACTTCAGCCAGTATTAATAGATCCAAATATTAATACCACAATACTTGCAAAGCGCGTTTTAGGTTCAACAAAATACAGACTAACACCTGGTGATACATATGAACTTGTTGTACAGCTACAGCAAAGTGAAAGAATACCAATTATATTACCTGGTAATTATAATCTCGAAATTCCTTATGTCGGCACAATTGATGTTACAGGTATGTATTTTGATGAACTTCGCGAGTTAGTAATTAATTCTATAAAATCCAGACTTCCCGTTGAATATGTTGACTTCGTGCTAACATCCCCGGCACTTTTTGATGTTTTTGTCTTCGGAGGGGTACTTAATCCGGGAATTACGACTTTAACGCCCATAAACCGTGTTTCGGAAGCAATAGCCCTTGTTAAAGGACTAAAAGACGGAGCGAGCTATAGGCAAATTCAGCTTATAAGAGATGGAGAGATTATTACCTGTGACCTGTCTAAGTTTGTAATGGAAGCAGATGAATCACAAAATCCGCTTTTACAGCCCGGAGACAAAATTTATGTGCCTCATGCAGCAATTCTTTCAAATATTTCCGGGAATATAAAATATCCGGACACATACGAACTTGTTCCAGGTGAAACATTAAATGATATAATAAATATAGCAGGCGGTATTTTACCGGGTACTTCTAAAACTCAAATAGAAATAATGCGTTTAAATCCGGACGGATATCCCGAATTCCTATATATAACATTAGAAGAGGCAGATGAATTCTTAATTAATCACGCAGACAGAATTTCTGTACGCTCTGCATTAGAAACACTGGAAAACGAAGGGATGATCCTGCTGGAAGCAACTCTTTATGGCCAACCTTCATCCGGAATGGATCCAATTATTATTCCAACTCAGCCAATAATTGTAAGCATTCCGTATTTTCCAGGGGTAACACTTCTACAGATACTGGAAAAATTCGGAGGCCCCACTCCACTAGCAGATGCTGAGAACAGTTTTATTATCAGAAGAGATGAAACAAGGGTCTATGTTGATGTTATGGACTTATGGAGAACGCGAAACTTAAGTAAAGACATTATGCTAATGCCGGAGGACCATATTTTTATTCCGATGGAGAAGCTTTTTGTAGTAGTAGTAGGAGAAGTAAATAAACCTGGTGCTATTCCTTTTATGACTGGCGGCAGAGTTGCAGATTATATAGCAGCTGCTGGTGGAATAAGTCCCAAAACTGCAGATTTAGAAGGAATATATCTTGTAGATGAAAACTTTGAAAAAACTATCGTATCCATGACAGAGGAAGTTCTGCCCGGAAGCACGATCTACGTAGATGAGAATGGACTTGAATCAGCGGTATATAAGTCTGATAAAATTCTTAGATTTTTAATTTTATTTTCTACGCTTGCAGCATTAACAAGTACAGTAATTAATATAATTCTGGCGATAAGAGATTAATTACATTTATTGAAAAATGATCTATTTAGACTGGGCAGCTTCAGCGCTGCCTGAAATAAACTTAATAAAACAATCCTATAATATATACAGCTCGCACTATGGTAATCCTTCAGCAATTCATAATGAAGGAGTTAAAGCACAGAACCTTTTAAATGAATGCCGGAAAAATATTACAGAACACATTGGATGCAGTGAAAATGAAATTATTTTTACATCAGGTGGAACAGAATCAAATAATATTGTTATCAATTCTATTATAAATTTTACAGGCCTAAACCATAAAACCGTACCCCATGTTATTGCAAGCAGTATAGAGCATGATTCTGTATATAATCCTTCAAAAGGACTAATAAGTCTTGGTATAGATGTTAGCTATATAAATGCAGATAAATCAGGAATTGTAGCACCAAATACTATTAAGAGTCAGTTAAAAGAAAATACACGTTTAATCTGTATTATATTAACCAGCAATGAAACAGGTGCTGTTCAGCCGATTAAAGAGATCGTAAAAATAGCAAAAGAACATTCAAAGCAAACAGGAAAAAAGATAATAGTTCATACAGATGCCGTTCAGGCATTCGGTAAAATATATTTTAATCCGTATAAACTTGGAATTGATACGGCAGCAATAAGTGCCCATAAAATAGGCGGGCCAAGAGGAGTCGGCGCATTATTTATTAAAAAAGGCTGTACTATTAATCCACTATTTAAAGGCGGAAACCAGGAAATGGGCTTAAGGCCCGGCACAGAAAACCTCCCTGGAATATACGGATTTAGCCTTATATGTTCAAAAGTAATTCCGGAGCAGAAGAAGAACTATGAAAAAGCAAGTATCTTAATGGATAAACTTATTAAAGAACTTTCTTTAATAAAAGATACAGTATTTCTCCCGGAACATAGAATAAAAGAACCGGATAAATTTTCACCTTATATTTTAAAAGTGTCATTTCCTCCTGTACCAGGTGAAGTGCTTGTAAGGGTTTTACAGGACAGAGGTATCTGTATATCTACTGGCTCTGCATGCGCTTCTAAAAAAAGCAACAGACAGAGAGCATTATTAAGTATGGGGATCTCTGAACATACAGCATATTCTGCAGTAAGAATATCCTTAGGTTATACTACTACTATGGAAGAAATTGAAAATTTAATTAAAATCTTAAAAGAGGAACTAATAATACTTAAACAGGTAACAGGGAAATGAAACTAGATTCTTTATTTTTAATTAAATACGGTGAGATAGCATTAAAGGGTAAAAACAAAGCCTATTTTATTAAGAAACTAAAAACAAATATAAAAAAGCAGTTAAAGGATATTACGCATAATATTATTATAAAATGGGGACGCTTTTATTTGCAGATAAATTCTGATTATAAAGAACAGGCAGATATAGTATTAAGTAAAGTATGCGGAATTGTTAGTTATTCTTTTGCATTATGTCTTCCTAAGAACATGGAGCAGATAGAAGGCCCAGTAATTGAACTTGCTAAAGAACAAAAAGAATTAAAAGGAAGCAATTTTAAAATTGAGGCAAGAAGGCAGGACAAAACCTTTAGACTTACATCCTATGAAATTGCATGCAGGCTCGGGGATGTAATACTAAAAGCAATACCGGAGCTTAAAGTGAACCTCTATCATCCGGACTGGATTATCAATATAGAAATAAGAGAGCATGCATATATTTACAGTACAGAAAAAAAAGGGCCAGGCGGCCTTCCTGTTGGCTGTTCCGGAACAGGAGTACTGCTTTTGTCCGGTGGAATAGATTCACCAGTTGCAGGATATTTAACAGCAAAACGCGGTTTAAATATAAACTCAGTTTACTTTCACACTCATCCTTATACTTCAGAAAAAGCACTGGAAAAAGTTAAAACCTTACAGGAAAAGCTGGCTTTATACCTGCCTTATTCTACACTGTACATAATCAATTTCACAGAAATCCAGCTCGAAATAAAAAAACAGGCACAGGCAAATGAAGTTACTTTACTAAGCCGTGCATGCATGATGAGAATAGCTTCTTTTATAGCTAAAACAAATTATTCAAAATGCCTTATCACAGGAGAAAGCCTTGGCCAGGTTGCAAGTCAAACTGTAGAAAGCTTAAGTTTTACAAACACACAAACAGAATTCCTGGTGCTCCGTCCATTAATTGGACTGGATAAAGAGGAAATTATTAATATCGCACGAAAAATAGAAACTTTTGAAATTTCAATTCAGCCGTTTGCAGACTGCTGCACTATTTTTGCTCCTGAGCACCCCCTAATACGGCCGGACCTGCAGCAGATAACAGAATCCTTTAATAATCTGGAACTCGGAGATATGCTGGAAAATGCAGCAGCAGATGCGGAAATAATTAAATACTAACACTTTTAATTAGAAAACATTATCACTTTTGTATGAATCTTTTGCTTTGTAAATAAATCTATACAGAACAATAGGTATTATTATAACTGTAGCTGATTTACTCAAAAAGATCTTCTCTTGGCGGTGAAAATATATCAAGCAAAACAGAACTTTCTTCCAGTGTCCAAGCATTGTGAAATACTCCGATTGGTACGTGATAATAATCCCCGGGCAAAAGTATTTTTTCTTTGTTACCTATCTTAAAACCCATTTTGCCCTTAACAAGATATCCTATTTGTTCATGTTTATCATGTTTGTGAGACGGGAAGGTTTTATTGGGAGGGAAATGATATTCTACAGTTTGTATATTTTTTCCTGTATAAATATATCTTTTTACATTACCTTCTACTATCTGTGGTTTTAATGCTTCTCTATTAAAAAATATTTTTTCTTCCTTTTTTAAAGACATAAATAACTCCTATATCAATTATTCTTCATAAAACTTTTAAATCACCTTTATGTCAATCGGAAATAATTGCAATCAGATAGGCATTTATTTCCTATCAATATTATAATCATTATATTGATGATTAGTGACTTAAAAATAATTAATCAAGTAATTCTTTCTTGTAAAACAAATTAGATGCCGGATAAAAAAAATATTCTAAAAATACATTTTGGTACAATTATTGCAGATATATTATAAACTATTTAAATATTTTAAATATAAAATAAAGAAATTAAGTTAGCTTAGTTAAAAGTGACAAAAATTGCCATGTTAAAAATAGACAGCTCGGATAAATATTCCGGGATTGATAAAAAAGTTAAAATAAAATATCGTCTATAAAATTATTTTTAAACGAGGTATAAAATGAAAATGGAACTTAAAAAGGGTTGTAAATATTCACTACTAATACCAACAAGCATGGGGCTTAGAATCACTCCTGTTAATGGCCAGCCTGTACATTCAAGTAATATTTTTATGATGCAGGCAACAAGTGCGGAATCTAACGTTGCCAGTGTTGTTTCTTTTCTAGGACTTCCTGTTAAGGTTTTAACAACTTTTGTAAAGGATAGTCCTATTGCAAGATTTATAAAGGATAATCTTGCAAGCAGACATATGGACTATGAAGGAAAAGAAATAGAACAGGGCGGCCCCTGGGGTTACCGCCACCAGATTAATATAGCAGACTCAGGCACGGGCATTCGTGGGCCAAGGGTATTTAATGACCGTGCAGGCGAAGTCGGAAGAACTTTGAATGTAAAAGATTTTGATCTGGACAGAATTTTCAGCGAGGAAGGTGTTCAGATAGTTCATCTATCAGGATTGATTAGTGCGCTTTCTCCGGAAACGAGCAAATTCTGTCTCGAAATAGCACGGGCTGCAAAAAAATACGGAACAAGAATATCTTTCGACCTTAATTATAGGGCATCTTTCTGGAAAGGAAGAGAACAGGAGCTTCATGATATTTTTAAAGAAATTGCAGGTGTTTCAGATATTCTTGTTGGTAATGAAGAAGATTTTCAGCTCTGTCTTGGAATTAAAGGACCGGAAGCAGGGGGGAAAGACATTGCTGCAAAAATTGAAAGCTTTAAAGGTATGATAAACAGGGTTAAAGAAGCATTTCCGAATGCATCTGTATTCGCAACAACACTCAGAGAGGTTATTACTGCTAATAATCATATGTGGGGAGCAATTATGGCAGAAGGTGATAAATGGCATGTTATCGAACCGCGTTCCATTACTGTTCTTGACAGAATTGGGGGCGGAGACGGTTTTGTTGGCGGTATGTTGTATGCAATATTAAAAAGCTGGGATCCGGAAAAATGGCCTCAGTTTGGCTGGGCGACAGGCGCGCTTGCAACTACTTTTTTAACCGATTACGGCCAGCCCGCAGATGAAGAACAAGTATGGAGTATCTGGGAAGGCAATGCACGAGTAAAACGTTAATTTAATTACAAATTTTCAGGTGAATAGTAATTCTAAATTTGGTCACGGATTTACACATTGGAAATGAAGCGTAGCGTAGTGGAGGATTAACACGGATTAAATAAAAATTTATATAATATTATAAAAAAATCCTTTTAAATCCTGTAAATCCGTGTCTAAAAATTTAAAATATTTAATTTTTGTACTAAAAAAAGTTTATTAGAGTCCATATTTATAATTGCTGTATTTTCAAGATCATCTCTATAATAACCCATCACGATTAATGTAGCATGTAAAGTTATTTGAGAATAGTTATAATTTCCAAGAAATTCAATTGAATTTTCACCATCAAAACCCACCATTTGCAAACTGTTTTACTATTTTTGCCCCTCTTCACGCCATAATACAGCCAGACCTTCAGCAGATAACAGAATCCTTTAATAACCTGGAAATTTGTGAAATGCTGAAAAATGCAGCGGTAGACGCGGAAATAAGTAAATATTAAAGCTTTTTAATTTAACTTTATATCAACATATCAACATATCAACCGGAAATAATTGCAATTAGATAGGCATTTATTTCCTATTTAATTTATTTTCATTATCTTGATTATTTGTGTCCTAAAAATAATTATTGAAGCAATTCTTTCCTATAAAACAAGTTAGACGCCTTAGAAAAAATAATATCCAAAAAAATACGTTTTGGTACAATTATTGCAAATATATATTTAACAAATAAATAATAAAGGAGATTTTATGAAAAAAAAGATGCTATTATGTATGGTAATTTTAGTTATCATGTCCATGACTGCTTTTGCAGGTGGAGGTTCTGAAACTACTACAGAAGAAGAAGTAGAACCTATTATTTTAAGGCTCGCCGAAACACATGCTTCAGATTATCCAACAACTTTAGGGGATTACAAATTTGCAGAACTGGTAGAGGAAAGAACAGATGGCAGAATAGTTATTGAAGTATTTCACAGCAAGCAGCTTGGTGAAGAAAAAGCTGTTATAGAGCAGGTTCAATTCGGAGCTATAGATTTTACCCGTGTAAGTATTTCTCCATTGGCTGCTTTTTATAAACCTTTTGATGCACTTCAAATGCCTTACCTCTATAGAAATGCAGACCACATGTGGCAGGTTTTAAACAGCTCTATTGGTGATGAATTCTTAGCAGGTGTAGAAGATGCAAATTTTATAGGCCTTTGCTGGTATGAAAGTGGTGCAAGAAGTTTTTATGTAAAAACTCCCATAACTTCACCTTCAGATCTCGTAGGACTTAAAATTCGTGTTCAGGAAAGTGCTTTAATGGTAGGCCTTGTAGAATCATTTGGTGCAATCGCACAACCTATGCCTTTTGGTGAAGTTTATTCCGCTATTCAGACCGGCGTTATAGATGGAGCAGAAAACAACTGGCCAAGTTATTATTCAACAGGACATTACGAAGTTGCAACAAATTATATAATTGATGAGCACACAAGAGTTCCTGAAATATTAATTGCAAGTAAACTTACTTTCGATAAAATATCCGCAGAAGATCAGGCCATTATTATGCAGGCGGCAAAAGATTCCGTAGATTATCAAAGACAGATGTGGACAGAATTCGAAAAAGTATCGATGGATGCAGTTGAAGCAAATGGAAATGTAGTTACTATTTTAAGTGACAACTCAGCATGGCAGGCAGCAGTACAGCCGATGTACGATGCTCTTGATGCAGAACTACAAGCAGTTGTTGTAAAAATTCGTGCTGTAAAATAGTTGTTTAATAATATTGTAATTAGAAAACAATTATAAGAATTGGCTGGGTAGTTAATATCCAGCCATTTTTATACAATAAAGCGATTATTTTAGCGTTTTGTAGAAAAGTATTAGCTTCATTGGTATAATTTTAATAAGGAGGTCGAAGACTGATGAAAAAAATACAAAATATATTAAATGTTGTTCATTTTGTTGTTGTTTCTGTTTCGATGATATTTATGGCTTGCCTGGTACTAATTATATTTATTCATGTAATTTTAAGGTATGTTTTTAATTCCGGTTTAAGCTGGTCGGCGGAAGTTGCATCCAGTGTTCTTATTCCTGCTTTTGTTTTTCTTGGAATGGCTGTTGGAGTCGAAGAAGACCTTCATATCAATATTAATGTATTTCCAAAAAAAATACCAAAATGGTTCGATACTGGAATGACAAAATTAAAATATATCTGCTATCTTATTATTGGTGTAATATTGGTAATTTTTGGAATTATCTTATTTGATTTTACATCAAAGTCTATTCTTCCTGCCACACAATGGCCGGCAAGCCTGCAGTACATTATAATGCCTGTTGCAGGTTTATTAATAGTTATAATTTCTGTTCTCTATTTATTTAATATGGCCAGGAGTGAAAAGCTAATTAGTAAAATACTAAATGGAACAAAGGGAGATTAAAAATGCCAATACAGGTAAATGAATTAGGAATACTAATTTTATTAGGAACATTTGTAGTACTCATAATATTGCGGGTACCTATTACTTTTGCATTAATAATATCATCCATCTTAACTGGGATTTATGTAAACATACCCCTTATGGCAGTTGTACAGAGAATGGTACAGGGTGTAACGAATTTTTCACTTCTGGCAATACCTTTCTTCATACTTGCCGGAGGAATTATGGGGCATGGGGGTATTACAAGCAGAATAATAAAATTCAGTAATATATTAGTCGGAAGAATAAGAGGCGGGCTTGCACAGGTAAATGTACTTGCAAGTATGTTTTTCGGAGGCATCTCCGGTTCTGCAGTTGCTGATGTATCATCTATAGGTGTTATGTTAATACCTATGATGGAAAAAAAGGGATATGATAAAGACTATTCCGTAGCTGTTACCGTATCATCCGCATGCCAGGGAATAATTATTCCACCTAGCCATAATATGATAATTTATGCTTTTGCGGCAGGCGGCGGAATATCTATAGGAAAGCTCTTTTTAGGCGGATTAATTCCAGGTATTATGCTGGGAATATTTTTAATGGTTATTTCCTTTATTATTGCTGTAAAAAGAAAATATCCAAAAGAAGCTGGTTATTCTTTAAAAGAGTCATTTTCTATTATAAGAGATGCAATATTAGGGCTTGTTACATTTGTAATTATTATTGGCGGAGTTGTACTTGGAGTATTTACTGCTACGGAATCTGCGGCTGTTGCCTGTATTTATGCGCTTATTATAACAACATTTGTTTATAAGACAATGACATTTAAAAAGTTAGTAATGATTTTTTATGAAGGGCTTAAAACCCTTGCTATGGTAATGAGTTTAATTGCTGCTGCAAGTGCATTCGCATATTTTCTAGCAGTTTTACATATACCTGAACTTGCTACAAAGGCCTTGTTGAATTTATCTGATAATTATGTGGTGCTGTTATTACTTATAAATGTGTTATTAATAGTTTTGGGCTGCATTATGGACATGGCTCCATTAATTCTTATTGTCACTCCAATTCTTTTTCCGGTTGTTGTTACCACAATGGGAATGAGCCCGATTCAATTTGGAATAATGTTACTGCTTAATCTTGGGATTGGTTTATGCACACCCCCTGTTGGTTCCGCTCTTTTTGTAGGCTGTGCAATCGGAAAGATACCAATAGAAAAAGCATCTAAAGCATTATTACCATTTTATATAATGATGATATGTGTTCTACTTTTAATAACATTTGTTCCTTTTTTCTCAACATTTGTACCAAATACGTTTATGAATTAAAAAGATATTTGGCAGTTAATTGAATTTGAGATTTAGTATATTATAATTATAAGCATATATTGGCATCTGGAAATGATAATGAGTAAGAAATTAATAATTAATTTATCTTTAATAATAATTGGAGTTATTTTAGTAATTATTATTGGCTATGGAATTAATAGTAGTAATAAAGAACATGAAAATAAAATAATACTTAAGGCAGCAGATGATCATGAGTTAACCTATCCTACAACTCAAGGATTGGTCAAAATGGCTGAGTTGCTGGATAATTGGACTGATGGAAGAATAACAATGCAGATTTTTCCCCTTGCCCAGCTTGGTTCGGAAAAAGAAACTATAGAATTAACTATTGCAGGTGAAATTGATATTAATCGTATTAATATCAATCCATTAACACAGATTGTTACTGAATTTAAGGTATTCTCGCTTCCATATATTTTTAGGGATGGTGAGCATATGCATAATGTGCTAGACAGTTCGATTGGCGAAGAATTTTTAGAAATGTTAAGGCCGTATGGATTAATAGGATTAGGTTATTATGATTCCGGGCAGAGGAGCTTTTATAATTCAAAACGGCCTATTACAGGAATAGAGGACTTTGAAGGCTTAACAATAAGGGTCCAGAAAGCAGATATAATGATGGATATGGTATTGGCACTTAAAGCAGTTCCTGTCCAGATGGCCTTTGAAGATGTTTATACTGCACTTAGAATAGGTGTAATAGATGGAGCAGAAAATAATTTTCCTTCGTATATTACAAAAGGACATTTTGAAGTAGCAAAATATTATATTCAGGATGAGCATTCAAGAACTCCGGAAATATTGCTTTTTAGTGAAAAGCGATGGAACAGTCTTTCTATAGAAGACAGAGAATTAATTAAAAAGGCTGCACAGGAATCCGTACCTTATCAGAGAATGTTATGGCAGCTGGAAGTAGAAAAAGCATTACTTGAAATTAAGGATGCAGGATGTGAAATAGTTACAGATATAAATAAAGAATCTTTTATAGAAGCTATGCAGCCAGTATATGAAAAACATGGATCTGAGATTATGCATTGGATAGAAAGGATACGTGAAATAGAATAATAATTATTTGTACTTAAAAATATTAGGATTAAAAATTAAATGAATAATGGAAATAAAAAGATATTAATTGTTGATGATGACTCCACTACAATTGATCTGATGAAAGAATTATTAGATGGAGAGGGATACAATATTGATACTTGCCTTTCTGCAGAAGATGGTTTAAAAAGATTAAAATATCAGCGTTATAAAATATTAATTACAGATCTAAAAATGCCTGGTATGTCCGGTATGGAATTTCTTAAATATTGTATACATAATTATCCGGACCTGCCTGTAATTATGCTTACTGCTCATGGGACAATTCAGAGCGCCGTAAATGCATTAAAATTAGGGGCTTATGATTATATAACAAAACCCATTCAAATAGAAGAACTTGTAATGGTTATAGAAAAGGCTATTAATTATGAAGAATTAAAGTTACAGAACAGATTTCTTGCAGAAGAATTATCAAAGAAGGAAAAATATTTTACCAGGTCGGAAAATACACAGTATTGTGAATTGATTGAATCGATAGAAAGCCTAAAAACCTTTGATTCAACTGTTCTTTTAAATGGTGAGACCGGTACAGGTAAGGAAGTGCTTGCAAGGACAATTCATAAATTAAGCAGAAGATCTAATTCAAGTTTTGTTCCAATTAATTGCGGGGCCATTCCGGAGAATCTAATAGAAAGTGAACTTTTCGGTTATGCAAAAGGCGCATTTACCGATGCAAAAAAAGATGTAAAAGGAAAACTTGAAATTGCAGACGGCGGCACATTATTTTTAGATGAAATTGAGGAGCTTCCACTTAAAGCACAGGTTGCATTGCTACGGTTTATACAGGAAAAAGAAATAATCCCGCTTGGTACTCATAGAAAAATAAATATTGATGTTAGAATAATTACTGCAACAAATAAAGATTTAAAATCACTTATTTTAGCGGGAAAGTTTAGAGAAGACCTGTTTTACAGGATAAGTGTGTTTCCTTTAGACCTGCCGCCTTTAAGAGACCGAAAAGAAGATATAATACCTCTTGGCGAGTGGTTTTTAAATGAATTAAATAGGAATTATTTAAAGCCTATTAAAGGTTTTTCTGGGGAATCAAAGAAAGCACTGCTGGAATATAAATGGCCTGGTAATATAAGGGAACTGCGTAATTGTATTGAAAGGGCAATTATTATAGAAAAAGAGATGTATATTCAAAAAGATAATTTATTATTAATTTCTGACGAAATTAAATCTCTGGATTTCGATGAAATTGGTGTTGTCCCATTAAAAGAAATAAAAGATGCTTATATTAATTGGGTTTTAAAGAAATATAATTATAATAAAACCCTTGCTTCGAAAAAACTGGGAATATCTTTAAGATGTCTAAGGTATAAAATTAATAAATGAAAAAATAAAATGATACATTTAAGAACAAAGGTTTTTATTCAAATACTAATTCCAACAGCGATTATATTCTTTATAATCGTATTATCATCTCTATATATAATAAATGAATCATATAAGGAACAGAACTTAACAAAAAAGACATTAGAAATTGAAACAGCATCCAGAGCAATAAATGACTGGCTTATTTCCAGAATGTCCGAAATGATACTTATTTCGCGTACAAATACTTTAAAAAACGAAAATATGACGGAAATAAGATCCTTTCTCGATGCGGAACAGGAAAGACTGTCATTTATTTATAATAAAATGTGGTATATAGAAAAAGACGGACAATACTGGAATACGGATAATGAAACAGGTGTTTTCGAAAATATGGAATTAATAGATGATCTTCTTTTGGAAGAAAAATTATTTAAATATGCAGCACCTGTTACAATCGGTTCAGATATAGAAAATCCTGTTGTTTTTATTGCAGTACCAATATATCAGAATGGAGAATTAAAATCTGTTCTTGGTTCTACAGTTTTAATATCATGGTTTAACTGGGTAATAAGTTATTTCACATATAATATTTTTGACGAAGTATTATTGGTTAATACCGATGGCAAAATAATAACTCACACAAACGCGAATTTAATAGGTTTAAGAGAAATAGATATATATAATCAGGTTTTTACTAAAAATACTGAGTTTGAAGATAATCTTGTATTTATTGCCATCTTAAGAAATACATGGAAGATTGTTGGAATAATAAATAAACACATTTTCTATTCCACACTAGATACTATTAATACTTTAATAATTTTAATAGCGTTTGTTATATTTCTGATTATTGGTGTAATTTCTACATGGATTTCTAAAACAGTAGCAAAGCCGATAAACTCGCTTACAAGTATGGTGAAACGCATGATGCAGGGAGATTTTAATCAGGAAATAATAATTAAATCAAATGACGAGATTAAAGCACTTGCATCTGCTTTTAATCATTTAAATAAAAGGCTAATGCAGATGAGAACAGATGACAGATTTATTTTCCTGGGCCATCTCTCCGTAAGGATGGCACATGAAATCAGAAAGCCCTTAAATATAATTCAGCTGGCTGCTCAATCATTAAAAAAGGAATTAAAAACTAATAAAAAAAATACAAAAATAATTATTAATGAAGTAAGTAATGCAGATAAATTCATAAAAGAAATTCTTGATTTTACAAAATCAGATGTCTTAAACCTTGTCTATTATTCGATTAATAATTTAATAAACAAAGTCGTAGAAAAATATAGCCTTTTTGCTGCAAACTTAGATGTTAAAATAAAAATAGTAAAAAATAATAAAAATATAAAATTCTATTTTGATATTCTAAAGATGGAACAGGTTTTTTCCAATATCCTGGAAAATGCTCTGGAATCTGTTAAAGACGGCGGAGAAATATTAGTTTCTGTATCCTATGATAATGAAAGAGTTGCCATTGAGTTTTCAGATTCCGGAACTGGTTTTAATTCAAAACACATGGACAAAGTATTTGATCCATATTTTACAACAAAGAAAAATGGCACTGGCCTGGGTCTTTCCATTTGCTATAGAATTTTAATGTCTCATGGGGCAAAAATCGAAGCAGCAAATAAAGATTCAGGTGGTGCTATAATAAGAATAATATTTCCTATTAGCAAATAGCTAAAAACTAATAGGCAATTATTTATATAATAACTTTAAAAAATCAGAGAGGACAATTAAATGAAATTAGAGAAATATTCAATAGGAATCGGCGATAGGTTCGCAAGACAGGGAAAGGCTCAGCTTATGGCCCTTAAAACGGCCCGTGATATGGGTATCGAAGTTGTTCCGGTCTGGAACAAGTCACATAGAGAGCACTCAATTATTAAAACTAAACCAATTGGCACCTTTAAAGAAGCAACTGAAGCTGTTAAAGCGCTGTCATGGCCACATTCTTTTTATGTTGATGCAGACCACATCAATATGAAAAATGTTAGCGGATTTATAGATTCAAGTAATTTTTTCACTATAGATATAGCAGATTATATTGGAGAACCTGCCCATAAGGAAGAAATAAACAGGTTTATAAAGAACCACGAAAAATACTTAGGCGATCTATTTATACCCGGGATTGAGAGTCCATTTAATATAACAAGAGAAAAATTAGAAGGATTTGCCAATAAATATTTAAAAGCTATAGAAGCTGCATCTGAAATATATCAGTACATAAAAAAATCCAGCAATGAATTTATTACGGAAGTATCAATGGATGAAGTAGTCATTCCCCAGACACCCGAAGAGCTTCTTTTTATTTTGTCCGAACTTTCAAACCAAGAGATTCCTTTGCAAACAATTGCTCCAAAATTCAGCGGCAGATTTAATAAGGGAGTTGATTATATTGGAGATATTAAAGATTTTGCTAAAGAGTTCAAAGAAGACATATTAGTTATTGCATTTGCTATTAGTGAATTTGGACTTCCGGAGAACCTTAAGCTAAGCGTACATTCAGGAAGTGATAAGTTCTCTATCTATAAACCAATAAACAGAATAATAAAGGAATTGGATGCGGGTCTTCATATAAAAACAGCTGGTACAACCTGGCTAGAAGAAGTAATCGGATTGGCAGAGGCCGGTGGAGAGGGTCTGCAACTTGTAAAGTACATTTATTCTAAAGCCTACCTTGAAATAGATTCATTATGTAAACCCTATGCTGCTGTAATTGATATTGACAATAATGCATTACCTTTACCGGAGAAAATTGAAGGCTGGACTGAAAAGGATTTTGTCCGCGCCCTTAAGCATGACCCGCTTTGCCCGGATTACAATATAAACATGCGCCAGTTTATTCATGTAAGCTATAAGATTGCAGCTAATTTTGGAAAGAGATATTATAATGCACTTGAAAAATACGAGGAAATAATTGCAAAAAATGTTACAGATAATATCCTGAACAGGCATATAGTCCCTGTTTTTGGATAATTGGTATGAAAACTCCATTATTTACTGATCTCAATTTTATAAATTGGAGTAGCTGTGGTGCTTAAGCCATTTCCTAAACATCAATTCCAAAGTAATTTTTTGCATTATTATAACAAATATCTTCTATAATTTTTCCTAAAAAAGACAGATCCTTTGGAAGTTCACCATTATCCACATCCCTGCCAATAAGGTTACATAGAATACGGCGAAAGTATTCATGGCGTGGGAAAGATAGAAAACTTCTTGAATCTGTTAACATGCCTATAAAGCGGCTTAAAAGCCCAAAATTAGACAGTGTATCTAATTGCGTTTCCATTCCGTGCTTATGATCATTAAACCACCATGCAGAACCAAATTGCACTTTTTCCGGGATTGTCGAATCCTGAAAACATCCCATAATTGCAGCAATAACCTCATTATGATTAGGATTTAAACTATAGAGTATAGTCCTTGGCAGTTTGTTTTTTTTATCGAGACTATCAAGAAAGCATGCCAGGGAATACGACAATTCATTATCCGCTATTGTATCATAGCCTGAATCCGGGCCAAGTTTTTGAAATTGTCTGGTGTTATTATTTCGCAAAGCAGCGATATGCACCTGCATAGTCCAGTTTTTGGCTGCATTCATAAGACCGAATTCGTGTAGCATTGCGCTCTGGAATATGTTGGCTTCTTTTTGTTCAGGATTTACACCGCTTCGCACCTTATTAAAAATCTTTTCTACCGATTCTTTTACCGTATCCTGTGAATAGAGTGTTACAACTGCATGGTCTGAGATTCGGCATCCTGCAGCGTGGAAATAATCGTGTCTCTCTTTTATGGCTTCGAGAAAACCAGAATAGTCTTTTATTTCTTTATTTACAATTTTTTCAAGTCTGTTTACCCAGATATTAAAAGACTCGGGATTGGCAATCTGCATCGCCTTGTCCGGGCGGAAAGCAGGAAGTACTTTAACCTGGAAATCATTATTTTTTGCAAGCTGTTTATGATACTCCAGACTATCTAAAGGATCATCTGTTGTACATAAAAGGCGAACATTCATTTTTAATAAAAGGTTTTGAGCAGAAAAATCTTCAGCACCAAGCATAGTATTTGTTTGATTATATATTTCTTCCGCAGTATTCGGATTTAATAGTTTGTCGTTAATATTAAAATAGTTTTTTAATTCAAGGTAGGTCCAATGAAATAGAGGATTCCTTATTGTATATGGTAAAGTTTCTGCCCACACTTTAAATTTATCATAGTCCGATGCATTACCTGTTATACAATCTTCATCTATTCCATTTGTACGCATTGCTCGCCATTTATAGTGGTCTCCTGCAAGCCAGCATTCTGTTATTGTTTTAAACTGTTTGTTTTCTGCAATATCTTTTACTGGCAGATGGTTATGATAATCGAAAATAGGCATTGCTTTTGCGTAGTTATGATAAAGTGCTTTCGCAGTTTCACTCTGTAATAAAAAATCTTCCGTTATAAAACTCATCTTTAACTCCTATATTTTCTAACTAGTTTTCTAACTAGTTTTCTAACTAGTTTTCTAACTAGTTTTCTAACTATTTTTGAGTAATGAAATTTTTATATATTATCAACAAGGTAGCCACCGTCTATAGGCAGAGAAACTCCTGTAACAAAACCTGAAGCATTATCACTTATTAGAAATATGGTTGCGCCTGTTAATTCTTCTATCTTGCCAAAACGCTTAAAAGGAGTACGTTCAATTATTGATTTCCCTCTGTCTGTTAATTCTCCTGTTTCTTCGTTCTTAATTAAAAGCGTTTTGTTCTGTTTCCCAACAAAGAATCCCGGTGCAATGGCATTAACTCGAATTCCATACGGAGCAAACTCTTTAGCTGCAGCCATAGTAAGATTTTTCACACCGGACTTTGCTGCATTATAAGCCCATACACCGGAAAGCGGAATATAGGAAGCCATGGATGTTAAATTTATTACAATTCCCTTGATTTCTTCATCTATCCAGAAACTTGTAATAACCTTAGTAGGGACCATTAATCCTGCTATTAGGTTGAGCTTTAAAACAAATTCGAACGTTTCCATGTCAGTTTCTATAAAGGGGCTTTTACCACGGTTTCCGCCTACAGCATTAATAAGTACATTGGGTTTTCCAATTACATTCGATGTTTCCACTATTGCCTTTTTAATATCATCTTCTTTAAATGTATCTACTTTGATTGCGCATATAGTATTATCGGTTTGTTCTTCAAGTTTATTTTTTGCAATTTCTATACTTTCTTTTGTTTTGCCCCATAATGCAATATTACCGCCTGCACCTAAGATTGCTTTTGACATCGCTTCGGCTATAACTCCGCCTCCGCCTGTAATAACAACATTTTTGCCCTTTAGGCTGAATAAATCTTCTAAATAATTCATAGTATTTATACTCCTTTAAATATATAATGTTATGCTGTAATAACTTCGATACCCAGAGTTCGCATTAAATCAATTTCTGTAAACTTCGAGTCTGTTATAAGCACATCTATGTTTTCCGGCTTTGCAAATATGGAGAATTCTGATATATCAAATTTAGAATGATCTGCCAGTATTATTTTTCGCTTAGAGCTTTCCAATACTAATTTTTTTAATTGAGCCTCAATTGTATTCTGAGAAGAGAATTTGCCATCTCGGGATATTCCGGATGTTCCCATAAAGCAGGTCTGGATTTGAAAGTTTTTTAATGTATCAATAGCAAATGGCCCTATAAAAGAGCCTGCTTCCATTCGAAGACTTCCTCCAAGGCTGAATAGGGATATTTGAGGGGAAGAAGATAATTTCAGCAGTACATCAAGTGAATTGGTTACAACCCTCATAGACATATCTTTAATCTCATCTGCAAGAAGTGCGCATGTAGTTCCTGCGTCTATATAAATTGTATCATCTTCATGTAGTAAGCTTTTTGCCTTTCTTGCTATTTCTCTTTTTAAAGAAAGGAATTCCCTGGTTCTCATACTAAATGTACGGATATGATCTTGGTCTTCTGCAAGTACAGCACCACCGTGTGTACGGATCAGTTTGCCCTTTTCCTCTAATAATTTTAAGTCCTTGCGTATTGTTACTTCAGATACGTTTATTCTTTCTGTAAGCATTTGCACAGATACGCTTTTTAGTTTTGTGAGTATTGTAAGAATTTCTTTTAAACGTTCGTTATAAGCCATAACGTTCATTACCTTTCATATAAAGAATCATATCGAATATTGATAAAACTGTCAATATTAATAAATAAAAAATATATATGGAATATATATAATTGATAATTGCTTGTAATATAAGCAATTACAGAGCTTATCATGAGATAAACAAAAAATATTAATAAAATATTTAAAATAATTATTGACAGAAAAAATAAAAATAGGTAAAATCTTACATGATTCGTAAGGAAACGAAAGGAGATTATTATGTTTGATCCGGAAAAAGAATTAAAAGAACTTAAAAAATCAAAAGAATACTTTATCGGTATTGATTCCGATGGATGTGTTTTTGATACTATGGAGATTAAGCATAAGGAATGCTTCTGTCCGCAATATATAAATCATTTCGGATTGCAGCCTGTATCCAAATATGCACGGGAAGTATGGGAGTTTGTTAATCTTTATTCCACAACCAGGGGAGTAAACCGTTTTAAAGCTTTAATAAGGGCGCTGGAACTACTCTCAGAAAGAAAAGAAGTTAAAATACGTCATGTTAATATAATGAGACTTAATGGAATAAAAGACTGGATTACAAGAGAAACTAAACTGGGAAATCCTGCCTTAGAATCAGAAGTAAAAAAATGTGATAACCCGGACTTAAAATTATCTTTAGAATGGTCACAGGATGTCAACAATACTGTAGAAAAGATAGTAAGGAATGTACCTCCTTTTCCATTTGTTAGGGAAAGCCTCGAAAAATTAACAAAAAAAGCAGATGTAATAGTTGTTTCTCAAACACCAACTGAGGCACTGAGATGTGAATGGAAAGAGCATAAAGTGGAAAATTATGTGCTTACTATAGCAGGGCAGGAATACGGTACAAAAACCGAACACCTTAATTTTGCAACTAAGAATAAATATCAACCTGAAAAAATCTTAATGATAGGAGATGCACCAGGTGATTATAAAGCAGCAAAAGCGAACAATACACTTTTCTATCCTATAATTCCCGGACACGAGGAGGAATCCTGGGAAGTGTTTTTTAATGAATCTCTCGATAAATTCTTTGAGGGAAAATATAAAGGTGATTATCAGAACAAACTTTTAGAAAATTTTGTCAAGTTTTTACCTGAAAATCCCCCATGGCGCAATTATGTAGGATAAAAAAAAGTATTATTAAACTAAAAGGAAGGTAGTACATGCTTATTACAAAACAGCAAAACTCGAACTTAAATAGTTCAGATCTAAAGAACTACCTATTTAAAGCCTTTGAAAAATTAGGGCCTAAAAAAAAGATTTTAGTTATCCCTCCGGATTATACAAGGTATCACTCTCATGCAGGAGAAATAACACAATACGCCTGGGAATATTATAATAATAAAATTGAGGATATCCTTCCTGCAATCGGAACTCATAGCCCTATGACAGAACAGGAAATCTCACATATGTTTCCGGGTGTTCCGTATGATCTATTCAGAGTGCATGACTGGCGGAATGGAATAGAAACCATAGGAGAGGTTCCAGGTTCTTATTTGAATAAAATTTCCGGAGGGCTTGTAAATTACAACTGGCCGGTACAGGTAGACAATTTATTAACGCGTAATAATTATGATTTAATTCTTTCTATTGGACAGGTTGTTCCACATGAAGTTATTGGTATGGCAAATTACAATAAAAATATTCTTATTGGAACCGGCGGATCCGAAGGAATAAATAAAAGCCACTTCTTAGGTGCTGTATACGGAATAGAGAAAATCCTCGGCCGGATAGAAAATCCCGTCCGAAGCCTGCTTAATTATGCTTCTGATAATTTTATAAGCGAACTTCCAATTTTATATATTTTAACTGTAGTAGGTATGAATGATGATAAAAGTTTGTCAGTAAAAGGTCTTTATATCGGAGATGATATAGAATGTTTTAAGCAGGCCGCAGAACTGTCTTTAAAAACAAACTTTACAATGATCGAAAAACCTTTAAATAAGATTGTTGTATACTTAGATCCAAAGGAATATAAAAGCACATGGCTCGGGAACAAAGCAATTTACAGAACAAGAATGGCCCTGGCAGACGATGGTGAATTAATTATAATTGCTCCCGGCGTAAAAGAGTTTGGCGAAGATAAAGAGATAGACAGGCTTATTAGAAAGTACGGTTATGTTGGAAGTAAAAAAGTGTTAGATGATGTGGAACAAAAAGAAGAACTAAAAACAAACTTAAGTGCTGCCGCACATCTTATTCACGGCTCGAGTGAAGGACGATTTAATATTACATATTGTACTGGAGGATTATCCAGAGAAGAAATAGAAAAAGTAAATTTTAAATACCATGATCCGGAAGATGCTGTAAAAAAATATAATCCCGGAAAATTAAAATATGGATTTAATACAATTGCAGGCGGAGAAGAAGTTTTCTTTATTCCTAATCCCGGAATCGGCCTTTGGGCGCATAAAGGCCGATTTAAAGATGCTAAATAATTTTTTTGGAGGAAAATTATATGGAAAATAAAGGTGATATTGCTGTTATCGGACTGGCTGTAATGGGTCAGAACCTGATATTAAATATGAATGATAAAGGATATTCTGTTGTGGCGTATAACAGGACTACATCTAAAGTAGATGATTTTCTAAAAGGCGCTGCAAACGGACGTGAAACCATTTTAGGGGCCCATTCTGTGGAAGAAATGATTGGTAAATTAAAACAACCCCGAAAAATAATGCTTATGGTTAAAGCAGGCGAAGTTGTAGATAAGTTTATTGATACTCTTATTCCTTATCTGGAGGAAGACGACCTGATTATTGATGGTGGGAATTCACATTACCCTGACACAATAAGAAGAACAAAATATTTAGAAGAAAAAGGTATCCTTTTCGTAGGCACAGGTGTTTCCGGCGGAGAAGAAGGTGCAAGATTCGGCCCATCTATTATGCCCGGTGGAAATCCAAAAGCATGGCCGCTGGTAAAAAATATTTTTCAGGACATTTCTGCAAAAACAGATGACGGCACTCCATGTTGTGACTGGGTAGGAGAGAACGGAGCGGGTCATTATGTAAAGATGGTACATAATGGCATTGAATACGGTGACATGCAGATGATTTGTGAATCATACCACATAATGAAAACATTACTTGAAATGTCTAACGATGAAATGCACGAAGTTTTTAAAGAATGGAATGAAGGCGAACTTGACAGCTATCTGATTGAGATTACAAGAGATATTATGGCTTATAAAGACGAGGATGGAAGCCCGCTGGTTGAAAAAATTCTTGATACAGCCGGTCAGAAAGGTACTGGCAAATGGACAGGAATCAGTTCTCTTGATTTAGGTGTACCTGTTACACTAATTGGAGAAGCTGTATTCTCAAGATGTTTGTCTGCATTAAAAGAAGAAAGAATAGAGGCTTCCAAAGTTTTAGGTGGCCCTAAACCAAATTTTACAGGTGACAAAAAAGCTTTTATAGAAGATATAAGAAGAGCTCTTCTTGCATCCAAAATTGTTTCTTATGCGCAGGGATATATGCTTATGAGAGAAGCAGCAAAAGAATACAGCTGGAAATTAAATTACGGTGAAATAGCAATGATGTGGCGCGGCGGCTGTATTATCAGAAGCGTTTTTTTAGGAAAAATCAAGGAAGCTTTTGATAAAAATCCTAACCTTCACAATCTTCTTTTAGATGATTACTTTAAAAAACTTATAGATAACTGTATGGATTCATGGAGGAAAGTAATTTCTACGGCATTCTTAAATGGGATTCCCGTGCCCGCTCTATCCACAGCGTTAGCTTTCTATGACGGTTATAGAAACGAAAGGCTGCCTGCTAATTTATTACAGGCACAACGAGATTACTTTGGTGCACACACTTATGAAAGAATAGACAAACCAAGGGGTGAATTCTCTCATACAAATTGGACAGGCACCGGTGGTAATATTTCTGCAAGTACTTATAATGCGTGATTAGAATAAATCTAATAGAGCAAATTGTGTAAAAGAGTTTTGCTGTTTAAATCTCCTCTCTAAAAAGGAAGTATAGAATGCAGGAAATTATTATAGTTATTTTTAAGTTTTCAAAATATTGACCTTTGTTTATAACTTCATTTATACTTAACAATATGTATATTCTTTAAGGGCAGGTTTATGAAAAAAGTTTTAATTTCAATAATTTATATTTTAATTATACTTTCTACAGCAGGCTGCGACAACAACCCGGTACCTTCAGAATACAGGTGTATTCGCATATCTGACAGGACAACCCTGTCAGATTTTAATGTTGTAGATAACTGGATTTTTTATACTGTTTCAGATAATTCATTCGATTCGATGATTAGCGGAAAAATCTTATATAAAATAAATACTTACGATATGCTTCCAGTTCTAATTTATAAAAACTCAATTTCAGATTTTATAGCAGATGAAAACTATATATACATGACTGTTCAGTCGGATAACGGGAGTGTTTTAATAATCAGAATAGATCATAATGGTGAAAATGAGCAGGAATTATTTAGCGGGTCGATTTATGACAAACCAATACTTCATAATGATTATTTGTATTTTAGTTTGTGGGATAGAGGATTCGCAAAAATAAAAATAGACGGTTCCGAATTTTCGGTTATAAATGAAAAATCACCATACATGCCGTTTTTCTATGATGATAAAATTTACGGATTTTATAACCTTGACACCTGGACTCTATGTTATTTCACAGAAGCAAATCCAAGTTTAATTGAAATAAATACCTGCATACCAGGTTCTATTATTACCGAAAGTAATAAATTTTTACTATACAGATAATGAAAGGGGGGGGCTGTTTAAGATTAATCCGGATGGTTCAGAAAAAACAGAAATAACAGATGACTATGCCGAAAGCAGCATATGCATTCACGATAACTGGATTTACTATTCCAATGGATATGACAATAGCAAGATCTACAAAATAAGAACAGATGGTACTGGAAAAGTAAGGATAAATAACGAAATAAATAATCGGCTCTTAGGAATAGATGAACAAGGTTTCTATTATTTTCATACTCAGGAATATGGTTCCTGGAATTCTTATTTAGGCAGATACAGTTTTGACTTAAGCAGAGACAGGCAATGTTTTTATCCAAATTCATCAGAGGTAATTCTGTATGCTCAGGATAATACTATATATTTTCTAAACGACGATATAAACTCCGGCTTATATTCGGCAGATGTAAATAATTATGAAACTAATTTAATAGCAGACTTAACACCGCCTTATTATATTCTTGGAATCCTGGACAACTGGATTTATTATAAAGTTGGCTCATGGGAATATACTATTTATAGACTTAATACAAATACTGGTGAGAAAAAAACTTTAGCAAATGTAGGAAAAGTTGTTGTTACAGAAAATGCTATTTTCTTTTCAAATACAGATGATAATAACTATCTATATAAAATGAATCACAATGGTACTGGCGTAGAAAAGATTAATAATGATATTCCGCATAAAATTGTGGAAGAGTATGGTTACCTTTACTACTATATAAAACAGGAAGAGGAGTATGCTTATACCCTAATCCGGGTCTCTTCAAACGGAGACAATAGACTTGAACTAAGGAATAATATCATCAAACCAAACTGGCCTATTTACACTGTTTCTAATGGAAGAATTTACTATCTTGACCTGAACAGTATTTACTTACTGAATCCGGACACTTTACAAATTAGGTTAATGCATACTGTAAATGATGGTTTTGTTACTTCTATAATTGCAACGAATAGTTATGTTTATTACGTTAAAGATTATATAGGTATAGACGGAATGTACAGGATTACTAAAACAGACAGTACACATATAAAAGTAATGGATGGTGAGTTCTTCGGAATAATCTACGATTCCGGATATATGTATATACTTAATGATTTTAATGCGGCCTTGGAATACGGTGATGATGTTCAATACAGTTTTAGGATTCAGGTTGATAATTAAACAGGAAAGATAATCCATATATTTACCAATCCTGTTATCTTTCGAACTTAGCGATTCATATATCTTACTATTTTCATCTGTCATTATTTAACCTACTTTCGAAATACCTTGATATTTAATATATAGAATTCTATCATAATAATCCGCTCTACTTAAATCTGGAATACCTGTTTAATCTATTTTGAATCTCTTCCCAATTAATATCTAAAGAATCCGATCTGGTTTCCGGTAAATCATCAACCATATCTTCAATAGCCGATATTCTTTCATCATGGCTCGGGTGTGTACTTAGCCAGTTCAGATAATCCGGTACTTCTCCCCCCTGCTCTTTTAATCTGTAAAAGAATTCTGAAAAGGCTGCCGGATTTAAACCAGCTTTATACATTAGCTCAACGGAAGTTTTATCAGCTTCCCGTTCCTGAGACTGGCTGTAATTATTAACAGAAGCAACAGTTAAAAATTCAGCAGCAAGTTCAAGAAAACCTTCTGAATCACCAAATAGAAGCTGTATAATAATAATTGTACCAATGGATTGAGCTATACGCTTTATTCCGTGTCTGTTAATTACATGGCCCATTTCATGCGCTATTACTCCGGCTACTTCTTCTGCAGAAGTAGAATTAGAAAGCAATCCGGTAAATACAAAGATCGTACCACCAGGAAGTGCAAAAGCATTTGTTACTTCATTATGAACTAATATAATCTTAAACTGCCAGTCATTATCCGGACCTAAATTCTGTTTTAGTATCACAAGTATTTCATCTATGGAATTCTGAATAAATGTATCATTAAAAGGAATAAACTCATCCTGAATCTGCAGCATTCCAACCTGTCCTAATTGTTCGTCTAGTTCCTTTGGCAGGAGAGAAATTGCTGAATTAAACAGGACCGGGATCATTAAGTATAAAATAATAAAAAAACCTATTACTATTCCTGCAATAATAAATTTCTTAGTTAAAAGGTTTCTGTTGGAAGTGTTAATAGTTTTTATCTGTTCAGTTACATTCTGCGTACCTGTCCGGTTTATTTTTCTAAGCAGGCTTTTATCATGAGAAACAAAGTGAAAGCTTTCGTTTCCACCGCTTAATTTAAATATCTTACCAGTCGGCTCGATATTTTCTATTTTAATTAAATTGTAGGAGATAGAAAATAATTCACCGTCCTGAGTTATAGACTCTATTCCTGTATCTGTTAAGTTTATTTTAACACCACAACGCCCGGTCTTTAGTTTTTCACAAAACAAAGTACCTTTATATTCTTTTTCCGCCATAGCTTCCTCCGGCAAATTTAAACTAAATACTCCGGATGGCAATATTTTTGCAGCCGGGTAATGTTTTTTCTAAATACTTCTTATATTGTAATAGATTCTTTGATATTTTTCTAATTTCATGCAGATTCTAAAAGATTTCACATTAACACTTCAATAAAATTTTAATTATTTTAATAATACATTATATGAGATTTAACGGTACTTTATTCAAGGTAAATTTAAATGCTACTTATCATTAGCAATTTATTAGTGTATAAATATTAAGAAACAATTATGAAAAAAATATCTTTGAATGGAAAATGGACTGTATCTGAAGAAAAAAATATTAAAACATATACTGCAAATGTACCCGGCTGCGTTCACACAGATCTGTTTAAAAATAAAATAATTGATGACCCCTTTTATGGAGATAATGAAAATAAAATAAAATGGATTGGAGAAAAGAATTGGATTTATTCTAAAAGCTTTAAAATAGAAAGTGATTTCTTAGAATTTAAAAATATCATTTTATCATGTGAAGGCCTCGATACAATTTCTGAAATTAAAATAAATAATGTTTTTATAAGCAATACAGAAAATATGTTCCGGCATTATGAATTTGTTATAAAAAAATTTCTAAAATCCGGTGAAAATAAAATTGAAATTAAATTTATTTCTACTTTTCCATATATAAATAAAGAACAGGTAAAAAGACCACTTATAATATTAGATCAATATAGCAGAATTCCGGGAGGAAACAGAGTAAGAAAAGCCCCCTATCATTATGGCTGGGATTGGGGACCTAAAATAGTAACTTGCGGAATATGGAGACCCATTAGCATTCTTGGTTTTAGCAGCAGAATAAAGGAAGTGTATATAGCTCAAGATCACACAGGAAAAGATAAAGTAAATTTAAATATAAATGTTTTAATGGAAAAGTTAAAAGGTTTGGAGCTAAATATAAATTGCGAACTGTTATATGAAAACAAACAAATAAGTATATTAAAAAAGTGCATTAGCAATCAGGAATATAATTTTAGTATGGATGTAATAAATCCAGGATTATGGTGGCCGAATGGGTTGGGTGAACAAAACTTATATAAGGTTAAAATATCAATATATGAAAATAAAAAAGAAGTAGATACAATTACAAAGACAATCGGTTTAAGGAAAATAAAGCTTATAAGAGAAAAAGATGCATTAGGCGAAAGTTTTAAATTTGAGATAAACGGCATTCAATTTTTTGCAAAAGGTGCCAACTGGATTCCTCTGGATTCATTTATTCCAAGGATAAAAGATGAGCATTATAAGCATCAAATACTTAGTTCAAAAAATGCAAATATGAATATGTTAAGGATCTGGGGCGGCGGATTTTATGAGCAGGACATTTTTTATGATTTATGTGATGAGTATGGTATTGTAGTCTGGCAGGATTTCATGTTTGCATGCAGTGCCTATGCAGCATTCGATAAATCATTTTTAGAAAATGTTAAAAAAGAAGCAGAGGACAATATTAAACGATTACGGCACCATCCATGTATTGCATTATGGTGCGGCAATAATGAAATTGAGCAATTTGATTGTTTGTTTGGTGAGGAACCAGGGCAGATAACATGGGAAGAGTATTCGGTACTTTTTGATAAGCTTTTATTAGATGCTGTAAATATACATGATCCTGGGAGCATCTATTGGCCATCCTGCCCTCACAGCCCCTACGGAAAGAGAGAAGATGCCAATAATCCTGGAAACGGTGATACACATATATGGAATGTATGGCATGCCGGAGAACCTTTTGAATGGTATGAAACATGTAAGCATCGTTTTGTAAGTGAATTCGGCTTTCAGTCATTTCCCGAACCAAATACTATTAAATATTTTACAGGAAAGAAAGAGCGTAGTATCAACTGCTATACTATGGAGCATCATCAGAAAAATCAAAATGGTAATTCAAAAATTGTAAATTACATGCTTTCATGGTTTAGGCTGCCTTGCAATAACGATATGATGTATTGGCTTTCTCAGATCTTACAGAGTGTCGCTATAAAACATGGAGCAGAGCACTTTAGGCGTCAAATGCCAAATACCATAGGAACATTATATTGGCAACAAAATGACTGCTGGCCTGTTGCCAGCTGGTCATCTATTGATTATTTCGGAAATTGGAAAGCTCTTCATTATGAAGCAAAAAGATTTTACTCACCCGTACTTATATCTACGATTCAGAATAAAGCAGAGCTATCTTTTGATATTTATTTGACAAGTGATTTGTTACAGCTAAAAGACGGTAAAATAAACTGGAGCCTCTGGGACTTAGATGGAAATAAAATTGAATCGGATACATTCGAAGTAAAAATAATTCCACAGAAAAATATATTCATAAAAACAATTAAATTAAAAGATAAAAACTATAAATTGGATATTAGAAATATTTTAGTGGATCTTAATGTTGAGATTTCCGGAGAAATAGTTACTTCGAATATTGTATATTTTGTAAAACCGAAATATTTACAGTTAAAAGAATCCAATCTGTCCTTTAAAATAGTAAAAATATTAGAAAATTCCTTTGATATAGAAATAAGCTCACTGGTCCCTGCATTATGGGTATGGCCGGAACTAAAAGACTTAAAACTCGAATATTCGGACCGCTTTTTTCATATTTTCCCGGATAGCAAAAAAAGAATTAATATAATATGTAATAATAAGCTTTTAGAAAAAGATTTAAGGAAAAACCTTTTATTACGAAGTTTAAAAGATACTTATGAATAAGCTGTTTATCTATTTTATAGCCCCCAACACAATTTTTTCTTTTTAAAGTATATTTATTGGGATCCTTTTTGCAGGCTAGGATAGAAGGTATACAGGACGGCCGGATTATGCTGCTGGTATGTCACGAAGGTATGCTGTCTGGGAAGAAGATAATATTTTTAAAATCCGGACAACTACAGCCGAATTATCAAAAGTGTTTAGTGGTGTAATATATGCTGGCGAAGGTATATTCACAGATATTAGAGTCGTAAGGCTGGACAGGGGGGACTTTGTTAGGCTTTCAAACGATAAGAAAAGAATATATTTTTCATTTTCAACAAATGAAGGCATAGACGGTCTTAATTTTACTACAAGTGCCAGAAGGCTCGCTTTTTTTCTTTTTATTAATAATCGAAAAGCAGGTCCGAATCTTGAAATCTTTCTGGGGGAAAACGGCATTCATCCTGTAAATAATCCCTTTATGATATACATGACTGATGAAAACAGAGATGACGATTCTGTACCAGAAGATCTAGAGATAAGTATGGAGCCTGAAGGTGATGCCATTACTGCTGTTATTCCTGAGTCTGAAATGTAAAGAACAAAGAATTACTGTTAGGCCATATATTTTATTATAAATTGATGACGGGTATAATAGATACATATAAATAATGTTCTTTAATTTTTATATCAAATATGATTTTACATATTACTAATTTATTCTGCAGCTAAATCTTTTTCAAATGCTGGACGGGACATGTGAAACGAATATTGTGATAATAAAGCAGCTGCCCTTTCTCTACATAAACGACCGACTCGTTGGCAATTAAATTTTATTTCAAACTTTTCCCTTTTTAATTTTTTATACTCAAATTTAAAAGGATTTATTGCATAAGTGCGAAACAGTGAGTTTGCAGGAATCACTAATTGGTTATTGTCATCTTGCATATTTGCCATATTTTTATAAAAAGTTGCAATCTTTTTAAGATTTTTTTTTATGTGTTTTTCATAATATAATTGCCATGAAGGTAATACTATTTTCGGACAAGGGGATTCACTATTATATATACTCTTTCCATTAATATTGAAAACACAAAGATCTAAAATGCATAATTTTGTTATATATTTTTCTTTAAAGTTCACATAATATTTTTCTTCGGATTTATACTTCCAATATTTTAATTCAGGGAAACAAAAAGGATCATCTGGATCTCTCTTGTTTGAGATTCTAAGTAATAAAGCATCATTAAATTTATAACCTCTTTCTCCAGATGGCCTCATCATCAACTCACAAGGTTGCGATAATAATATAAAATATTTAGTATTCCCATCAAAAAATATATCCCCTAATTCAATAGGAAGATGATTTGAATTTAAATATTCAGCAGTTCTATACCGTTCTTCATTTTCATACTTAATTACATTTTCAGTAGTTTCAAAAGGTTGTGATATCTGACTTGTATTCCTTATTTCTGCTGCTAATTGCCGTAAATTTGTATCTGCAACTGCAATTCTTTCAACTTCGAGTCTCTGGTATGTATTATATACTCTAAAAAGCATATCAGACGCTAATACACCTTCAACATTAGCTGATTTGCATACCATATGATCAAAATCTCTGATATCAATATTTTCTAAGCTTTCATAAGCTTTTCTATTTGCTTTCTTTAATATTTGTTTTGCTTTCTTTTTCATTTTAGCAGCGAGCTTGTTTATAGCAACGAGTTTTAACATTTGAATAAATCCTTGAATATTATCTCGCTCTAACCTTCTTTTAGAAATAAATAGAAATTCTTCCTTCTTGAGTGAATGTTCTTCTGCAATGCTTTCCCATTGTTTACTCTCATCATCTATGTCACCTAAATGAGTAATAAGTCCACATACAATATTTTTTCTATCCTTTATTTTTCTTATCTCTTCTATTCCTCCAGTCGCTGTACCTCCACTATTAGATAAATCCATATCAAATAGCAGCATAATTAAATTATCTTTTTTTGCGGTTTTTATTATATTATCTGATTTAGTTTTCCAACACTCAGGTGATATTTCTTTAAGAATATTTTTAGATATTAATCCTGCGAGATTTGTGAGTAATTTAGGCTCCTCAATTTCTTCATCTTTTATTAGTGATTTCATTGAAGAATAGACTTCCATTTGTTTTTTATTGTCATCAATTCCATTATAAATTTCAGAGAATCTTTCTTTACGTATGCCGGCATCATCAGTCTTAACTAATTCTTTTATATTCTTATCTGGAATTTGTGGTATCAATTCTTTGGGTATACTCTGGAAAACTGCCACTACTTCCCCAAAATCAGGAGCATCTGAATAATTATCATCTACACATATTACTTGTTTTATCTGTAATGCTTCTAATATCTGTGTTACATTATTTTTATCTTCATCAGTCATTTAAAGTCCCCCGAAAGTCGATTTGGAATTTGTATAAACGTTTGTATAAATTCCTTTTCGGTATCAAGTCAACACTGCATCCTTCGGAATCAAGGAATTGTTTAATAATGAATAAACCAAGCCCTCGTCCTTTACCCTTTCCTTTTGCAGAAATAAATGGTTCAAAAATAATAGATTCTAACAACGTATCAATACCGCGTCCATTATCACTGACTCTAACAAATGGATTGTCCAGCTCAATAATGATTTCGGCATTTCCTTTTTTTAGTCGTTTCATTCTTATGTCTTCTTTAAGCCAGTATTCACTATTTAAAATAAAATTATCAAAAATTTGGAGTAGTTTACCTCTATTTATTTTTACTTCAAATAGATCTAATTGTTCTGTTTTTATTCTCATAGAAATACCATTTTTTTCTAGCCTTATTCTGTAATGCTCTTCAAATTCAAGGAAAAAATCTTTTAAATTAATGTTTTGTTTTTTATCCCTGACATACTTTAAAGCAGGTGAAAGGTAAGATATTTGCTTTCTTAAAGCAAGCGTAGTTGCTTTGATATATTCTATAAATGAGGATATATTTATATCATAATTTTTCTGTTTAAACAGATATTTTTTTATTGAGTCTGCTCTTTGGGATAGTGTATCCGTTATATTAAATATTTCATGGGACAATGCTTCTGCTGTAAGACCAAGGGCAACAGTTTCTATAAAATCATCTAATTTCTCTTTAAGTCTTTCTATCCTATCACTGACAACCTGTTCCATATTCTCAATTGGCTCTAACTGTGCCAGGTATTCTCTTATTGTAATTATTTTTTCTGTTGAATCTTGTAATAATGGTTGTATTAAATTCAAAGTCGATTCAATTTCATTTTTAAATTTTTCCGAGATTGTATTTGAACTTTTAAGTTTTTCATGAGTCCTTTGAACCTCAATTTTACCTTTTTCTATTCGTGATTTAATATCATTCAACGATTTTTGATGTGTTTTTGATTCTTTAATTCTTTTTTTTATTTCATCTGATATTGCTTTGACATCTTTATAAAGATTAATATTAATTTTATCCTCATTTCTTTTTCTGCAAAAATAAAGCCAGCTTCTCCTAAGGTATTCTTGTATATTTCCGGAAAAGCTTACAAATTCCTGGATAATATTAAAGAAATTATTATAATAAGGTGTCTTTTTAAAACCTTCTCTATCTGTCATTTCTTCAAGGTTTATATTATCCTTTGCAGTTATAGTAATGTAACCAGAGGCATTTTCCGGTTTTAAACCATAATATGAGCCCGCGGATGTCCACTGCGCACCTAATTTCAACCAATCTCTATCAACACGAATGCCAAAGCCGTTTCTATAAATTCCAATACCACTGATAAATTTGATTTTATCTCTAAATTCTGCAATACTATCAAATATATTCTGATCATTATATGTAGCTGGGCTTAAATCAAAATGATCAACTTCTCCTTTAAATGGCCCAGGATTATATATTTTAACTTTATCATTTTCGTTATATACTTCTAATCCATCAATATCTTCTAATTTTATTGACATTGAATATTCAAGAAACCATTTTTTACCATTTGTTTTTTTTAAATTGAATATTTTTGATTTTTGTTGGTTCATGAGGTATTTTATAAAGGTTTCGCCGTTGTCTGGCACAGCATATAATAAATAATCTTCCGGATTCTTGCCTTTAAAAAAATCTAATCTTACTTTTCCTGTAACATTAAAAGTTGTTTTATCAAAATAAATATCATAATGAAGTTGAGCAATATCACGAATTTTTTTACTCATATCTATAAGCTCTAACTTTGTACCATTGATAGAAATCATTACATAGAATTCTCTGGCTTCTTTATACGGTGAAATCATTACAGAAAGTTCTTTCTGTAATGATTTAAGTTCATTTTCTTCCCAAACATTGATTTCTTTTAAATTTGAAATAACAATTTTTGTACCTTTTTTTTTCTCACTTTCTATTTTCCTTGTATAAACTTCTACATCTTCTATTTTTTTGACTTTTGAAAAATCATCCCAGGAAAAAGAATATTGATACTCATAGTCGGATTCTTCTTTTTTTGTAAATATTTCAAGATTATGACCCAGCCGTTGTGTTCCCAATCTGCCAAGACCTTTATCTCCTAATGGTGTTCTCCCTAAAGGTGTTGTTTTTTTCTTTAATTTCAAAGTCATTTTTTGTCGGTTTGATATTCTTAACCATCCATTCTCTATATCCGTTTCATTCATTCCAAAACCATCATCTTCAATTATTATAACACCACTATCCGTTGAATATTGCAAACCATCTACTTCAATATTCTCGGAAGTGTCAATAGTCACTTTTGAATAACTTGCATCTGCATCATATGAGTTTTTTACAAGTTCTAATAATGCTTGTACAGGATCACTTATTAAACTTTCACCTAATTGATAAATAACGGAAGGATCAATTGAGAATTTCGGAATGTCAGCCATTAGAGGGACCTTTTTGCATAATTAAAATTGTTTCTTTTAATATTGTTTTTGCATAGTTATTTTTTATAGCCATTCGTTTTGAAGGTATTTTTCTGTATATTGTCTCTATATATTTAATTCCTTTCCTATACAGAAGGAAATCATATAATATCTTATCTAATGGAATAGTTTTTCCTCCAACACATCTGTTTCCTAAAGTCCAAACCATATAACTACCGGTTTTTAAGGAATTAAGTATAGGATCAAGACAATTATCCAGATCTTTGCAAAAGGCGAGAGTCCTTGTTATTCTATCAATTGGCTGGTCTTTAAGTGCAAAAAGAATCTTTTGTAAAGAGACTGATTTTTTCTCCAGTTTTTCTTTTTCTTGAAGAATGTTTTTTTTATGCCCACCAAGACTCAATGAATCAATACCATAGGTACTTTCCAGCCACTTACCGTCTGCTTTTCTATCAATATCTTCCAAATCTATCCATTGCAGCGGGAGGTAAGAATATTGTCCATATGGAATAGTTGTTTTATTGTCTCCATAAGGAGGAGAAGTAATAAGGAAATCAAAAGAGTCATGGTTCCTTGCCTTATCTAAAGATGTATCATTTAAATCAATGATTATATCTTTTATATAACAACCATTTTTCAAGAGGTCCCTTTTTTTTAATTCTATATATTGAGATCTGAAATTCTTTAGATTTCTCTCAACAATTTCTTTAAATATTTGAAATACGTCTAATTTTCTATTACTTAATTCATCTGCGGGCCGAATATGTAATTTATATGTTGTTGTCCTTGAATTACAAGTCATTTTTACCGTTTCTGCTAAACAAATCCAGAAAAATCGTCTACTATGAATAAGTGTTAATTCTTTGATTGCTCTCCGTATCTTTGAAAGTGATATGGCAACATCATTGAAAAACCATTTATCTAAACCAGTAAAATTAATATCAACTCTTTCATATGAGTCTTGTATTATAAGTTTTAAAATTATTGCAAAGTCTTGTACAAACTTTTTGACTAAAAAAGGTCCTTTTTTTACTTTGCATAGTAGAATTGCTAATGGATTTATATCATTACCATAAAAACTTAGACCACTTAACATTGTTTCCGTTAATATAGTGCCTGAGCCAACAAAAGGATCATAAATCCATTTTAAATCAGGTTGTATTTTTTGGATAGTATTTATAAATTCTCTTTGTACCTGTGGAACCATCATCGCTGGATATTGAAATAGAGCATGACTATATTCCCGCTTTGCTTTTTTCCTGAATGCCCAATATTCCTGATTTTTTGAAGAAAGTGAGGAAAAATGTGTTTTAGCACTATTCAAAATAATATCCATAAGGTTAATGCGTTGATTTTTAATTATTGAAAAATGATAGTATATGATATTACATGTGTCAAGAAAAAAGCGAATCTAAAAAGTACGAAAAAAAAAAAATGGATTACTTTTAAATTTTAGCAAAATTCCTTTGAAAATTAAAAGAGCAATTCATGAATAATCTATTCCTGTATTCCTGCCTTCCTTATAAAAAAAATTAATTATGTGGGAATTTAGTTTAATTTTAAAAGCTTCAGGATACAGGTAAACAATCATACAGGAAAAGCAACAACATCCTTATGCTTATGAATTAAATATTTAAACAGTATCTGCTTTCTTTCATAAGGTTCCAGGGTAACTTTCCAGTTCAAGATTCCGTTTTCATCCGGTTTAATATTTACATCTTTATCTTCCGGTTTGTATTCGATCTTTAATTTCTCAATTTCTGATATCGGAATTCTTTCCTGTAAATGAATTTGCTTATTATTATTCCCTATATTGCTTACTTTAATTGTAACTGTGTATTCCTTTGTCAAATAAGAACTTAAGGCCTTCTTCTTTAATTCCTTTTTATAAACATAACGCTTAACAGTTACTTCATTGTCCGGGCCAAAACCGAGTTGATATTTTTCGTTCGGGCTAACATACATAATAGAAGTCCTGCCAATTTTACCGTAATCTTTAATGAGGTCCACCGGTCCTGCTAAAAGCGGATATTGTGAACTGTTTAAAAGACTGATTTCGAGTATAACATTTTCAGCTAGCTCTGGAATTAGCACAAATCTTACATCAGCCTTTTCTATAAACTTAAAAATATTAACTTTGTAAGGTCTTCCATCAGAAAGAACATTTGCTTTAACACTGCTTTTAAATACAAGGACATCTCCCCCATCGTCTATTCCAGGCATATCAACTTTTGTTGGCAGTCCGGCACCAAGACCAGTAGTCTGGATTTCCTGGTCTCTTGCTTCCACAATTATTTCTGTTTCCTTTTTTTTAATATTAAGAATATCAGAAATTAATCTCGGAGGTTCTGTTCCAAGAGACGGGCGTTCTGTAGAAAATTTAATATCTACATTTTCCCAGTCCTCTCCTGTATTCTGCCATACGGTTCCCCCACATTCAAAAGAAAGTTCATTATTGCTTTCATCTTCCTTTAGTTGAGCTAAATAGGCCGGCCTCCAGCATGCTCCAGGCACAACATATTCAATCTCTATTTCTGCACTTTCTACGCCTTTTGCACTTTCCGATATTATATTTATAATTATGTCTGCACGTCGCATAACAGAAGGAGAGTAAAGGTTAGCAAGAGCGCTCTTGATTTTTTCAGCCTTTTTATTTTTTTTCCTAAGTTCCTGGAAATTTTTAAGATTTGATTTATGATACCCGTCTTTATTCTCAATCAATTTTGTAAGATATTCATCTAATCCGGCATGATCCAGACCCCATGCAATATCTTCTCCAAGCTCATTTAAATAGTTTTCAAAAATTATATTTAATTCTACCAGTGCCGTATCAATATATTTTTTCTCATTTTTTATCTTTTTTATATCTGAGTTAATTTCCTCAAGCAATTCTTCATATTCCTTTATCTTTTCCGGCTTATCTTCGGACAATATCTTATATGAACGTTTTACATATACATTTACAATTTTACTGTTTTTGCTATTTATAAGCTTTGCATTTAGTGTTTTATTTACTAGTATTGGAGAAACATTCTCTACTACGAATGAGCTATTTGCATTTTTCAGTTTAATGGCACCGGCTCTTCTTATATGTGCTCTATCCTCAAAAATTGTAACTACTTGTATTTTAGTATCAATTATATCCCTCATGCTTATTCCTCCCGCCTGTTGCCGTCTACAAGTTCTTCTTTGGATGATATTGAGATAGAGTAATCCACTTTAAGAGCAGCTGTTTTAGAAGGCTCAATTTCCAGATCCCAGCAGTAACCACCTCTTAAGGAGTACTCAGAAGGATCATATTTTTTCCAAACGGGGGTTGTACTTGAAATTGTAATTTTAATATCCTCTGGTTTTAAATCAGAAATCGGAATTCTTTCTCTTACCTGTATCTTAATAATTTTATCAAGCAAATTTCTTATTTCTAAAACTATAGAATGTTCAAGTTTAATATTACTACCTACAATTCCGGCTGCTTCCTCTTCATATTTTATGTTTCTTGCAACCTTAATTCTTTGTTCTACACCAAGTCCGAGTTTAATTATTCCCTTTGGCGCTGTGAATTTTATTCTTCCTGTTGCAGTATAATTCCCGCCTGCAAATATATCACAGACACCCCGAAGTAATGGAGCTTCCAGTTTATTTTTCATACTAATGAACTTGTAAACACTGGTATTCTCCCGCGGTACTGTTACATAATAAGCCTCTGGAGCAGAATCAAATTTCATCACCTTTATATTATGATAAATATTATTAGATGGTATATCTACAGGTGCATCTGCTTTATAAGCATAATCAAAACCATTATATGAATCGGCTAATAAATATCCATCCGGCAGATTAATCGTTTTTACAGAAGCCGCATTTCTTTCATGCAGCGTAAAAACATTTTTATAAATTTCCTTAAATCTAAGGCCGTATTGCTGGCAAATATCAACATATAATTCATCATCTGTAATTATCTTTAATTCACCACGTACATCTGAATGATAATTTGGCATTCTTAGTTTTGAGAAATTTAAGAATTTAGCACTTGCAATAATCTCCTCTGGTTCAAAAAAACCATTCATACGATCATCTACACTTTTTTCCCTTTCTTTCCTTTCTCGCAATGGAGACATATGTTTTGCTCTTCTAACTGATTTTTTTAATTTTGGAGACCTTACACTTCTGCCGCCTATTTTACTCTTGCTGTACATTACAGGGGGAGCCTGCATTTCAGGAGGAGGCCCGGATGCTCCAAAATTTACTTTATCTTCAAAGGCCATATCCATACTGACTGCAAGTTCTTCAGATTCTTCAACTTCCTCCTCAACAGGGGATACAAATCCCTGGACTGTATCTTCCGGCATCGGTGCATCTATTTCCTTACTCACAGCTTCTATAATCTTTTTCTTTGTCTGCGGCTGAACTATAATCTTAAACTCCTCATCAAAATCCGAGTAGAGCTCTTTCGCGCCAACAGGTGCTTCTCTGTACCCTGATTTTTTTACAGGCCTTTGCCTCCTGCCAATTCGAAGGCTTGCAAGTTCAGGCAGATCTGTCCAGCTCTGAGGCAATGCAGTGGAAAGTGTAATATTTACATTGTCCCAATCCTCACCTGTGTACTGGCAAACCATAGCTCTTAATGCTAATTCTGCATTTGAATAATCCTTATCCAGATGGAGCATATAAGAAGGCGCCCAGCACGCACCCGGCACCATATAATTAAATTTAATTTTTGTATCCGGAGGAAATGAAAAACCCACTAAAGTAATAATGCATGCTTTTTTTAATGTGTCCTTATTATCTTTTTCCTGTGCAGTCATCAATTTTTTTTTATCTGCAAGGTCAAAAATTATTTTTTTTTCATTATTTAATTCTATTAGTTTTCCTTGTTTTTTCTTTATTAATTCCGTTGCTTTATTGATCTTTAAATCAAGTAATTCCATCCTTTTATCTAAAGGGGATTTTACAGGCCCAGATTTTTCATCTACATGTCTTTCTGTTATCCTGCTTTCCGAAAGTAGTTTTATCCAGTAATCAAGCTGACCAATTTCATCTGTAATTTTCATTATTGTATTACTTGATTTTTCTATTTTTGTGTCTATTTCCGAAACAGTATCAACGCCTAAGTCCGGTTCTTCTATAATTATTTTATAATCCTTTGCAGAAGGCAAATCAACTTTTCCGCCATTATTAGAAATAAGTTTTACTTTTACAGTACTGTCTAGTAATACCAGTGGAAGGCCGGTAATTTTAAAAGCAGCATTACCCTTTGAAAAATCAGTTTTTTCAATTAGAGCAATTCTGGATATATCTGCTCCATAGCGATAAACTGTTACATCGGTTATTTTTGATTCCAGATTAATCATTGTTTACTCCATATTATTTTAGTTAACTACTATGAAACTATTTTTAAACGAATTATCCATCGCACTTATATTATTGCTTAATATTTCTAAATAAGTTGTATAATACGGCATTAATATGGAATTCATTCTATTGTATACATCATCCAATTCCGGTGAATATTTTAAAACTGTGAACTCATCCGGAGTGTCATTAGCTATACTCTTATTTAAGGAAATGTCATAATACATCTGTTTGGAATGTATTAAAAATGAAAAACCGGGTGTTAACTGCAAAAGCTTTGTAAATTCTTCTTCATTTTCTAAGAATTGAAATTCATCAATAATTATATTGCCTATGTCAATAAATTCCTGAGTTATAAGCTCAAAACTTTTATCAGCTGCATAATCCTGCATATAAAAAATAAGATCCATATCTATTCCTAAAAGAGTAATTGAAAAGAAATCTAAATAATCATTATCAAAACTATAAACAATGAATTCTTCAAATTCCGTTAATTTATCGCCTGCGGGCATTAAGAAATCTCTAATAAAAACTGCTTCAATATGATGTGCATCCAGCTCAAATAAATATTTTTCTAATTTATTTGTTGCTCCAATAAGAAATAAATCATGATTATAATAATAATCATAAGAATGCTGGATTTCATGCATCAATATTGAAAATACAATACCCGGTTGATTCTCATAAACAGTCAGGAAAAAAGGACTTGTAGATATAAAGGTTTCTGTTACTCCTTTATTTATATAAAATCCATATTCCATTCCTCCGAATATACTTTCCGCCATAGAATGATCTACTTTTAAAATAATCTCATTACTGTATATTTTATTTTTAATAACATCTATCCTATTAAAAATATCAGGACTTTTATTTCTATTCTGTGAAACAAAATCATATAATTCATTAAAAATATTTAGGAATTCTTTATTATGAGGAGATTCTTCGAAAGATATTTCTGAATTTTTAGTTGTAACACAATTAAAAAATAGAATTGATATAAGAAATAAAATTAACAAAAATGACTTTTTTTTCATTGTGGCATACCCAAATTATTATTTATTTTAAATATAGCATAATTTATATTCTTATTCCTTACAATTAAAAAAACAAATAGTAAATTTTAAGAATGGTATTTAAACTATTTAATAATTATATTTAAAAAAAGGAGCAAATATGAAAAAGTATATAATTTTATTTTCTTTCCTGGTCCAGTAAGTCGCCCTTGGTGGCAACAATTAATGGATATTTTTTGGATAATATTTTTAAAACATATTCAGCTTTTTGGATTAGTACAACCGGTTTTTCGATTAAATCTCTACCAATTATAACAATTTTCTCAATATCCTTAGGTTTTATTTTATAGTCAGATATGATGAGGGCGGTTTGAATCATAGACAGGGTAAAGGCTTTTGCACCAAAACCATACAATTCAATATTCTCGATTTCGATTCTTAGAAGCTGTTCTTTTACTTGACCAGTACCTAAATACCCGGAAAGCAGGATGCAGAAATTTTCTTCTGCTTCCCGGTAATACACTTCATTTTCCCACAAGGTATCATCCGCATCAAAGCCATATATATTTTATAGATTTAAAATTAATCAAAAGTTCCTCCGTGGATAAAACTTATTCCTTCTATTTTGTAAGTCTTTCCTAAAATAAGAACCCTATTGGGCAGTCTGATAAGTATTTTTCTCTCATTCTGTATTCGACCACTAAGTAAATGTTTAACTATTTATCACATCTTAAAATTTGGACAATATGAGATGCACATATATTGTAGGAATATAGAGAATTAAAATTTAATTAATTGCTTTCCACTTTATTATTTTCTTTTTTTTTCTCAGTTTTTTCTTTAACAGCAGTAGTTGTTTCTTTTTTAGTGTCTGTATTCTTTTCTTTAGAATTTTCTGTTTTAGCAGGAGAACTGTTAATATTCGACTTTTTATTGTCTGTAACATAAAACCCACTACCTTTAAAAATTACACCAGCGCCACCGGCTATTAATCTTCTTACCTGCCCATTGCATTCAGGACAGACTAAAATAGGGTCTTCTGTAATTGGCTGAAATCGCTCAAAAACTATATCACAACTCCTGCACTTATAATCATAAGTGGGCATCTAAGTACTCCTTGAAATTGATAAATAAGAAAAAAGATGTTATAAGTAATATAAGGGAATATCTTAAAATCGTCAAGTGCTGTAGTCTCAAAGTTATTTGTATCCAAAGGATATAAACGATGTTAAAGATTTCTTATGTATTATATCAATAAATTAACGCTTATCCCTGTAAAAAATATAATCAGAATAGATAAAATAAACAGAAATAAACGTAGTTCTTTTCTGATTATATTGACAACAATACATACTGCCGGAATAACAGCAAGGATTGTCCTACTTATCTATTTCTGAAACAAAGGTCTTCTGCATCTTCATATAATAGATAAAAAATGAGGGTATTGCAACGAGTACATCTGATACGAGCCTTAATTATTTTCCAATGTATAATCGGGATTTGCAGTATAGACAGTATTAATACTTTCAAGTATTATTTTAGCAACAATCATGAATGATAAAGAGAAAATAAAAATATTTTGGGACGAAAAAGAAAAAGAAACTAACAGTAAACTGATTATTCAGACTGCAGTACAATATAAACAGGGATACATAAATCTTATAGGGCCTGTTCCCGGTCTATTATACTTAATGGCTAATGGTTTTTATTTTGAAAATTTTAAAAGTAATAATTTATTTAATGATATTATATTTAGAAATGATGAATTCGAAAAAATCAACATACATATTCCTATAAAATTGGTTACAAATATGTATGATTTTTTAGGGAATAAAAAACGAGTAGAAAATACTTTTAAGAAAAAAA
>SDBV01000784.1_pt1 | contig 46299 bp, 30 predicted proteins | sample 2277081 | NCBI WGS metagenome assembly SDBV01 (sample SAMN10402039, study PRJNA504765) | marine sediment metagenome | isolation source: marine sediment core GS10_PC15, 223 cmbsf | place: Arctic Ocean: Southern Knipovich Ridge | collected 2010
TACTTGCGATTGTGTTACGCCGCCAGCCCCGTAGGCAGCGATCGCCCGTTCTCGAATTTCCTGTGATGCAATTGCCATGTTCACCTTATCGGCATTCCCGCATCACAAACGTGAATTGCTATAGTACCCCGTAACAGGTATTTTGTCGACATATGCTTGCGGCGGCGGCTTGTCTGCCTGCGTCAGAAAAACTCGACATATTCAGCGAATATGCCATCGTTTTTCTTCCTTGCATCCAAACCATCGGCGTATCGCACCTATCCGCCAAACTCCCCGTTACAGAGTACTCGGTCGGCAAAAGTCCCTCCCACTGCCGGCGTCAGGGACGGGCGATCAGTCTTTCTCGGCCGCCTTTTTGGCGCGAATCTTGGCTATGAACTTCTCCTTGGCCTTCTCGATCTCGTCGAGAACGTCTTTGGGAAGCTCCTCTGGCCTCATGAACACTTCGATCTGTGTGCCGTCCGGGCCTGGCAGCGACATGCGAACGAAATAAGGGGCCTTTTTGCGAGGCTTTGCGACAGCGGACTTATCCTTCAGCGCCTTGGAGGCCGACACGCGCACGGTTCCGTCCTGGGCTCGGATAAATTCCAGCCCCGTCGTACCGCTGATAACCTCCAGCGCCTGGGCTATCGAGGCATCGGCCATGATGAGGGTGAAACTCTCGCGCGCGTCGTCCGAAACCCGCTCCATCACACCAGGCGTCATGGCCAGTTTGAAGCGTCCCTTGCGGGCCAGGTCCAGCAGCACGTCGGTCAGCCGAGCGTTCTGGTGCCGCAACGTCACCTGCTTCTGAAGCTGTCGCTCGAGCTGTGCCTTCTTCTGGATAATCACAACCCGGTCGCCCGAGAGATACCACGTCCACTGTTGGCTGTGGCAGAGTCGTTCCAGCCAGGCCGCCGCCGTACCGGGTAATGCCATCTCAGCCCGTTTGTAGGCTTTTTCCAGATCCCCAGGGGTGTGGGGCACGTGGAAGAACAATTTCAGGTCGCTCGCACCGGTGGCCTTGCGTAACTGGTCGATTACCGCCCCGCCTTGGTCGGCTGGTTTGAGCTCGGCCGTATGAAGCTTGCCAAGAAGCGTGAGTTCTTCGTAGGTTGCCCGCCGACACATACGACACAGCGAGGCCGACGGTACGATCCGAACGGACTCGCCTTCGATCCGCCATTCGAGCGCCTGGGGGCTTAGCAGTTGCGAGAGCGCATTGCGCAGCGTGATCTCCTTGAGTGTCACGTCCAGTCGCGTCTGCGAGCCGTACGGAAGACAGCCGATAGTTTGGGCATCGACGATGAACTTCACGCCCGAGGCCTTTCCAAGCCGCTCGAAAACCTCGCCGATCGGCGTGCCGGTGACGGTGAAGCTAACCGGGCGATCCAGCGCACGTTGCAGGTCTGCGTCATCCTGCTGCGCGTCGGCCGGCGCCGTCCAACTAAGTCCAACAAGCACTGCACACAGCGCCCATGCGCATTTCCAGCGTTTCATCTGCTGTCTCCTGTGATGTATCGATTGCGTCGCATCGGTAGCTTACTCTATCGGGAACATGCCGGCCAGCATGCCGGCGGCGGCTCGCGGTTTGGCTCTCGACCCGACCGAAACCACCACGGTGCCCGGAGGCAAGGTGTCGGCTCCAGCCGACGGGAATGGCGCCATGACCAGATCCTGCTCTTCCATTCGCATCAGTCGGACCACCGGCTCGGCGGCCTGAACGGTTTGGGACGATTCCGGCAGAATCATCGCGATGACGGCAGGTCCGTCCGTTGGGGCAGGCGTCTGGCCCAGCCGCCAGAGCGCCACCGAGGTAACCAGTAGCACGGCCGCTGCGGCGACAGCAACGATTCCGAACGCCGGTCGTAACACGAGCGGCCTGCGGCGCGGCTGGCCTTCCAACAGTATCTTACGCTCCACCGCGGCAATGATCTCGCCACGTTGGGCATCGTAATCGATTCCGTCCAGCTCGGCCCGATTGGCCTCGTCGATCTGCTGCTGCAGCGCGGTGTAGCGGCGCAACTCGTCGCGCAGGGCTTCATCGCCGGCAAGCCTGCTGCGAAGCTCGGCCTGCTCCTTCGGGCTCAATTCGCCGTCAAGATATTGGCTGAGCGTAAATTCCAGCCTCTCGTTGTCGTCGCGCCATTTCATCTGTGATTCCCGCCTACAAATAGTCTTTCAGCTTTTCCTTCAATTTCTTGCGAGCGGTAAATACGTGCCACTTCACCGCCTCTACGCTGCAGCCGATAATCTCGGCCACTTCCTTCTGCGGCAGTTCGCCGATGCTGAACAGCACAAGCGCCTGTCGCTGGTTGTCGGGCAGTTCGTCGATCGCCCGGGCCAGCAGCTCCTGAACGTCCTTGGCCGAGGCGGCGTCTGCCGGCGAGATCGCGCGCGGGTCGGCCGGGTTGAAACCCGCTCGGCCTTCGTCGCTTTCGGCGAGCGCTTCCAGCGAAGCCGTCCGTCGCAGCGCCCGCCCGCGCCTGCGGTTCAGCGACAGGTTGCTGACAATCCGCATCAGCCACCCGCCGAACCGGTCGGGCTTGCTCAGCGAACCGAGCTTGTCGTACGCCTTTAGAAATGCGTCCTGCACGACTTCCATAGCATCGTCCCGGTTGTTCAGCAGGCGATAAGCGACGGCCGTAGCCTGCCGCTGATACCGCGCGACTAACTCGTCGAACGCGGCCAGCTCGCCTCGCATTACCTTGCGGACCAGCTTGGCATCGTCGCCCCGTCGATCCGCCGCTGTTGGTTCCATATTTTCAGACACACCAAAAACCAAGACGTTAGGGTTGTTTCAAAATCAACCTGGCTCGCAGGATACAGCAGGCGCACCACGCTGTCCATATCAGAGCGATTCCGCATCGCCCGTCACGTCAAAAACCATAGTATCCAATCGCTATTGCTGGAATTCGGGCAGGTTGGTTAGGGGGAATTTCGTCCAGCGCCTCACGAGATCCTGGGCCCATTGGGGCGAAGTGCCAGATTCGCCGTGAGCCTCCCGATACAGCCCGCGAATGAAAAGTTCCCTGTGGGCGGGCGTGTAGAACAGGTTCAAAAACAGCGATGCGCCCCGCGATGGATCTTTGCGGTACTCGTCGATGTGTTTGGCGAGCAGGTCGACCATCCCGTCGCAGCCGCCGAAGTCCACGTCCACAAACGCGTCCCACGCGTCGCGCACCTTTTGCGGGTCGCCCAGCAGGGCCGAAACGTTTTCCAGGTCCGCCAGCAGCATTTTGCGGGTTGCGCCTTTGGCCTCGCGCATCTCGTTGGGCATGATCTGGTAAGGCGTGATCTCGAAACCGACCAGTTCGCTGCCGGCCAGGTCCAGGTGCAGCAAATAGCCGAGATGGTGGAACAGATACTCGGTGGGGAAATAGAACATGAAATTGCCGAGGCTGTAGACGATCGGCACGCCATTGTGGATTTCGATGCCCTGTGGCACGTGCGGATGATGGCCGATGACGGCGGTGGCGCCGGCCTCGGCGAAACGTCGCGACTCGTCCACGGCGTACGGCGGCGGCAGCGGCGCCCGCTCGCGCCCGCCATGGAAAATCACCAGCACCACGTCCGCCTGCTGCTTAAGGTCGCGAATTTGACGCTCGACCGCATCGACCACGAGCCCATACGCGCCGGGGCCGCCGTCCCGCGCGCGAGATTCCTCGCCTTCGGCGCAAGAAATGACGCCGATCTTCACGCCCTTGGCTTCGTAGATCAACGGCCGGGCAGCTTCGTCGCAGGTCGCGCCTGCCCCCACCGTCTCCATGCCCGCATCGGACAGAACCTGCATCGTGTGGGACAGGCCCTCGAGCCCGTAGTCCAGCGTGTGGTTGTTGGCCATGCTGGCGATGTGGAAGCCGCCCACCTTGAGCACTTCGGCTGTTCGCTCGTCGGCTCGCAGTGGCGGGCCGTCCTTGGGTCCGGGCGAGCCCTTCTCGCCGAGGACAGTTTCCACGTTGACGATCCGCACGTCGCCGCTCTGGACGGCCGGCAGCAAATCGCCCCAGATGGCTAGGGGGTCTTCGATCATTCGCTTTTCGTAATCGAATCGCGGCGCCCAGTCACCGGCGATGGTGATTCGCAGATCCTTTTCGGGCGCGTCGGGGCGCGACCGCCAGCTACCGTTATTCCAATCGATCTTCATATTTGCTTATCATTCCTACTTTATTCAGAACTAGAGTGTATTGCGATTTCGTGTAGCGTCTTGAGCGCCAGTGAGGACGAGGCGGGCAAGGAAGGCGAAGCAGACGATGCCTTAGCATCGTCGATGCAGCCTGACGCCAGTCCGCTGATGCCGCAACCAGCTCAAACACTACAAAGAAACGTAATGCGCTCTACAATCCTGGGAACCATTTTTCTGCATTGATGAAATACACTTTCTCCAGCACGTCGTCGGGCAAGGCGATGCCTCGCCCCGAATGGCCATCGATGGAAATTGCGTCGTCGGTCTCGTAAAACGCTTTCTGCGTTCGATACATCTCGCGGATAGACTCGATCTGCTCAGGGAGCTTGTCGATGGGCACGCCATGGGGCTTTCCAACGCAAAGATCGGTCGCCAGCATGACACGGTCCTGGTACTTCAGGTGGAATTCGCGCACCTCGTCGCGATCCAGGAACGTCATATCGTACACGCGCGAGCAATCGACGGCCGCGTTGGGGAACCGATCCAGCCAGCGGGCCAGTTCGCCGAGGTCGTGTTCGGTGCTGGCCATGTGAGCGCCGATGAAAACAAGGTCCGGGTGAGCTTCCAGCGAGCGATCCCGGCCGGCGAGAATCTCCGCATGATTCGGCACGTCGGTCCGGCCATGCATGTGCCATTCCGGATGTTCACTGTAGTATTCGTAATGCGGGTTGCCCTCCAGCGGCTGCCAGCATGCGAGCGGCTCGGCGAGGTGGCCCATGAGCGGCTTGGCTTCGCTGGCCAGGAACGCGAGAATAGGTTCGAGGATCGGATGATCCATCAGGATAAAGTTGCCCTGGGGATCCTTGACCTCCATGCCGATGTTCTTCCAGATCTTGCAGCCGATCGCGCCGTCGGCGAAGTCTTTTTTCATCCCAGCAATGGCCTTGTCTGCATAATCGGGATCATCGAAATTCGGTGGATCGAACGCGGTGCACCAGGCGAAACGGTCGGGCATCTCCTGAGTAAGCTTGCGATAACGATCGGCATCATCCTGCTGCCACTGCCCGGCAACCGTGCCGACGCAGACGCTCATGAACTTCATGTTGAACTCGTCCTGGAGGGCCAGTAGTTCCGGCCCGCATTCGGTAACGTGCGTGTGTGCGTCGATCATTCTCATGCTGATACTCCTGAATTAGGGTTGACTGCGAAAACCTTCGGCCGGTCCCCACGGCGCGAGTGAAACTGTGATATAACTTTGGCGGGCGCCATCATTTTCTTTGCGGGCGAACCGCCACATCCGTCCGACCAGATCACGCTTGGCTTGCTCGTAGGCCGGGTCGTCGGCCAAGTTGACCATCTCGTGGGGGTCGTTGCGGAGGTCGTACAATTCGTCGAAATCGAAACCGTTGAATACGTATTTATAGTCCGCCGTCATCACCGACCGTTGCGTGAAGTACAATTCCACACCGTTGCATTGGGTGTGGATTTCGTCGCGCCAGTCGGCTGGCGTCTGATCGTTAAGGAAAGGCACGAGGCTGCTGCCGGTCAGGTCTGGATCGCTTCGCCCGCATGCCAACTCGGTGAACGTCGGGGCGAAGTCCGCCAGCGAGACGAACGGCTCGACCCGCCTATCCGGGTTGGCGATACCCGCCGGCCAGCGCACCACAGCCGGCACGCGATAAGCGCCCTGGAAGCACGGAATGCCCTTGGCGAACAGCCCATGCTCGCCGCAATAGTCGCCGTGATCGGCACAGTACAGCACCAGTGTATTGTCCGCCTGTCCGGTTTCTTCCAGCGCCGCAAGCAGCCGGCCGAACAGTTCGTCCAGGTACGTGCATTGCGCCCAGAAGTGGCGGATCGCCTCGCGTACTTCACGCTCTGACAGCTGGCCGAATCGCATGTCGCGCATTCGCTGGTACACGCGAGGCCGGGTGGACAAATCGTCGCCGTAACTTTCCGGCAACGGAACGTCGTCGATGTCGTACATGTCCAGAAAACGCTGGGGGACCTTGTACGGATCGTGAGGCATGCCGACGTTCACGCACACCGCCCACGGCTGATCGTCATCGGCCTGGCGGTGAATAGTTTCTACGCCCTCTCGCGCGGAAATTTCGTCGGGGTGATCCTCTCGTTCTGGCGATTCGCCGTACAGCCGATACGGCCCATAGCCCGGCCGCAGTATCTGCCCCTCGCCGCGTTCTGTGGGCTCGCCTTGAGCGGCGACGCGGTCGTAATCGCTCCACTCGTTGGTGTGTTCGCCGGGGCGATAAGCGTGGGTGGTGAGTTCCTCCCAGCCGCGATCGGAGGGTCGTTCCAACACACTGACGTGCCACTTGCCCGTGTAGAACAGCCGATAGCCGGCCTCGGCGAGGTCTTCGCTCCACAGCCGGACGCCCTCGTTGAGGCCCTGGTTGATGGCGGTCTCGTTGCAGACGTTGTTCCAGACTCCGTGGCGGCTCGGGTAAAGCCCGCTGTGGAACGTCGCCCTGGCCGGGCAGCAGTGAGGCGCGGGGCAAAACGTATTGGTAAAATTCAGTCCATCGGCTGCGAATTTCGTGAGATTCGGCGTGATCGCCGGATGCTCCGGCAAGACCGTGTCGGCCCGCTGGTGGTCCGTCATAAAGACCAGAACATTGGGGCGTCCGCTCATGGACGTACGTCTCCTGACGCCTTTGATGCATAGATACTTTCGGAATAATTCCGAAAGATTTCGGCGAAGGGTCGAGGCGTCTCTACCCAACGCCCGTCGAAATCACACTGAATGCAGTTGAAGCTCAGCGATTGGTCACGATGCCGCACGCTGCTCGAACCCGCTCCATAGTAGCCTCGGCCGCGGCCCGCGCCCTGGCGCCGCCGTCGCGTAATACATCGCGCACGAAGTCGAGGTCTTTTTCCAATTCAGCGTAGCGATCGCGTGCCGGGGCGAATCGTTCGTTGATCAGTTCGGCCAGGCGATTTTTCGCGTGTCCGTAGCCGTAGCCGCCAGCGCGATACTTGCTGGCGATCTCCTCGGCCTCTACCTCGCTGGCCAAGAGCTTCAGCAGTGCGTAGACATTGCACTGGGCGGGTTCTTTAGCATCTTCCATCGGGGTCGAGTCGGTCACGATCCGCCCGCAACGCTTCTTGGTGGCCTTGTTGGTCGCGATCAGCTCGATCGTATTATCGTAGCTCTTGGACATCTTTCGCCCGTCGATGCCTGGCACGATTGCAACTTCGGGCACGATGTAGGGCTCGGGCAGCTTGAGGACTTCGGTGTTGTAGGCCCGGTTGAACTTGCCGGCCAGGTCGCGAGTCATCTCGATGTGCTGCTTCTGATCGGCGCCGACTGGCACGAGGTCGCTATCGTAAATAATTATGTCGGCCGCCTGGAGCACCGGATAATCCATCAGGCCCATGTTGGCGGACAGGCCGTTGGCGATCTTGTCTTTGTAGCTGGTGGCCTTCTCCATCAGGCTCACCGGGCAGACGCAATTCAACAGCCAGCACAGCTCGGTGACCTGGGGCACGTCGCTCTGGGCGAAGTAGACGCTCTTTTTAGGGTCGAGCCCCAGCGAGAGATACACCATCGCCACGTGCAGCGTGATTTCTTCTAGCTTGGCGGGCTCCCACACGCTGGTCAGCGCGTGGTAATTGGCGATGAAGTAGAAACATTCATTGCCTTCGTCCTGCAGCTTGATGTGCTGGCGAGTGGCGCCGAAATAGTTGCCAAGGTGAAGTCGGCCTGACGGTTGAATACCTGATAGAACTCGCATGATCCAGAGAATGTACGCCCGCCGGGCGAGCCTGTCAAGCTGCGGAGTATCGCAGCGAGCAAAGGCTGGGTTTGCATGCAATGCATCACTTGACGGCCGGCTGGGGGATACGGCATAATGGCCGTTTATCATACGACCCGCGGGCGCCTGGTAGCGCCTGGAGGATTATCAGGAGCCGCCCCATGAACGAATCTCACAAACCCGTCAAAATACTCATCGTCGGAGCAGGCGATCGAGGCACAGAATACGCTCAACTGGCCAAGAAAAATGGCGGCACAACGGTCGTAGGCGTGGCCGACCCGCGAGACTTCTACCGCAATCAGATCGCCGAGATGCACGACGTGCCGGCTGACAATCTCTTCACCGACTGGCGGCAGATGATCGAGCGGGACAAGTTCGCCGACGCGGTCGTGATTTCCACGCTGGACCGCGACCACATCGAGCCAGCCCTGGCCTTTGCAGCCAAGGGCTATCACATGCTGCTGGAAAAGCCAATGTCGCCCAACCCCGACGAGTGCCGACAAATCGTCGCCGCAGCCGTCGAGAACAAGATCATCTTCGCAGTCTGCCACGTACTGCGATACACCGATTACACGCAGAAGCTCAAGGGGATGATCGATTCCGGCCTGATCGGCGACGTCGTCTGCATGCAGCATTTCGAGCCGGTTGGGTACTGGCACCAGGCGCATTCGTTCGTGCGTGGCAACTGGGGCAACGATAACGACGCGTCGTTCATGCTGCTGGCCAAGAGCTGCCACGACATCGACTGGATGCGATACATCATGGGCCATCGCTGCCTGCGGGTGGCGTCGTTCGGCTCGCTGCACCACTTCCGCAAAGACCAGAAGCCCGAGGGCGCCGGATCGCGATGCGTCGACTGCGCCGTCGAGCCCGACTGCCCGTACTCGGCGATCAAGATATATCTAGGCCGGGTGCGCGCTGGCGAGACAGGCTGGCCGGTCGATGTCCTCGCCGAAGAGATCAACGAACAGACCGTCACCGACGCGATACGCACCGGACAATACGGCCAGTGCGTCTACGAGTGCGACAATAACGTGGTGGACAACCAGGTCGTCAGCCTCGAATACGAAGGCGGGCGAACGGCCAACTTCATCATGACGGCCTTCAACAAACAGGTCGGCCGGCGGACACGAATTTTCGGCACGCGCGGCGAACTTCGCGGCGACGGAAGCGTCATCGAACATTTCGATTTTTTGACCGACAAGACCGAGGTGATCGACACGAACGCCTCGGATGCTTCGATCGCCGGAGGGCACGGCGGCGGAGACGGGCAACTGGTTGAACGTTTCATCAAAGCAGTGGCGACCAATGATCCCTCGCCGATCCTGTCCGGCCCGGCCGAGACGCTCGAATCGCACATGACCGTATTCGCGGCAGAGCGTTCACGCATAGAAGGCCGAATTGTGGACGTGGAGTTGTAGAAACAGGCGGGCGAAACGACTTGCCATTTGGGATTGGGGATTTAGGATTTGGGATTTGGGATTGAACTGAAGAAGAAGCAAAAACTTCGGATGGCGGGTGGCACGGCTTGCCATTTGGGATTTGGAATTTGGGATGGCGGGTGGCACGGCTTGCCATTTGGGATTTGGAATTTGGGATGGCGGGTGGCCTATGAGCATAAACTTCGGATGGCGGGTGGCACGGCTTGCTCGTCAAGCCGTGTTGTATCACTTGCTTAGATTCTTCGTAGGGCGAGCAACTTGCTTGCTCGCGGACATTATGCGATTCGAGACTGAACGATGCGGTTTTTGTAATGAGTGCCTAATTGAGCGGCTTTTGTATGAGAGCCCCGCAGGGGCGAAAGATGTCAGCCGGGGGCGTAAGCCCCCGGTCAGTGGACAAATACACCAAAGCCCCGAAGGGGCGAAAGAAGGTTTTCCACATTGTACGCCCGACGCGCGAAAGTTCGTTGTTGTGGTTTAGCGGCGGGCCGTAGGCCCGCCTGTTTCGGATAACATTTCTGCCGCCCCTTCGGGGCTCTTCCCGCAGTGCCGAACGATTCCGGGGGCTCATGCCCCCAGCTAGATTCTCACCGGCCCTTCGGGCCTGAGATTCTCCCGAACCGCATAATGTCCTCACACTCGCGGCTGGTAGTTGGTTTCTAGTGTCTCACGCCTACCGCGGTTTCGGCTATGTTGGCGGCGGTCTCGGCCAGGGCAACCGCATCGCGGCCGTTCTGTTCGGTCACGCGTCGCTGATGGCTGTCGTCCAGCAGGTATGCTACCTGGTCGGCCAGAAGCTTCTCCACGCTATCGGCGTAGACGGCCTGCTTGTCGGCATCCGGCGTATAGCTCAGCGAAATCCGCATGGTCACGCGACGTTTCCTGCCCCGCCCCATCACTCGGCCGGTCTCGCCATCGAACTTCTCGGTGACCGTCACATGGCAGCCTGGCGCCAGTTCGCGCAGCTTGTCCTCGTCCATTTCATCCACGACGGCATCGATTTCCATCGTCAGCGGAATCCAGCCGAACACGCGAATGTCGCCCTTTTCGCAGACGAACCGATGGTCCGTGCGGTCCATGAGCGACATCTGGTCGAAGCCGTGATAGTGGCTGGCGATGATCCCCTCGTCGTGGTGGATTTCGCAGGTCACGCGGTCTTCCTGTAGCGTGCCGGGTCGCAGCTCGGCATGGGCGGAAACCACCTCGCCCGGCCCGAACCAATAGCGGTACAGGTCGAAAAAGTGTACGCCGTGCTCGATGAATATTCCGCCCGAGACGCTCTTGTCCCAGAACCAGTGCTTTGGCCCGAGCTTCGTATCGCCCGCACAGTTGGTCAGGCGGGCCGAGAGCACCTCGCCCAGCACGCCGCTATCCAGCACGGCCTTGACGGTCTCGGTGACGGCGTTGTATCGCAGGACAAAATTCACCGGCAAGATCAGGTGATTGTCCTCGGCCAGGGAGAGCATTTCGTCGGCCTCGATGGTGCTCATGGCCAGCGGCTTTTCGCACAGGCAGTGCTTGCCCGCCCTCGTCGCGGCGACCACCAGCTCGAAATGGCTCGACGGAGGCGTGGCGATATGCACCAGGTCCACGTCAGCGCAAGCGATCAATTCGTGCGGATCGTGAAAGGCGGGCACGTCGAGCCTGCGTCCGAATTCGTCGGCCGCCGGGGCAACCACGTCCGCAACCGCCGCTATTCGCACATTTTCCATCTGCGAATAGGCCTCCAGGCAGAATTTGCCGAAGGCGCCGCAGCCGATCAATCCCAATCCGATTTGTCCGTTCGCTTTCATGTTTGTCCCCTTGGCGGTCAGAAGCCTCATCAGCCTATGCACGCTGCGGATGACGATCAAGTCAGGCTTACTTGACTTGGCCGTATCCGGCATGGGATACTCGCCATAAGTAAGGAACCGAAATGGCCGGCTGGGCACGACGCCCGTACACGGCCAACACCACATACATCGGATAATACATGCTCGGCCTACTTAAAACACTGTTTTTAAAGATGATCGGCGGCAGCAGAAACGATCGCATCGTTCGTTCCCGGCTGCATTACATCCGCGAGCATCCCAACGCGCTCGAACAGCAGGTCCGCCAGCTCGACGACGCGCAATTGCTGGCCAAGACCGACGAATTTAAGCGCCGCCTCGCCGAAGGCGAATCTCGCGAGTCTATCAAGCCCGAAGCGTTCGCCATTGTCCGCGAAGCATCCCGCCGATCGCAGAACCACCGCCAGTTCGACGTTCAGCTGGTGGCGGGCATGGTGCTGGACGAAGGATGGATCGCCGAGGAAGCAACCGGCGAGGGCAAAACCATCGCCTGCTACCCTGCGATATACATGGCCATTCTGGAAGGCATGGACGTTCACCTGGTGACGACGAACGATTATCTCGTCCGCGTGGGTGCGGAATTCGCCCAGCCGGTGTTCGAAGTGCTGGGGCTGACGGTCGGATTCATCATTTCCGACATGCCCGCCTACGGCGCCGCAAGCGAACCTCGCCGCCAAGCGTATCAGTGCGACATCACCTACGGCACGAACAGCGAGTTCGGGTTCGACTATCTGCGCGACAACATGAAGATGTCGCCCGCAGAGCAGGTGCAGGGCTCGCTCGACTTCGCCATCGTCGACGAAATCGACAGTATCCTGATCGACGAGGCGCGAACGCCGCTGATTATTTCCGGCCCGGCCTACGGCGACGTTGAACGCTACCGCAAGGCCGATGGAATCGCCCGCGAAGTGATCCGCCACAACCGCACGTGGGACCAGGCCAACAGCCGATCCGAAACGCTCAAACGCGTGCTTCGCGCACTTGAAGGCGAGCAGTCAAAATCCAAGGGCGACGACAAGGCGCAGATCGAAAAGAAACTCCAGCAGACTCGGACGCAGCTCGCCGAGGCCGAGGACACCCTCGCCCGCGAGGTCAAGCACTACGAAATAGAGATCGACCGCAAGAGCGTCCACATGACGCACGAGGGCGTCGGCGTCGCACAGGATACCGCCGGCGTGGGCAGCTTCTACGTCGGGGCGAACATGGACTGGCCCCACCTGATGGAGCAGGCGCTGCGGGCCCACCTCGTCTTCGAAAAAGATAAAGAGTACGTCGTCCAGGACGGCCAGATTATCATCGTCGACGAATTCACCGGGCGACTGATGCACGGCCGGCAGTGGTCGGACGGGCTGCACCAGGCCGTCGAAGCCAAGGAAAACGTCCAGGTCAAGGAAGAGACCCAGACGATCGCCACGATCACGCTGCAGAACTTTTTCAAGCTCTACAAGAAGCTTGCGGGCATGACCGGAACTGCCATGACCGAGGCCGAAGAGTTCCACAAGATTTACGGCCTGGACGTCGCGGCCGTGCCGACGCACCGCCCGGTCAATCGCATCGATCACAACGATCGGATCTACGGCGAGATCGCCGCGAAGTACGACGCCATCGTCGAGGAAATTCACGATGTTGCAATGCGGGGCCGACCCGTGCTGGTGGGCACGACGAGCATCGAAAAGTCAGAGACAATATCTAACATGCTCACGCGGAAGTATGGCGTGGAGCATCGCGTGCTGAACGGCCGGGTGCGGGACGCCAACCTCGAAGGCGAAATCGTAAAGGTTGCCGGCCAGCAACACCCGCTCAAGCAGGGCTCGAAGCAAATGATCGGCAACGTGACCATCGCCACGAACATGGCCGGTCGCGGTACGGACATCAAACTGGCGCCGGAAGTGGTGTGGCACAATTGCTGCGTGCCGGCGCCGAGCGAGCATGGTGAAATCGGCGTGGAGGTCGAAGAACTGTTCCCGCCGGGCGTCAACAAATGCTGTATTCATTGCGAGCAGTACGACGCTGCAACGAACTGCGCCCACTGCTTCAAGCCGAAAATCGATTCCGACTTCCCCAATCGCGGACGCAACGAATGCCCCCTCGACGTGCCGTGCGGCCTGCACATCGTCGGCACCGAACGCCACGAGGCGAGGCGAATCGACAACCAGCTTCGCGGTCGAGCTGGCCGCCAAGGCGATCCCGGTTCCAGCCGGTTTTTCCTGTCGCTGCGCGATGACCTGATGGCGACCTTCGCGGGCGAATGGACGCTGAAGGTTCTCGGCTGGCTGGGGCTCCAGGGCGACATGGCCATCGAGGACAAACGCATCAGCAAGGGCATCGAACGCGCCCAACGCAAAGTGGAAGAACGCAACTTTGAAATTCGCAAAAACCTCCTCGAATACGACGAGGTGATGGACATCCAGCGAAAGGCATTCTACTCCCAGAGGCAGCAGATTCTCACCGGGCGGGAGTTGGAAGGCCTGGTCATGCAAATGCTGGACGCCTCGGTCGACGAGGCGGTGTCCCACTATCTCGACGGCAGCTATTCCAGGCGCTGCATTGCCGAATGGGCTCGCAAAAATCTCCAGATTCAGATCGAAGACAGCCAGGTCCGAGCCGAAACCGCCGACGATCTGCCATCGTTGGAAGAGAACCTTCGCAAACGCGCCAAGGACGAAACCACCTCCACGATCTCGATGACGCTCGGCGAGTACATGGGCGAAGATATCGACCAGCGAGACTGGGATATGCGCGGGCTGAGCAGTTGGGCGATGAGCCGATTCGGCGTGAATCTCTCGCAGAACCAACTCCGCAAAATGACCCCGCAGGAAGTTGAACTCGCCCTGTCCGAGGCCGCCTGCAAGCGGATCGATAATTTAAACTTGACGGACCTGGCCCGATACCTGAGTGAAGATTTTTCGCCGACGGCACTGGCCGAGTGGGTCGAAGGCAAGTTCGAAATTCACGTGGACCCGGCCGAGCTCGAAGGCGAGCCGGACGAAGTCCACCATCGCCTGATGGACAAGGTCCAGGCCGCCTACCAGCGACGCGAGATCGAGTACCCCGTCGAGTACGCACTGGACGTGACGGTCGAACAGGCCGGAACGGATAACGTCTACGCCCTGGCCAACCTGGTCGACTGGGCCAAGCGAAAATACGACGCCGACCTGGCCGTCGAGCAACTTCAGGGCTTGGCGATCAGTGAGATTCGAGCCAAGCTGATCGAACTCAGCGAACAGTGGACGACCGGCGGTTTGTTGGAAAAAGCGATCCACGACAAGCTCGGCTCAGACGGCAGTGCCGAAGACGCCATCGCATTCGCGCGCGAGCGGTTCGACACCCAACTGCAGCCGGAACAACTCGACGGCAACGTGGCCGACGTATTGGCTACGGCGGGCAGGAAATTCCTCCGCCGGGAAATGACCGAACTGGAACGGTTCGTACTGCTGCAGATTTTCGACAGTTCGTGGAAGGACCACCTGCTGGCGATGGACCATCTGCGCAGCGGCGTTGGCCTTCGCAGCTACGCCGAGCAGGACCCGCGGGTAGTATTCAAACGCGAGGGCGCGCGTCAGTTCCAGGAGATGCTCGCCGGCGCACGAGAGAAGGTCACGGACATGATCTTCAAGGTGCGTCTGACGAGCGAGGCCGAGGCACGCAGCGTCAACCAGGTTTCGAACATGGTCCACGAGCAACTCAGCGCATACGACCAGGTGGCCAGCGACATGGCCGCCCAGCAGCAGGCACAGGCAGGCGACGTCCAGAAGATCAAGACCATCACCCGCGGAGTTCCACGGGTAGGCCGAAACGATCCATGCTCGTGCGGCTCAGGGAAAAAATACAAGAAGTGCTGCGGAAAAGGACTCTAACTGACCTTTTGGATTTAGGGTTTAGGATTTAGGATTGAACAACAGGAACAAGAAACCAAGCCGCCGATCTGGTCATTGGGATATTGGGCGCTTGGAACTTTTTTTAATCGTGTATGTGAGGATATTCAGAAATGGCGAATGACCCGATAAGCAACAGGTTCTCCAAGAAGCAAAAGCAGCAGAAGCTGGGCGACCTGGCAAAGAAAGGCCGAAGCGTCGATGATCTCGACGCCGAGGAGGAGATGATCAAGAACACCAAGAAGGTGGACCCGATCGAAGCCGCCAAGACCGCCGGGCGAAACGACCCGTGCCCGTGCGGCTCGGACAAGAAATTCAAAAAATGCTGCGGTGCAAAATGATTGTATCAAAACCCTGTAAACTCGCATTGGAAGATGGGCTGGTGTTCACCGGCCAGGCCTTTGGCGCCGAAGGAACTACCGCCGGCGAGGTGGTGTTCAACACCGGCATGAGCGGCTACCAGGAAGTGCTCACCGATCCGTCCTACGCCGGGCAGATCGTGACGATGACCTACCCGCTGATCGGCAACTACGGCGTGAACCGCGAGGACGTCGAGTCGAAGAATCGCAAGGTCCAGGTTCGCGGCTATGTCGTCAAGGAAGTCTCGCCGCGCGTGAGCAGTTTCCGCGCCGACCAGTCGCTGCACGATTACCTGGCGGTCGCGGGCATCATGGGGCTTGCGGGCATCGACACCCGCGCGCTGACCCGTCACATTCGCACGGCCGGGGCGATGAACGGCGTGATGAGCACCGAAATTCTCGACAACGCCGAGCTGGTCGCCCTCGTCAAGGAAGTGCCACCCATGGCCGGTCAGGACCTGGTCAAAACCGTCACGCCGTCCGAGCCCTACGCATGGCCCCACGGCTACGACAGCGAATTCGCCCAGGGCCATCGCGACCACGGCGAGAAGGTTTTCAAAGTCGTCGCGATCGACTGCGGCGCGAAGATCAATATCCTGCGAAACCTCGTAGAGTGCGGCTGCGACGTGCAGGTCGTGCCCGCAACCGCATCGGCCGAGGAAATCCTGGCCTACGAGCCCGACGGCGTGTTCATATCGAACGGCCCCGGTGACCCCGAGTCCGTCACGTACACCATCGCAACGTTAGGCAAGCTGATCGGCGTCAAGCCGCTATTCGGCATCTGCCTGGGCCACCAGTTGCTCACCTGGGCGCTGGGCGGGCGAACCTACAAGCTGAAGTTCGGGCATCGCGGCGCGAATCAGCCGGTACGCAACGAAGCGACCGGCAAGGTCGAGATCACCTCGCAGAACCACGGCTTCGCAGCCGACGCCGACTCGCTGGCGAAATCCGGTGCGGTCATCACACACATTAATCTCAACGACCAGACGGTCGAGGGATTCACGCATCGGGACAAGGCCCTGTTCAGCGTGCAGTATCACCCGGAGGCCTCGCCAGGCCCGCACGACGCGACGTATCTGTTCGACTGCTTCCGGGACATGATGGAAACCGGCGCGGCCCCAACGGCCGAGCAAATGCACGCCGCACAGGAAAAACTCGCCAAAGCCGGGCAGAAAGCCTGACCCCATACTCACCCTACCGTTCATGAGAAAAACCGCGCGATCAGGCACTCATGAAAAAAACGCTAGTACTCTGTTACAGGGTGCTATGATCGCTGCCAGGCGGGTGGGTTTTTCAGCTTGTAGAGCATCTCTCCGGCCTTGGGCACATACAGCCGACCTTCGTCCTGGCGGCCTTGCCATTCGGCGACGTCGATCGTGGCCGGGTCGCGATAACCAAGGTTAATCGCTCGGCAGGTTTCTTCGTCGATCCCGGTCGCGAGCGTCACCTGCACTCGTGGCTGTTCGCGGCCGTCCACCATTTTGCCGATACCGCGTACGTGCGTCGAGTGTGCCAGGATACCCCACGGGTAATCCTTGAACCTATCCCAGTCGGCCAGGAAGTAATCTCGCGTGTGGTAGCCGATCTCGCGAATAACGTCCCCGTGCGAATAGGAAATTTCGGTAATGTGCGGCGCGTAGATGATCAGCTCGCCGCCGTCGGCGACGACCGCTTCCATCTTGTACATGCACTTGCCGCCCGTCCACAGATCGTCGTACATCGCCGGCGCCTGCGACAGGACCGAATCGTACGCCCGATCGACGTAGATAATGTGCACCTTGTCCGACAGGTCCGCCGCGGCCGACCAGGCCTCGTAGACCTCTCCGAAGTACAACCCCACCATGTCCGCGCCCGAAACCACCATACAGAGCGCCTGCTTGTTGAAGTCCAGCATGTCGGCGGCCGCTTCGAGCGTCGCGCGAACGGGTGTTTTTTTCGTGCCGATGATCTTCGGGTTGGAAATCACCGCACCAAGCCAGTGGAAGAAGTTCAGCAGCTCGGCCCCGCAAATACCGGGGAAGAAATATTTGCTGCCGCCCGAGAACCCGGCCACCTCGTGCGGGAAGACCGGCCCGACGATCAACACCACGTCGTACTCGAAGATGAGCTTGTTGATCGTCACGTCGATGTCCATGGCGAACAGTCCGCCGCTTATCTCGCTGATTTGATCCGCACTCAGCGTGCCGATCTTCGTCAGTGCGTCGGGGTTTTTCCACTCGTGGTTGAAGACGCGACAATCGCCGAAAACATCGGCTCGCTTGCCCGGCTCGACGCCGAGTAGCTTGTCGATAGTATCGTCCCCAAGCGGCGGGTGCGTACCCAGTGCCACCAGGAAGTCCAATTTTTTGGCCTTCGGCCGGAGCGACTCGTGCAGCAGCCTGGTCACCAGCGGCAGCGGGCAGGAGCGCGTATGATCGGGGATAATCACCAGTACGCTCTTGCCTTCGGCACCGAGTGCGTCGGCGGCCGAGAATACGATTTGACGTATCTCTTGCTCTGTAAGAGGGCTATTGTCGCTGCCTGTTCCCAATACGCTCATACGGACCTCCATTGGTCTCAATAACGGTTCCAATCCTCTAGAATAGTTGCCCCGACGGCTTAAAGGCAAATGAAAGTCGCCGATTCGTAAGCAGATTCGCATGCGAGCCGCCAGGATTGCTCATCCCACACGCGATCAGAGCCGATGATAGAATTACCAGTATAGTTAGGTGACTTAAATGATTGTCGTACACGTAACCCATGAAGCGGTGGAGAAGATCGGCGGAATCGGCGCGGTAATCGCCGGGTTGATAACGGCCGACGCTTACGCCGAAAAAGTTTCGCGCACCATCCTGCTTGGCCCCCTGCTGACGGCCGACCGGCCGGACCAGCGGCTCGGCGAAGGCGGCGAGGTTCTGTACAGCTCGCTGGACGGCATCGAGCCGTCGCCCTGGCGCGAGAAGTTTCGCCCGATCGAAAAGACCCACGACGTTGGGATCATCTACGGTTCGCGCCCGGTCGACGAGCCGTGCAGCGGGCGGGAAGTCATCGCCGAGGTGCTCCTGATCGACGTATTCCACAGCAATCAGGCTCGGCTGAATCTCTTCAAAGGCGAACTGTTCAAACAATTCGCCGTTCCTTCCGATCGTTTCGAGGGTATCTGGGAATACGAGGAATACGTTCGCCTGGCCGAGCCTGGCTTCGAGGCGATCCAGGCTATCGGGGCCGCCGGCAGCGACGAAGAAGTGGTTTTCCTTTCGCACGAATACATGGGCATGCCCACCGCGCTTAAGGCGGAAATGGACGGCGCTGCCGGAACGCGAACTGTTTTCTACGCGCACGAGGTAGCTTCGGTCCGCCCGATTGTCGAGGACCAGCCCGGCCACGACACGATGTTCTACAATATCCTCGATCTGGCCAAGAACGACGGGCACATGTTCGATGACGTCTTCTCCACGCCGGCCGACAACTTCAAGCACCCGCTGGTCAAGGCGGCGAGACACTGCGATTGCGTGTTCGCGGTGGGTGACTTAGTCTGCGAAGAACTGCGATTCCTCGATCACCATTTCCGCACCATGGAGTTGGATCTGGTCTATAACGGCATCCCAGCCATGCCGCTGACGATCGAAGAAAAGAACGCCAGCCGCGAACGGATGCTGCAGTACACCGAAAACCTCTTCGGCCGCCGCGCCGACTGGACCTTCTCGCACGTGGCCCGACCGGTGCTCAGCAAGGGCATCTGGCGCGATCTGCGAGTGCTGCACGAGATGGAACCGCTCCTGGTCGAACGCGGCGAGTCGGCCGTCTTCTTCATGCTCGGAACGCTGGGCGGCCAGCGACGCACGCACGATATTCATCGCATGGAAGAGACGTACAACTGGCCAGTCGAACACGAAGTGGGGTACCCCGACCTTTGCGGTGGCGAGGAAGTGCTCGGCGCGAACTTCGATGACTTCAACCGAAACCACGAGGCTGTCCGGGCCGTGCTGGTCAACCAGTGGGACTGGAACCCCGACACGTGCGGCCGGCGAATGCCCGCAGACATGACCTTCACCGACATACGCCACGGCATCGACGTGGAGTTCGGGCTCAGCGTCTACGAGCCGTTCGGAATCAGCCAGCTCGAACCGCTTTCGTTCGGCGCATTGTGCCTCGTTTCCAACGTCTGCGGGTGCGTGGGCTTTGCCCGCAAGGCAGCCGAAGGCAAAGTGATCGACGAGAACGTCATAGTAGCCGACTTCCTGACCCTGCCGATTGCCTGCCCGCTGGAAGAACTCAAGAACCTCCCCGCAAGCCGGCGCGATGAAATCGAGACGGCCGAATCCAAGCGACTGGCCGAGATGGTAGTGGAACGACTGCCTCGCGACCAGCAGACGTTCAAGAGGCGCATCGAAGCCGGCTACGCGCTTGCGAAAAAAATGAGCTGGGAACACGTCGTCGAGGATTACTTTCTGCCGAGTCTCGAGCGGGCAGCCGCCAGGCGGTAGCTCACTGCTGTGAAAATAGTTAAAACCCCGCCGCCTCTTGGGGGCCGTGCTCCCACGTCACAATAGGGTTTTTTCCTAGCCAGTTGCGTTGATTCGCCCCATCGCAGAGTATAAAATAGCGGGGGTGACGAACCTCCTGGAGTAAACTGACAATGAGACTTTCACCAGCTGCGGAATTGGCCATACGAGGCACTGTGGTACTGGCCAGCGAATATGGGAACGGACCTGCCACATTAGAGTCGATCTGCTCGCAGCGCGACCTGCCGCGACAGTATCTGGTGAAGATTTTCGCTTCGCTGGCCCGGGCGGGGCTGGTCACTCCTGTGCGGGGCAAAAACGGCGGGTATCTGCTCGCACGTAGCCCAGAACAAATCAACCTCCTACAGGTCATCGAGGCCGTCGAAGGCCCGCTGGCGCTGAATTACTGCCAGCAAGACCCCACCCAGTGCGACGAGCAGCAGTGCCCGATTCGCTCCGTCTGGGGTGAACTTCAGGACACGATGCGAGCAAAACTAGGCGAAATGACTCTCGCAGATTGCACAAATCGCACCAGCCAAAGCGCCTCGCTAGAAAAAAAATCCTGATTGGGGATTCCCCCCATACCGTCACCCCGGCCTGCGATGGCGGTTACTAAAAATGATGACTTCCAGAAAATTTCGCTGTCTGACTTGAAATAGTACCATATGAGTGCTATATAAATAGTAATGCTTGCACTGACCAAAAAGACCGGATACGGCCTGATCGCCATGTCGTACCTGGCCGGGCTTGCCGGTGGGCAACTGGCAAGCGCCCGGGAAATTGCCGAGAAGTTCGACGTGCCGACGTCGCTGCTGATGAACGTGCTGAAGCGTCTGGCGGCTGCGGGGTATATCGAATCGGTCCGTGGCGCCCAAGGCGGATATCGCTTGGCGCACGAGCCGGCCGAGATCAACCTCGCCGACGTGGTGACCGCCATGGAAGGGCCAATCCGCCTTGCCGAATGTATCTCCGGCCAGCTCGGCGAGAAGGAAGAATGCGACTGCGCATTGATGGCCAGGTGTCCGATCGCCGACCCGGTCCATCGCGTGCAGCGACGGCTGAACGATTTTTTGAAGACTTTGACGCTTGCAGAGATATTGGACCCGTCCGTTCCGACGATACGAGACGCCACCGAAACCAGCTCCACCAGATAGATGCAGGAAAGAATGATGGAAGATTTTCCGATCGCCAACCAGGATTCCGATTGTGATTGCGAAGCGTGCGGCCCGCGAGAGACCGGCTGCGCCGCAGCACAGGCCAACACCGACGTCAAGCTGCCGATCTACATGGACTACAACGCCACCACGCCGATAGACCCGCGCGTACTCGATGCGATGATGCCCTACCTGACCGACACGTTCGGCAACGCAGCCAGCCGCAGCCATCCGTTCGGCTGGGCAGCCGAGGCAGGCGTCGAAAAGTCGCGAAAGCAGATCGCCGACCTGATCGGCGCCGAGGCGAAGTCCATCGTCTTCACGTCCGGCGCGACCGAGAGCGACAACCTCGCTATCAAGGGCGTCGCCGAAATGTACAAGGACAAGGGCAACCACATCATCACCTGTCTGGCCGAGCACAAGGCCGTGCTCGACCCCTGCAAGCGGCTGGAAAAGCACGGCTATGAAATAACATGGCTCAAACCCGATCAATACGGCCAGGTTTCAGCCCAGCAGGTCGCCGATGCGATTACCGATAAGACGATCCTGATTTCGATCATGGCCGCCAATAACGAAATCGGCACGACCAATCCGATCGCCGAGATCGGCAAGGTAGCCAAGCAGCGCGAAGTGCTGCTGCACTGCGACGCGACCCAGGCGACCGGCAAAACCCCACTCGACGTCGAGGAAATGGGCGTGGACCTACTGAGCATGTCCAGCCACAAGATATACGGCCCAAAGGGCGTGGGCATTCTGTACGTTCGCCGGCGCGGGCCGCGCGTGAGGCTCACCTGCCAGATGGACGGCGGAGGGCACGAGCGAGGCATGCGGAGCGGCACGCTGAACGTGCCCGGTATTGTGGGCATGGGCGCCGCGGCCGAGTTGTCATCGACAGAGCAGGCCGATGACACCGCCAGGCTCACCGAACTGCGCGATCGGCTCGAGAAAGGCATTTTCTCGCAGCTGGAATACGTCATCCTCAACGGCCATCCCACAGACAGGCTAGCCAATACCGTGAACCTGTCGTTCGCCTACGTCGAGGGCGAGTCGTTGATGATGAAGGTCAAGCACGTAGCCGTCTCGTCGGGCTCGGCGTGCACAAGCGCCTCGCTGGAACCCAGCCACGTTCTGCGGTCGATGGACGTGACGGACGACCTTGCCCATAGTTCCATCCGCTTCAGCCTCGGGCGGTTCAGCACCGTCGCGGAAGTGGACTACGCCGTCGAGCACGTGGCGCAGGCCGTCAAAGAGTTGCGAAAGCTCAGCCCGCTATACGAAATGGCCATGGAAGGCGTGGACATCAATAAGGTCAAATGGAAGGCCGACTGACCAATCCAGCATCAGGAAGATCAACATGCGATACAGTGACAAATTAGTGGACCACTTCAACAATCCGCGTAACGTCGGCTCGTTGGACAAGGGCTCGGAGCGGGTCGGCACAGGCATCGTCGGGGCGCCAGAATGCGGCGACGTGATGAAGCTCCAGATCGAGGTCGGCGACGACGGAACCATCGTCAACGCGAAGTTCAAAACCTACGGCTGCGGGTCGGCGATCGCTGCAAGCTCGCTGGCGACCGAATGGCTCAAGGGCAAGTCGGTCGACAAGGCCGCCGAGCTTCGCAATACCGACATCGCTAACGAGCTTTCGCTGCCGCCGGTGAAGGTGCATTGCAGCGTCCTGGCCGAGGACGCCGTTAAGGCGGCGATTGAAGACTGGAAATCCAAAAATGGACGCGGCAACGGCGAAACCGCTTCGCCTGAAACGGACTAATACGAAAAAATACGGACTAACACGAATCTGCTGCGGAATTTGACCGTCGCGGCTGAGAACAATCGGAGAACAATATGGCCCTTACACTGACAGAGCAGGCTGCCAAGAAACTCAAGAGCGTATTCGCAAAGCACGACATGCCCGAAACCGGCGCGTTGCGGGTCGCGATCAAGGGCGGCGGGTGCAGCGGGTTCAATTACGTGCTGGACGTCACCGACGCCCCGGCCGGCGACGACGAAACATTCGAGTCGCACGGCGTGAAGATCGTCTGCGACCCCAAGAGCTATCTCTATCTGGACGGTACGGAGATCGACTACAGCGACGATCTGCTGAAGGGCGGCTTCCAGTTCAACAACCCCAACGCCAAAGGCACGTGCGGCTGCGGGTCGAGCTTCTCGACCTGATCGCCAGCCCAACGGACAAACCATGAGCGATATAGAACACGCAACCGACAAGGGCGAACAGGCAGTGATGGCCAAGTGCGGCCAGTGCGCCAAGCCCATGAGCACGCCGCTGGTGTGCGACTATTGCCACTCCCTGTTTCCTCGGGCGGCCACGGCGAGCGATTACTTCGAAATGCTGGGCGTGCCGCGGAAATTCGATCTCGACGAGGACGATCTGCACCGCAGATTCATCGCGCTGAGCCGCCACGCGCACCCGGATTATCACGTAAACGAATCGCCGGAAGTGCAGCAGCTTTCGCTGCAGGTTTCGTCGACGATCAATGACGGCTATCGGACGCTGAAAGACCCCGCCGATCGCGCGGCGTACCTGCTGGAGTTGCTGGGCGGCAAGAGCTCGGCCGAGGATAAAACCGTGCCGGACGGCTTCCTGGCGACGATGATGATGATGCAGGAAGAAATCGCCGACGCCGATCAGTCGCAAAACGATACGGAACTCGCCCGAGTGCAAGACGTGCTGCAGACGCAACATGACGGGCTGATTCGCCGTGTTGGCGGGCTGTTCGCCGACCTCGAGCCGGCCTCCGCCTGCGAAGCCGTCCGCAAGGATCTGTTCGGCGAAATTCGCAAACGACTCAACGCAATTTCCTACGTCCGCAAACTGCTCAGCCAGGTTTGCTAGGAGTAATACAATTCATGGCGACAATTCTTGGAATTGACCTCGGTACGACCAACTCGCTTGGCGCGTACATGACCGAAGCAGGCCCGGTGATCGTGCGCGACGACGCAGGTTCAGCCCTCGTGCCGAGCGTGATCGCCTTCAGCCCTAAAGGCCCGGCCACCGTCGGCGCCGAAGCCCGCGCCCGCGCCGTGGAAAACCCGCTCTCGACGGTCTATTCGGTCAAGCGAATGATCGGCAAGGGGCTGGACGACATTGCCTCGGACCTGAAATACCTGCCGTACCCAGTGACGGCCGGCCCGCACGAAACGATTGTCGTCAACATTGGCGGAAAGCACTTCACGCCCGAGCAACTCAGCGCGATTATACTGCGCGAGATAAAGGTGCGAGCCGAGCAGGCCCTCGGCGAGGAGATCACCGAGGCCGTCATCACCGTGCCTGCCTATTTCGACGACGCCCAGCGGCAGGCCACTCGCGACGCCGGCAGGCTTGCGGGCCTGAACGTGCGACGCATCGTCAACGAGCCGACGGCAGCGGCGCTTGCGTACGGCTTGGGGAGGCAGAAAAACGAAACCATCGCCGTCTACGATCTGGGCGGCGGGACGTTCGACGTCTCCATCCTGCAGGTATCCGACGGCGTCTTCCAGGTGCTTTCGACCAACGGCGACACGCGGCTGGGAGGCGATGACCTCGATCGCGAGTTGATCGACCTGATCACCTCCGAGATCCGCGAGCAATTCGGAGCGCATCTTGAGTTTCCGCCGGCGACGAAGCAGGCCCTGCGAAACTTCGCCGAGGCGATGAAGATCCGCCTTTCGACAGACGACCAGGCCACCGTCGAGGTCGACGTCGGCGAGGGGCAAACCTACAAGCGAACGATTACGCGGGATGAATTCGAACAGCGTGCCAGGCGATGGGTCGAGCATACCATCGAGCATTGCTCGCAGGCCCTGAAAGACGCCGGGCTGAACCCGGCAGACATAGACGAGGTCATCCTGGCCGGGGGAACCACCCGCATGCCGATGGTGCGGCGGATGGTGGGCGAATTTTTCGGTCGGGAGCCCTACGCGGCGATCAACCCCGACGAAGTTGTCTCGCTCGGAGCGGCGGTGCAGGCGGGCATCCTGGCCGGCGTGCAACAGGACACGCTGCTGCTGGACGTCACGCCGCTGTCGCTCGGCATCGAGACGCTCGGCGGCGCGGTCGGCAAGCTGATAATGCGAAACAGCACCGTGCCCTGCCAGGCCTCCGAAACATTCACCACATACGTCGACGGGCAAACTAACGTGGACATTCACGTGCTCCAGGGCGAGCGGGAGCTGGCCCAGGACTGCCGATCGCTGGGCAAATTCCAGCTCAAGGGAATCCCGCCAATGCCGGCCAGTGCGCCGCGAATCGAGGTAACGTTCCTGATCGACGCCAACGGAATCCTGAGTGTCTCGGCCCGCGAAGCCCGCAGCGGCAAGGCGGCCTCGGTGCAGATCACGCCCTCTCACGGGCTGACCCGCAATCAGGTCGAGCAGATGGTGACCGACTCGTACGCACACGCGATCGAAGACCTGACCGTCCACCGCCTGATCGACTCGCGTAACGAGGCAAAGCGAGTGCTTGACGCGATCGCCAAGGCCCGCACCGCAGCGCCCGATGCACTGAACGACGAGCAGAACCACGAACTGGACGCTTCGGTGGCGTTCCTTGAGGTGGCGATGATGGGCGACGAGCCGGACACGCTATACGAAGCCATGCTCTCGGCCAACGAAGCCGCCACGCCGCTGACCGACGCCCAGATGAACGAAGTGCTCCGCCAGACTGTCGAAGGCAGGAAGATCGAGGACTTTTGAAATTCTGAAATTTCGATATTTTTGTACTTTTGCACTTTTGTATTTTGGTATTTGATAGCTGGCAGCTGGCCGTGAAAGAGACAACATGGCGAAGTACAAAATCACCTTCGAGCCGACCGGCGTCACGATTGAAGTCGATCCGGCCGATTTCCCCTTGGGCCGTCACGGAGTGGCGGGCAGCGTGCTGGACATCGCGCTGGCTCGCGGCATCTCAATCGAGCATGCCTGCGGCGGCGTGGGCGCTTGTGCAACCTGCCACGTACTTGTCCTGGCCGGTGCGGATAATCTTTCCGTCCCGGACGACGACGAACTGGACATGGTGGAGCGCGCGCCCGACAGTGCCCCAAGCAGCCGACTCGCCTGCCGCGCTGTGGTCTGCGGCGACGTCACCGTGCGGATTCCACAATGGAACCGCAACGCCGTCAGCGAATTACCCTAACCTTGGCGCAGAGCAGAAAATAGAGTGCCCGAATATGCCGAAGCTCACGTGGACAGATGCCGATGAAATTGGCTTTCAGTTGCACGATCGCCTGCCTGCCGTCGATCCGCTGACCGTCCGGTTTACCGACCTGATAACCCAGGTGCTCGAACTCCCCGACTTTGAGGGTTCTCCCACCCAGTCCAGCGAGAAGCTCCTGGAGGCTATCCAGATGTCCTGGCTGGACTACTATCGCGAATGAGCCTGGCCGACAGTTTGCGCAAGGCCGACAATATCCGCTGGTAGCTATAGTTAACTATAGGACAATATAATGCGCAGTTTTACCATTGACATATCTTGCTATCTTCTTGTATGATATAGCGTCGAGAGCAGATTCATATTACAAGGTAACAGGGGCGCGAAGCCAAAACCAGAACCGTTTGGCTTGGGTCGCGCAACTAATTTGGAGGTAGAACAGTGCGTTTAATCATACTATCCATGATCGTGTCTTTGGCTGTCACGTCTGGCGCATTTGGTGCTTACACCCTATCGCCTGTGGTTGACGGCAACAGTGCATTGAGCCTGATCCAGGGCAGCCAGTTCGATCTGGATATGGTATTGACTTCCGACATAGGCGACGCCTCAGACGCCATAGAGTTCCACGCCATGTTTTCCCAGCCGGGCATTATCCTGACGGACTATAGCTGGGGTTCCCCCTTCGTAACCGGCGGCATCGACGATTACAGCGAGCCGGGCCTGGGAGCGCTTCCCGTGGCGATCGACGCCAATAGCTACATGGACGCCCCTGGCTTTGACACGGGCGCGATTGACGTGATGTTCGAAAACTTCATCCCAATTGACCCAGCCTTCACAGAGGGTACGGTCGTAACGTTAAGTCTGGAAATTCCTTGCGATTTCGTGCTTGGTGATCTGACGATCACGGCCGTGCCGGGCTTCTTTGTTAGTAACGGTAATGACATTCCCACCACTGGCGGAATCCTCACGATCGACGTCACCAAAGCACTGATTGCCGACATCGCCCCGGTGGCGACAGGTGGCGACGGCATCGTAGACGGTGCTGACCTCGGTGCTCTGCTGGCCCGCTGGAAAGACACCGGCCCTTCGATCGCCGACATCGCCCCGGTGGCGTCAGGTGGCGACGGCATCGTAGATGGCGCCGACCTCGGTGCCCTGCTGGCCCGATGGAAAGACACCTGCCCCACGGCACCCGCCGCCCCGGCCGTGCCGGAACCGGCCACGATGCTCCTGACCGCACTAGGCGGCCTGAGCCTGCTGCGTCGCCGACGAAGAAGCTGACCGGCTTCCCAAACTACATCCTGATACCTTCAGGGCCTTCCGATTGGATAGCCCTGTTTTTTTGCGCGAAACAATCAGCCGATGCCGCAGCAAGTTGGAATACTACAGGTCAAACGTGAACTGCTCTGATAATAGCCTTTATCAAAAGAACTTAAAACTCTTTGAGTCGCAGGCCGGAGTTTCCGCTTGACAACGCACGATTCTGTGGTATATTACGTATCGTAGATGCTCAAAGGAGAAGCACTGCAGTAGGCTCATTTGCTCAAGGGCGCGGCTTCAACGCCGGGCTTAAATGAGAGAGGAGAAAGATATGTTTCGTGCTCTGTGTGTTGCGCTCGTCTGCTCTATTGTTATCCCCTCGGTCGCTCTGGCGGATTATACCCTTCGCGTTGAAGTTGAAGGCCCGGGGTCTGTAATCAAGAACCCTGGCGACACGTTCGTAATCGATTTCTTCGTCATATCGACCGATGCGAACGACTTGACCAACGACACCACCTCGGTGATTTTCGACGTGGGGTTCACCCAAGACGATCTGCTCTATGAAGGTTACGAGTGGAAGTCGCCCTACGACACCGAAGGTGCCTATGATTGGAGCCAGCCTTCATCGAACGATGAAAACTGGGCAAGCGGAACGCCGATTCCGGCGTGGACCCCGTCTACCACACAAGATCCAGCCATTCCCAGTGTACACTTCGAAAACTTTCTCGATAGTGGATACTTCACCGAAGGGGCGCTGCTGAGCCTTACGGTCACCATTCCACCCGACGCTACCTGGAACAGCGTGCAAATTTTTCCGCTGACAGACACGTTCATGGGCGATGCAGGCGAAGTTGCAACAAGAAATGGCAATCCTGCGATTGTCTATCTCCCCGAGCCTGCTTCGATGTCGCTACTGGCGATCGGCGGACTGGCCATGCTCCGCAGGCGACGACGCTAACACCGCTTTGCATAGCTGAAACTAACAAGGGCCGCCCCGCGTGGGACGGCCCTTTTCTTTTTCGGAACATTGAAAACTGACGGATCAATGGTAGCCTGGCAGGAATTGCTTATATGCCTCGAACAACTCCTCCGCCATCCGCCGAATCTCGTCGGGGCAGCACACCGCCGCAGTTAGCGGATCGAGCATCAGGGAATGCACGGCCGCCTCCAGTGACTTCTCTACGCACGCGGTTGCCGCGAGGTCGTACATACGCATGTTCCAGTCGCAGATGGCCGCCAGGTGCGGCGGAAGCCAGCCAAAGTGGGTCGGCGTCACACCGCTACGATCGCACAGGCAAGCGACCTCGACCACACCGTCCTGCGGTAAATTATCGATCAGACCGTCGTTCGGTACGCTGCAATACGCCACGTACGGCGCGTTGGTCTCGATCGCCTCGATGATTCGGCTGGCGTATTCCCAGCTTCGCTCGGTGGGGATCTCCTCTTCACCGGCGATCTGCCGCGTTCGCTTCGCGTCGCATTCGATCCGCCACTTGGGCCAATTATTCGCGTAGAAGCCGCTCTCGCCAAGATACTCGGCGCGGGTGTACTTCTTGATCAGGTCCGGCCGCTTGCGATAGTACGGCAAATATTCGCTGAAGTGCCCGCTCGATTCGGTCACGAAATATCCGAAGTGCTTCAGAATGTCGAAACGAATCGGATCTCTCTCGTAAAGTTCCGGATCGCTCAGAACCCGTTCGATCAGGCGCGGATAAAGATCCTCGCCGTTCTGGCTCAGTTCCGTGATCCAGGCGAGGTGATTGATCCCGCCGCATGCCCATTTCATCTCGTGATACGGCACGTCGGCATACTCGGCTACGCGATGGCTACTGCCCTGAACGCTGTGACAGAGCCCGACAATGTTGACCGTGCTTGCGCGGGCGGCTGCCAGGCAAATGATGCTCATCGGATTAGTGTAGTTCAGCACCCACGCATCGGGGCAAAGTTCTTCGATGTCTTCCAGAACTTCCAGGAACACCGGCACGGTTCGCATCGCTTTCATCAGCCCGCCCGGGCCGACTGTATCGCCGATGCACTGGTCCACGCCGTACTTGGCCGGGATGTCGTTGTCGAAGCGAATGCAACTGACTCCGCTGACCTCGATGCAGTTGATGATGTAATCGGCGCCGGCGAGCACCTCTCGCCTGTTCGTGGTCGATGTGATGGTCCATTTCTTGCCCATCACCTCGCAAATCTTGTCGCCGATTTTGTGCGCCAGCTCCAGGCGATCGGTATCGATGTCCACCAACGCCAGTTCGCCCGTCTCCGTGCCGGGCATGTTCAACACATCTACAAACAGCGAAACAAAAAATTGGCTGCCTGCACCGAGGAACACGATTTTCAGCGGACGAGACACATGATCGAGGATACCCAACTCCTCCTTTTTCGTGTGCGACGCGTGACCTTGTTTTTCTTCTGCCATTTCTTTTTCCCTAGAGCATTGTGCAAACTGCTCTTAAAAATCTCTCTCAAGAATAGTACCCGGGGCTTTCAATACCCGGCATTATTCCGCCAGCATAGCCTGATCAGCCCACAACGCAAGTGCCCCGCCGAAAATACCCCACAATTGTATCTGTCGAGTGAATGCGATAGAAAAACTCAGCTACGTTTCCAATTTCCAAAAAGCGATGCCGGCCTGTTCGGTCCATTGACCCGCCTCACAGTCAAACCGCAACTGCTCGCCATCCCAATTCATTCGCCAGGCCCCGCTGTCCAGCACGCGGCGATACGTCTCCAGGCCGAGATCCAGTTGCTGCTGGCAATACGCGGCCAAGCTGCAATAGCGTGCATATTCGTCGCCAAGACCGTTGGTTTCGCCCGTCCGCCGGTTCAATTCCCATTCGATCGCGGCGATTCCACGCTGGATTTGCGACTCGACCATTTTGCCCACGGCCGGGGCCAACTCCGCCCCGCAGCAGTGATACGTCCATTCAAGAAAGTGCGTGATAATCACATTGGCCAACGAGCCCAGCACCCCACCGATCTGATGGCGTTCGGGGCCGCCGCCGGCAGCAAGCGTAAACGGCAGCAGGCCTGCATCCGGCCCGAGCGTGCCAAGCACGAAGCAGCCGAAACCTATGTAGCTATTGCATTCCAAAATCGTGTTCGAGCCGATAAAGCAGCACTCCATCTCGACGGGCTGGCTTTCGCTGCCGCGGATCACCGCCCCGCCGCCGATCATCGGGGCCGCCGGTACTTCCACCATCTTACCTTCCAGCTCAACCTGCGTCGGGTAGACCCTCAACTGGCTGCAGGAGCCAGGCATGTGCATCGACATGAAACGGGCTGTGATCTTCGTCGAGCGAATCGGCCCGCCCAGGAACGCATCGAAGGCAGTTTCAACGTCCGCCACGTCGCCAAAAGCACTGACGACGGTCTGCGGCGCAAGGTTTGATTGCGTGATGGCGGCCGACTGTGCGTCGGCGCCCTCGCCCAAAGTCGAATCCGTCACCCGAGACGATCGCAGCAGGCTGCCAGCCCCGATGGTACTGCCGGTCACAATACATCGCTCGATTCGGGCGCCGGCTCCAACTTTGCTATGCTCGACCACGGTGTTCCAGAGCCTGGCGCCTTCGCCGATTTGCGACCCGGGGCCAATGCGACAGCCCGGGCCGATATGGGCCGACCTGGCCACCTCCGCCTGTGGATCGATTTCCGCAGGCCCGGCCGAGCCGTCGATTGCGCCGGCCGCAACGGCAACCTGCACAGGGGCAACGGGTGCCTCAAATGCGAAAATCTCCGCCTCGCTCCGCTGCAGGTCCAGTGCGTCTGGCGCCACGGCTAGCAGCCGGGCAATATTCGGATGAGTCCATCGGCCTTCTTCCTGCCGCCACCCAGTCGGCTGACCCTGCGAAAACTCCCACAGCCCGCCCTCGACGTGAGCTTTGAGAAGTTCATACGTCGCCGCGATCCACCGAGGCCAACCCGGCCGCTGCCGATCCGCGGAGACAGCCAGGTCCACCTCATGCCTGGCCGCCTTGTCCCGCGTCATAGCGATGGCCGTGCGAATCGCCTCGACGACGATCGTGTCGGCCACGTTCTTTCGATCCGGCTCGAGCGCGTCATGCAGGCGGCTGACCATGCGAATCACCGCGTCTGGAGCGTAGGTGAACACCCATGCGCCTTTGCGATGTTTGGGGCCAATCCCCAGCGACAGTTCGCCGGGCATGACGAGGCCTCGCGTCAGATCAGCGTCCGCCCCGGCCATCGAGAACGGCATGAGATACGTCGTCAACTCGTCGCCGACAAGCTCCCGATCGCTGCAGTGAGCCTCGCTAGACTGGCCCACGACTTTGGTCCAGGGTGCAACCCAGCAGCAGGGCGCCAATTCGATTTGCTCTTTGCTGAGCAATTCCGCGCTCCAAGGTCCACGCAACGGGCCAAGGCCCCGCAGTACGCTGTCGGGCTGGGGATTCAGCCGGCCGGAGTTTGTCGAATTGATCGTGCCGGCGCCATATCGGCTGACGTGCGGCAGGCAGATTCGACCGGCAACCGACAGTCGCCCTGCCGCCTCGTCGAATTCCAACTGCAGAAAATCGTTCGAGAAAGTACCCTCGTAAAAACCTCGCTGATCGATACAGGCGCGATAACCCAGAAAAGCTTTGGACACTTCGGTCGGCCCTTCGACACGGACGCAGCGGTCGGCATCGACCAGCCGCAATTTGGCAGCCGTCACCTGACAGTCCGCCCCGAGCCGACAATCCTTAGCCCACGTATCGCGAATGCAGCTTGCCGGTCCGACGGATGTGTTGATCAGCGTCGAGCCATGTACCTGCGCGTAGGCCCTCGCGCCCGGCTGGTCAGCGCCAGACAGCACGACACGCCCGGCCGTGTCGGAAAGTATGGAAGCAGGCTCACCCTCGGCGACGATTATCGAATCGATCACAATCGCGCCTTCGCCAATACACGCATCGTGCAGCCTGCTGTCGCGAACGACCGCCCCGGCCGCAACGCTTGTGCGCGAACCGGTAAGATAGCTCGCACCGGAAACTTCCGCTTCCGGCGAAACCTTTGACCGATCCAGATCGGCTCCGAGGCATTTTTCGTCGATCACTGCAGGCTCCTCAACCGCTTTTTGCATCCATTGGGCAACTTGCGGGGTGGGCGCAATATACCCCGCCGCGGTTAGGCGGACAAGGGCGAACGGGCCTTCATTCCGGCCGGTGGTGCGAATGGAGGTTGACCTGCCGAAAGCGGCCGCATAGCATCTGGCGATCATGACTTCGACGCCTGATGACAGCCAATCTAGCCGCCCGCCCAACCTGCTGACGATTGTGGTCGACTGCCTCCGCACCGATCGCTGCCCTACCGACGGGCCGAGTGATCTGCAGGGGTGGGAGCGACTGCGGAGCGGCGGCGCGACGTTCAGCCAGACTATCAGCTCAGCCAGTTGGACGCCGGTCTGCTTCGCCTCGCTGCTGACGGGCGAATATTCCTTCGTCCACGGCGTGCGGACCATCCGAGGCCCGGCCCTTAACCCAAACCTACCGACCCTCGCGACCGTCCTGCAGGAGGCTGGCTATTCCACCCACGCCTTCATGACCGGGCCGATGCTCGACGTGCTGGGCGCCAATCGCGGATTCGACGAATACGACCACCGCGAACGAGACGTGTACGTCTACGATGGATGGGGACAGCGGTTCGGCGACCGGTTCGCGGAAATTACCGCCCAGGCCAAGCCGTGGTTCATCATGCTGCACCTGTTCGAAGTGCATTGCCCGCGACAAACCCGCGGACAGGCAGCGAAAGAACACTCGGTCCGAGAGTACGACCTCGCATGGCGAGAGATGGATAAATGGATTGCGGGCCTGCTGGACAAGGTTCCCGCCAATACGTTGATGGCGCTGACGGCCGACCACGGCGAATCGATCCTTCGGCGGGCGGACCACACACTGCTCGGCCACGTCGGGCGTAAGATGCACGCCAACTTCGGCGGCTCGCGCAGGGCGGGCGACTGGCGCCGTCACGGCTATCATGTGTTCGATGAGATCACCCGAATCCCATGGGCGATCTGCGGCCCGGGCATTTCGGCCGGGATGGTCATCGGCGACCAGGTTCGCCAAGTGGACATCGCGCCTACGCTACTGGAATTGCTGGGACGCCCAATGCCCACCCCCGCCTGCGGACGATCAGTCGCTGGCCTGTTGCGAGGTCAGTCCATGCCAGCAAAATCAGCTTACGTCGAGTCCGGCAGCGATGACCCGCTTCGCGACTGGCACGGACTGCGATCGGACGGCTGGAAGTATGCCGAGCATCCGCGCAGGGGTGAGAATCTTTCCCCCCAAGCGATGCTGTTCGACCTGCAGAGCGACCCCGACGAAAGACGAAACGTGATCCGTAAGCATCCGGAACTCGCGATAAAAATGCGCCACCAGTTGGATGATATCCTCTGCGGAACGGCCCCCGCCGAGCCAACCGGCCAGGCCATCGATGAAGAAGACCAGGCCAGGCTGACTGAGCAACTCAAGGCGCTCGGGTATATCTAGAAGCTATCCCAAAAACCCAATTCGCGCTGCAAGCGGGTCGCTGAAATTATCCCGCGAGCAAGCAAGTTGCTCGCCCTACGTCTCAAGGCACTCGGATATATCTAGACTGATTCTTGCCGCGAAAGGCCCAGCAACCGGCCCAACTGGCAGATCAGCCAGAACGGGTAGGTTTTGAGGTATAAGGGTGCAAAGCGGATCGCCTTGCGAAGATACCCGCCAGCCTCGACGAACCTACGCTGCTGGAGGAGGATTTTGCCCGTGCTGTAGTGGACCCGCGCCAACCGACGAAGAGCCCGTTCTGTATCTTTCAGCAGATCGCAACCTCCCCGCTCGAAATAGAATCGTTCGAGCATGGCCGACTTGATCTTCCTCGCTCGTGCCCGATTCGAACGGGTGAGACTTTTTTCATGCCAGCGCCGCAATGCCAGCGGCTCGTCGATCAGGCCGAACTCGAACCGCGTCGAAACGCGCAGCCAGAACTCGTGCCCGACGCAGACCGGCAGCGACTCGTCGAACGGTCCACAGGTCTCGATCACCCGCTTGTGGATGACTGCGGCGGGGTCGTGAACGAAGATGCTATGGAAGAGTTTTTCGGTAAGTTGGCCGCCATGGCATGGCTTGGAATGGCCGCTCATTCGCGACCCGTCCATCCGCACCGGGTCCATTGGCGTATAGACGATGCTCAGATCGGGATGGTCGGCCAGGTAGTCCATGCAGCGTTGGAGTTTTTCGCCCAGCCAGAGGTCGTCGGCGTCCAGCAGTGCGATCCACTCACCCCGCATTTCGGCGATGGCCCGGTTACGAGCGGCTGCCAGCCCGCCGTGGTCGACCCGGATAGGACGGATTATTGGAGCCTCTTTGGCGAGGGCCTGGATGATCTCCCACGTATCATCGGTCGAGCCGTCGTCGACGATCAGGATTTCATAGTCGCCATAAGTCTGTGCGAGAACCGACTCGACTGCTTCGCGCACCAACTGGCCGCAGTTGTAGGCAGGGATCACCACACTGACAGTGGGGTTTGTTATGTCGGTCCGCTGCTCAGGCATTGTCCGCTTTCTTAGAGAAAGCAATCTACGCAGAACACTGACGCCCTTCAAGGCATTTCGCCCGGCGCTAAAATAAGCGGAGGCAGGCATTCGAGCCCGCCTCCGCGATTATTATTGAGCAGTTTTCACAATTCTTGCCGCATCCTTGCTACTGCAATGCCTTGGTCCATCGTCCGGCTGCATCGGCATAGACGGCTATGTCTGCTTCGCCGTCCTTGCTCCAAGTCATTTCGCGACGCACTTCTGCGACAACTATTATGAAAAATACTCTAAGCGACAGATCGGCAGATCAGGACAGCCACCAGAACATCATCGTCGCCGTGTCGATGTCGCCACCGCCCGAGAATTCTCCCGTATCAAGCCATGCCGTGCCGAGTCCCGTGAGTTCCCGAAGCTCGCTCATCGTGTCATTGTAGGCCATCAATGCCAAGCCGGTGTTTGAGTCACTGGAATCACCGTCATTATTCGGGTCGTCCGGCCAGAGCATTTCGGACTGCCATGTCTTGGGCTGATGATTCAGGCCCAGAGTGTGACCCAGTTCATGAGCGGTAGTATTTGCATAAGCCCGGCTCAACTGGTTCAACATCACTCCCGCATCGGGGTCAAACGAAATCGCGGACCAGTACATCCCGAAGTTCTGAGCGAACACTACTCCGTTGTCGGCCTTGGACTGATTCGCCACGTCGATGCCGCTGGCGACGCCCAACAGGGACATGCCGAACACCGAGTCGTCCGCATTACCGATAAAGATCGTAGTATAGTCAGTCTCCGGGTCGAGAGCCCACGTTAACGGATCCGTGGTAGTGAAGTAGATGCCCTCTCCATTGGGATCTGCTACAACGGCATCCCATTGGGCCTGCGTGGTGATAAGTTCGACAGTCACGTCGAGCGGGTTATTGGCGAATATCGAAACCACATTATCCACGATACCGGTAATGCCCATGGCGACACTGCCGTTGATGATTTCGTCTTCGAAGCCGTCGATCGTCGGATCGATATCGGCCAGATCGAACGCGCCAACATCGATGCCTGCGACCCAGCCCTTCGTGCCCGTGCCGCCGTCGAAGTCAAGGAAGACCAACTGCCTCGGGTCATTGCTGCCAAGCAGGTTATTCTGATCGCCGATAGCATTGCTGACGTAGGCGATTTCTCCGCCCGCAGGCAAACCGCCGCCGAGTGCTGCAATCAGATCCGCATCCGTGGCGGCCAGGGTCAATTCAAGCTGGTACTCGCCGATATAGAAATTTGGAGACAGGGCAATGTAATATTCCTCGGCCGAGGGGGCTGCTGCATAGTTGGACTGAGGCAATTCAAACGCCTGGAAGTCATCCCCATTAAAATCGGAGGAGTCCCATTTGGCGATGAGTTCATAGCTCGGGCCAGTCAGTGAGCCGCCCATCTCATCTCGGACGAACACGCCAACATCTACGAACCGAAGTCCGCTGAACGCGACGGCGAGATATTCATAGGACGTTGCATCGACTCGGTAAATATCGATATCACCCATCGTCTCGAAAGCACTCGATATCGTCAACGTCCCGCCTGGCGCCAGCGGCAGAGGCAGCATGGAGTGGGCGTCAACGAAGTTATCCGGCATGTCACCGACCATGGATACGTATACGAAGTCGCCGCCTGGTTTGTCATCACCCGAGGGCATGGCCGCGTTGGCTTCACCGTCCAGCACAGAACCACGGGTATCCGTAATGGCGACATTGCCTGGCAGAAGGAACCCGTAATCGTCCATACCGCCGACCCCTGGTGATCCATCGAGCGTCACTTGCATGAAGGGGTACGTTCCAATTGAGTCCCACGTATGCTGATTCAGTTTCATGGTGACGCTGAAATCGTCGGGATTATATGTGATCGTGTGCGCCACGTCACTGGACACGTTCGTGGTGGAACCCGGGGCAAAGCCGATATCCGACGACACCAGTACCTCTATGGTGTTGGTGGCGCCGATGTCGTTGTTGGTCCAGATCGTGCTGATCGTGCTCATGTTGATCGGATTGCTGAAGTAGATCTGAAGGAAGTCCGGGCCGAGCAGCATGCCGGTAACCTGGAGGTCGCCGGCAGGACCGGACATGGACTCTACCGTAGCAGACCCGCTCAACTCGAACGGTTTGCTCTTCCAGTGCAGGACCTTCTCCGGCATGGCGCTGGCTGCGAAGACACCGCAGGAACGAACCGTGCCGTGGATCGCGTAGGTCACCTTGACCGATCCGATATAGCCGACTCCGCCGACCGTGTCGTCCAAGGTTCCCAGGAACCCGTCCAAGCCGGGATTCACGCCAGCGCTGATCGAACTGTTCAGCATCTCTCCGCCAATGGTCACCTTGCCGATGTTTCCGCCCATGGAGATATCCTGCTGGCCGGCCCGTAGCGGATCCGAGTCTGCATCAATCATCAGGTTGCCGGTTTCGCCATCTGCAATCGTAAAGCCGGCGTCACCCGGGTCCAGGCCTGCGGCTATCCAACTTTCGATCATGTCGCCTGACATTTTAAGACTGCCCAGGCTGCCGCTGACAAACATCGTCGCCTGGACCATCGAACCGACCGAAGCGGACTTCAAACTGCCGCTGGTTCTCAGCAGACCGGTCATCGCGTCGGCAATCTTGAGCGTCTTGAGGTCGCCGTCGATGCTCAGCAAGCCGCTGAACCCGCCAACGCTGAACGAACCGACGCCCATGTCATTGCGGAAGCTGCCGGAGAATTCGCCCTTGGCGGCGATGCCCTTGACGGCGCCGCCCCAGACTTCCAGGCGTTTGGTGATGTCACCGCCGACCTTGACGCTCCCAAGCTCGCCGGCTTGCAGCAACACGTCGCCGGTAATCGAACCGCTCTTGACGCTGATGCTCTTAACCGATCCGGCCAGTACCTCCACGCCGCCTTCCAGATCTCCTTCGCGGACGTCGATCTTACCGACGTCGCCCATGGAAACCGTCATCATCCCGGTGACCGCATTCCGCGAAGAGAAACTCTTGATCGAGTCCGCCCAAAGCGATCCGGCGTTCATCGACTCCATTTTCCAAGAGCCCACTTCGCCGACTTTGACAGTCACTCCGGACAGGTCGCCCACCGTAGCCGAACCCACGCCGCCGAATATTTCCCAATCGGCGCCCAGCGTTCCCGAAGCGGCTGCAAGCTTTTTCACCATGCCGTGAATTTCGACGCGGTCCAGTGAAACGTCGCCCTTGATTTGCAGCTTGCTGAGTTCACTGTCCTCGCTGCCGGTGATGTTGAGGTCTACGTGGCCGCCCTCATTGACGATGGTGAGAGAAGTCTTGCTCGTCGTGCCGTTCAGTACGAGCGTCTTGGTGGCATCGTTGTAGGTGCCTGTACCTGCGCCTGAAAGTGAGAGAGTCAGGCCGCCAACTATTAGTTGTTTGACGCCTACGTCGGAACCGAATGCCGTACCGACAGGATTAAGAACAAGGCCGTTCTGGACTGCCTGGACTGCCCCGGCCGGGGCTTTGGGGTCTATTGACGTGTCGGCCATGATCATGCTGCCCGTGGCCGAACCCTTGACGCTCATTTTAACGATCCGACTCACGCCGTCGAGGTCGTCGATCGTGCCGTTCCAGAAATCGCCGTCCACGGGATTGATGCCGGCCGCCACCATTGTGTTGGTCAGATTGCCGCCAACTTTGATTGACTTGATGTCGCCGCTTCGCGGCGCCTTATCATCGGCAGTGCCAAGCACGCCATCGGCGCCCACATCGTAGCCGGCCAAGATATGCGAGTTGGCTACGTTGCCGGAAACTTTCACCGACCCAACGTGCCAGCCGGCCGAGATATACGTATTATCCATCCAGCCGGCAGTGGCGCTGTCGATCTTCGTAGCCGAGCGAATTGTGGCATTAATGATGCCTGCCTGGGCCGAAATCTTCGAGATACCAGTCTGGGCGCTGATCGTGGTTCCATTGATCATGCCGCCGCCGGTCTTGCCGCCCTTGACGGCCAGCGACGTGATGCCTCGTCCGCTCACGATTTCATCCGACAGCAAATCACCCTTGCTGATCGAAAGCTTCCCGATCCCGCCGGAAACGTTCACGTTGCCGGACAGGTTGCCATTGCTGATCGAAAGTTTTTCGAGTGCGCCGCCATTGATGGTGATATCGCCATCGATGCTTCCGTTTTTGACGGTGATCGATTCAATCGTGCCATTGTCCGCGGTCAGATTGCCCGTGATGCTTCCGTCTTTGACCGAAACTGCCCCGATCGAATTGGCCGTAATATTACCTTCGATGGATCCGTCGGCGAGCTTGATTCCTTCGATCACTCCCGATCTACTGGTCAGGTTGCCGAGAATGCTCCCGCCTTTCAGCGCGATCTTGCCGAGAGAACCGCCCACGGTCATATCAACCGCTATGTCACCTTCGTCAGAGAATTTCAGCGATTCCAGTTCGCCCAAGACGATCACTTCGCCGAGATCGTTGACGGCATCGCCAAACTTTCCGCCAACACTCAACGATTCAAGATTGCCGTTGGTTTGAATCGAGCCATAGTAATCCCCACTGATATCGACCTTACCGATATCTCCGCCGACGTTGACATTGGCGTAGAAGTCCGCCGTGGTCTTCTTGCTGCCAACCTTCAGCGAACCCAGATTACCTCCGATGGAGATCGTCTGGGTCTTTCCGTCGGCTGCGTCGAGGGGGTTCACGCCGAGTGCGGCGTGGCTGATGAACTCGCCGAGCGAACCTGCGATCTCGAGCTCGCCATAGTAACCCCGTAGAGTCTCGATCAAGCCTACGTCGCCGCCCCAGTCCATGTAATTCGCCGTGATGTCTGCGTAAATCGCTCCGCTGCGAGAGATGATTTCGCCGATGCTGCCGCCGCATACGATCTCGCCGGAGATGTCGCCTTCCACCGTCAGCGACTTGAGGAACGACATCGAGGGGCCGACCATCGTCAACACGCTGGAGTAAAAATGGCCACCTACGTTAATGCCGCCCACCAAACCGGCGACGTTAAAAATATTCCAAGCAAAGTCGCGTCCGACCGTAACCTGTCCCAGGCCGCCAAACGAGCCTGTCGGGTTCCACGCATCGTTCCAGTTTTCATCGCCCCACAAGTCGCGGTCGGCCGAGAGCTTCTCCAGCGTCCCAACAATTTGCATGTCGTTACGCTTGATGTCGCGGGCCGAAATGTTTCTCGTGTTACCCGAGGAGTAAATGATGCAATCAATAATATCGGACTCACTATCGAGGCCTTTGATCGCGCCAATAACGCCCTGAGCATCAATCAACGTATTAATAACACCAGCACCGCCGCCCGATACCTCGCCAACCGCATACTTAGCTACATTGGGGAACGTTCCAGATATAGTGGAGTTGAGGACGCCCAACGTGCCGCTTACGGAAGTCACTTTTTCTACGGCAGTGCCGAAGATACCCGCCCCGTCGATCGCGGCGTGTCGGCCTGAAGCACTGACAGTCCCAACACTACCTGAAATAACGTAGGATCCGATTTTCATCGCCTGGAAACTGTCGAAACCTCCTCCGACAATCAGGGCCGTGATGACCGCCCCATCCGTGGCGGTGACCTTGTCAACCGCTTGAATTTCCTTGGTAATCGAAATTCCAAACCTATCCGTGCCGATAACAATTAATTCATCGAACGTGCCGATGATGGTGCCATTAAGCAGGCCGAAAACTTGATTGTTGGACTTTTGATACGGGCCTTTGATCGAGACTTTTCCAATCGAACCGCTCGAGAAGATGCCCGCCCGGGGCAGATATGCGCCGCCATCGTCGGCCAGGCCGTCACCGACGTCGATCTTGCCAATGCGTGTCTGGGCCCAGACCACACCGTTCACTCCATGCCATTCGCCGCCTGGGGTGTAGCCGCCAGAGTTGACGCGCACATCGCCGATCTCGCCGAAGACGCGTAAATCTCCCAGTGCACCACCTACAAGCAAGTTGCCGATGTCTCCGTTGACAGTCAGCCCGTTGACTCTCCCGTTGTACCAGCCGTACAGTGGATCGCCAGCCGCCACGTCAAAACCGTGAGCCCATGTCATGGTCGGTTCGTGATAGGCCATACCAATGCTGCCGTCCCACTTCATGGAATCGACACTGCCTACCGAACCCGACACCAGTTGACCTTCGGTGTTGTTGGTGATCGAGGCCGCATCATCGGTATTGAGGTAGTACACGTCCAGCTTGCCGGTGCCGGACATCGTGATGCCCGAATTGGCGCCCAGTACACCGGTTACATTCAGTTCGCCGATCTGGACAAGTCCGGTGGCGCTGAGTGTCAGCGGCCCATCGGCCGTGATGTTGGCGATGATGCCGCCCACATCTGTGCGCAACGGGATGTGCATGTAGGAATACGTAGTCGGCACGCCGGTTACAGCATCTACTTCCGGGGTGATCCTCACCTCGCCGCCGCCGTCATCGATCAGCGTTCTCGTCGTGCCGTCCGTGACGAACACCGGATCAAGCAGAGTGAGCCAGACACCCGTTATTTGGTAGATATCCCCGGCCACGTGTACGTAACCAACGTCGCCGCCAATTCCGTGAGTGATCGACGGAACTCCTTGACGCGCGCCTGATCCGCCCCAGTCGCCGCCGACGTCGATCAGCCCGATGAATCCGCCGGGGCCGACGAGGTCTTCATTGACGGTAATAGTCGCACCGCCCAGCATTCCGCCAACCTCGATCACGCCGATACTGCCGGTGGCGTCTATGTCACAAACGTAGTCTAAGCTGGTTGCAGCATAGATATTCTGGATATAAGCATTCGGGCTGACCCCGTGGCCGCCGGCGACAATGTCGGCAGCCATGTAGCCGACAGTGGCTGCAACCCGGCCGATGTTCCCATCGGAACCGATGTAGCCCGTAGTGTAAACGTCATCTATTTCCGTACCGATCTGGCCTGCCTCGAAAGCGATTAAATCGCCTCCGTCCATGGCGTATGCGGATGTGTAATAAGCGTTGCCTGAAATTCTTACGGCGCCGAGCGTTCCGCCCACCTCGGTCGCGATGTTGTACCCCGCTGCATCGCCGTTTCCGGTGTACTCCCAGCCGTCGTGATAGCCAACGTGATCGCCAACGATGTTCACGCCGCCCAATACCGTACCCGAGACGCCTGATACGGATAAAGAGTACACCCCATAAGGCAGGTAGTCCAATACAGTCGCCAAGTAATCAAATACGTGAATATAATAGACGCCGGCCATCTTTGCCGTGAACCGCATAGGTTCGAGAGTCATGCCCGCAGAGCCAAGACCGTTGTCCTCAATCGTCTCAAAGCCATAGCTGTCCACGTAGCCAAACATGGGATCGTAGAACTCCGCAGCAAGCCCATAACTGACGGTGCCGCCCATGATAATGGTCTCGCCGGCCATCAGCGGCACGGCGAACCAATCATCGAGGTCATCGACGTCGCCGTCCTTGTCGGAGGTGATATCGCCGGTGATCGTATAAGCACCGGTTGGGTGGTTGAGGAACTGGGCCAACTCGGGCGTATCATTCACCCAATCGACCGGGCGGCCACTCATCCAGGCTCTTTCGTAGGCGTATTGATCCTGGCCGCTATCATCCGTATCGCCTTTCTGGCGGTCTTCGAATTCGATAATGTCCGTCGAAGGCATCTCCGCAAAGCGATTGCTGCCGACCTGAATGGCCGAGTACAACGCGTACGGGGCATCGGCCGAAAGGGCATAGATGCCCCCGGAGACGCCCGTGATGTTTATCAGTGACTGATACGTAAACGTGGTGTTAAGTTGTCTGGGGATACCTGGGGGTGGGGGGGGGTTCCCGCCCAGATCCTCCTCTACCACCTCGTTCTCAGTTGAATACACTCCAATGGTGGTGTCGTCTGTAAACCCTGGAACAACGCCGCCGCCTGTTTGCGTAGCGAACAGTGTGCAATTACCGTCGATCTGCACCTGGCCCCAGAAGAAACCCATGCGAAGAGCTTCGATGTTGCCGACCATCGAGAATCGTCCCGCCAGCGTGCCGCCAATAAAGATCTTGTCGATTTCCTGCTGGGCTTCCAGCGGGTTGGCGCTGACGTCGATCAGATACGCCTGGTTGCCGATCGTCGTGGTGGACCACAATTGCTCATCCAGCCCCGGATCGCCCGACAGGCTGTACAACGAGAAACCCGAGTCGGCAATTTTATTCACGAGGGCCGAGACAGGGTCTACCTCGAACAGGCCCGGCGTGCCGGAATCAGACAGGTAGAGCACGCCATCTTCGAAGTCCAGGCCGGTCACACCCACCGGCGCGCCAGTCGGACTGTTAAACGCCCCGCCGTTGGTCAGCGCCGATGTTGCCATGTTCAAATCGAAGAGCGAATCGAAGAACGCACCGGCCGTCGCCGCGTACCACACGTTCGCAACGTCGTCGTAGGCGATCGAGACGACATCCTCGGTCAGTTCAACGCCGGTTACGTCCGTCGCTTCGGTGTTGGCAACATCCAACGTGGCAATGATCTGCCCGGCTGGCGGGACAGTTCCATCGGTCGGATTGAGATCCAACTTCTTGCCGACAATATAGAAGCTTCCGTCGTCGGTGTTGTACTCGATCGATGTAACTTCACCGAACCCGAATGATCCTTCGGCCGAGTCGACTAGCCCGCCAATCCGCTCGACGGTTCCGTCGGCGGGTGTGATTTTCACCAGCGTAGCCGACAGGTCGATTCGAGTCAGACGGGCCTGTCCGTCGGACCCGTCGGAAGTGGCCCACAATACCAGGCCGTCGCTGGGGTCTTCCGTCAGCGAGCCGAGGCTCGTCGAGCCGACGGTATTGGCAGCCCCAACCCCGGTCATGTCGTACAATGCGCCGGTGGCCGTATTGATTACATAGATATCGTCGTTGGTCACGCCGTACAGCACGTCGACACCGTTCACGTCGACAAACGCCAGGCCGACAATCTCCGTACCGACTGGAAGCGTCGCTTCGATCGTTCCTGTACCGTTGCCCGGGTCGAACTTGTACAGTTCGCGTGTGCCCGGTTCGATACCCCATGCCTGGCCGGTGCTGTCGAACGCGATCGAAGCAAGGTCGGTCGGCTGGTTCGCAAATTCCAACCGTGCGCCGCTGGTGACCACGCCAGTGGTCGGGTCGATTTCAATAATGAAATAGTCCGCAATGGGAGGGCCGTACGACGTCAGATCGAGTTGCGTGGCGACTCCGTAGATTTTTTCAAAGACGGTGTCGTATTCCAGCGCGTGAACGTTGTCCCAGACGATCGTGTCGACTGCCGAATCGACCAGCACGCTGCCTGCCTGCACCACGCCGGACGAATCGCTGGTGACGAAGGTGGCGCCCAGAGGGATTCGCCCCATCTTGTAGGTAGACCCGCCGATGTCGGCCAGGGTGTACATCGAACCTGGGCGCGACGAGTCGTAGGCCAGCGACTGCATGCCGTCGCCGCCAAAGCCTGCGTTCTTCAACCATGTGCATTGGCCTTTGTTCGGGTCGTCGACCGCGATCCTGTACAGCGAGTCGACAGTGACGCCGTAAAGCGCCTCGTCAACGCCATTGCCAACGACATCGAGTCCGACAATGCTGACGGAGTCACCGGTACCAGCATCCACCAGATTACCGAAGAACGTAATTACACCGGTACTCGGGTCGATGGTCACCAGTTCATTCACGCCGTTTACGGCGTAGTACGTTCCGCCTTCAGTAATAGTCAGCGCGGTCATCGAGCCGGAGAACTTCGTCGTTAGGCCGGCATCGGTATACAACTGCACCCGCTGGGTCACCAGGCCGTTAAGCGGATTGATCGTGATCAGGAACGGACCGGTGTCATCAGGAGTAGTGACCGCACCGGTATTGGTAAGCGTCGCGATCGCGTATAGCAGATCATTGCTTTCGTTGTAGTCCAGGCTTTGGATATTGTCGAATCGGAATGAAATCTGGGAAGCGTCAGTGACCTGCCCGATATCGGTCATGCCCGTCGCTTCGGTCCACATGAGCAGATGATGCGTGGCCTCGTTGACCATGAAGAGGGCGCCGGCGTAGGTGCCGGTATCACCCGCCGCCGCAATGGCCCTGACGTCCGAGCCGACCGTCATGTTGATCGGGTCGCCGAGAACGCCGCTGCCGTCGTTGTCAACCGCGTAAAATGTGACACTCCCGTCATCATTTTGAACGCTCGCGAGCGAATCGACGTCGTTGCCCAGCGCGCCAGAATCATCATCGTTCACCACAGCCGCATAGAATGCGCTGCTGTCTACGGCGTACACCACACCGCTGCCGTCGGCAGCCACGCCATGAACGTTGAATCCGATCGGGCTGGACGTGGAAAGCTGGAAGCTGCCCGGCGCGACGGTGATGCCCGGGTACATCAGTTCATCGGTGAAGTACGAGTTTCTGGCAGGCGCAGAAGCCCCGTTTATGTCTGTCGCCCGTTCGGAAAGCGGAGTTGACCCCACCATCGGCCATACCGACGACACCAGGGTTGGGAAAATCGGCGGCGACCAGAACGGCTCGTCAGAACGTACCGCCTCGTATCGACTCATCTCATCCGCTTCTTTAGTCAGATTCCCATCAGCGTCAGGGTCCCCTGGCTGGCCCTGCACCTGTTTGGAGCCCACGATCACACCGCCCGAGTCGGCTGGGGCTGTGACGGTGGGTGCGTCCCCCCCGCCTGAGGGAATGGCGCCATATCTGAGAATCGGCGTATTCGAGGAATCCCATATCGAGGCGCTGTCATACCAGTCCGTATCGTCCATCCCGCCGTCAGTTTCGGATGGGATGCTCGCGTCGGACAAGGTCGTCAATGTCAACGTCGTTTCCGGCGTCGCCTTGGAGACGAAGATCGTAAATATCTCTACGTTTGCGCCTCGCTTTTCAGCGGCACCCTGGCCGTCAGCTTCGGCAAACTCGACCCAGCTCCAGTCTGTGTTGGCGGGGGTTCCGCCGCCCTGACCGCCGCCGGACTGCGGTTGCTGCTCGACAACCGGTTGGTTGTCCCACCAGTTCACCAACTCGATACCGCCGCCAGCGAGGTAGCGGATTCCCGGCAGATGCACGATCATCTCGCCTTGGGTGTCATCCAGTGGATCGACCAGCCGGTGCGCGAACAGTTCGACGACGGCGCCCGATCCGCCATTCCCAACGTCAAGCGAGACGCGAACCGCGTCGCCCTGGCTGTTCATGTAGATGAAGAACTCGCCGCTGTACAGCGTGGTCAGCATCAGGCGATCTTCAAGGGTTTCGAGGGCAGGGGTATTGACGGGCTGGTGGGGGTTCCTGGTGGCTTCCGACATATTTTACTGCTCCTTACGCCGCTTCGAGGTAGGCCGGACATTGCGACCGACACCAAGAGCGGCAGATACACCTATAAAATCTCATCGTGGGGGAGCGATCCCTTTTCCAGT
>SDBV01000785.1_pt1 | contig 46279 bp, 70 predicted proteins | sample 2277081 | NCBI WGS metagenome assembly SDBV01 (sample SAMN10402039, study PRJNA504765) | marine sediment metagenome | isolation source: marine sediment core GS10_PC15, 223 cmbsf | place: Arctic Ocean: Southern Knipovich Ridge | collected 2010
AACATATCGCCCAGATAGCGTATGCGTAAACTCAAAACCTCACGCACGTTTTTATTAATTTGTGCGGAATAGATTTTAGGGAAGTAATCACGACTTAAATAACAGGCTTTGTAGTGGTGAGCATCGCCGCTGAGTTGTCGGTTATGGGCTGCCATTATTTAATACGTTTATACATAGAATAATATCCCTTCAAAGTTTCCAGCGGTATTCGTCTAAAAGCAGATTGCCATTTTCTTCCGTTACCTACACTAATCCTGTTCCAGATCAATTTATAATCCTCCTTTATAAATTCATAATACTCCCTGAATTTATCATTAAATGGTACAAACACCATTACTTGTGTTTTCTTACTTACAAAAACAACTAAATCCGCTTTTGTTTTATAAAACCACCCCATAGAAACTGGACACAAAGACTCATTGATATTTGTATATTCTTCAATACATAATTGTTTGTCATCTTTGTAATTAGACTTTATTTCATACAGCCCTATTTTGGCCTTGAAATCTATATCAATGGCCTGAAACTTTTGACAACCCGTAATATCTTCATATTCAATATCAAGAAATTCCAGAAAATCAATTTTAAATATATGTTCTCCAACTTTCCCACGCTCAATATCTTTCTGAAAATCAGTTTGATTCATTTCCCCAACCATCAAAACCATCTATTTCTCTCCTGTTAAACATATCTAAACGACGCCCACCTGTCACCCTTCGCAACAACTTATAAAATTCTTCTGGTTTTTCGCTGTGTTTCCCGCGCTTGGCATTAAAACAAACAGAGAAATTTTTAAAATCTACAAACTTTGGAGTTCCCACCCGCGCATATAGAGCAAATTCACAATTATATTGAGGTAAACCAAAAGGCTGGAACCCTCCTGGTTTGTGCCAAACAAAAGTACAAACATATTTCATAGACCAATGCCCCAACAACCGAATAGCCATTGGCAAATGTTTATGGGTTGTCCAGACAAATACATGACAATCATCATTAACCGGGATTTTTAATCCTGATAGTTCTTCTTCTGTCATTGTGGGGTAATCAAATGCGGCTTGATCCGGGGCAACATCTCTGGCTATCTTCTCCATTTGCCACGGCGGATCAATTACAATCACGTCATATTTACCAACAGGGGCAATAATTTCACCCAATTTTATCTTTTCTATTTCTTCATGCTTCTTGGCGCTAGCATGAAGTCGCCGAATAGTGGTTGATGTTAATTCCTGTTGCTGTTCTTTATGTTCGGCAATAGCCATCTCGAATTCTTTTTCAGGTACTTTAGCCATAGCCTGCGCCCGGCTGGACATTGAATGCGATATGCCCATATCGGAAAGCTTTGGCGGGAGATCGCTGTCATCGTGCGAGCGATCTTTCCCCGGCGGGTGCATTCCCCCAGCTTCTTTTTGTGCCTCCAACATTTGCCCCAGCTTCCGTTCAGCCCTGATCCTTATTTCAGCCGCCCAATTTTGCATATCTATATCTTTTGCTTGTTTGGCATAAGCCCGCATAGCTTCAGCTTTATCCCGAATATCCTTAACTTCGTCTATAGAATTAGCAATCTGTAAGGCATGTCTAGCGGCTTCATATTTAACTAGTTTCATAAATATCCTAAGTACATGTTTATGTTAGGTTTTTAGTATCGGGGAGGGTTCCAGAAGAGCATAGTTCCCTATCCCCGTGAGGAGATAAAGAAACTGTGCGCAGCATCGGTAAGGGACACTGAATATGCACCCGAGCGTTCTTGTCAGTGGCATGTACGCTGCGATCAAGGATTTCTCCAATATAACCACTATGTAATTACCAAAGCTCACTAGGCCATCCCGGTTCGTTCTAGCCATACCCGCCATGAGAATCCCAAGCCTCCGCCAGCCAGCAGGACAACCACATAGCAGGACTGGTCACTGGATATGTGACGGTTTCTCTTGACGGGGGATGTGACCAGTGCTAACATTAGTTCAAGGTCTCGGTCTCCGCTAAGATTTACCGATTCAACAGGAAGGGTCAGCGCAAAGCTGGCCTTTCTGCTGTGGGGGAATAGTATCATGGCTTGTCTTCTGCGTAAATAGCCAGCGCGCGTGACAGAACAGCTATTTCATGAATAATATCTCTTTCATCACAAAAGGATTCTTCGTTAATATCACTGCTCTTAAAACAAATAGTAAATATATCTTGTTCTACCGCTCTACCGAATCCATCGTTCATCCCACAACAAATAAAGGAATTGCCATCATCTGCTTCAATCAAAGACAGCGGGTTACAGGTATCGTATCCGCGTAAACATCTATCTGGCAAGTCTATGGGCATATCATCTCCTAATAACTCAACTTAACACCGATACTAAAGTTCCACCCGACGGCCAGCCCTTGGCCTATGTTCATGGCGATTAAATAGTTCCTTTTGGCGGGTATCCAGCCGTTGCTTTTCTCGGGCAAAAACTTGTACATTAAGTAATTCCCGATCATCAAGCCTGTGAAGTATCGGTTGACATCGCCCAATGAAGGGTGATCGCCGAGGAAGACATTACCTTCTTTAAACCGTTCCGGGTGTTTGGCGGCATATCTTGTCTGTCCCCAGTCTAAAAGCATCAGGGTTTGACTGGTCAGGATCAGGGTTTCATTCTTGGGCAATTCCCAACTGTGGACGGGGAAGGATAATAAACAAAGAAGGATAAGAAGTTTCATAACCAATACCTCGCTATTCGTGCTGTTTTCCCGTTACGTCGGGGGACTTTAACCATCGGTGTTAACATTAAGGTTTTAATCTAACCTCAACTTCTTCACGAATCATTGTTTGTATATATTTATAACCATCAGAACGATTAACAACACAAACGCCGCCTAATGGCTGCCAACCTAACCGAATATATTTATTTACTTCAAAGGTAAAGGCATTGCTGTTAATATTCTCAATAATCTTATACTCTGTCATATCATCACCCACAGCACAAAGTTAACAATCACTAATCCTATCGCCCCGATCCATGCCCATTTAGTCAGATCACAAGGCCTTCTTTCCCCTTTGGGGAGAGCGCTCGTGTCAAGGTCTTTCATGGCTTGCTTGGAATGCCGGAAATCTTGATTGGCGCATCAACTATTTCAATTATTTCGTATGCCTTGCTGTCTGCTGACAGTACTTTCATAAGCCTTGTTTTGCACTTATCAGCCGATTGACAGCTTCCTGTAAAAAGTACGCTGGTGACACTCGACGGCCCGTATATTTTGAACCACCAATTATACCTGTAAGCTACCCACTCAAGATCACCCGCATAATCAAGTTTTTTTACTATTGCATATTGCTTACTCATATTTATCTCCTAATGGGTGGCACCTACTGGCTGAGGGAGGCATGTGATACCTTGCGCGCCTTACGGTTGAGCGCCAGCCAGCGGTTGCCATTAATCATTACCAAAATGGTGCTTTCTGGCGGTTCTTTCGGCGGGGGTAGATTCGCGTTCTACGCCCGTTTCTGCTGCACGCACACATTCAGGACATGCTGATTGGTCAATCACTGTATAACCGGAAACCTTGTATGGTTTACCGCAAATACGGCATTTTATAGTTTCAGTTAAAGACATAAGTTTCTCCTCATAAGGGTGGGAATCAGCTAACATTGTTGTCCACCTTTCCGGTGTCCCTAGTTTTATGACTAAAAGGCGATATGCCTTCGGGTAACACTTTCGGTCATTTGCGGTATCCCGACCCATGCTAGCTTCATCCCATAAACTTTGAAGTGGATACTGGGGGCGGGGACTGCATTCGCACATCTCATCGTTGTCATCCGATTCCAATTTTGGCCGCCTTTTTCGTCTTGACAGGACTAAGCATCTCTGTCTTCAAAGCCATCAAGAAGACTGGTTTCGTTTCAGTTAGCTTCTCCACAGTATCCACATCAAAATCATAATATAATAATATTCTCAACTACATTTATCCCTTCCAGAACATCAGAACGTTCTATGCCCTTACCCCTTGCTCTCATGGGATCGTGGCGTTATGGCTGTCTGTAGGGGCTTATATAGCATTTGCTGGGTACTCCTTACGTGGATAAACAGCCACTTTATTTTGTGTAGGTAGCTCATCTCTATCCCAACCATTATCTGCGGCCAATATAACAGCGCAATAGTCTGCCTCCCGCTTACTAAATTCTTCACCAGTTTCCATTCTTATTGTCCCTGATTTGTCAGTGAAAAAGTGTATACGTAAGAAATAATTTTTATCTCCTTTGCACACCTCTATTTTTGGCTTATTCACGTTTTCCCTCCAATTCATTCAGTCTGGCCTGTAGCTGGTCGCATTTTTCACTTATATCATGGTTGGTTTTCATCCATGCAAAACATTCATCTCGTACACGCAAATGGTCTTCTTTAGCTTGATCCCGTTCTGCCTCTACTTCACTCACAATCTTGACCGGTCTCTGGAAGGCGCAGAAGGAGCATTCGTTGTCGTGGATCGGGGTGTCTCTTTCCATTTCCAACTGAGAAACAAAGGCTTCCTGTTCGGCGTTCAGGGCGTTGAGTTCGTATATTTTATCCAGTTCTGGTTGAATTACTCCCATAACATTCCCTAATATTCCAAATATATCAATACTTTCTAAAGGATATGGGATCATTTCTATTGCTTTTAACAAATTAGCTTCCAATTCGTCTTTATTCATGTCGATTGGCCTTTCTTCACCCATGTACAACCCAGCATGATCTTCATCATCCAGCGGATAAATCGGTTAGGGACTTGGCCTTTTTGCGGGATGTACACAAAAGTATAATAATCGTCTGGCTTACCCCCCCATAAGTAGCATTTCCAGTCAGATGGAGTCGAAATTGGCGGATCAACTATCTTGAGTCCTTCAGTCATCTTCTTCTACAAGGACATCTATCCATTCGTTTTCCCCTTCTTCATCGTATGGCACAAGCTCGCGGTATTGAAGTATTTGCTCTGGCTTGCCGTCAGCATCCTTCCTGTTTAACCAGCGGAGTTCAATCATTTGGCATACCTTCTTGCGGCTTTAATCATAATAACCCTGACAAATACAGCAGGGAGCAATCCTTGGTTTTTAGCTGCTTTCTCAATTAGCTTCCTTGTCTTTAGATCAACTCTAAAAGCCATTTGCTCTGTATAAACCTTCATAAGCGCCTCTTGTAGAATAGCTGTATTATACACAAATAGTTTACCGTGTCAAACAGAAATAATTTACAAAAAGAGTTGACAACAGATTTTATAAGCGGATAATGCAATTTACAGATTAGGGGCCGGAGACAATGGGTTATCTTGCTAATGATTATTCCCACCGTCATCAACTTGCCCCACCCATTTTTGGGCCGGAGAGTCAGGGTTATCATTGGAACTGAGGGTCGCTGGTTCGATTCCAGCCAAACCGAAAGGTTTGTAGCTCAGTTGGGAGAGCATCAGTATTAAACCTTTCTCACAAACTTGCCCATCCTATTTAGGAGGAAGTTATGCAAAAGCTGCATGAACACGTATCAACTCGTCAAACCCCGCAATCAGAGGCAATTCTTGGGAAAGATCAGGTAAAAAATACAGCCGGTGGATTTGTCTTCGCCGTGGATGACTGGATAAGATTAGACAGATTTCTTATCCTTGGAACCGAGGGCGGAACCTATTATCAGTCCGAGCAAAAGATCACCAAGAAAAATGCACAGGCCGTTGTTCGGGCTTTGAGTGTAAACGGACAAAAAGTTGTCCGCCGAGTGGTGGAAATCAGCGAATCAGGCCGCGCACCAAAAAATGATCCGGCTCTGTTTGTATTAGCAATGGCTAGTTGTTTAGGCGATGAACCCACACGAAAACTGGCTTTTGAATCTTTGTCAAAAGTTGCCCGAATTGGGACTCATTTATTTACATTCTGTGAATATCGTCAAGCCTTTGGCGGCTGGGGTCGGGGTATGCGTAATGCCGTGCGTAACTGGTATCATGAAAAAGGGACAGGACTGGCTTATCAGTTAGTTAAATACCGCCAAAGAAATGGTTGGACACACCGCGATATTCTGCGTCTGGCTCATCCAAAAGTAGAGAAAGACCCGCTAAAGTCTTTGTATCATTTTGCAGTAAAAGGAAAAATTGAAGCAGGTGTTTCTCCGGTTATTGATGGCTATTTAAAAGTTCAGAACGAAACCAATTACAAAAAGATTGCTGCCCTTGTTTCAGAACATGGGCTAACCAGAGAAATGATACCAACGGAAGCGTTGGTAAGTGCTGAAGTTTGGGACGCTCTATTGGTGAATATGCCCATGACTGCACTAATTCGCAATTTGGGTAACTTGTCCAAGGTCGGGTTGTTAACACCTATGAGTGATGCAGAAATTACCGTTTCTGAGAAACTGGTTAATCCAGAATCTGTCAAGAAATCACGGCTGCATCCGTTTTCTGTTTTACAAGCCCTGATAATTTACCAAAGCGGAACCGGCCTTAAAGGTAAAGGCCAGTGGAATCCTGTCCCTAAAGTGATAGAGGCTTTAAACAAAGCATTTTATCTGGCTTTTGATAACGTAGTGCCTGCCAACAAAAAGACCTTAATCGGACTGGATGTGTCAGGCTCTATGAGCTGGGCTCATTTAGCCTCTGGGATTGATGCACGTACCGCAGCAGCAGCAATGGCAATGGTGACTGTCAGAACAGAGCCCGCCTATTACACAATGGCGTTTACCAGTCAGTTTGAACAAATTGTTCTTACGCCCAATATGTTGTTGGGTGAAGTAATCAGCGCAATGGACAATTTGAACTTTGACTTTGGTAGAACTGATTGTGCTATTCCTATGTTGTGGGCGTTACAGAATAATGTGCCTGTCGAGACGTTCATTATCTATACCGATAATGAAACATGGACAGGAAACATTCATCCGGTACAGGCTTTAAATCAGTACAGGGATAAAATGGGTTTAGCCTCAAAGTTAATTGTAGTTGGTATGACAAGCACAGGATTTTCCATTGCTGACCCTGATGATGCGGGAATGATGGATGTTGTGGGATTTGATTCATCTGCCCCCGCTATTATGGCTGACTTTGCACGATAGTCCGGTGTCGCTTAACAGGAGAAAATATGAAATTCGCAACTTTCACAGAAACCGAGGAAAAGGCAGTTGTCAGAATTGTTAGCCGTGCCGCTGATGAATTTGACATCGACCGTCTGGATCTTCGCATGGACTTGTCCTGTATCCATTCTCATACACCACTGAGGCTGGCGGAATTGGCAGAAGCGGATGGCCTTAACTTTTCCCATGATATTCTTGGCATCCGTAACCGTCTTGACCGCGAAACCGGAGAATTGGTTGGTTTTTTCCGGCCGAGGTTTGCTGCATGACTCCCATCACCACCCCGCAAGAATTTGAATTCCGCCGCAGAACAATGCGCGGGTTCACATTATCTGAATTAATGGCTGTCATCGTCACCCTTGGTCTGTTCGCCGTGGTGTTTGTTCCAATTATTATGAATTATTGTCATCCAGGAGGGTAGATATGAGTAGAGAATCTAGCAGGGAAAAGAATATTCTTGATGACGGAATATATACAAGACAAGAAGTTTTTGTTGATATGCCCGGTGTCCACGGTGAAATTATTGGCGCTGACTTTGAACACAATATGGTTCAAATAGAAATAAATGTCCCTGCTCGACATGTAAAAGCTGTAATAAAGGAAAATGCCGGGTTAACTCCACCTGTATTTATTGATGATGAATAACATAATCTACGGAAATTTCCCATCCAAACTAGAGATAGCCATTGTCCGGCTTATCGAAGCCCAGACAACCAAATATCTACTGGCTATAGCCTATCCCAAAAAGGAGAAGGACGAGGCGCTGGCGGAGATACCGGAGGATGCGGCATGAGCAACTTGTGTGATAAATGCGAGGAATACAGAAACATGCTTGAAGATGTAGTTAATGAGCTTGATCTATCCGAGCGGGCTATTGCCCAGCACGGGCCTATGGGAACACCACCAGCAGAACTGGTCAAGTTGGTATTGGAAGAAAAAGACAAGAAAATAGCCATGCTGAATAGTGGTGGTTTGGTGTTGTTATTACCAGAGGAAGGGGCATGAGCGCACAGCACACACCGGGGAAGTTAGCAGAGGAAGTACGAAACTGGCCGTCTGATGCGACTGGGTTTTATTTGTATAAAGACGTGTTAGCAGACCGAATTGCCAAACTCGAAGCCCAATCCCCTGCCCTGCGCACCCTACTGAAACTGTCTGCTGAATATTTAAGAGACCTTGTAGAGGGGTTTCGCCCAGTCGATGCAGTAGAATATTTTGAGCAACTAAACCAGCTAATCGCCGACAACGATGAAATCCTGAAGGCGGGAAAATGATTAAAACCATCCTATTAATCCTGTTTATCTACGCTGCTTGTCAGATACCTGTGGCTGTGCCTGAACCTATTGGAGTCGAGTATGGATGCTGAATTGAAGCCCTGTCCGTTCTGTGGGGGCGAAGCAAGTACACGGCATGATACAAGCAGCGATTATGAATCTCATTGGGATTGGGCTGCAATTTGTTTAAACGAAGGTTGCGAAGCAATTATTGACTGCTTTTCTACAGAAACAGGAGCCATTAAAGCATGGAACACTCGGAGCGAACAATGAACAATGAACGATAAACCAATCTGTCCCGAATGCAATAAACCTTGCAAGGTAGTCCCTCAAATGGAACCCAGGCCGTTTGAGTGTTCGCACTGGATCAGTGATTCACGACTGGGGTTCTTGTCAGGCAGGCCAGTTTCGGATTGTTGTTATGAACCGATAGAAATTGAATAGGACAGAGATATGAAAGTTTCTAACTATGAGTCAACCAACCAAGCTAAGGGCGTGTATCCAGTCCAGTGTTCTTGTGGGCATATATATCTTGAGAAATACCAATTCAAGGATGTAACGCCGCAAGGGATTATTGGGTTTTGCTGGTGTGGGTTTTGCCAAACCAGACATGACGTAAAGCCATACAACGAAAGACAAATTGATTTATATACCAAATAACGCCGGAGAATAATCATGAATAGCACAAAAGGCATGACACAACCGGAGAAGCTAAGATGGTTAGCTGACCATTGGGATGATGATATTGAATGTAAGTATACCGCTTGGCCAAAAGATAAATGGGAATTGTTCAAATTGGAATTTCATGGATTTAATGCCAATTGGGAATATCGTATCAAATCAAACAAACCACGGATTAATACTGTTTTTGGAGTACTTGCAGCAGGCGATAATTCATACCAAGCAATCGAACTAACTGACGAGGTACTAATCGCTTTAGACAAAGCAGGTATCGACTATGAACATAATCAAAATCCTTGACCCCCGAATCCCGACCGAGGGGGATGTAGAAGCGTTCAGGGAATATCTGGGATTACCGGAACAGAATGAGGAATGGTGGTCTGAAATGGACAAAAATAAAGACTATATCGCTGGCTTTGACGGAGAGAAGTGATGTCCTGTTATTTCTGTGCATGTTGTGACAATTTAATTGATGGGGATTGGAATGTATGTACCGATACTGTAGATGGGCTAGTGTGTGAAAGCTGTGCAGCAGCCCATTACGATGAGGATGGGGAACACTTACCTAACGATAGCGAGGAAAGATTACATGGGTGATTTAGTAGAATGGAAACAAGCGGTTGTTGACGCACAACCCAGATTTAATGCGATAGCCATAGGCGAAGATGCACTCTCCTATCAGTCAGAAGCTTTATTCTCGATGCAGGTTGTATCAAAGAATGACAAGCTATTGGAAGCGGCAATGGCGAATCCAAATAGTCTAAAGAATGCAGTTATCAATATAGCATCCATCGGACTGTCACTTAACCCTGCAACCAAAATGGCATACCTTATACCAAGAGATAATGCTGTTTGTCTTGATATTAGTTATATGGGGCTGATTAAACTCGCTACTGATACAGGCTCAATACGTTGGGCAAAAGCAGAGATCGTCCACCAGAATGATAAATTCTCCTATCGCGGGGTGAATCGAGAACCATCGCATGAGTCAGATGTTTTCGGGGATCGTGGAAAGCCTATTGGTGTTTATTGTGTAGCCAAGACCAGCGATGGGGATATATTAACAGAAATAATGACTGAAATAGACATTAACAAAGTTAAGGAATCGTCCAAAGGTGCTACATCAAAATATTCACCATGGGTAAACTTCCCCGGCGAAATGTGGAAGAAGTCTGTCATCAAGAGAGCGTCAAAAACATGGCCTAAGTCGTCCAGAGACATCAGACTGGAAACCGCCATTGAAGTAATTAACGAACACGAAGGACTGAGAGAGGAATATCTTGAACATCAACCGGATGTAGATGGAAGCCCCGTTGACCACATGGAAATCGAAGCACTCGCTCAAACCATCAGGGAAATTATTGATGAAGACATAGAGGAAGAAGTCAAGGCAGAACGCTTGTGTGAAATAGCTGACAAGTTAAATAACAATGAAAGTATGGCTATTATAGGAAAACTCAAGATCAGCAGCCCAGTTGATTGCAAACGGACATACGCCTCTATTTACAGCCGCACAGTGTCGCCTGACAGCAATGAAAGGCTTGCACAACAACCAGACACAGGAGATTCTTCATATGTCATTTGAACACAAATTGAACCGTGGTAATTTATTTGTCAATATAGGGAAAAAGGAAAGCAAACACCCTGACCGGAAAGGTCAGATCAACGTCAATGGGATGCTGTTTGATATTGCCGGATGGATTGCTACAACAGAAGACGGGGAATACAAGATGGACAAGAACGGGAAGCCGTATTTACAGCTAAAGATCAGCGAACCATTCAAGAAGAAAACCGAACAGCCGACTGATTATGACGAGGAAAAGCCTTTTTAGGAAGGATGTGACATGAGTGATATTGAAGATAAAATAAGGGAGGCTATATTCAGATATACAGCTATGGGGGTAAGTAGGGAGCAAATATTTGCTGCAACAAGGACAATCATGGCCATAGTCAATCCATTGGTAGAGGAGAATGAACGACTACAAAAAGATGCAGATAAATACCTTGGTAAGGCAGTACATTCTATGGAAAGAGTATTAGAAGTAAAACAAATAAATGAACAGCTACAAGCCCGCGTATCCGAACTCAACGCCCTGAACGCCGAACAGGAAGCCTTTGTATCACAGTTGGAAATGGAACGGGATGATGCACAGAGGCGGAGGCTGGAAGCCTGCAACCGGAAAGAGGATGAATTAAGAGTAATTGCTGATTATTTGGAATCAATTCAGAAAACCAGTTTGAAAGATACAGAAGGATTATTAAATTATCAGACTGATGAGAATGATTCCAAGAAAGGTGGTGCTGAATTAGCTGGTACATTTCCAGATGATTCGCACGACTAAGCCGTAGTCCCGGCGGCATCTATGGCCTTTTGAAGCCGGTCAAAAGCGGTGTTCTTGTCCAGTTCAATAACCGCCCATTCTTCCTCAGAAATCTCCCGGTTTTCAAGCTGGGCTTGCTGAATAACCCCAGAGACTTTCTGTATCTGAATACCAATTTCCAGACTGGCCGTGACCAGATCGGTTAATACTGACAGTGCCGTTACTACCGCTATTGTGGACATCTTTTGCCTCCTCTAGTAGTTTCTGTATCTGTAAAAGAATCGCCTGCGCCTGATACAAGTAATTCAGGGCCGCTGCACCGTCATTATTTTGACTTGAGCCTTTCGCCAAGGAAAGCAAGACATCGGCCTTTTGCAGCACCCCCTGTATCTCAACGGCCTTCTCCCTGGAAAGTCGCCCAATCCCTGCCATAGACGCTGTAGTGTTCGCCAGACCCGTTAGCGTACCCGTGGCATAGGCGATGGCCTCACCGGTTGACTGGGGCTTTACCAGCGCCGTACAGCCGGCCAGAAAGACCACAAGCACAAGAATCAGCGTCTTCATTCCGGTTTGCCTATCGGGCTGTTGGTCACTGCACGTAAGGCAATACCAACGACACCAACAAGAGCAAGGATTACCCCATTAACATCTTGGGCAAATGCCTCAGGAAGTACTACGCCAAACTCGGCAAGTACGCCTGTCAACATAAGCAGTCCATTAAAAATTATCGTTTTCCAACCATTTAACATATCATCTCTCCTACTCTGTATTTAATCGTTTTAATTGACGTTCCAAAGCCTTTTTATTGGCCTTGTCGTCCGGGGTTAGCGGACTGAACTCGGACTTCACATAATAAAATTCCAGCTTGTTTTCAATGTTTTGTATCTGGAAAGCATCAATCGCTACTTGTACCCGGTCGTCTATTCGATTGTCTACGGCTAAAACTATCCCGTTCCATGCCATCGCCCCCATCCAGAATACAATACCTGCGGCCAGGGTAGACCCGGCACTGTACCACCAGCGTTTATGGTTTCTTTCGTTCATATCATTGCCTGCCGTTGTGTTCTAAACTGTAGTGATTCCCGTCGTTGAAGTAGCCACCCCACCGACACAGCGGGTGCATGGATTCCCAGTGTTCTCCGAGTGGCCGATGGTCTTCGGTCTCGGTCATGTACTGCCAATGACCGGCTTCATTTTTTTTAAATAAATTGAGGTCTTTCGCCAAACGAATTTTATGGTTCGATTTAGACCGGCCATACGATCCGGGCTTCTTTTCACCCACCTGACCGAATACTCGCGGGTCACGATAGGCGTCACCAAAGGTAACAGCATAGCCCTGTTCGTAAATCCACATCAGGAACTCGCCAAACAGTTGAGCGAATAAACGCTGTTTAGAACCCAATGATTTCATAGGCAGGGTAGGATTCAGTGAAACTTTGCCAGTTAAGCATTATCACTTCTACTTAATTCAGTCCAGTTTGTCCCGTCGCTCTCAAGCATGATTCGGTCAGCGACATCACTTAAAGTAAAGTCACCCGCGAGAACCAGATTATCCACTCCATCTTTTAGTGTGGGGTCTCTGCCAGAAGCAGCGCTCTTGATAATTAATATATCGCCATCTATCCCGCCAGTGATTGTATCCAATTCATCCGTTCCCGCCCCGCTTTGTGTATCTATTGTAATTCGGGTTCTACGTTGAACCAATCCAGCCGATGTACCAATTAAAGTAATAGCACCATCGACTATTCCAAAATCTCTATAGGATTGCATATTTAACATACCAATCTTTGGAGATTGGTGAAAACTACTGAAAGAAGTTAAATTGGTTGTTAAATTTATTGGAACATTATGAAGTGCTGTTGAATAAGTAGCATCATCTACCCGAATCTGACCTTCATCCGTAAAGTCATTATTCAGGTACGCATTGATTGTTCCACCAGAAGTGTTACGATAATCATAAGCAAAAGCTGAATTAGCTACTGTAAGCCCATAGACTCTATTATTTGCAGAGAACACGGTCAATGTTTTTCCTGCTCCGTTAGATTCTCCGAGAAAAGCAAGAATAGCTGCTGCTGATCCTTCATTTAATACGCGAACAGTATTACCTATTACAGATGCTGTTACTCCGGCAGCCACACCAAAAAATCGAATACCATCTCCAAAAACATCTATTTCAATCGTATTAGACGCAATATGAATATGTAAAGCAGTATTTGAACGAATCGCTGTTGGTTTACTGTGCCCAATAGTCCCGTTGATTCTTATCATATTGCCGGTTATGTTGATTAGCGATTGATTTCCGGCATTGGCCGCTGGCAAGATTCCAACTCTGCCTGTTGTCGCATCTGAATCAAAGATTATTGTATTGCCGATAATAGACTGATTGTTCGATGTTCCGCCATCTCCTGTCCCTATGCCGACGTTAGTTATTCCATTAATAAAATTTCCTTCGACTAATGTTCTATCTCCCGAAGCACCAATTCCTGTGCCTACATTAATCAGGATGTTGTTGGCAATAACAACATCCACAGCATTCATTTGAATAGCCGGAAGTCCAACAAAGGCATCAGCCGGATGCCCGACATTATTAAAGTAATTATTGGATACATTAATATATTTAGTATCTGCTATCGTACCCGCTTCCCAAAGCGCTTCAAAAGCAGAGTTTTCAAACGAGTTATGATGAATAAAGATATTTGCAGTATCTCGCATAAAAATAAGTTTGGGCGTATTGTCTATATCTTGTGTTTTAGTTCCATATAATCTTAGTCCGGTAACCTCAACATTTGACTTCGTATCAATGTTAATAAGTCCCATGTTTATAAAGGCAACTAATACCCAACCTGCATCCGGGCAAATTATCTTTGACCCATAGCCTTCTCCACGAAGGGTAGTATCCGATTTTACATTTAAAGACGCTGAAATAAGATAATCCCCAACCGGGAAAAATACCGTCCCTCCAGAAGAAGCTTTATCCAGTGCCGCCTGAATTTCAGTCGTATCGTCTGTCGTTCCATCCCCTGTTGCGCCATAATCTTTGACATTTATAACATCTGAAAACCGTTCAGCTAATGTCCTGCCTGTTGTTGACCCTGTTGCTGTTACCGTTGTGCCGCTGGCATCTGTCGGGGTAATCATCACCGGATTGCCAGAAGAATCAAACTGAAAGGACTTGCTTGCCCTTAGACTGTCTATGGGGATTTCCAGACTAGAGCCGGTTATTGCATCTGTCTTGGGGACTTGCATTGTCCGGTTCAGGACTTCATCTATCCGTGCATCCCTTTGAGCAGATAAGTCTAGTCCATCCTCAACACTCGGCGAAGGGAAAGACCCACCCAAAGGCAGGCTTTTATCTTGTGTATTCGGGGGTTCCAGTGTAATGACTAATGTTTCATTAGTAGCAGGGATAGTAATGGCGGTTAGCGTCCCGCCAGAGTCAACACCAGCCGCAGACAGGGTGTAATCGGTCGCCAGAACCCAGACAGTTTCAGTCCCAGTAGAACTTCGTAGTGTGGCTACGACATGACTCTTGGAAAAATATTTCCACGTAATAGAGAAGGCGGTTGTAACCCCGTCTCCGGCATAGCTTAGTGGTGAGGGTTCGGTTGAGATGGTGATCGTCTTATCCTCTTATCTTGCGGCTTGCCCGTAAATAGGATGGCCGAGAAATCCTGACGCTCCAGCAGAAAACCCGTCATCATAAAGCTGTTGTGTGAATATAGGGACAAAGTTCCCTCCAACATGCCGGGTTCTTCCGAATAAACTTGAATCTTTCATTGTTGGCCCACCAAAAGCCGTAATGTATTCTTTAGTCATTAACTGTGACAATACTTCTTTCGGTAAAGTACCCGCTTTGTTTATTGCAGTTTTGGCAGGATTGTGTAACCAATGCCAAGGCTCAATAAATTGCTTGGAAAATACCATTTGTCTTCCGTCCCCCATATCAATACGAGTGGGATTTTCGTTCTCCCAAATAGGTTTATAGCGGCCATTGATAACAGAATTAACCGCACTACCCGCAATCAAAAACATAGCCGCTCCTCGTGCAGCATAGGCTTGGTGCATCTTACGAATCCCTTTCGTTTGTCCGGTTAGAGCGTTTCTCAATACACGAATATTTGCAATCGTCCAATCGGGTGCAAACAATAATAGCTGCATCATCTGACGGGCTTTAGGACTATAAGCAGCTAAAGTCAACTCTCTCCCGAACTTTGTTCGTGTACCTTCTGCAATTCTTCTCCAATTCAAACCACCAAAAGCATCATTGGTGAATTGTGCGACTTGAACAGCGATTTCTTCAGGTGATTCAAGTCGAAAACGAACAGGGTCTTTTGCATGGAGTTCTGCATTTCTAAGGATGGCTGTTTCATACTCTTTCATAAATACAGCTAACTTACTTCCAGTAGCGATTTTATCCCACATGACTGTATCAATAGTCTTGGATACCTTCTGAATAGGCGCTATTGCTCCAGTTCCAAGATAAGGGATAACATCATCCAACATACGACGTACATCAGATAACATCCCGTAAAAAGCATCAGCCCCCACATCTTCAATCGTACCCAGTTTTAATCCGGCACGAACGGCGGTATCTACAACATCACCTGCTTTGCCGTTTTTCAGCATCTCCAAAGCACGGGGGATTTTTGTTATCGGATTTATTCCAGACATTATCCCGGATTCAACCAGAGCATTGGCGTGGAATGCTGACACAGCCACTAGTGAACGCTTCATAGCAAAGTTTAGCCCAGTTAAACCCCGCATGATGATATTTGAATCTGTCGCACTGAACATGAACTGAAGACTGGGTGCAATATCTGGATGAACTGCTTTCCCACGCAAGGCAGACGCATTGATAGTGATATAATCTTGCGGGGTATCCTTGTCAGTCTTCATAATTAACTGACGGCCATCACCATCTATTTCTTCACTAACCCGTTTGATTAGTTGCTTTGTTCTTATGGCCTGCATTACATCGCTTGCATAAATCTTGTGGATTTCCGATATATCCGTTGTGATTGGCTCAAACCCTGCGTCAATACCTTCTTTGTAACTAGACAAAGTTCTTTGTTTGGCGAATCGTGTAGTTGTCTTTTTCCCCGAACCCACACCACTCTTTTTCAAGGCTTCAATCATTTCTGATCGAGAGCGTGGGCCTTGCCTCCAGAGATGAGGAACGTAGTTTTCAAGATGGGTGTCAATAACGCCTTCTTTCTTGGCAAGTTCAAACAGATCATCAAATTCCTTTGCGTAGGATTTAGCTACTGCTTGCTCTACTTTATTGAGTTCCTGTTTGCCAATTCCTTCAATAGCGAAGGTAACGGCCTCACGACGCTTCGGATCAGGGACTAACTGCTTTACTTTCTCCATCATGCGGAAAGCGGCTAAGTGAGAACTGGCAACATCGGCTTCCCATTGATCCATTAATTTATCAATACGAACACTGTCATCTTTAATAATTCTTTGAATAGCCGATTTAATAGCACCTGAATGTTTTATTAATGATTTCGCAGCTAATGCCGCTGCACCAATAGCTACAACATCACTAGGCTCATCTACAAATGGCAGGGCAGCTATAATCCCTGCTGTAGCTCCGCCTGCAATCAATAGTTTCGGACTCACACTACCCGCTTGACGGTTCTGGTGCATAAGAGCAAATGCTTTCTGCTCCGGGGTAGCATCATCAATATTGATTGGTCTGATTTTTGCGTTCCGTGCTGCTTGTGGGTTTCCTAAATCAATAACCGAATCTGCGGCTAGTTCATCAGATGGATTGGCTAATTCTTTAGGTTTTGGGGCAGACCCGTCTATTGCTTTGGTTGAAACACCAGATTCCTCAAATATAGACTTTACTTCTTCTGCCGTTGATTCAGGCTTTAGTTTCTCTTTAATCTGAGTAGTTTGTTCTGGCGTAGCCTTGGATGTTTTCAACAATTTATTGACTGCTGTACTAGAGAATTTGAATACAGCTCCAGCACCAGCACCGAATATAAATCCAGTCTTTGCATGTTCGGCTAATATCTCTGGATCAACTTCACCCGTATCGCTTAATTGATCTGCAATCGAAATACCACTAACAAGCGTAGCGCCTACGGTTCCTGTACCACCGAGACCACCAGCCACTTGAGCCGCCTTCAAAGCCCTTGCTGATTTGGTTACGCGAGATGCGATAATACCCGCCCGAGTCGCAGCAGATTGCCACCCCAAAGGAACGAACAGTAATTGAAGGTCAGTAGATAGTGCATTAATAAATTCAGCAGAAAACTCTTTTGGATTCTCTTTGGCAAAAGCAATAATTTCGGAAAATGAAGGGATACTGTCTTCTTCACTGGCATCTGCTTTTTGGGATCGTTCTATTTCCTGCCAGATAGAATTATATTCCTGTGTCTCGTCCCCTTCAGAATCAAACGCCGTTCCATCTTTCTCCATTTCACCCAGTCTCTTATGGAGTTCAGCGGTACTGGAATCCATCCTGTAGAGATCACTTCTTGCCTTCTCTGCTTCTTCAGTCTTTCCTTCCAGCCAGCGAATCAAATTCATCACCATACCTTCTTCTGCTGCTTCTACTGGCGTTTTTAGAAGATCAGTAAATGATGTTTCTACATTCCACGGGTCATATTCTTGAGGAATTTCAGGATCAAAATTATCTACAGGGGGAGTACGCATCCTGTCAGGTCGATCATCCGGGGCTGTGCCTGTATCACTACCTACGAAAGTCTCGTCTGTATCATCTCCCTTCTGTCTTTTTCTGAATTCTTCATCATCTGCCATCCAGAGATTTTGCATAGCGTCTTCTGCCAATTCTCTTGAGATGTCGATATTCCGAGTATTCAGATAGAACATCTTGGTAAGATTGTTATAGTCTGCCTGCATCGCAGTAGGCGCATCTTCACGCCCGGCAAACGGATTTATCCGGTCAAGCCAGTCTTTAGGATAGGTTTTAGCAACAAAATCCTTGAACCGGAACTTGTTCCCTTCATTGAATTTTCCATCTTTATACTCAAGGCGTATTGAGACATTATCTTCCGGTGTCATCGCAAAAGCAGCATTAAACGCTGTTTCCCTTGCTAACCCGGTGTCTGCACCACCATTCAATAACGTATTCACATTTGCCCAGTAACTTCTCACATTTGCAGGCAAAGCACTCAAAGGCTTGGGATTGGTGCGGCTTATCTCCCTAAAGAGATTGGCATATTGGACAATCGTTTCATCCCCTATGGCCGGATTAGGATATTGCTTGAACTGATTTCCTAATTCTGTTGGCAAGGCATTAAGTTGGGATACAAAATTAACTGCATTTCTGGTAATAGTTTCTTCATCTGCACCATCCAGTCTTGTGAAGATTTCACCAAATGCTTCATTAATGGCTTTCTTGTCTGCTGTTGGATTAACAACAGTTTCTCCACGAAGGGCAGAATAGATATTCTCTATCCGATCAGTTTTCTTGTTTTCTTCTTTAGTGATTTTATCAGATAGTAACGTTAGGCGTGTCCGTTCCTTTCCGCTAATAGCACGTTTACCTGATTCACTACGGGTATTAAAAATATTGTCTATTTCATCAGTACCGCAATTCCCTCGCGCTACACATATCTGAAGATCAGAAACCAAGGCTTCATTGGCTTTTTCTTCTTCTTGCTCTCTAGCCTTGGATATAGTTTTAATCTGTGCTTTGATCTTTGCCTTATCAATATCCTTATCAAACCTTCCGCTATCCAATAATTTCTGTGCAGCCTTTTCATCACCTTGTTCCGCTAATCCCAACAGAGCATTTCCAATAATTTTCGCACGTCCTACAGAGCGTTTATCCCGCTCATTATTAGGGTTTAATACATCTGCGTTATCTTCTATTAACTGGTCTAGGTCTTTAAGTCCTTGATCTAGGTCAGTCGGTGATTCACGAACATCATTGCCAATATCATTAATGGATAGATCAACTAAATCCTTGGCCTTGAGCTTTCTTTGGAAACTACTGAAAGTCAGTGCATCATTATAAAATCCATCCCTGATTGTTCCCAGTTCCAATTCAAGACGCTGTCTTGCATTATCTGAAACATCAGGGGATAAATTACCCAGAGTTTCTTCTATTAACGACTTTGAACTTTCATCAAAGTTATTCGCAAATTCAACACTGTCCGCATCCGGTTGTGTTTTTGCTGCCTCAAATCGTTCTTTTAGTGTCCGTTTGATAGTACGTTTCGATTCCGTCTTGGCAATGGTATCACTGAGTCTTTGCTGTTCTTCCTCCTTCTCTATAATCCCTTGAGCAAAAGCTTTGGCAGCAGGGGCAAGTTCTTCAGCAACAACGCCCAAAGGTGATTCAAAGGCAGCCACAGACGCTTGTATGCCGGGATCACGTCTAAGCGCAACTGTCGGTACGTCAGCCCCACTCGGGAGTCTAGCCCCCCTTCTAGGCCGTGGGCCTTCACTAAAAGCTCGTGGAGAAGGAGTAACAGGGAGAAGCGGCATAATTATCCTTATTGGTTAAATTCTGAAAAGCCCGAAAGTAAAGAAGCGCCCGCTCGGAGAAAACCTCGTCTTTGTTTAGCGCGGCCTCCGGCTCTCGTTAATTGAGCTTGTTGTTCTAATCTTGTAGCCGTGGTTTCTCCGCCTGCACGTATTCTAAGGGCTTGCAGTTCTGTCTCGGCGACGAAGTCTCCAAAGGCCAACAAGGGTGTCCCTGTGCCTATCTCAACCCCTGCTCCGCCTAAAGCCGCTCTGCGCTGAGCTAAAAATCTGGATTGTTTACGTCGGAAGTCTTCTTCTTCACCGGCTGAAACAAGTCTTTCACGAGCGGCTTGTTGCTCACTGACTTGGGCTTGGAATTTTGCTTGACCTCTAGCCGCCTGACCTTGTGATATAGAGGCTACGGCACTTACTCCACCGGCTAGTAATGCAAGTTCTGCGCCGGTACACATCAACAAACCTCCAGACGATAATTCCCACCCACCAGCGTAAATCCCATTCTCTCGTATAGTTTTCCAATCGTTGCGGGGCCGGTAGAATTTCCGATACCTATATCTACTGCACCTTTCCCTCTGGCTTGGTTTATATATCTTTTAATTAAAAGCATGGCTGTCTTGGAATCTCTGTAATCCGGTTCTACAAAAAGAACGAAGTCTACTGAACTTTTATCATGGCCGAAGAAATGTTCAATAACCATCGCCATGATCCCTCCAATAAGTTTATTATCACTTTCAGCTACCAGTAAAATACCTGAGTCGTCAGTTATTAAAAAACTAATCAGTTTCTCTATCTTTTTGTCATCATAGTTAAATATTTTATACCGGCTTTCTTCGTGCATTAACTTGGCCATCCTTAAAATATCTTTCGTATCGGATTCAAGCGCATTTCTTATTATCATTTTAAATTAAGTTGCGTTTCGGGCGCGAGGGCTAGTAATGTAAATGGCGCGGGATCAGAATTTTCAATCACTATTCGCGTATCTTTTTTCCAGTCTCCGTGAAATTCTATAAACTGTTCTCCGGTGAATAAGGGCGCACCAGCATCCATTGGGTTGGCTACAATACGAAAGTCTTTTTCGATTAGATTATCCGCCGTCGGGCCGAACTTCAGTGTATGAGAGTTTAATAAAGCAAACGTCAATCCGTAGATTCTCTTCGTCTTACCCAAAGGCGTTCCCGCAGGATTTCCAGCTGAAATCTTTAAGGTCTTTAATTTGTGTGTAAATCCTAAACCAGCTTGAACGACTGACGCTTTATCGTCGATAGTAATCGCACTGCTTGAAACCGTCTTAGCGGCCTGAATAGCCCCATCCGCCCATATCTTTACGCTTTCGGCTTCAAGATGACCGAACCCTGTAATAGCAGTGACTTTCTTATTGACTTTCCCACCAGATATGTAAGTCGTAAATCCGGTTCCATCAATATTAGAATCATCATCCGGTGAGGTCAGTTCAAAGGTATTCGCAGTTTTATTGTCTATCTTATAAGTGTTTGTATTTAACTCCGTCATTCCCTTAACGTCTGTTATTCTGACTTCATCTGCGTCCGAAAATCCATGTGCTGTGGCTGTAATAACAACCGGATTAGCCTTTGTTGCCCCGGTTATTGTGATCGGACTATCTAACGTAATAAGAGAATCGGAATAATAAGCGTCTTCCTGTGCATGACCCGTTTCAAAGTCACGTTCAAAGAACTCTATATATCTCTTAGTGGCGCTATTGATTGTGCGTTTAACGATGACCCATACCTCATCCCGAGAAGTCGAGTCCTGAGTTTGACCGGCACCGTTGGTTCCGGGAATGACGGACACCGACTCAACCACCGCATCCCCTCCGTCAAATGTCCCTCCGAGAATATGCCTTCCCAACCCGACAACATCCTCATCTCTGCGAAAAGTCATGGATAGTAATTGACCATCATCTCTTACAGCGAGGATAATCGACTCTCGTTCTTCTGAATAGTCCATCTCAATAATCCCGCCGAAGGTGATGTGTTTCGCCAGACGGGTCATATCGGGGGCTTTAAACCCGTCAATCTCAAACGAGAACCCAAACTCTCTTATTATGCGTTTGGAGCGTTGCAGGAATAAGACTGTATTCCCTATTCTTACCGGCTGGACTTGGGCTGATCCGTGAGTCGTTTGACGACGAACAGTAATGTCTAAAGGGGTAATGACGACACCTGTAGAAGCAGGAACCCACTCACCTCCCTGTGTCCCAATGACTAGATTATTCTCCCCCGAAGACAACCACCGAATCGCATTCACATCATCGGCTGAAAGGGTAAAGTTTAAAGAATCATCGGCTTCAACTGTATCCGAACCATCATCCGGTTTTAAATTTTCAAAGTCTGCGGTTTGCGTTGCCCAGAATGTCTGGGGCTGGTCATTGGTTCCCGCAATATAAAGGCGTTGTTCAAAGAACCCCGCAACTTGTGGATACCCTGTCGTACTTGACCACGCACCTAAACGAAAAGCCGTCACTGCAACCGGGGTGGTTTGAATACTGACAAACCCTTGGTCTAGGATCGGATTAGTTGAATAAGTCCCTGTGATTTTTGCACGAACAAAATAAAGCGAGGCCGAGGTACTGATTGTTCTTTTGGCCCAATCCGAAGGAACTGTCCAGTCTACCGTGAGACTATCCGCTGCACCGGCGGTAAAGCCTGTGGTATTGTCCGTAACCCCCGTAAGGGCTGCCCAAGTACTGTCACTCTTCCAGTATTCCCATGCGACTGTCCCGCCAACACCTGCGGTTCCGTTGGCATAATCAAAGGTAATCTTGGAAAAGGTCGCCGTTAAACCAAAGGCGGCATAGTCATTATTCGCCTCTGTTGCAGTAAAGAGCGTCCAGTCTGCATCGGTGTTGGAATTGGCATCGGATGTTTCATCGACAAAAGCATTATCTGTCGGGGTATCGTCTACTTGCCAAACATGCGAAAAAGTAGACCCTTCTCTAACATCCACTACCGCGATAGTCGTTGAAGTAATCGACACAATAACCGCCCAAGTCCACGGCCCGCTGTCACTCTTTCTGTATCGTACCGAACGGCCTATATCGGTAGATTGCCAGCCGGTGTTATTGTTCACCCCCGTAATCGAAGAAAGAGTAAGATTAATTCCTAAGCCGGTATCGGCTGAAGGGAGTAGCGTCGTTGTGGTAGTATTTTCGTCTAAATACGGCCCGTCCTGCCAAGGTATTTCTACCATAGACCATGTTGTATGACCGAATCGTAATAGTTTATGTGTCGGGTAAGACCCATGAAATAAATAAAGCACATCTGCGCTTTGTGGGCCTTCGACGGTATAAAGATCAGTTTCCGGCCAAGGGGTATCAACCTCTACCGGGGCGTTATCAATGATCGAAACATCATCTATCTGTACCGTTTTATTCCTAAAATTACCCAAATTCCGAAACTGGATATAGAAAGGGGACGTTGTGGGAGTGAAGGCAACACAATGATAGCCTACCTCTTTTTCTACGGCTGCCAAGGTTTGCGCCCCGGAAGCGGCTGTACCCACCTGGAATTCTATCTTGTCTCCCGGCGCTCCCAAGACTCGAAACTTGATAACATGTTCTGTACTCGTAGTTCCCGTGGTAACGTCCTGTTCCGCCCAGCCTATATCTGCTGTTCCTGTCCCGCCGGGGACAAGGGATAATCTGTCATTGGTTGCGTCATGGGCGATAGACCCGCCGCCGGTTGAACGATTATCCCAATCAGTGATATTGGATGGAAACGTACCATTCGTTATAGAAGCAGTGGTATCGGCAACCGAAATCTGTCCCTGATTCCGAAAGAACCGCATGATCTTCTCACCCATTTCAAGGATATAGGCTTGGGTGACAGAGAACTGAAACTTCTTGATTCGACCTTTGACTGAACTGGATTTTAGTTCTGCGACATATCTTGTACCTGAGCGACGCATTAACCCGCCTTCGGATAGAGGGATTAGATTCTCGCAGGTTTCTACACCGGAGGGGTATTTTATAAAGTCTAATCTAGCCGCTAATCGTGGACTCAATTCACCGCTGTTAAAGCTTGGTGTGAGTCCCTGTATTCTTGGCATCAGTCACTCAAGAAATGATTTCTACGTCTGCCTGATCTGCTCGAAGCCCATGACCCTCTCGGGCGTAGTTCTGGGAAACCACCCATCGCGTCACTTGATCTTGCTTTTGCGAGAGACCTGTCAGCTCTTGTTGACATACTTTCATGAAGGGCGTTTGACGACGCTAATGGGATAGATAAATCTCTGGCTATTGCATCTGACAGGGCAGTTCTAAAGTCCGGTGCCATTAAATTAGGATCAGTAACCTGAGAAACATATCGTAACCAGATTTCACTACTGGATGCGACAATGGCGTTTTGACCATCGACCTGTTCCATCCGATATAAGAGCGTTCCCCAGCCTGCATCGTTATCATGTACGGAAATGGTTCTTAACCAGTCCGCAGGAAGAGGATAGGCAAAGTCAAACTCAAATACCGGCGTAGTCGCAGACTGGGCGAGTTTTATTCGTTTGGTAGCGAAGTTCCACGGGTTTGATCTTAGAAGATCGTCTCTGACTTCAGTATAAATATCATCAGCGGCATTAGCGGATTCAGACCCGTCGGTTAATGAGACAATAGGGGTTGCGCCAATTCTTCGCAACCCTAAATTAATGACATCTGTGACGCCGGGCATTAGCCTGCTGCCACCTTCAGAGCTTCATCTTTATCTTTGGATGAATAGATAACCTTATCACCTAGTTTTACTTGGTGTACTTTTAATCCGGGGTTCCACTTGACTACAGGCTTGGAACCATCAGCTACGACATTTACCGTCTCGCCTTCAAGTGAACAAGTCCACCAATTGCCAATTATCTCTGCTTTACGACTGAAAACAGTCTTTGTAATTGGCTGATAGGGATTAGCCTCGCTGGTATATAATTTCTCTACTTCTTCGGAAACAACGAAATTAGCCGATGCCAATAGTTTGGTTCTGTCATAACTTAGGAATTGAACGTGAAAATACGTTCCACAGCCCCAGCCTTGAGCATGAAGTATCCTTGGTAATTCCACATCAAGATCAACTTGATCTCTTGGTTCCCTGAACTTGATTGTCGGCAAATCCGGTGTAACTACCACCTCTGGATGTATAACCATATTGTCCTCTCTATGTTGAAAAATGAATATTTTATGTTATATATTGACCCGAGAAAGTAAGAGTCCCATTCACAGATAATTCTGATACAAGAAATGCGGTAGTCCCCTCAGAAAAATCCCATAAACCTAGTCTAATATGTGATACTCCAAGAAGTACTTCACCAGTAACAACCTGCCCACCAGTAATACTAAGTGATTCCGCAGCCCCAAAACTAACTGACCCTTGAGTATTGCTTGCAGAATTTGAATTAAAAGGCAAACCGGCAATATATGCCACATTACTGGTAGTAAGACTTCCAAGATTGCTTATCCCAACTTTGCCGGTAATGAATACACGATTCCCAATTTTTGTATAAGCACCAAACTGAACACTATATACCTGTGATTCTGCATCACTGAACGAAGTATCCTGAATTGTTGGTGTCCACAAGCCACTTCTGCCATTTAATGGAAAACCACTAACAGCTCTTATAAAGCGTCTCATGTGATTCTGTTGACCCACCCGTGAATTAAAATTACATTCGCTGAAGCAGCAAAAGCTTTGACAACGAGCGTATTCGTTAATGGCATACCGGGACAGATAAGATGCAACCCTTCCTCTGCCGGTACGGTGAACTCAATCAGGTCATCAGGAGCCGTTGTTCCACCAAATTCAATAGTGAGCTTTCTGTCTGACGTGTCTGAATTAACCGCGTATAACCAGACCTCGTCAGTCGCCGTCGCGTGGGCGGTGTGTATCGTTGTCCCCGCCGAAGCAGTCGCCACAACCTTAATCCCACGTCCGTTAGTTGATGCACTTAGGAACTCTTTTGAATAGACTGCCATTAAGTAAATACCTCAGCTGCGATAATATTGTTTTCATCTTCAAAGGTTGCTCCAAGCGTTACTCTTGCCGTCGTCGCGTCTGGATCATCTAATAAGGTGTCGATAAAACTTGTCACCGGCCCCAAATTGGCAGATGTTCCGGCAGCGGCCACGGGCTTGCCAGCAGCGTCAAAAGCGAAGAAATTACTCTTGCGGCTGGATAGTGTCGGCATATCACCAATAGATGCCGCCGCTTCGCTTTCAGCATATTTCGGCGCACGAGATAGTTCTTCCGTTCTTTGCTGAAGCAATCTGGTTAATTGGTCAAAGCGTTGCTCTACAGCCGCAGAAGGGAAAACTCCGCCTGCCGGAAGTGACGTATCCTGAACATCCAAAAGGTTGGAAATAAGGGTCAGTGTCGTACCGGAAGCAGGCGTATAATCTGTTGGCGTTGTGATAACCGTCAACGTACCTGTAGAGGCTTTACTTCCTGTGACTGTCTTCGCTAGAGTATATTGCGTCCCTCGTGTCCAGACGGTTTCTGCATCACTGGCGTCAGTTAAAATAACCCTGACATCATCCAAATCCCAAAATACAAACGTCACTGAAAAGGAAGTTGTCGCCCCATCGCCGTTATAAGCAACTTTTACTAATTCAGATGATAAGGTCATTTAGAAAATACCCAGTAAGTTAAGTTATCCAGACCCGTCATGCGTTCCCATACGAATCCATAATCCAGTACAGTTAAAGAAAAGTTGTCCAGCCAGAAACTACCAAAATCCCGTTTCCATAAAACTTGACCGCGATAAACCTTTTCTTCCGGATCAGCCGAGAAGTATTCAATGCAAACAATGTAACGAAACGCAGAATTATAAATTCCTTGGCAAGCAGACAATAATTCATTTGGAGGGATGTGTATTAAAACACCCGAAGTAAAACTCAAGTCAGCTTTTTGTTTTGGCTTTGCTGCTGTGCCTTCATAGGCGTCGAATCCGGCACAACGAATCGCCGTAAGAGCTTTTTTGTTGGGTTCAACCCCGATAAGATTTTTATATCCTATCAGATCAAGTGCTTTAAGATTGTTCCCATTCCCTGCACCGACCTCAAGAATAGACAGGGGTGTTATGGATGATAATACTTGCTTCCATAATGCAACTCGCGCATCAATGCTGACATCTGTATTTCTGTCAATGTAAGCATTTCCTTCCTCGCCTAACCAAAACTTATCGACCATGACAAACAAAGGCCAATTCGTCCAAAGTCAAGCCAGCCAGAAGATCAGGCCCAGCATCTTCTTCCCTTTCATAAAAGTGGACTTCAATCAATTTACATCCCTTTTCAATGGCTGCTATGGCTCGTTCAGGATTACCGGAATGATCGGAAAACCCCGGTGTTTTACCTTTCCACCACTGGGTTGATGGATATTTCGCTTCGCATTGGAACTCAATGACATCCTTGGGGACGGAATACATCCCGTTAGAAACAAGATAAGGCTTTGGGCCTTTCCCGTAAGGGAAGTCTTTTGCTGCCCGACTCGCTACTTTCGTAGCCTTTAATTCCAGTTCTTCAATCCATTCAATCGTTTTGTCCTGAAAGACACTGGCTAATAATGTAATCCCCAGTGAATCAGCTTCATGTTTTACCAACCGCCACTGTGAGAGGGGTATAACCGAATTTAACCACCGCGCGGCTCTGTTTTCGTCTCCTTTTATCCAACAGAACATGTCAGTCAAAGGCTCAGAGAACATCTGGAATTTAACTATATCTGCCCCGGCATCAGAGGCTAGTCGGACATAATTGAGTGCTTTGTTTAATCTTTTTCTTGGATCAGAATCTGCGTGGTTCGTCCCCGCTTCGGCGATGATTCCTTCAATCATCCAGTTTGTATGTATTTTGAATATGAGAGAACCCAAGCCCCTCAAACAGCTTAATCGAGCGTTTATTCAATGGATTGATATTGGCTATAAAATAACCCGTTCGTTCGCCTTTCTTCTCGGGTAAAGGTTGTGTTTCATCCAGTAGTTTCTGTATTATGCGTTTGCCGTAGCCTTTCCCGCGCTCTGAGATGAAAAGCACAATGCCAATCTCATTTTTCTGGGTAATACTTATATAACCTACCCATCGGCCTTCGTCTGATACGAGATTCCATACATAATATATATGTGAAACTATATATTTCTCATGATCTTCACGGCTTGGAAGTTTTCTGTGGGAAATATTTATACTCTTATCGTCTTCTTCGCTGCGTTCAACCAGAAGTTTCCAAAGTACATCAACCGCTTCGTTTGTCGTATAGACGTTATGGAATTCAAGCATGTAATTTTACATACATCTCTTCAGCTTGTTTCCAATCATCTTCAACATTTATGTCACAAACTCTATCTGCGTCTATTTTTATCAGTCTTGTTCCGCAACCAAAGTATTGAACATCATTTAACAATGCCTTGATTGTTGACCAGTAGAATTGAGCAGCATCCCTTAACGGTGGGTATCCGATACTAATTGCATGATCTACGCCGGGGTATATTGCATCATAACCACGCTTCAAATCATCTACAGACATAAGTGGTGTAGTTGCATATATACAACAAATATAATCATTATTAATTTCACAATTAAGCAATACATCCCTGATAACTTCCTGTGTTCCTATTTCATCTACTGCCAATTCATCTGGGCGGTCATGATAATCAGTCGCTCCATATTCCATAGCAATATCAATAATTTCAGTATGGTCAGATGATATTATGATCTTATCGAACAGCCCACTCTTTTTAGCCGCTTCAATGGAGTAAGCAATAATGGGTTTTCCATAAAATTCACGTATATTTTTACGCTTGATGCGTCTACTGCCACCACGCGCAGGAATAATTGCGGTATTCATTCCCATCCAAATTCCCATTTAAACGCTATTACCTTACTTAAATCAGAATAATCATCATTCGGCAGATCAGGATTATCTTTAGGCAACGAATATAGTTTTAACAATAATCTTGCTGCTATATCAGAACTAAGATAGCAATGCCAACCCAGTATGAAATTATCATCCTTTGGTGCAATACCTTCGGTTCGCCCATCAAACCTTGCTCTTCTAAACCACACATCTGCTTCTTCGTTATCATGTAAGATACATCCGCCTTGGGTATCGCCCAAGATTTTACTTGCGTGAAAGCTCAAACACTGGAATCCACCCTCTTTCCCTTTGTGCATATTTGAAGTAAACCGTCTAGCAGAGTCCCATATCGGGTATGGCTTGAGTTGATATTCGCCAGACCACACAGAATCAGTAAAAGAGACTTTCCCGCCTGCGTGAATAATGGATTGGGGAACTGAGCAATATGTAAACTTCGGAATTTCTACTTCTTTAACTTTAAAATACTCACAACACAATAATAATGCCATTGTGCAAGAATTAACTGTTACCGCAAATCGAGCGTCTGTATAATTACAAAGTTCCGCCTCAAAATCCTTAACTATTTGGTAAGGATTCATTCAACGCTTCTCTTAATTCATCTACACTCATACGTCTTGCAATATCGCTGGTAATCCCGTCAGCCATGCCTTCATGCAGCTTTTCCCATTTTGGCAGGCCGGTTATCTTCATTGGCAATCCAAAGGCTTCTGCCAGATCACCAATCGTAAATGCCGGGAGTTCAGGGATTGAAAGGCGATCATCTGAAAACATCGTCTTAATAACAAGATCAGCGGCTTCTTCTATTTTCATAAAGAACCGGGTGCACGATGGATTTGTTACGGGTAGTTCCGTAGCCCCATTAGCAATTAAAGAGCGCCATTTGGGGACAATGCTCCCTGTACTGCCAAACACGTTGCCATATCTACAAATTCCATAGGACGGCCCTTCTCTTTCAACTGAACCCGTTAGCATTAAGGATTCTGCCAATGCTTTCGTTTGTCCATAAGGGGAAATGGGATTCCATGCTTTGTCCGAACTGATCCCGACAACCCTTTTTACCCCACAATAAGCCGCTGCGTCGATAACATTCATCGCTCCAATGACGTTCGTTGCAACCATTTCAGAAGGGGCGTAGGCACCAGTTTCGATTCGTTTTAAGGCCGCCGCCGCTACGACATATTCAACCCCGGACATAGCCCAACGTAATCGTTCTTTATCCCTCACATCTCCGATGAACCATCTCAATCGGCCATCATTATTGAATTTTTCCCGCATCTCTGCTTGGCGATGTTCACAGCGGGAATAGATACAGATTCGTTCTGATAATTCACGTTTAAGTAATTCTGAGACTAAAGCATTCCCGAGGAACCCCGAACCTCCGGTTATCAACCAACTAGGGTTCATCACATATTGGCTAAACAAATGCGCTCTTTTTCAAGGGATAATTTCTCTGCGGTTTCAGGATCAGGATAACAAGTCCCGCAAAACGTCTCTCCATTTGGGGCTTCCCACCAAAAACCATCACAATGACAAATACAATGGTTATATTCCTCTCCCCAAAAAAATTTCTTCCATCCAACTGGTACTTCGTAAATACTTATATCACTCATATACCTATCCTCGCCTCAATCCCGTTTTGGTAAAGATACTGGGCTGATCCTTTGGGGGTGGCATCAGAGAACTGGAAAAACGCTCCCACCGCCACCGCTGACGCCCCCGCTTTCACTGCTTCGACCATGTGTTGATATTCCCCACACCCACACGAGGCAACCACCGGAACAGGGACTTTAGACACATTTTTAATCAATTCCAGATCATAACCGGTAAACATCCCGTCCCGGTCTACAGACTGCACCAGAACCTCCCCAGCACCACTACGGACAGCCGCTACAGCCGCTTCTCTTGGAAGTAGTGGATGAGTAATGGTTCCACATTGGGAGGTCACATAGCCTTCTCTGACCGTCACCCCGGCAACTATCGCCTGAGAGCCAAATCGTTCCGAGGCTTGCGTCAATAAACTGGCGTCTTCCAGCCAAGCCGTCTCAATCAGGACTTTATCCGCCCCTACGTCCAAAAGCCCCTGAATGTCGTCTACAGACGTAATTCCTCCTCCTACCGTAAGGGGAGAAAAACAGTCGCTTGCTAATTGTTCGATTAGTTTGAAATTAGGCTTTCTGTTTTCTGAGGCGGAAATATCAATCATTAAAAGCTCATCCACGCCCCTCATTTGGTGGATTCTCACCGCTTGTAAAGGGTGTCCTACGGTTCGCCATGAATTGAATCTTTGACCTTTGACTAAAGAACTTCCACGAATCAATAAAGTTGGGATAATTCTAACTGCAAGTGTCATGCGGCTTTGCGTGTATATTGAACCATGAGCGCATTCAAACGCGCCCGAGTCATACCAATATGATCCAACACATCTTCAATATGAACGCCTGCGTAGACTTCAGGGAAAAGTCCATCAATCTTTTTAAGCACTGATAGTGCTTCACTACGTGAGATAAGCCCTGAACGAATATCAACAGAGAGTTGAGCGCAAGCCCTGCCATAGCCGTATTTAAGATACATAAAATGGCAATGGATGCCTGTCATACCGCAATCCAGATTTTCCCATTTCCACCAACTAGCTTCGGATGGTGGCACTCCAAATGTTTGCATTCCGTAATCTATTGCGATCTTGGAATTATTGTGACTGTTCCAAGGGATATAAGCACCAAGAAAATGCGCTTCAATCTTTCCTGATTCCAGTTCATTATCAGTCGGCAAAGTATAAAACCGCATATCCATATCCGTAATATCTGACGGACGCATTCCAAGATAGCCACCATATTCATTAGCCCAAAACCTTGTCATTTGTTTGGCTGATTCGCTCCCCGGAGGGCCGCCGTATTCCTGTTGAGAGTTCTCTCCGTACATCACAAGAGGAATATTCAGGTCAACAGCGATACGAAACGGGGTACTAAAAATGGCCCAATGTTCTGGAAGTGATATATCTCCTACAGTTTCCAGTCCTATGCGATTTAACTTCGCGCGATCTGTCATATTTGGAACTACTTCAATGGTCTTTGCGTATTTGGAAAGATTGTCAATGTTCTTCCTTCCAATGTCTGTAAGCAAACAGGTTCTCGCTGTAACAATCGTTACATCAGCACCTAATTCCAGCATCTTTATAACAATAGCAGTCGAATCTTTCCCCCCGGAACTTCCAACCAAAACCTTTCCATCATGTCGGTCAAGTAAGTTTACAAGTTCTTCTTCTCTCTTGTCCCAACCTATTTCTGGACGATAAGCATAATTTATGCAAGCAGAACATTGTCCGGTCTCATCGAAGAATAAATCAGGCTTTGTATCTGGATACAAACAGGTTCTACATCTCATAGTACCAATCCAATATGCAATCGTTTCTTTTCATGAAGATATCTAAGGTGTGCTTCATATTTATTGTCAAAATACCCAAGATGGATTAACACACCATCTACTCTTATTGATGAACGGTATTTATCACGAACCTTATGGACACCAAGCAGCCCAACCTTATTATTTGATTGTGGACTCAAAACATTTTGTATATTATGTGCGTGTGATACATCACGCAAATTGCTAAATTGATTGTTCATTTTACTTCTGTCAATATGATCTATTTCATAAACGGGAAATTTGCCAGTCATATACAACCACGCTAAACGGTGGGCTAAATATTTTTTACCGTCTATCTTTATTCTTAGATATCCATTTTCTACGCAGCCAGCAAGTTTCATGCTCCCCTTTGAAGTTAAACGCCACTTATACCAAACAAATTTTCCTGAAATAGGATCATAATTCAAAATCTCTTTAAGATGTTCTTGGGTTAGCATTTTATGCCTCCAACAAGGTAATTTAAAAGAATGTGCCAGTAATCTGTTGTGTTGGCAACAAAAAGGCTGCGCTGCCCTGTCCTGACACATATATCATACTATCATGAAATATAATCTCTCCAAAACTGCTGTTCTTGTTCCACTCCATCCCAATGAATTAAATCTTCATTCATGGTTCTCAGAGTATCGTTTAAGCCTTCGAGTTCCTTTTCTAAATCCTCTATCTTTCGAGGGTTCTTGATTGCTTCGATAATCGCTGTATTTTGAGCAATCATGGTTTTTGTTCTTAGAATGGATTTATCCAACCCTACCAAAGTATCGCGGGCATAAGTCTGGCGTTTATCCAGTTTATTTAACAAGGGATCATCTTGCCACATCGGATAAGGGACGGGTTCAAAACTAATCCCTGAAGAGGCTAGACGAATAATGTTGATATTCAAAACACGGGCAAGGTCAATGAAATGATGAAACCCGACACGTTGCTGTAAGTATTCAGCCCCGTATTCCATGTCTACCCCCCAAATACCTATTGCACCGGGAACAGGTTCTTTGTCTACGGGATAAAGTTCATCAATCGCCGCGGCCATCATCCATGCAAAACTACTAGTCAAAAAATGTGTTCCGAACCGCTGCATAATATGTTCAACAGGATACTGAAACACCTTGTCACCAAACCCCGGCTCAGGGTAGTGCATGTAAATATCTGTCTTACCCTCAAATGATAAAGCCTGTGTTCGCCAGTTCTCAACCCAGTCTTCGGAATTTCCCGCCAGACGATGAACCTCATACCATCGGTCAGCACGTCGCATCCATTCCTGCCGCCCGCCAACGCCCCAGATTTCCCAAGACTCGTCTGAATAAGGAGCGAGTTCAGCAGAACTGGACGTACCCACCAAGGCTATTTTCCGCACATCCCCTTCTTGTCTGCCCATGTGATGTAGCCTGTCCGGGTTTTCTCGCATGGCTACATTACGCCTGACCCGTTTTCGTGCATCCATACCCCACAGTCTTTTGTTGCCGTCTGTAATCAAGGCGTTAGATAATCCTTGATCCAAGCCTGTTCCTCATACGTCGCTTGGAAATGGGTAATGTCTTTAACGTAAACAACTTCGTTTTTCATCAGTGCGTGGTATTCTGTTTCCAATAAGGCCATTTCTTCTTTAGCACCATCCCCGCCGAACTTTGTCAATGCCTGAACAATTGCCCGGTTCTGGGCAAGCATTACCCGTGTTCGGTTAAGACAACCATCAATATCATCTAACTTGTCTTTGGTCTCATTGGCCCGTAGGGTCATCTTAGCCACTAACGGATCGTCTTGCCATAAAGGATAAGGGACGGGTTCAAAACTCAGCCCCCCTGTGGCGAGACGGGTTATCCTAATTCCCATTGCTTTTGCCATCTCCAGAAAATGCCTGAATCCTGCCCTTTGACTAGCGTATTCCGTGCCGTACTCCATATCCACGCCCCAGACGCCGATCTCTCCATCAACCGGTTCTCCATTCATCGGGCGAAGTTCGTCAATCGCCATCGCGGTCATCCATGCAAATGTAGAAGTCATAAAGTACGTTCCGAAACGATTGATAATATGTTCGTGAGGATACTGAATAATACTTGGCCCAATGTCTTCCGGGTAAAGCATGTAAAGATCAACATCACCAACAAAGGTCTTCAGTAACTCACGCCATTTTGATCGCCAAGGTTGAGGTTCGCCTTCCAGCCGGTGCATTTCAAACCATCTGTCTGCCCGTGTGACCCATTTCCCTCTTGCGCTAACTCCCCAGATTTCCCACGATTCATCATCAAACGGGGCTTTTAGGGCAGACGCGGCCGTGCCCACCAAGGCTATCTTACGAATAGTGATCTCCAAAAAGAAAGGGCCTTACGGCCCCCTATAAAAGTGGGGTAATCTTACGTACCACCGATAAAGTTACCAATGGATGTAATCATCGCTTCCGTTGCACATGAACCAGCCGAACTGACATAGTGCATGTTCTGGATGCGCCATCTCGAAGAGGAACTTCCAACTACGTGGAATGATTCGCCTTCAACCCGAACTGTAATTAAACGATTACCTTCAGCGTCAAAGGTAACACCTGTAGCGCCTGAGTAAGTCGTTGCAATCGCAGTCGAACCACCGGCATGGAACAAGAAACTACGTGTTCCAGTATCGGCCTTGGTTACGTGGATTTCAGCACCCGGATACGGCAGGGGTAGAATCATGCGTGTCCCTGTAGCAATCGAGGTTCCGATTTCATAATAACCGACAGCCAGACCGTAAAGCCCCGCTGCTGTACCTGTGCCTGAAGCAAACGTCTGGATAGGCAAGTTACCACCGGCATACTGCGTTGTAACTGAACCGGAAGAAACTGCCGTCACACGTAACCACATATTACCGTCATTACACTGACACCATATCTGATCCTCAGCCGCGAGGTTCAGATCATCGTCATCGTTGTTGAAATACCCATCAACCAATACGGTTGCCATTGTGTCGGCAGTCGCATCGTAGGTATAGGTAAGATCCCCAACTGCGCCTGCTCGTAAATGTAAATTGCCTGCTGAATAAGCCATGAGATCCTCCTATTATGTGTCAACGATGGCAGTTGTGTCATTGATTAATGCTTCAATAACACCCGTGTCATCTATCATGACAGCGTTACCGCTCATCATGTGGTTGACGAAATGGGCAGCCCGATCACCATGCCAGGTGATATCAGCCGCAACCGCTTCGTTTCCGGCAACATTACCGGCAGACTGTGCAACAGCATAGCCGATGGCGGTTTTATGCCATATGTAACTATTGGCCGTCGCTGTAGTTGCGCCCGGAAGACCCGTTTGCATCTTCCATTTAACGCCTAACCAATCCTTCCATTTGGCTCGACCAACAGCAGGGCCTTGTTTGTAGACCTGACCATCTTTGTCTACAAAATCTGCACTGGAGAATTGATCGGTCATCATTAACTGAGACCAGAACCTTGGCGTTATGACAGCAAATACCTGACCGTCATTCGGCACATCATTGGCCCAGGCAGCTTCTACAAATTGATTGACCGTACTCAACAGAAGAATTCTGCTGCCTGAGACGTCTATGGTAATGGTGGATTGTGAAGTCGTGTTGAGAACCGTGGTAATCTGGTCATCAACCTTTCTTCCCAACGCCATAGCACCGCCAGAGGCGATGGCATTACGCTCGTTAATGTTGATCTTAGCCTCGTCCAGCTTGTCCACCCAGTCACCGGCGTAAAAGTCAGCTAATGTGACTGACGGGGCTGTGTGGGTCTGGTTCATTGGCGTAATCGTGCCGTGGCGTGCCTTGGTTGTAGCCGTGCCTTTGCCGATCTTCTGGAAGACCGCTGTAGACCCGATTACATTGTCCTTAACACGGACAGCATCCATAAGATAACTCCCTTGTCGCTGGAATACCTCATGGACTTTAGCTTCATAACTGGTTATAAAGCTGGTGGTAATTGAAGTGGCCATTTGCATGCCCTCTCACAATTGAGATGGACACAATGTCTAGGTGAGCCAGTTAGGAAGGAATAAGGGTGAGCCTCTCGGGGCCTTGCCTTCTGTTACCGGGGCTTTCTGTGTGTTGCGTTTTCGTCGGGGCCTTTGCAGGGTGAGCCGACTATCAGTATATTAGTTTATAACAATACTATTGTCAAGATGATATTTCATTCCCTTGGCTGTTCTGCTAATAAATTCCTTTCTTCGCTGGCGAACTTCAGTTGCCGACATTATTAGATCGCTACCGTAATAGTGTATCCCGCCGGGAAATTCAACCATTACAGGAGGATCAGCGGCATAAGGGGTTCCCTCTGCATCAAATGCAATAATTTTCCCTGCTCGATCAGAATCTCCAGTCGTTATTTGTTTACCCGCCACCCAAGGTTTAGGTTTAGCCAAAACAGGAAATATAGCTGCAAGGCTGCCAATACCCAATAATCTGAAAAATCCACGTCTATTCATATTGAAGATTATACACCTATCAGGCGACCCTCCCAGCGGCTCCGACAATGGGTTTGTCGCCCTCCATCTTGGCAACCAGTGCCAATTCTTTCTGGTAGAGCTGGTTCTTGCGCTTACTATTAGGTTCTGCTTCGATTTGCTTGCGTAATTCTATAATCTGGTCTTCCACCGTATCCCTCTCGCTGTCTGTAAGCGTCGGGCCTAATGAACCTTCTGCCATTTCCCTGCCGATGACCGAAAATATCTTCAACATCTCGGCCCTGTCCATCAAAAACCGGCCGTCTTTTGTCTCAATCTTGGTCAAATCGTCAAGATTCAGTCCGGCGCGTTCTGCTATTTCCGAAAAAGCCCGGTTTGCCAACGTCTTGTTTTTATCGTAATCGCCCCCTTTCCATTCACTTCTAAGGGCATCTTCCTGTGATTTGGAAAATTCCTTGTCGGCTGTAACTTGGGATTCCATCATTTTTACTGCATCTTCATTGACTTGCTGGATAAGTGCCTTTGCTGTGTCTTTGGAGATATTCAGATCATGAAACCGCTTTCCCCATTCCGTGCGGGAAGCCTTCATTTCTTCGGTTAATTCTTGTCCTTTCACTTCAGGAAATTCATAACCTTCCGCCTTGTCTGGGACGCCAATCGCCTTATGATAAGCAGAGACTTCTTCGTCTTTCGCGTCTTTTCCGGGGACACGAACATGAGAATCCCGCTTTCTGAAATCCTCAATGGCACGAAATACATCTTCCGGTGAAGTAAACCGATCCGCCGTCTTCTTCAGTTCGTCAGGAACTTCGGCTCGCCAATCTTTCGGTTCCGGTGCTTTCGGTGTTTCAATCCCGGCAGCCTCAAAGAACTTCTCCTGACTCTCGAATTTACCTAATGAAGTTTTAAGATCAGCATCTTCGATAGAACTGACCCATTCGCTTAATTCTCCATCTTCAATTACGGCTGCTTCTGCCATTATTTATTCCTCGTGGTTTGTTTTGGGGGTTCCATTGGTTCATTATTTACAATGGAAAGTATCTTCAGTGCCAGATAACGCCTGCCATGAATAGCAGAAAGCATATAGGGATCAATGGGACTAACAAGGGCAGGCTGTTGAAAAACAGACCCTAATTCCATAATTCTTCGCAGGACACGTTTACCTTCTTCAGTTTCCATAAAGATTCTGCGAAAATCATGGTACTGGTCTTTACTTGTATAATTTTCAATCCGTGGTAGATTTGATACCCAGTCCAGTGTGTCATCCATGCTTTAAATGAAGGGTGGTTGAGTAAACTTCATCAATAATCTTGCGGAGTTCCATTGCGCTTTCCTTGCCAAGGTTTTCAACGAACTTCTCAAAGTCAATGTCTATCTCTCCGTTTTCAAGTTCCTTGATACCAAAGTTAGACTTGAATATTTTAATACGCTCAATGGCTGGTTTGTAAGCAGATTCCATCGTTGCAACTTTGGCTTCTGCTGATTGCGCTCGGTCAATCCACATTGATTCTGACATATTTACTCCTATGCTGCATTGGTTAAACCGGCCTTATCCGCCGCTTCCGCGCCAGTCTTTAGTAACTCAACTCCTTCCTGTAAGGACTGCATACGCTGTTGGGCTTCAAGGACTTCCTGTCGTTGTATTCGTATCTGGTCTACCGTGTCAACGTCATTGACGATCTTTCTCGGAATGCCAAGGGCTTCCGCACTGAATCTAACCAGTTCGTCTTCGTTAATCAAATCCAGCGCGCCGGGCTTGACCTGACTCAACGTAATGATCTCATCCGCCCAGAGTCGTGCCGCCGCCGCTTCGACCTGTTGTCTTATCCGTTTAACCGGAGAGTCGTATTCAAACCGTAAATTCTGTCCCTGCAAGGCTTCAGGAATAGGCAAAAACCCGTTTGCCCGAAGCATGATGTTAAAGGCCCGTTCTGTCGTCGGCGCGGTATCATCGGTCTCCAGTTTACCAAAGGTCGGGCCGATTTCACGCATGAATTCTTCCTTGCGCTGAATGACTTCCGTGGCGGTCATTTCCGGGCCATCGACCGGGAGATTCAGGATATTTTTAAAGAACGCCATAAAGACCTGCTCTCTGGCGTCCTGCTGCATGTCGCGGGTAATCGGTAAATTCGTTCCCGACTCCAAGGAAAAGAACGGATTACCTCTCACCGCAATAGCGGTCTCTACATCGTAATAACTCAACCCGCCGGGAAAGGTATTCAACGCATCAAACGATCCGTCATTCGGAGCCATTAACGGGGGGTCAGCGGCACGTTGACCGGCAATCAGGATCGTTTCACCCATCGCCTGAAGGGTATCGGCATCCGGTAAAGCAATCATCCCCGGTGAACGTCCATAGTCCTCACCGGAGGTCGTGTCCCACCGTGGGACGATAAACGGAAACTCATGGAACCCACTAACCGAGAGTTCGTGTTCTTCGTCTATCTCAACCCACAAATCAGCAAACGGCAGGTCTCTGGCAAATAATGCCTGTGCCTTGGATTCTTCTCGGGGGATGACAATATGCAGGATGTCTATTTTATCATCGGGTTTGTCTTTAAACCGTTCTCTGGTTTTTTCAGAGAGTTTTCCCAAACCAAAACGGGTATCCATCTGGCGAATGGTCAGTTTACGTTTCAGAAACATTCCTTCCGGATTGCCTTCTTCTCCGAAAAAGACCGTGGCATCTTTCAAGTGAATCGACTGAAACAATAATCGGTTTCTGGACTCGCCAATGAACATAATCGCCGTACCAAAAACGACTAAATCCTGATCCTTTTCACCGCTGGCTTGTCTAAACCGCGCTTTGGGATTGTTAAAGGCGTCCTTTAATCTTTCTTCCGCATCCCCTAACCAATCCTGTACTTCGCCTAAAGCGTTCAAACCATCATCTTCCGCCCGCATATCCACCGTGGGCAGTCCTTCCGGGCGCATCATCCCCCCAATGGCATTAGCCAGTCCTCTGGCCGCTTGCATCGGCGTACCGTCGAAAATATCATCTGTCCGTCTTTCGCCTTCAATCGTTGTAGAAGCAAAGCCCAGTCTTCGGGGAAGCATGACCCGCGCAAGGTCGTCCCAATGTCCGTGGTAAAGGCTTTTAGCCTCTCGAAGTACCTTCCAGCGTTTAATAAGACTTTTTATACGTTCAGACATTTATCTCGTCGCCTCCAGAAAGTCACTTCTCTCGACTTCTTCAATTGTCACGTCGTTAATGCCGTTTGATTCAATATCATCCGCCAGCTTTTGTATTTTTACACCGAGTTCAATATCCTGATATTCCCTGCCTGTTACTTTCAGAAACCGGATGCCTAATATGTCGTCACCGGAACCTTTAAATATCTGTCTTATGTAGGCTTCATTTTTAGAGAGGTTAAAAAACAGATGGGTGGTTTCAACTTCTGTTGCCTGTCTCGATACAATGGGCTCAGTAAAATCCCGCGTAGTAACTGATTTAATCATAATTAAAATGTCTCGCAAACAAGGGGTATTTGTCCAGAATATCTTTTGCCAGTTCATCACTTAAATATTCATGCCAGTCGCTCGGCCTGTTTTCTACCTTTCCGTCTCCGTTGTGCGGGTACTTGTTATGAAACAGCGCATCCACATCCTGAGAGGTATTCTTTATATGATCGAAGTCATGCTCAAAATAGTCTTCTTTTATGGCTGCGTAAATACGTTTCATGGTTCTTTCAGGATACTCGACAAAGTCTTCATATTTAATAAAGACCACATCCAGTTTTCGATGAATCAAATCCATCACACCAATAATCGCCCCGCCTATCATGCCTTCAGGACTCATGGCCAGTTCCGCACGTTCCACAATGCCTTGTGAGGAGATAATATTTGACGGATGTTGCATGGGGTTTTTTCGGTGCTGTTTCTCCATCGAGGCATAAACGTCTCTAGGGTCTCTGACCATCACCAGCATTTTACTTTCGGGGTAGAGTTCTCTGTGGATTAACCCCATTGTTGTCCAGACACGTCCTTTATCGAAAACTATCCTGTCTGTAGAATACCAATCCTGTATTAAAGCGCGGACACACTCAACCATTTTATCTTGTGTTCTCGGGTCTTTAATCAGATTACTTATAATCTCTGTCTGCTCAGAGAAATTATTGGAAATCCCCTGAACCACCAAACCTATCGGAGAGGTAGAAGATACATAAAACTTTGGATTTTGGTTTAGAATATTCGCTAACAAAGTTGAGCCAGAACGGGGCAAACCACTCAATGCATGGAGAATCATATGTTTTTATTTTTAACTGCTGATAAATAAATCCTTTCTACGTGTTTTAAAAATTCACCTCGATGCATGGTCATTTTCATTATGTCCACTTGTCCATTCATGTTTTTTAATTGTCCACTATCAGTAATTCAAGTTCGACATCAACAGAAGTTGCCCCCGCCGCCGATACATCTCTTATATTTACCCAAACATCTGTCTTTTGGAGCAATTTAATCCCTCCCTCCGGCTGGAATATCTCTTCTCCAGAAACAACATCAAACTCCACAAGAAGTCTTTTGGCTCCACTATAGGGCTGCGAAGTATCGTCTGCATTTTCATACATTAATAGTTCCACGGAAGCAGTCTTTGTACTGTCTACAGAAATAACAACTTTGGTTATGTATGCTGTCTTTCCGTTGGGTACAGTATATCGACCCAACTGTGTTTGCCCCGTATTTGCTTCAATCTTAAATGCTGTATTTCCATTTATCGTTCCCGTTATAATTCCTTCATTTGTTCCATGATATGTTCCTGTAGTCGCCACATAAGCTCTGTTTACTCGTATAAAACTACCGCTCGTGGTGACTGCGCCTGCTCCGTTAAGCGTAATTGTTTCATTTAACTCATCAAAACTAGAATCCAGCCCTTCTATTGTTAATGTTTGCGCACCTGTATTCGATGTTGGATTTCCGTCATCATCTGTGTCGGAACTGACTACACTGACTACCGCCGCAGAAGTCTCCCAGTTCATAGTGCCGTCAGAAAACCATACATCATCTCCGTCGGAAGAGGCCGAATTTCTGCCGAACTTATGAATAATCTTATGCCCCGCAATATTTCCTTTGGCTACCTCTATATGAAAATCCCTTGAAAATTGCCTACTCATATTTTAATACCATCCGTCAACCCCACTATATGTTATATCCAATGTCTCTGCATCAGCCAATACAAAGTTGGAGTTGATTCCCAGTAAATGTTCTGACCCATTTGGCGCTATCGTCAAGTTATTACTGGATGAACCCGAATTAATAATCTTGTGTGTAGCGCCTTCTACTCCAGCAGGTAATGTCGCCGTATAAGCGCCTCCATCTGTGTTTGCAAATACAATATGGTCAGTAACTGGAATTGTTTGAGTGGTGGTGTACCTAGTCGTGTTCTTAATTCTCTTACCAGTAGAGGTAATGTGTCCTGCTGCTTCTAATAGAACCCCGGTTCCTACCTGTAAACTGTCTGCCGTGGAATTCGTCCCTACCCCGAACTGAACCGCATTGATCGCGGTGGCAGCTATGGTTGTATCAAGGGCATAGCCCCATGCCAAAGCCCCTTTAGCTGTTGACTGAATGGTTGAGTTTGCGCCAGAGACTTTTGTATACCCGCCAGCAGAAGACCCGGCAGCCGTAGCTTCAAGTACGCCGGTAAAGTTTCCATTACATCTGATATAACCGGAAACAAAAGAACCCGTCCCGCTGGAGGTCATTCGTGCGGTACTCGCGGTACTCCGCGCTACAACTCCACCAGCACAAAATGAGGACTTTCCGATAGACTCGACTGTTCCGGTATTGCCCGAGTTCAGAGTAAAGGCATAACCCCAACAAAAAGCCGCAGTCCCCGTTGCCTGCACGGTGTCCGTTCCAAGTCCATAAGCATAACCTCCGGCAAAAGACGAATACCCTGAAGACGTTAATTTATGTGTTCCGGTGGTATAAGTATAAGTAGCACCAAAAACGGATGCAGCAATTTGCTTTGCCTCGGTCGTGCAATTACCCGCCCCCCTGGTAACTGCTCTCCCGATACAAGCGGCGGAACTAATCGTCATGGCCATTGTTCCTGTACCGGAACCGTCAGAAGTCGCAACCCCGGCCATGACCCCTGATTGCAACCCCAAACCGGGATTGACTGTCCCGTTTCCCTGAACAAATATCCCTGATCTGCCAAATATTTTTCCGTATCGTAATGATACTGTGCCTATATTATTAGCAAGATCAGTGGTTGCTGCAAGCGCTACAGTAGTTAATTCACCGACCAGTGTCGGTGTGGTATCAGAAATCCAGTTCGTACCATCCCCGATCATTACCGCACCCAAAGTTGGTGTTAGTGCAGCTATATCATCTAAATCATCATCCCACGCCTGAACAGCAGAACCTATGGCTCTTACTTGTGTCAGAGTTATTTTCTTGGAAGTCCCTCCCTGATTAACTGCAAATTCGTCTGTTCCAAGGGGGGTAACAACTGCGGGTAATGCGGAGAATTTTGAATCGGCCATTATTCAAGTAATAGAGCATCTCCGTCTTCTTTTAGAAGAAAACACCCGTCCTCTTTTAAGTATGCTTCATCTGAAGGGAACTCTCTTGCTTGGCGAAGCATTAATTTACCAAGATCATTAATAAATTTCATATCTGTCTGGCACGAGTCGCAGCTAGAGCGAAACGTTCGCCAATTTTGGTAAATTCTGCAAGGACTTCATCCAAGGTCTTTTTTAACAAAGCACATTCCGTTTCATGTTGACTTAATCTGGATTCTCTTGAAACCAGTTTATTGTTGGCTTTTGCAAGATCACTGTTCACTAGATTCATTTTCTTGTCAAAAACCATTTTGTCAGCATTCAGACTTAATCTGGAACTTACAAGGTCATTTCCCTGTTCATCCAGCACCTTCCTGGACTTTTCTGTATCAGACCTTAACTTCTCCTGCGCTATTCTGACTTGGGCTTGTAGTTGGCTTGCTTCCTCTATTGTTACATGAGCCTTTTTACTTGCAGACTCAGCCTCTCTCTTTAAAGCCCTCGCTTCGTCAATGATCTTCTCATTATGTTTCTGAACATCAAACATCTTCTGAAGCATTTTCTCAGCACGTTTGTCTTTGCCACCGGCAGCTTTTAACAGGTCAATTGCCTCGGAAAGATCACTCGAAGATGGCCGAGGTCTGCTTTGTACTTCTCCCATTGTTCCTAACATAGTTAAGTCCTCTCTATAACCGCAATTTTATGCCCGGCCTCAATGTCAAAGTATTCAACATTATTTCTTCCCAAGGGTCTGCCGTCTGTTCCGTCTGTTAAAGCTGTCGGGTCTTCATTCCATGTCACGAAACAATCCACATCCGCATAAAGGCGAACACGGTTTCTTGCTTTATTCTGCCCGGTAATGGCGGCTGACTGAAGAGACCCCGCCCCAATAGTCACTACCATCTCCTGTAACGGGTCTCCACGGGCAACCTCAACGGCACTGCGCCACGTAGCAATAAAAAGTGTACTCATTTCATTCTCCTAAAAGCTGGGCGCTACGCGCCTGTGGTCTGCTGATTATTCCGAGTTGGTCTTCAACTCCCTGTCCCGAGGTGAGAATAGTAGACCGTCTGCCTCTGCGTCTTCGTTCCAAAGTTTGCTGTTCTCTACGTGCAGCACCGATAGCCGGGTCTTGGCGTGTCGGCAGTGGCGGCAAAGGTTTAGCCCCCGGCACATCAGGTGTCAGAGCGCCGATAATTTTCTTTCCGCCTGCACCAATGATTGCTCCGCCAGCGGCACCTGCTGCAACCAAGCCCGGAACAATGGAACCTGTTACAACGCCTGCACCTGCACCAGCTAATCCACCGATTATTGCTGCGGTTGCACCCATTTCAATCTCCAATTCGTTTAGATAAAACCATATCTACCGGAGAATAACCTAACTTCTCCAGTAAACGTTGTAATTGTGGATGACCTATTTTCACATGATGTAAAATAAGTTCAACCCCTTCAGATTCCAGTTCAGCTTCAGTATATTTTATCAGTCCTAATCCCAGTCTGCCCTTACGTTCACTTTTTAAAATAAATAAAATATCCTGCAGGGCTTGTTTGGACGTAGAATAATGCATGTTGTAATTAACAAGAAAAACCGCATAGCCAACTAACCGCCCGTCGATTCTGGCGGTATAACACCGTAAAATATCATTCTCTTCGGCTTCCTCGTATTTCTTTTTATCAGGAACCAAAGGGATGTCTTGATTGCTGGCTATCTCTTTATAATGGGCTTTAATTAAAGGGTCAATCTCTTCCCATAAATCATGTGCGCGTTCACGCTGGAATTTTATCAATGCATCTTTCTCAACGTATCTATTGCAGCATCCGGGCCTATCTCTTCAATGATCTTGTCACATTCCATGTCATTTAATCTCTGGTCGGGATTGTATTGCAAATGAACTCGACGGGTAATTTCTCTCAGGCGTTGCAGATCAATACGATCAAGATTGTATATAAATGACCCACTGACTTGCGCTAATGATTTTTCAGTCAAAACGGCTTCAGCTACCAAAAGTCTGACCCGCTGACCGGATATGTGATCTGGAACCTCTGGTACACGATCTTCTTCCGGTCTTTTCTCAATAAACATCACCGGGCCATGAGAAAATCCTTTTTCATCACAGAGAATATCAATTGATCTGCTTACATCTATTTCGTATCGGGTTCGCATTTCTTGAGACTCCTCACCTGTCAACCAAATAGCGGATTCAACCATGTCACCTATCTTCACTCTCGCCACCTGTGTACGCGATAACTACTATTTTGACTATTTGGCCGTCTGGCCTGACGACGGTGTAAACTGTTCACATCGACTGCTAAAGATTGTCCTGCTTCACGTTCTGCAAGATAAGCGGTTAAAGTCTTAGTTGTCCAGCCGTTTTTCTTTTCCTCGTCACTCGGCTCTATCTGTTCTTGATTGGATAAAGCCTCACGTCTGGCAGTGTCCCTTTCTCTCTCAAGTTTCTGACTTAACGGCTCAACGTGTTCTATGCGCTCTGTGGACATCGTATCTGTTATTGGTTCGAGTAGGTAAAACCATGTTTTTAGGGCGTTCTCTTCTGACCAATTTAGGGAAGAGTTCGGTAAATCCCCAGACCATCGCATCCAGTCTGTCAGGAGACCCATCTCCTTCGTAACCTTCGGCAGTCATCAAACAACATTGGGCTTCCAGTTTGGGAAAGGTTCCGACATGAGAAATACGGTCTAAGGCATAAAGGGCTGAAATCGGCTCGGCACGAATATGCTTTCCTCGGGTTGCACGAACCGGAATGACGCGGATACTTTTACGGACAGAATGAATGGTATTTGTCACCATTTCTCCACCTTGGTTAATTTCAGCTACCATCGCATCCGCTTCATACAAGTCATAAGCAGCAACCGCCTTTTCAGCCCACTGTTGGGGGGTGCCGTGGGTTGAAACATCTGCTATGACATAACCCCTTTTATCCGTCCCTATTCCTACGACAATAATCCCTGCTTCATCTGATCCGGGGGTACTGGAAATAGGTGGATCAATACTGACTAATATTCGTGAGAGTTCAGGCGCTTCTTTCTTTCGATTGCGATGAAAAACGTCCCGGTTCCAGATCGCACCCACGGCTTGGGGTTCATATTCGCCTAACCAGATATGGGCATAACGTGCGGGGTTGTTTTTTTCGTCATACGTCCTTTCCGCTTCCATTTCTTCAGAAAACCACGGGTTGTCCGGGTAATTTGAATGGATGATGATCGCGTTTTCAGGAGGAGTAGGCCCTCTAAAGAACAAGTCTACCGGATCACTGCTATGGCGGGGGTTCCAAGAAAACCATATCTCTGACCCATCTTTACGAATG
>SDBV01000786.1_pt1 | contig 46237 bp, 47 predicted proteins | sample 2277081 | NCBI WGS metagenome assembly SDBV01 (sample SAMN10402039, study PRJNA504765) | marine sediment metagenome | isolation source: marine sediment core GS10_PC15, 223 cmbsf | place: Arctic Ocean: Southern Knipovich Ridge | collected 2010
CATATGCAGAGCAAATGGCGAAGAATCAAAAGGGTCTGAGATTGCTCCAGAACGATGTTGACACTGTTGCTGGAGTTGGTGGGAATCCATATGAGAAACAGATTGTACTCTCAGGAACTGGAACTAGGAGGGTTGTTGAAATCAATCCCAAGTGTGAGATTCTATTCGATTACTCGAGTTTGACAGCGTTCGTCAATATGGCCATTGACTTCTTCGCATGGACCCAGAATACTAAGAGAGAGAAAGGAAGGTAGCAATTAGCCCCAAGCTTGTACGTTTGATACAAGTCTATGAAGCGTTGCTCCATTTGGAGCAGGTGGCACGCCCCTTTTCGAAATGTTATCCGAGTAATCTGATTATCAGGAGCACAAGTGTAACCCCGAATATTATCAGTAGAACGTTACGGATCCATTTAGTCTTCGCTCGCCGTTCTGCCCGAGTCATTTCCCTCCATTTCTTCTTGTTCTCGGATCCCAGAATTTAGTCACTTGCCTTTGCTCATGTTTAATCGTAACATGATAACCGAAGACTGAGAAATCAATCTATATATATACACGGCAGAAGAATCTTCTGCAAGGGAAAGGTAGGATTGTCTGGCAGACGGGACAAGTCCTCCCCCTATGATGACCTCGGGTTGAAGGTCCATTGACATTCTCATGTACCTGTATGCCTGCTTCTAAACGCCTTTGCCTTTGCCAACCCGATTGCCGAAAGCTTGTAGACTTTGCTCGTCCCTTCTCTCTGAACCTCAAGAATGTCTCCTCCCAAATCTCTCTTAAAGTTATGACTAATCCAGCTCTTCATGTCTACCCCCAGATTTCTCCCATCCATTTCGACGTCGTCTATCTTCAGCGGCTGGTTTTCCTTTGCTAAGAATATCTGGAGGACAAGCTCTTTCCTATTCCAGTCGCCAACATTCTCTACCATCCAGCTAGGTATCTCGGTAGTTAGCTCTAGAACCGCAGCCTTTCCACCCTCACTCGTGGTAACTCTGATAGAACTATTTTCAAAAAGCTCCGAGACCATAGGAATAGATTCCTTAATCTCGTCAATACTATCACCCTTCACCGCTACTTCGACCAATCCATTTCTATCAAATTTACACTCGAAACTTACTATTTCTCTCACCTCCCTTCCCATGCTAACTTTGGCATGTCTGAACTCCCGAGCTCCTTAATCATTACTTCGCTAATCGTTTTCTCTGTACCATCGGGTAAACGATAAACTATGTCAGAAAGGAACTCATGTTCTACACTAACAAGGCCAAACGAAATCGCCTCGAGCTTTGTCTTAAGGTACCAATATAGGAGTCTTAGACTCTGATTGAGATTTGCAACGTGCTTTCCAGATCGTAATCTCTTCGCAAAGACCGGGGGCTTCATCTTTATGGCTAATTTCTTTCTTAAACCATTAATCTCCGTTTCTAGGACGAACTTAACTTCAACTTGGGGTGGCTTAAAGACGGTCGTCCACTGTACTCCTTCACACCCATATGTTTCCAAAAGCCGGGTGATTTGTTGTTGGCTCTTTTGAAAATCTACACTTGTATTTTGGTAAGGAGCTCGCTTGCTAATCAAAAAATGGCAGTCCGTTTGCTACTCAAGTCTATATAAATCGAGCAACTCCTCTCGCTAGGTAATCCTGATAATAATTCAACAACGCGGTAAAACTGGAACGAAGAAATTTCAGCATAAGATGAAGTAAGAAGTAACCGATCAAATACCGAAAGTCAATTAAGGACCGATCATCGTTTAGTTCCTAAGAGTGTTTCTCATTGCTCCAGTCACAAAAGGACTTTTGGAGAAATAAGCTGGAAGAAATAAAGTCCAAGAGAAAAACCAGCGATAAAGGCCAAGGAAGTCGAAGGAAATGGGAAGGTGAAATCCTTGGACCATGGATGGCTAAATCTCCCGAACGGAACAAAGATTTTCAGACAACCTCAGAAATACCGGTGAGCCGTATCTATACATCTGATGATCTGAAGGATCAAAAGTATGAAAGAGATCTAGCGCTTCCAGGATCATTCCCATTCACAAGAGGGATATACCCCACGATGTATCGAGGGAAAATTTGGACGATGCGGATGTTTTCTGGATACGGATCTCCAGAGGATACGAATAGGAGGCTGAAGTATCTCATACAGCAAGGAGAAACCGGCTTGAGCATCGCATTCGACATGCCGACTCTATACGGATTTGATGCAGACAATCCGCGATCTGATGGAGAAGTGGGGAAATGTGGATGCAACATTTCGTCATTAAGAGATATGGAAGTCTTGGTCAGCGGAATCCCATTAGAAAAAGTAAGCACCTCAATGACGATAAATGCCCCAGCGGCAATCTTGACCGCAATGTATGTTGCGGCCGCAGACCTTCGCGGCATTCCTTCTTCTGAACTTCGAGGGACAGTCCAGACAGACATACTGAAAGAGTACATTGCGCAGAAGGAGTGGGTATATCCTCCCGAGGCTCACATGCGGATCATTAGAGACTTGATGATATTCTGTACAAAGGAAATGCCGAAGTGGAATTTCATCAGCATCAGTGGCTATCACATAAGGGAGGCAGGGGCGAACGCGGTTCAAGAGCTTGCCTTTACTCTAGCCGACGGATTCACATATCTCGAGCTTGGCAAGGAAGCCGGGCTCGACGTATCGAAGTTTGCGCCGAGACTGTCTTTCTTCTTTAACTCGTGCATGAACTTCTTCGAAGAGGTGGCAAAGTTTAGGGCAGCGAGAAGGATTTGGGCCACCGTGTTGAAGGAAAAGTATGGCATTAAGGATGAAAGAGCCTTACTCCTAAGATTTCATACTCAGACATCTGGAGCCTCTCTGATGTGGCAGCAGCCTCTTAACAATATAGTGAGAACCTCAATTGAGGCTCTCGCAGCTGTCCTTGGGGGGACTCAATCTCTCCACACGAATTCCTATGACGAAGCGTGGGCACTCCCCACCGAACAAGCTGTCAAGATTGCGTTGCGAACTCAGCAAATTATCGCGGAAGAAACTGGGACTACCGACACAGTTGATCCTCTCGGCGGGTCATATTATGTAGAATGGTTGACAGATGAAATGGAAGAGCGGGCCTACGTCTATCTGGAGAAGATAGAATCTCAAGGAGGTGTGATCGAAGCAATCAAGAAGGGGTACCTACAGAAGGAGGTGGCTGACTCAGCCTATAGAGCACAACAGAGAGTCGAGAATGGTAAAGATATCTTAGTCGGGGCTAATGAATATGTAGATCAAGAGGAGAGACCAATCGATACCCTCAAGATAGATGCGGCCGCCCAGAAGCTGCAGATTGAGCGACTGCGGAAGCTGAAGGAAGAGAGAGACATTACCAAAGTTCGCGACTCCCTAAGGCGACTAAAAGCTGTCTACAAAGATGAGGCTGGGAACAGCATGTATGAGATACTAAGGGCGGTCAAGGCCTACGCAACTCTCCAAGAGATTGTTGATACAGGCAGAGAGGTATTCGGAGAATGGCGGGAGCCATCCATTCTGTAGACCTACGTGGGGGGCAGAAGTTGAGTATTTCGTCAACGAAGAAAGTAAGAATTCTGGTTGCTAAACCTGGCCTAGATGGACACGACCGTGGTGTATTGATCCTATGCCGGGCGTTGAGGGACGCAGGTATGGAAGTAATCTATAGTGGACTTCTCCCAACACCTGAGGAAGTTGCTCAGATGGCGATAGACGAAGATGTCGATGTCGTTGCTCTGAGTCTTCTCAATGGAGCTCATTTAACGGCCTTTGCTCAAGTCGCCCAAGGAATTCGCGACAGGGGGGATAATAATATTATTCTGGTGGGAGGTGGTATCATTCCTGAGGAAGACAAACCACTACTTGAGAAACAAGGGATCTCTGGAAATTTCGGACCTGGCACATCTTTAGCTACAATTATCGATCATATACTCGCCCGAGTCAAGGATCGTGGATGAGCTCGATGATTACTTCGCTTTGACTTTTTCTTTTTCGGCCGTCCATTTCTCTGTAATCTCGGTGACGACCCCTGCCGCAATAGTGCTTCCCATGTCCCTCATCGCGAATCTGCCAACTTCTGGAAATTCCTTGAACGTCTCTATGCATAGTGGCCTCAGGGGTTGCACCTTTACTACTGCAGAGTCTCCCGTCTTCAGGGATTTAGGTTTCTCTTCAGCTACCTGACCTGTCCTCGGATCGATCTTTGATTCTATCTCGACGATGGTGGCTGCGACTTGAGCTGTATGAGCATGGAGAACCGGTGTATAGCCTGCCGCGATAACGGTCGGATGAAATACAACGATGATCCTGGCCTTAAACTCCTTTGCGACAGTGGGCGGATCCGATGATAGCCCTATCATATCTCCACGTCTTATCTCATTCCTGCCAATTCCTCTTAGGTTGAAACCGATATTGTCTCCTGCAACAGCCTTCTGCATGGGAGTATGATGAGTCTCTATCGACTTGAGTTCGGCCGTAGCACCTCCAGGCATAATTAGGAGAGTATCACCTACCTTCATTTGCCCGGTTTCGACCCTCCCGACGGGCACGGTGCCAACTCCCGTAATAGAATACACATCTTGGACAGGAAGGCGCAATGGTTTCTCGATCGGCTTATCCGGTTCGGTGAAGAAATCCAACGCATCCACGAGTGTGGGCCCATTGTACCAGGGCATTTTGTCAGATTTCTTGGTCAAGTTCTCGCCCTTCCAACCAGAGACCGGAACGAAATTTACTTTTGAGACATCGAATCCGACAGTCTTGAGCAGTTTCTCAACATCCTTTTTCACGTCATTGTACCGCTCCTCAGAATAGTTAACGAGTGGATCGTCCATTTTGTTAAGGGCGGCAACTATCTGATTCACACCCAATGTTTTCAGAAGAAAGGCATGTTCCCTCGACTGACCTCCAGGGCCGATCCCAACCTCGGTTTCACCCTTCTTTGTGGAGACAACGAGTACAGCAGCATCCGCCTCGGACGCTCCAGTGATCATGTTCTTGATAAAATCCCGATGTCCCGGGGCGTCGATTAAAGTGAAGAAATACTTCTTCGTTTCAAATTTCGCGAAAGCGAGGTCGATGGTGACACCTCTCTCCCTTTCATCTTTTAGGTTATCCAGCACCCAGGCAAACTGGAAAGAGTCTCCCTTTCCCATTTTTTCAGATTCAGCTGCATACGACGCAATCGTTCTTTGGTCCACAACTCCTAACTCGAAGAGTACATGGCCCATTGTGGTCGACTTCCCTTGATCTACGTGTCCAGTAACCAATAGGTTAAGATGAGGTTTATCTGCCAATTCTTGCGATCAGACTCCTATTTCAAACAGTGGAGGCGGATCTGATTATTTAAATCTTAAACCGATTGGTTGAATGGTCCCGCGGGTCGGACTTTCAAGAACTCTCTGGAGAGTTCCAATTGAATTCGCCGGGCCTACTCCCAATTCGACCCTCCGACGACAGTCCGGTTCCTGTAAGCTTGGCATGCTGACGGGGCAAGCCAGAGCCTGCCTCTACAGCCGGAAGCTTTTGGCGGGTACATATCCTCTACCAAGCTGAGCCTACGGGATACTAGACGTATCATACCGCGGGAATCGCGGGACCACCGCATATTGTCTCCGAGGGAATAAATAACTATCGTGTGTGAATACGGCTTTTCGGATTTGGTTCTTGGGGGTTTACTACTATTGCCTGATAGGAGTCTTCAAGGGAACATGATAGCTCGCATGAGCCTCAAGTCTCCAGTATCTTCAACATTTTCCCGCCTATCTCCTAGTCCGTTTGCGTCTAGAAAGAGAGAATTAGTAACATGATGAAGAGCGTCACAGCAGTGGTAATCACCAGCGCTGCGATCGCTGTGGCAACGCCCTTTGGTGATGGCAGTCCGTCTTTTAACAGTCCGCCTGGAAAGAATATCGCACCCACGAGGAGGGTGTAGAGGGAGACCGCATGAAGACCATCGACAAAAGTCTCAGCAATTCCCGCGAAGGAGATCCAAATACCGGCTAGGCCGGCGGCGATAAACAGCGAGCTCGGTAGAAGAATCTCCCAATCCATTTTTAGTAGTTTCTCAGAAGACGTCTTAAAAGTCTTATTGAATCGATTCAGAAGGAAGAAGATCAATTAATTAATTAATTAATTAATGCGAGTGAACATGGGTCCGAATACTTGGTTCAAAACTGGCTCAACCCCTACAACTACATATTCGCTGGATCGTTTATCGTCATGGGTTTATTGATCCCGCTCAGAGGTCTTCCGGAATTGGTCGCAATAATGTTCCGACTTACTCTTATCTTTCTTGGCGCCTACCTTCTAATTGGCACATTCAGGAGGGGTAAAGGGAGGCCCTGAGTTCAGGCCAAAATTCTTCTTTCTTCTTCTCGAGATTTCGCTTCGGTTCTGAAAATATTTGATGACTTTGCCAAAACATAGGCAATGTAACCTACTATGATGGGCGCGAGCTGCGCGAGGAAAGCCAAAGGAAATGTCGATGCTATTTGCGTCCCAAATACCAAAAGCTCAGAGAACGAGATCCAGAGTGTTGTCACAGCCGTGAATACTAAGGCGCCAAGTATTACACTACGGTTGCGTAGCAGGTAAATAAAAAATAAGGCAACTAATGTCACCAGTGGAGAATAAAGAGAGATAGGTCCTAAGGGAGACGTAGTAGAAGCAACGAACTGACCTAGGGTAAGACCAAGAATAGCCGGAATCCCGAACATTGCAACAAATGGACTAGGAATTACCCCTGGTACGATATTAAGGAGCCTTTGATATTGTGCCGCCTCGGGAGGGTCCCCCGTTAGAGACCCGAAAAGGTCGGCAGGTAGGAAAGCTGATAATGACATATCTGGTAGCCCGAGTGTCCCAGCTGCTGAAATGGCGGCAGTTATGACAAAGATTCCGAAGTAGCCCGTACTGAGTCTCATTAGAAGAACCCTAATCCTCCTTGCCAAAGGAAGGCAAATAGAAAAAGCCAAACTATGTGTACAAAGTGCCAGTAAGTCCCGGCTGATTCTAGAAATCCATGATTCTTCTCTGAGAACTGTCCCATAAATGCACGCACTGTAACTATACCGTTTGCTAAGACCCCAGCAAGGACGTGAACCCCATGGAATCCAGTTAACAAGAAGAACGATGCGCCAAAAAGACCGTCTGATGGGAGAAGTTCACCCGTCAGTAGAAGGTTCGGCCACTCAAATCCAAATTGAACTGCAAAGAAGAGGGCTCCCAGGACCACTGCACCTAGGAAACCGATCTTGACTCCATTCTGGTTGCCTCGCTTTACTGAGGATGTTGCATACTCTATGAGTACCGAGCTGGTGATGAGGAACGCCGTTTGAATACTGGGAATGAATATGTTCAGCTGTGGGGCCTCGGGGGGTGGCCAAACGGCATACCCCGAACGAAGATAGAAAAACATTCCAAAGGCCCCTGCAAAAAGCATCACCTCAGTCAAGAGGAATATTGCCACTGGGAAACCGACCCCTCCTATCTCGTGGAAGTCTCCAGTCACTCCACCTCTTCGTAATGTCTTTAGGGAGTTTGCAGTGACTTTAGGCCATTTATGAATTTCATCCCTGACAAACGCTAGGATCAATATCAGAAAGAGGATACCCATAGCTGCACCGAAAAGAATGGAGAAACCGCTTAGAATCATAAGGGCGCCAGTGACAGCAATTCCTCCTGCAGACAAACCGATGATGGCGGGCCAGTATGAGTCGATCTCAGAAGCATCCTGAATGTCTTCCTCAGATGCCTCGACTTCAGTTTTGGCAGCCAAGATAACTCCGTCTGCGTCCGCTCTACTCCTTAATAACTTTCTTGGACAAATTTTGACCAGTTAGCAATATATGGAACCATAGGGGAGTCGTTATACTAATTTGGGTTCAGCTGACCACATCCCAGAAATTAGGGAATCTCGAGTTGGGGAGATTACGAAACGAGTAAAACGTTATCAAGAAATCTCTATTATCCTGGCGATACTCGTCCACTTCTTCGTCTTCGTGTCTGGTTTGGGCCTTCTCGTGCTCTACTCTCTCCCGCTTACATCGTTCATCCTCTTTCACGTTGTTGCCCAGGGACTAGCTTACGTGAATGTAGTGTTCGGGCCGCGCTTATACAAGAAAATGCTCTTGCGAAGAGAGCTTAATCTGGACCCTGTCATTAGAAATCGATACATCTAGGGGAAGATTAAAATAATGAAATTAGACTTCGTGGAGAGCATCCTTTGACTTTGCGCGCGATTGACTATCTTACCTGGACAGTGACTATCATCATCACATTTGTCGTTCTCGTTTTGATCGGGGGTGGATTGGAGCCTGATCCTATTGGTCCGCAAGGCCGAGCGATCTTGCGACTTTATCGATTCGTTTTTGTCAGCGGGATGATCGTTGCGGCTTTATTCATGGGCTCACTCTTTTGGATAGCTCTGAAATTCTGGGACCGATCACAACCCATCGAAATAGAGTGAATCTTAAATGGACGCTGCCAAGACTCTCGAGATATCGACGATAGTGGGCGCCACGGCCCTCTTGTTCTATATTGGTTTCATCTCATTGCCCGTCCTCTACGCATTCCAAACCATTCCAGATGACCCTGATATGGTGGTGGAGGTAATTGCGCGACAATGGGCCTGGGAGTTCCGGTATTCTGATGGCAGTGTTTCCGATCGGCTGACTGTAAAAGCTGGCGATGTAGTGAAGCTCAAACTGACAAGTGAGGATGTAATCCATAGTTTCTTTGTGAAGGACCTATTCTTCAAGGTGGATGTCATCCCTGGACAGGTAGTGGAAATCTGGATGCAACCAGACGTGCCCGGCGAGTATTGGATTCAGTGCGCTGAGTTTTGTGGAAAATTCCATGGAAGCATGCGGACTCGACTAATAGTCGAAGAGTAGGACACCTGATTTGGAAATCAAAGAAGTTCAGAAATCCGAAGAAGACGGCGGACATAAGCATCCCCACTTCTACACCAGCTGGAAGAAAATTCTGCTTACAACCCATCATACAGACATAGCTATGATGTACATCGTACTTTCTTTCTTCTTCTTCATTCTAGCGGGAGTGGCGGCGTTATACATCAGATACGGACTTACAAGAGAGAACACCGTTGGCGCCTCCGCTTTCAGCAGCCTATTTACGGTTCATGGACTTAGTATGATTTTTCTCTGGATTTTGCCTATCTGGGTTGGTTTTGGAAACTATCTCGTCCCCAAATACATTGGTGCAAAAGATCTCTATTATCCGAAGCTCAATGCCATAGGATTTTGGCTTCTCATACCCGCGGGAGCGCTCATCTGGCTCGGTATGCCTAATACGGGCTGGACTGCTTACGCACCGCTAACGATTCTAGGCCCGGACGCTGGGATTGGGGTTGACATGCTGATTCTTGGACTCCATCTCATAGGAACTTCTTCCATTATAGGGGCGTTCAACTTTATTGTTACAATATTCAAAATGAGGAAACCCGGAATCACATTCAGGAACATGCCGCTTTTTGTATGGGCGAACTTAACCACTTCATTTCTCGTCGCCCTCGCTACCCCTGTGCTCGCAATGGCATTAACTCTGCTCTTACTCGATAGGAATTTCGGTACAGGGTTCTTTAATCCGAACCTTGGAGGTGATCCTATTTTATGGCAGCATCTCTTCTGGTTCTATTCTCATCCTGCTGTGTATATCATGGTTCTTCCGGCGATGGGAGCTATTTCGATGATCCTCCCTAATCTGTCTCGAAGGAAGATATTCGGATACACATCGATAGCTGTTTCTACTGCACTCATAGGAATTCTTGGTTTCGGCGTCTGGACCCATCATATGTTTACGACGAACCTCTCGCTCACTGCAAAGCTCCCCTTCATGTTCATGACATTGGTAATTGCTATTCCATCCGGGGTCAAGGTGTTCAATTGGTTAGCCACGCTTTATGGTGGACGCATAAAGATGAATACACCAATGTTGTTCAGTCTGAGCTTCATACTAGCCTTCATCATACAGGGAGTGGAGGGGGTTTTCCTTGGAACTATTCCGATAGACTTTCTACTCCAAGACACATACTTTGTCGTAAGCCATCTACACTTTGTTCTATTTGGTGCGGCGACTCAGGGAGTATTCGCGGCTATGTATTACTATTTCCCATACATGACAGGGAGGAAGTATAGCGAGGGTCTTGGACTTGCGCACTTTGTCATCACAACTGTCGGACTCTATATGCTGTACACTTCGTTCTTGGTGCTGGGAATGCAGGGGATGCCTCGGAGAGTTTTCACTTACCTAGCAGAATATGTCCCTATGAACATAATTGCGACTTTTGGAGGGATTCTTCTTGGGATAGGTACGCTTCTCTTCGTCTATAACATGCTGAAGAGTTGGTATAACGGCAAGCGGGTGAAGAATGAGGAAGATCCGTGGGGTCTTGCTAAATATGATCTCAAGGAATGGGCCTGATTATGCCTAGCGAACCCAAAGTACTTCCTCTCGATCACTGAGCATGCTACGGAGTTAATGTTCGGCTCACCTAAACCTTTTAAGAATCAGTCGAAATTCTGATCCTAGATTGTTATCGTTGGCGGATCTAAATCTGCAACTCCTAATCAAGACGCTGGCTTCCCTTTATGTTAATGATCTGGAACTCGAGGTCGAACCTCACGTTAGACGGGCCAAGAAGCTCATTATTATCCTGGGGGTGCTATCATTCATTGTCTCGATTGGGCTCCTGACGTGGTTCACTTTTGTTTTATTGCCACCTGGCTCATAGGCCGGAAGAACGGCGGGAGGAGAAGCTATATCTAGGAATCTAGGAAGAGCTGACTATATCACAAAATGGGAAACCAAGCAGAGATAGCTGAGCAAAACAGAAGGCCCGCCGGAACCACGGCAATGATTTTGGACTACGTAAAAATCTCCAAGCCTAGCATCATCTTCCTCTTAGATTTCGTTGCCATTTCTGCTCTTCTAGTCTCCTACTACTCCAATGTTGCAACCTCTCTCTTCCCCCCCCTGATACTGATCGGAAGCGTCCTGCTCGCTGGGACCTTGGCCTCAGCTGGTGCAGCAGCAATTAACGCCTACATAGATAGGGACATTGACGTTCTAATGTTAAGGACGAGCAAACGACCAGTACCGACTGGGAGTGTTCCTCCGAAACACGCCCTTTACTTTGGGATAGCATCCTTGAGCCTTGCTTTAGTCACCGCTACATTCTTGCTCAACTTAGTTGCAACTTTCATGATCATGCTTGGCGCTTTTATCTACATTTTCGTTTACAGCGTCTGGCTTAAACGAAGGACGCCTTGGAATATTGTAATAGGAGGCTCTGCTGGGAGTGCTGCGGCTTTGGCGGGATGGACTGCGGTCACTCCACAGCTGGAGCTTATGCTTCCCGCAGTGCTGATGGGAGTGTTGGTTTTTCTATGGACCCCGTCACATTTCTGGAGCCTAGCAATTCTTACCAACCGCGATTACAAGGCCGCAGGAGTTCCAATGCTCCCAGTCGTCGTGGGAGAGAGTAGAGCTATCAAATATGTGGTAATGAATACTTTGCTGCTTATTCCTTTTTCCCTAAGCTTCTTCTTTCTAGGGATGCAGGGTCTGGTCTATCTTCTTGTGGCCTCTTCGACTGGGGCCCTCTTACTTGTCACCAATATCCGCATGCTTAGAGATCGAACACATGCTGCTGCTTGGACGTCCTTCAAGTATTCCAGTCCATACCTAACTTTCATTTTCTTAGGAATGGTTGTCGATAGGATCTTAATTTTCTAGGCAACCGAAGGCCGCCTCGATGAACGCGCTCGTTGAGCTTAGAAAAATCTTCCCTCGCGCATGGATGCGACTCTATTTCATTGTCTTGGTTGGATTAATCCTGATCGCGCTAATAGGGTCAGCAGTTCCGCTTGACGAAGCTCAGTCAAGAGAAGTCCTGGAACAAGCCGAGGAGATCATCCCTGAGACAATAAATACCCAGGCAATTTTCCTGAATAATCTAAGAGCGGCTCTGATAATCATGATTCCAGGCGTTGGAGCTATTCTGGGAGGTATCATAATTTATTCGACAGGATTAGTATTCGGGGCAGTAGGACAAAGCTTGGGAATATTCGGGCCAGGTTTGATATTGCTTGTCGCACTTACCCCATTCTTCTGGCTAGAATTCCTTGCATACTCCGCAAGCATGACCCAGAGCCTGTTCATAGGCTACGGTATCTATAGAGGAGGGATTAGGAAAGAGGCAATCCGAACCGTAGTACTTCTAGCCTTTGTGATTCTTTCCCTGTTGCTTGGAGCTTTTGTTGAAATTCTATTTATACGATAAGGCATTAAAACCTGGGGATCCAGGAAAAGTCATGGAAACCGACAGACCAGGAAAACGTAACAAGGAGGATGTTCCCATTCCTGCTGAAGATCTTAAGGATGACGAGGAGCCGACGCGATCTTCGGAACCCACAAAAATAATTGCCCCAGAAGAGGAGAAAAAAGAGTTGCTACGTAGTACAGAAAAGCATGATATGGAACGTGCGAGAGTTATTAGGGGGCGCGGTGACAAAACCCGATCCGGAAGAGGCTTCTCTCTGCGTGAGCTGACCTCTGGTGGTATTTCGTTGAAGACAGCAAAGAAATTGAATATCTTCATCGACGTCAGGAGAACAACGAAGCACGAGGAGAACGTCAACCAGATAAAGGGCTTTTTTTCTGAATAGGAATCAACTTCCCTTCCTTGCGGGAATGATAATACAGGAATTCCTGGGCATATCCTGCAAACCGACCAAAGTATTGTCTCATTTTCATTGAGATCCTAGCGTAGTCGCGTGGAGGAAGCGATCTTCCGAATTGCGATTTTGCTCCCAACGATAATACATATTCTTCACCAATGACGAACGAATAATTGTTCACGATAGTCCTGAACATCCAGGTATCGATGGGAAATGCTTGCATCTTCTCGAGGGAAAAGAGGAGGATGCAATCGGCAACTTTGGGGCCGATTCCCGCCAGCGTTTTTTTTCCGAGCTCCTTGCCGACTAGGATGTCCATGCCTCCTTGGTAGCTTTCATTGAGTACTCGCGAAAAGATAGTCTCATCTTTGAGGATGCTTGTAGCCGTCGCTTTGATGAAAGGGGCTCGATATCCAACTTTGCACTCCGTTAGCGCATGGACGTCAGCAGCGGCAATTCTCGCCGGCGAAGGAAATGAGTGGAATGTTTCTCCCTCAGATTCTAATTGTTCACCGAATCTCCTGGAGAGGTTTTCAATCATGTTGACAATTGACGGAATATTTGAATTGGTAGCACATATGTAAGATACCGTACACTCCCATGGATCTTGACGAATAAGTCGCAAACCCCGCAAGTTTCTCAGAACTGTCGACATGAGTCGGTCAGTGTTGATTGACCGCATGATAGATTCGTAGCTGTCGTCAATTCTGAAATAGCGACGAATCCTATTTTCTATCCCTCTCTCTCCGCCACGAACTTCTAAGACATCGTGATCATAACTTAGTCGAACGAGAGTTTTTTCAATCACACCGGTCCAGACGTTATTTTTCTTCTTCCACCTGAAGACCTGGCCCGATAACAGTGTATGATCTAGATTAAGATCATGGGATTTGATCAATCATCAAGGCTAAGGAACGGGATCGAAAATTTCTTTCAGTTCTAATGTGTCTTACTGGCTGCTACTCTCCTGAATCTCACATTGAGGATTCCGTTAACACATCTTGACCCAATAATCTCAACTTGCGTTGGGAGCTCTACTTCCCGAAAGAACCCTCGTGGCGCGATGACCCGCAATTTCTTGTCTTTCAGCTCTATCCTGACCTCTTCGTCTGGTCCGGGAACCTCCGCAAGGAAAGTAATCTCATCCTTTGCACTGATGAGGTCGTAGACCCACTCCCTTCTCTCCTTGCCTTTGCGAATTGTAACTGGGCCATCCTTGATCGTCTTCCTAAGTTCGAAAAGCCAATACACGAGCAGGAGCACGGCTAGACCAGAGATAATGAAAGCAAAAATTCCTCGCTGGAACCTTGTGACAATCAGTACCACCGAGCTTACGACTATAAGTCCAGAGATGACTAGGAAGAAGTTGAGCGTATCATCGCTTAGGGAAAATCTCTTCTGTCTAGACATCTGTCCCATCTCGTTCTGCTACTTAGGCGTAATAATAGCTATAGGCACTTCCGCCGCGTAAGATCTTAAATATTTGGCTCCTGGAAGAGCTTGCGAATGCCCCAGGTAACGGTCGACTCGGCAATCGAGAAGCTGGATCTGGACATGAGACGGACCGATAAGGCTGAGGAGACCAAAAAGACCTATCTGTCTCAAACCTCGGTACTCTGCAGGGAACAAACTGTTACACCTAATGCCATCCTCACAGGGTATAATAACTTAATCCAAAATCACATAGATCGTCACCTTGGCGACAAGTCTCCGGCAAGTTTCAATATTCCAATCGCGGCGGTGAAAGCTCTGCCTGTTGCGAATGATGTAGACTTCAAGGTGATCAGGGTACGGAAGCCCCCGACCAGACATATGAAGTTTGATAGAATTCCAACCCTGGAAGAGATGCAGACTCTATTAGGACGCTCAAGTCCAGGAATATAAAATACGAAAGAAGTGGTCCGCGGAATGGTGTTCCACCCATTGATTTACTAAGTTTGATAGTGACATGATGCTCGATTAGCAAAGGAAGACCGTGAATTGATAACTAGAAAACCAAGAATCGACGAATCTTGTGACGTTTGATGGTAAGTTCGACGGGCAATTCCTAAATGCATTTTTTGTCACTACATTGATCTAGAGGTGATATATGCGTGAATGCGATGTTAAAGGTCCTGGTTCTGTTCGTGACAACCTTCGGGCTGTTGGGTATTTCAATTCCATCGGCCTTTGCTGGAGGGCCAGCAGACTATGGGGTTGAACCAGTATTCCGAGATGCAATACAACGATCGGCGAATCCGATTAATGTGTTGGATATTAACGAGTATGCGATCGGTGCCATAATCCAAGTTCCTAGGGTAATACAGCCACTCCAGCCTGCAAGTCAAATTAACTTCCCGATTAACTCCTATGACGAAGTTCTTGATGAACTACCGACGCTCCGAATTCCAAAAGTAGTCGATGGACCTCAGCCCGTAGTCGATCTCGGCTACTTCTAATCTAGGTGGTAGTCGACAGAGGCAAGCTGCCCACCCAAGGGCAGCTTCCTTTTTTTATTTCCCGCGAAAGCGACCTGAAAAAGCTCAATTCCAAAATGATAATGCCAACGTTATTAGCAGACCTGGAAGAACGATCAAAACCCTGAATCTCAATAACGAAGTCGAACTCCTTCATTCGCAAAATATTAGGCTTTGTAAAACACAGAGCTTTCGAACTTACGTTAGTGAACTAACTGTTGCAAGCGGTATAATATAGAGCTCAAATCTCGGTATAATATCATGGCATCCTAACATGTCACTAGCTAGCTTGGTTGGTATGGTACTAATTGGAATCATTATTGGATTGTTTGTTGGGGTAGGCGGGATCTACGTGGATCTCATTCTTAACCTCAAGCTAAGCCGCGCGAGGTAGGATCCCGTGTACTCCAGCACTGGAACTCTTGATAGTAGTAGTCCCAAGAACACAAAGTCGATCGCATCTCATCCTGCAAGAGGTAATAAGGAGGTCTCTTTCCTGTGAATCAGCCAAATTAGCATTGAGCATCTTCGCCTTATCAGGTCTGAGGGGTATCATTGGAGAAGACTTGACGGTGCCTGACCTCCAGGATCTAGGAGGAAAGTTCGGCTCGCTAATGCATGGAGGTCGGTGCGCAGTTGGAAAAGATAGAGATAAAGTTGTGTCAGGGTCATCACTCTCGGTCGTTAGGGATATCGAATCTCTTGGTCTTAGAGTTGTTACAAACATCTCCTTCCTTCAATCAATGCAGGGATGGGCGATTGGCGGCCGTGATGGTTGCAAGCATGATGAAAGATAAAGCAAGACTGGAAGACATTTTCGTAGATAAGGCACAATTGGAAGCCATGGCATTAGCTTCAGACTCTTAGGGAAGGATAAGAATTAGTTGAGGGAAGCTCAAGAGTAGGCCTCTAAATGATTGGGGAGGATCGAATAATTGAGTTATTCACCGAGATAATAGGACAGCCACGGCAACCCTTTCTGATGATTGGTGATGATGTTGCCACACTTGATTCTCAACCGTTCAAGAAGGTCGTAATTACTTCCGACATGCTAGTTGGATCCACTGACGTTCCTAATCAGATGCGACTTTGGCAAGCATCAAGAAAAGCTATGATCATGTCGGCAAGCGATCTTTCGGCGAAGGGTGTCCGACCAGCGGGTGCTCTAGTATCAATAGCGATTCCTAGAACTTATTCAGAGGTCAATGTCAGAGAGCTCGCAAGCGGAATCAGGATAGCAAAGGATGAAATTGGATTAGAGTTTATGGGTGGAGATACAAATGAGAGCGAAGATCTGATTCTCAACGTGACGATGGTCGGATTCTCTGACAACATCGTACCAAGAGGTGGAGCGCAACCGGGAGATCTCGTTTACGTTACTGGCGAATTCGGGTTGACTGGCGCAGGTCTCAAGATACTCCTGGAGGGGTTTCCCGCTGAATCAGGCTTCAAAAGGATGGCAATCGATTCAGTCTTGATGCCAAAAGCGCGGGTTAACGAGGGAGTCGCTCTTGCTAAGAAAGGACTTATGTCAGCAAGCACTGACTCGAGTGATGGACTCGCGATTTCGCTTTATCATTTAGCAGAATCAAGTAACGTGAGAATAGAATTATCGCGCCTGCCGATCACAGAGCCTCTGGAACTCTTTGCCAATAGCTGCTCGCTTGATCCCAACGAACTCGCCTTTCATGCTGGAGAAGAATATGAGATCGTATTCACTGTACGGCCTGGGAAAATGTCTAGTGCCGAGAACCTCATGAAGGAACATGGCGTGACTCTCTTCGAAATAGGGTCCATAACCACTGGAAGACCAGAGGTTTTCTATGATGGCAAGAAAGTGGAGAGAAGGGGGTGGATGCACTTTCTTCGATCCGGTTATGCAACGATTTCCGAATTCTAAGTTTAACTAGTCGAGGAAGAATTTACTTAACTTTTCATCGTTTCTAAATGATCCTTTGATTCCCCAAAAAGTGTTAGTATGGGTCCGGTTCCGCTTGGCCTAAGCAATACCCAGCTTTGGTTGTCTTCTCAGACTTTGACTCCATGCAGTCTATCGGTCCTGGCATCCGCACTGAGTGAAAACGATTCAAGAACTCTCGACATCCAGTCAATTGGACAAGAAAACTTTGTCTAGGATTAAAAAACACTGGCAGATCCGAAAAACATTCACTTAGAGAAAGGTCGCTTAGAGAAAGCAAGAGGATCGAGCATCAAGGTATTCTCCCTCGAAGCAAGGAAAATGGCATGTCATGAATCTATGATGGGCGATCCCAAGTGGCGTTCGGAACATAATGAGGAATAGAAATCCCGCAAAACATTGGAAGGCCTAGCAAGAACTTCAACATTCTGTAATCCTCCAATCTGATCCATCCGTTCAGATTCTCCTGATAAGATTAATAGTATCAAGCCCGATGCGCTCAATCAGTTGTCCTCCTTCAACTTTCTTCTTAATGAGAGTTTCGTCGGTCACTCCATCCATTTTATAATGTATCATAATCCTTAGCTTAGCTTCGGTCCCTGAAGGCCTCACTGTGACATGTCTCAAGCCCGATCTGTCAAAGTGGAAGCGAATTCCTTCGTCTGGAAACCCGGGCCAATATAACATATCGTACTTGCCCGTGCGAAATGCCTCAGCCTTCGCCACGGTAAGATTGGCTATTCGAATTGAGGGACTCTCGCTGTTTGCTCGCAACATTACTCTTTCAGTGTTTCTTATGATCTGTCGTTTGTTGAACTCGCCTTCAACTCCCTCGAAAACGCCTTCTTCTGGGATCTGAAGCTTCAGTGTAGCAACATATCCGATGTCATGGTCAAGGTATAGCCGGTCCAATAACTCTACAATGCTCAAACCTACGGACTTGCCGTAGGCGGCCACTTCCGCCATCAAGATTGCGGCCAAGGTACCATCCTTCTCTAGTGTATGTCCTCCTCGACCCAGATATTCGTTTGGAAGAGGTCGCGCGCCCGCAAGACTAAATCCGTTGCTCTCTTCGAAAAGACCTTCGTTAATCTCACCACGCTCCCAGCCTTCAATCGCTTTCTCAGCCAGCAGTCCGAAGCCAACCCAAGAGTCTACACAAGATAAGCCGAACTTTTTTGCGACCATCCTCAACGATTCGGTGGTTACATGATTTTTTACGATGAATCTTTGCGACGCATCAGGAATTCTCCCCCCCAGCATTTCTGCTTTACGTTTTAGGCGATACCAAAGAAGCAGCGTCCATACATCGTCTGCTGTCAAAAGTTTCCATTCGCCAAGAGCCTTCTTCTGTTGTTCTGGAAGTGGAACTACCAACCCCATTCTGTCAGCATCAGGATCTGTCCCGACCATCATATCCAGCTCGCGGAAAGCTTCTTCGCCATATTCCTCTACAAACATTCTTACCGCCAGCTCCGCTGGTTTTGAATCCCCCGGATCAACTACTTGGTCTATCTTGAACCTCGGGAAATAGCCATCAAGTCTATTCATCTCAGTGACTATCTTCAGGTTGGGGAAGCCTGTATCTGGGAAAAGTCTTGGGACCGCCTTGAAACCAACACCGTAGAACGCGCAGTAGCCAATTCTAACATCCTTGCCATATTTCTCAATAACATCTTTATCCAGGATCAAGCTTTCGACGTGTTCTCTGTGCATTTTGTGCATGTTGGTGAAAGGTCTATCCTGGGTGTTTACGACCGGAGTATCGCCTCCTAAGTAGTATAATTGTTCCTTGTGAGCTTCGCTAAGCTCAACCGTCTTAAGGCCGCTAATGGTCACTCTCTTTATTCCCTTCTGAACGTTTCCTAATGTATAGTCGATCACTTCTTGCCTTTCGGCCAAACTCAAGCTTGCTCCGGTCTTGTTGGAAATTTTATATCCGTTGTATCTCTTGTCATTATGGCTTGCTGATATTTCGATACCTACGTCAGCTCGAAGATTGGTCACCGCAAAAGAGAGCTCAGGGTATGGGCAAGGCTCATCGAAAAGATAGACTGTGAGTTCTCTGGCCAAGAAAACTTTGGCCACGAGCTCTGCTAGTGCACTTCCGTGGAGGCGACTATCAGATCCCACAACGACTTTGCTGCCACCGTTTGCTCTCATCCAGTTAGCGACGCCTGTGGTGTAGGTCATAATTGTGATCTCGTTGATCGTGTTTGTCCCCTTAAGGAATGGAGTTCCAAGTCCTTGGGCTGCAAAATCATTCAGTTCAGCCTCGGACAAAACGATTCGCCCTCGAATTCCGCCTGTGCCAAATATGATGTTCTGCCAAAACGCATATGTTAGATCACGCCACCTTGCATCTACTATCGCTTTCGTCAAGGCTTTCCTAACAAGGGCGGGTAATGAATCGTCTAAAAGCCACGACATGATGTTTGCTTTGGCTCCTCTTGAAACCAAGTCTGCTTCGGTGGACCCTATTTTCCCCTCATTGACCAAATCCCGTAAATAACTGGTAAGACCCTGGTTCATAGAACTTTCTAGGGTATGGATGGGAAAATCATCTTGCATGTTAGAACTTGGAGTTCGAAATGGACTCTTATTATCTTTTTTCTCACAGGTGAGAAAGTGAGTACATTAGGTGGGGACTGAGAGAGCCACGCAAATGTTTGAAGGGTACTAGGCAAATAAATAAAGTGTTTACCTACCTCTTTTCGACATGAAATAAACAAACTGATTCTAGCTATCTAAGGGAAAGTAGATAGTGATCGTAAAAGGAATTTGCACTCGGTTCTTATGGCTCGTTGGAGTAGTTATTCATTTCAAATACGAACTCTAGTGATATCTTTGCCTGGTATGCCCATTATCCCGTTAGTTCCAAAAGGTTTTTTTTGTGAGCTCAATTACCACTCATCTAATACCAAGCGGATAGTTTCTTTTAAGGTACGACAAGGCTGGTCAGGTCAAAAGAGTCGTTCTGAAGTAAGGTTGAAAAGACTCCCCTTTCTATTTTTCATATAGACTCATGAAGATAGCTGTCTGCATAAGACAAGTTCCTGATACAGCATCAAGTCCTAAGATATCTGAAGATGGGACCGAGCTCGACCTCTCGAATGTCCAATTTACAATCAACCCTTTTGATGAATATGCACTAGAGGAGGCTTTGCGAATCAAGGATGCAGATAAGGAAACTCATCTAGTTGTGGTCTCAGTCGGAGATGAAACGATCATTCCTTCAATTACGAAAGCGTTGGCCCTCGGCGTCGACGAAGCAATCCATCTAAAACCTAGAAATGCAAGCAGGTACTTTGATCCACTTTCCATTGCCAATGCGCTGGCGGATGAGCTGAGACTACATAGTTTTGATCTGATTCTCTTTGGCAAGAAAGGTGTTGACAATGACAATGCCCAAACTGGTACGATGGTGGCTCAGCTTCTAGGAATACCATGCGTCCCCAATTGCACTAGCTATAAGCTTTCTATCCCGCATATAACGGCCTTTCGCGAGGTCGAAGGTGGTACCGAGATATACGAGGTGTCGTTACCAGTAATAATTACGCAAGAAAAAGGTGACAACGAACTGCGATATCCGTCACTCAAGGATCTTATATCTGCTAGACGCAAGACGGTAACATCGAAAGTAATCGAGTTACGAGAAAACATAATCAAAGTTATCGGATTTGACTATCCCCCCATCAGAGCTCCGGGAAGAATAGTAGGTACAGGAGTCGAGGCCATCCCGGAGCTAGTTAGGTTGCTGAGGGAAGATGCCAAGGTCCTCTAACCTGTGGTGATTGAATGGGATTGATGGTCGTGCTCGAACAGCGGGACGGAGTCGTAAGAAGTTCCTCACTTGAAATCCTCAGCGAGGGACTAAGATTAGCAGCGTCGGACACTGCAGTTTCGGCCATCATCATCGGGACCCTGCATGATGCCACGATTCGTACAATTGAGGGCTACGATATCCAAACGATCTATTTGTGTGATGAATCTGATAAGGACTACTCACCGGAAAACTATCGAGATTTTCTACTTCAGGCTTACGCCTTGGAACTCCCATCCGTGATTCTTTTGCCTGGGACGGATGTTGGCAACGACATGGCACCACGGATAGCCGCGCATCTAGACGCCGGACTCGCCACAGATTGCATCTCGATAGACGTGTCTGATGGAGCCCTTAAAGCGGAGAGACCTATATTCGCAGGGAAGATAATCCAGAAAGTTAGAATAGCAACAAATCCAGCCATTGCAACTCTAAAAAGGAACTTTTTCAAAGGTCCTAATTTCACAAGTAGGTCGGAAGGCAAAGCTAAAAAACCAATGGTGAAGAGGCTTCAGGCTGCCAAGGAGACTTCGACTGTAAGGTCGACACTTCGTGAGATAGTTCGTTCGAAAAGGAAGAGCTCGGATGTCACTGGGGCTTCTATTATCGTATCAGGTGGTCGTGGAATGAAAGGACCTGAGAATTATGCAATCCTCGAGGAATTGGCCGAAGCTCTGAGTGGGGCGGTAGGAGCCTCAAGAGCTGCTGTGGATGCCGGCTGGAGACCACACTCTGATCAGATTGGGCAGACTGGAAAAACGGTATCGCCCGAGTTATATGTGGCATGTGGGATCTCCGGAGCAATTCAACATAAAGTTGGCATGATCAATTCCAAATGCATAGTAGCGATCAATCATGATCCGAACGCGCCGATTTTCAAATTTGCAGATTATGGGATCGTTGGCGACCTATTCCAGATCATACCAGCGCTCACTGAAGAAGTCAGAAAGGTCAAAGGAGCTCTGGGTTAGATGGCGTTCATTCCGCCAATTAAATCCCTAACTAATCTTGTAATCGATATTCTCCGCTTCATAGTTTCTCTTGCCGCTTCCCTGACTCTCTTACTACCGCGACCATCGATTGAATACATCGTCCTCAATAGATCTATCAGTATCTTCGGGTACTCAGAGTAAAGCCTGGGATTGTTTAGGAAACTAGGACCGTTCTTGAACTTCTTTAGGTCGCTGATAACATTTCTCTTATCGAGATTCGCAAGGTAGGCTGAAAGGGACGATCGATTAGTATTTCGATCCTTCTGTAATTGGGTGAAAGTTTCGGCGGCGGCAATACCGGACGCAATCGCAAGGTCAACTCCCCTGAATGTGTATCCATTATTGATGATGAATCCGGCAGCATCACCAACTAGAATTAGCCCGTCGGTAAAGAGACGAGGCATCATTTTGAATCCTGCCTCGGGGATTAGGTGGGTACTATATTCCAACAGCTTCCCGTCCACAATCAGTTTCCGAATAGCTTCATGTTGTTTGAAACTGCCCATCATACTCTCCACGTTAATCTTCCTCTCTACGAGATCAATTCCCTTAACCACGATGCCGAGGGACACCGAATCTTGATTTGTATATAGAAAACCTCCACCTCTCAAGAATTTGGTTACGTAACCAGCATAAACGATTGAGACTCCTTCGCTTGATTCTACTTGAAATCGGTCATTAATACTACCCTTAGGTAGTTCGATGACCTCTTTTATCCCGATGGAAAAATTCTTAGGGTCAAAAGATCCACGGAGACCCGCCTTTTCCGCTATCTTGGAGGTAGCCCCATCGGCGGCGATCACTAGATGAGTTCGAATTTCGTCGCCTCCGGCGACGATTCCAGCAATTCTATCTTTTTCAAAGAGAACATCGTCGACCTTCACCTCATTCAGAAGGAATGCACCCTTTTCGACAGCCTTCTGTGCGAGCCATTGATCGAATCGAGATCGGAAGACTGTGAAACCAGAGGTTCCATCGGAGGTAGGAGACGAAAACGATGCAGAAAGGGATGCATCTTCTGTCATGAATGTCAAACCTTCCTTCGTAATCATTCGTTCAATTGGTGCGTCCTCCAAGTAGGTTGGGATTAGCTCTCTTAGAGAGTAGGGGTATATCCGACCCCCAAATACGTTCTTCGAACCGGGTGATTTGCCTCTCTCGAGAAGAATAACTTGGAACCCCATACTGGCCAGATAGTAGGCAGCCGAGCTACCTGCAGGGCCAGCTCCGACTATGGCAACGTCGAACTGCTCCAAATTGGAATTAATACCATGAACCTGGAGATATTAACTCTGTGATTGCTCTGCCAGAGCCAGTGGGAGTCCGGGAATCTGCCATTAAAGTCCTGTTGAAAGCTTGCTAACCGCGGTTACGTCGACTTGGCTAACCTGATCCAGATTCTGAAGTAACGACTCGATCTCATCCATTGCTTTGTCCCTCTCCTCGAACTGGATATCGACAATCAGGGCTACTAGACCGAACGCGATCGGTTCTTCCCTAGAAGCCCTCAAGGTCATCCCCGCTGGAAGACTTGATTTGATATATTTCCTAAGCTCTTCCATATTCGTTTCAACGCTCTTGGGTAGTACCTTGATTCTAGCTACTACATTGGCCAGCGAAGGTCAGCTCCTAAGGGCCGGCGAACCCACAGTTTATGCACTTATAAGATCGCGAGAATTGCCTGCATTTTTCGCATCTCCAAATGGTGATTTCACCACATTCCGGACATGCGAACCTGACAGCTTTTTCTCCTGGAAGTATTGGACGATTACAAGATGAACACGTAGGTAGCTGTGCTTGATTTGACATTAACATATTAACTTGCCGAGATTATTTATCCATTTGCCACTCTAAGATTGTGACCGTGCAAAAGGCCTGAGGCGTGATAGTTCTGCTGCGGCTACCGTTTTCAGAATTTTTATCACAGTACCCGTACCAATGGCTTTTAGGAGAGCCGCGGAATGAAAGTCAAAGTCTCCATGAGACGAGAGTAAATTCAAGGTATTTTGAGACGACGACAGTTCATCTAGTATTCGCGAGAGATGTTTATTTCGGAGCGTCTCGAACACCGCTCTTGCCCGGAGGGTTGATGAAAACTCTCGACCAAAAATCCTTCTCCACTTCTTCTCGTACTCCTCCAATGTACGTGTATTCCCTGTTCGGACGGCCTTTGCGATGCTATCACCCGCGAGAATTCCTCCAAGCCCTCCGCTATAGATTCCTCCAGCGGTACTAGGCTTCGTCTGTCTAGCAGCGTCACCTGCCTTGATGATACGACCGTTGATGAAGTTCTTTATCGGTCCACCGACGATTATCGGGGCGGCGACTCTCTTGAGGATGCTTCCACCTTTTTCATGAACAAATCGATCCAACGTCCTGAAAGAGTTTATCCCCTTTCCGGCAGCTCCAACCTTCGCAGTCCTCTCGCTGGTCGGTATTATCCAGGTAAAGAAGCCAGGAGTTTGGTTATTGTCAAAGAACAATTCTACACGGTCTTTCTGAAACCAATCGCCTGCAATGACGTACTTTGCAGCCTGAAAAATTCCATCCTTCTGGCCCCGCACCATAAGGGAATTCGATCCCATGGCATCCAAGAAAAACCTACAATAAAGGTCCCCGGATTTACAGGATACACGAACCATCGAGTGAGTATCTTGAACCTGCTCGACTGGATTAGCTGTTCTTATCTCAGCTCCATTCCTAACCGCAGCTTGTGCAACATCGAGATCCAGTTTGGATCTATCGACGACCAGAATTCCCATATTCGAAGCGTCTATCTCAATTACTTTCCCAGAGGGTGAATGAAGTATTGCACCGTTGATGTAGTTTTGAATGATACTTAACTTGGGCATGATTCCAAGAGCTTCCAGTGCACTGGATCCTACTAACCCATCACATTTTTCAGGAATTCCTATTTCATGATGGTCCTCCAATACAAGAACAGAAACCCCAGCGGCTGCGATCTGGCGAGCTGCCAGGAGGCCGACTATACTCCCTCCACCAACTATCACGTCGTAGTCAATGTTCATCCGAATTCCTTTCAACGCTTATCACTGATTATTAATCAATAGTTAGGATGTCTTCTGAGGGCTATAAGCAAGTCTTGGTGATAAGGACAGACCTCAAGATGGGAAAAGGAAAGGTCGCTGTTCAAGTAGCCCATGCTGCCGTTTCCGCCGCCAACGTGGCAAAAAGGAGTCGACCGCTTTGGTACAAATCTTGGATATCCGGTGGACAAGCAAAAGTAGCCGTACGAATTTCCGAGTTAGACGAGCTAATTGAACTAAGGGATGGTGCGGCGGGAAACGATATTCCGTACTATCTTATTGAGGACAGAGGCCTGACCCAGGTCGAACCCGGAACGATCACTTGTCTCGGGTTAGGACCCGCCCCGTCCCACATGATTGACAAACTTACCAGGAATCTTAAACTCCTCTAACCGATCACTGGAGATAAAATTGGTCGACGTCAATTTGATTCTTTGTAATGCCCACTTCTAGCAGATGGTCTTGTATGCCCTTGCCTAACTTCACCAATTTCCCCCCCTCATCTCTTCCCTTTCCGTTGATGAATGTTGACGCGCCGCATATCGTGTTGAAGTAGCTTTGCCATTCGTCACCTACGAATGCCTTCAGAGTATTGGGTTCGTTTAACCAGAATCTCCCACTCGCATACGAAACTCTGACAGGATCAGACGTCGGTAGGTTTTCTTCTGGCTCCCTTGTGACTGTAAAGAGAGAAACAAAATCCTCAGATTCCCCAGTCATCATCTTGAGTCGTTCGTGGTAAATTACATCTTTCAGTGTTTTGTTGCTGTCTAATACCGCGACCTTCGTATCTAACCCCTTATCTAATTTATATCTCATGATGCTCATCGTCGATGGTATCCCACTCCCTGAAGACCAACAGGCCATCATACCGCCCTTGCTCTCAAAGAATTTCTGCATGAACTTGCCTTGCGCTTGTTGAAATCTATAGACATCTCCTACCTGAGCCTGTTCCAGAAAGTAGGGGGCAAAGACTCCATTTTCGTGCTTTATCAGCAGCTCTATGTAGCCCTCTTCGGTGGGTGACGACACTATAGAGTATGCTTTTTTCTCTGTGACCCGAACTGTTTTCCCACTACCTATGACTTGCTTAGTAGCGGGATCATAAGTGAGGGTCTCTGGCCGATTAATCTCCGCCTCCAACATGAAGAATTGTCCAGGCATGTAGTCAAAAAGCCCCTGCTCAAAATCGACAGGAACAAAAATGTATGATTTCGCGTCTTCAGCTTCCGGGGTAACCTTTTCTATCTTAACCTTGTAGACAGTTTTCATACAACGTTCTCTTTCGGAGGTTCCAAGGTAGAAAAATCCTTTCCTCGGGGGGTTTGGGTAAAAAGAGCTTAGAGGTGGGTGCTGAGCCCGCTTCTAACCGATGGATGATTGAGATCGACCAGGATTACTTCATGCCATACATGTCTTCCATCTTTATAGACGAAATAAGAATTAAGGACCTTGAGATTCGGATATTTCTCCCCGACCCGTCTTTCAGAAGTCTGTTTAACATTCACGTTGGCCTTCATCTTTACCACTCCGAGATGCTTCGGCCGCCGTCCTGACTTGGGCCTCGGTCTTCTCATCCCGCCCCTGCTTACCTTTGCTCTAACCACGACAAAACCCTGCTTCGACTTGTAGCCGAGAGCTCTAGCTCTGTCAAGCCGCGAAGGTCTCTCTATTCGTTCAAGTGTGCTGCCGTGCCGCCAATCAATGACCCTACTCCTAATGGGGGCGTAACTCGCCTTGAAGATCTTTTGCCAAGTTTTTCCGTAGTGGTGCATGTAAGTTCAAATTTTTGAACTGGTACGGCTCTTAAACTTATCTCGGGGAGAGATCGGCCATCGGTACTCACGCACCAAGGATTTGAAGGGATTATATTCATCACATTTCCTTAACCAATCGTGATTGCAGGGATAGTAGGTAAACCGAATACAGGAAAGTCAACGTTCTTCAATTCCGTGACCCTTCAGAATGTCCCTATGGCGAACTACCCCTTCACTACTGTTTCCCCCAACTTTGGTGTGGGATATGTTAAGGTGGAATGCGTTTGCAAGAGTCTTGGCTTAGATGACAATCCCATTAACTCAACCTGCATTAATGGGTCTAGATTCATTCCCGTAAAGCTCGTTGACATTGCTGGCTTGGTGCGGGGTGCATCAGAGGGGAGAGGGTTAGGCAATAGATTCTTGGATGATCTGCGCCAAGCCGATGTCCTAATTCATGTAGTGGATGCCTCCGGATCAATCGACGAAGAAGGGAGACAAGTCGCGGCAGGTTCACATGATCCAGAGAGTGACATTTCATTAGTGGAGGATGAATTTGACAAATGGCTACTTGAGATTGTTAGGAAAGACTGGGGGCGAACTTCAAGGGGTGCCGATGGTAACCTCGCAAGGTTCGTTCAGGCGATGCTCGATCGATTGAGCGGACTCTCAATTAAGATCTCCCATGTCCAGCTGGCACTGCAAAGAGCTGATCTCCGCGGAGACAAAGCCGCTACTTGGACCAGCAAGGATCTCGAGAAGTTCACTCGAGAGCTCCGTCAGGTCTCCAAACCTTCAATAGTTGCAGCCAATAAGGCAGACTTACCTCAGGCTAGAGAGATCATAAGGAAACTTCGTTCGGATGGAAGGAAAATCATTCCAACGGCATCTGAGGCTGAGCTTCTTCTCAGGAGAGCAGCTAAGATGGGTGTAATCGAGTATATTACCGGAGCAACGGACTTCAAAATTGTCGACGATTCAGTACTTTCAGATCAGCAGAGAGCTGCCCTGACGATTGTAAGGGAGAGGGTTCTGAGCGTATGGAATACAACTGGAACGCAGGAAGTGATAAACTCTTCGTTCCTTGAACTTCTGGATCAAATAGCCGTGTATCCCGTAGAGGACGAAGCAAAGTTTTCTGATAAGAAGGGGAACGTGTTGCCAGACGCATATCTTGTTCGTCAGGGTAGCACTACTAAGGACCTGGCACGTCTAATCCATTCCGATCTTGGAGAGAGCTTTCTGCATGCCGTTGATGCGAGAAGTGGCATGCGATTAGGGGCTGACTACGTCCTCCAGAACAAGGATATCATTAAGATCGTGGCAGCAGCCCGAAAAGGCTAGACCCACTCACGCTGTGATTTCCAGTTCTTCTTTGGATGTCTCTGGTGTGCTTTCTTCGCGCGCCTCAGATTTCTTTAGTAACTTAGTCTTTCTAATTCCTACTTTCCTGAGCTTACTGATACGCTTTGCCTCGTTGTAGATGTCTGAGGCTATCTTGTCGAGGACAATTTCTTGGGCTAGTTCGTCATAAGTAAGAGAGCCAGACTTTTCCCCCAGGATCCTGTCAGCGATTAGTCGAATTGCGTGTTTTCTTGATGAATTTATTCTTCCTTGAACGAAGGCGATGAAGTAGATGCGCGTCCTGAACCCATCCACAGTCGAATAATCCTTGATCAAACTCACAGTGGAGGATCCCCTCCTGACAAGACTTCTCAGATATTCTCTCGAATATTCATGGCCTTTCAGTATTGTGTTAGCTTTTCCTTCATGAATAGATTCTATCCGAAAATACAATTTCACAGAGAATTGCTGAGGGTCACCCTTCACTAGATCAAAGAGAGTTGTTTGGATGACTCTTCCAATACCCTTCTGTTCCGAGGTAACAGGTATGTAGGCGATCTGACCGGAACCGAAGGATTTCGGGGCCTCTACGGAAATCCAGGTCTTATCCCTCCATTTGTCTCGGACTTTAGATCTTCCTCTTCCTCTTGGCATACTACTCGCTACTCTTTCATGATCGTTCGGATCTCATTACCTTGATGCCATGGCGATTCTCTCTTGCTCGTTTTTCTTCTTTATCGCATAGCTGTTGGTGTCGCTCTTGGCGGCGAGGATAATTTCATCGGCGAGAACCTCTTCAACGCTCTTCTTACTGGAAAATGATGCTTCTCTCACTCCCTCAGAGAGGAATCTAAGCGCAAGATCCAGTCTCCTCTGAGGAGAGATGTCTACTGAGACATGGTAAACGACGCCTCCGTAGGCTATCCTAGTTGTGTCCTCATTTGGCGCTGTGTTTTCGATCGCCCTCACGAGATGTCCGATTGGGTTCGCACCCGTCTCAAGAGCGACGATCTCGAATGCAGCCTTGACTAGGTTTATGGCTCTGGCCTTCTTCCCACCCATTCTTCCTGTATTCTTCGCGTGCCTCTTGCCAAAATGCATCAAAGTGTTTGCGAGGCGTTCCGCCAGATTGACACGGGACTTCATGAATTTCTTATGTTCGTGTCGTCCCATCGAGGTCGGTACGACGGTGGGTTTTAGGGAAATAACACTTTTGAGACCCGGGTCATTGATTTTAACCCCATCAAACTCCCACTTTCTGAATAGCAATAGTTGAGGTGATGCCATCAATTATTACCTTCGAGGTTTCTCCTTTCTTCCGTATACTAGTTCATTCAAAGAAACACCATTCACTTTGAACACCTTCCATCGTACGCCGGGTAGATCACCCATTGCCCTTCCCATAGATCCTCCTATCCCCTCTAGCACGACCTCATCGTGCTCATCTACGTGGTTCAATGCACCATCCCCGGGCATAAATGCCGTGATCTGTTTACCATTCTTGATCAGTTGCAGTCTAACACATTTCCTGATCGCAGAATTCGGCTGCTTCGATTCTATTCCGGTTTTTTCCAATACGATTCCTTTAGCTTGCGGTGCACCTGCAAGTGGATCCGCCTTCTTGTCTAGCATCAAGATTCTCCTCTTGTAATATTTATCAGACCACCTAAGCCGCTGCCTCTTGGCCTTTTGTTTTCGGCCGGCAAATTCACCCATGGGTGATTTATTCTTGCCCATCTACTCAGTCACCCGGATCATGAAACTGTATAAACATATTGACTTATCGCCCATGCATCGTCTCAGGCCTGAATGATGTGAATATTTCCAATTTCAAAATATCTTTTTGCCAGCAAGCGAGCCTTCTCTGCATTCCGCCCATTTCTTCCTACTATCGCACCCTTCTTCCTCTGATCGACAAGTACCGTAGCTATTTTTGTTCCATCTACCTTCTCTGATAACCTAATATCGGCAACAAGTTTCGGATCCAGGGCGTTGGATATGAACTCTCTGGGATCGTCAGAATACTCAACCAGCTCTACCATTTTCCCTATCGCATTTTGCACGTTCTTGATTGATTGACCACTTTTTCCAATTGCAAGACCCATCTCTCCCTTATTCACAATGAAGATTACTCTATCCATCTTGTCATCGATCACACAATCTCTCGCCATGGCGCCACTTATACTCTGGAATAATGACATTAAGCTGAGCTCTTCATACTTCAGCTTGATCTTCTCAGGCATCTAGGTCTTCCTCAAGTGGCTCTAGGAATTCCGGGATTATCATAGTGGGCATTGCAGAGCATTTAGCTATCCTTCCCCTCGCTACTTTTTGTGGATTCGATAATTATGGCGAGGTCCGCATCACCTTGATTCTTAATCGAAAGAGCTGAGACTCTAAACGGTTTTCCAATGAGTTTTGCGAGCCCAAGAGAGTTTGTCTCTATTCTTGACATTGGTACACCCGATTCCTTGCACATCTGTTGGATATTTGAGAGATGATCTTGATTTAGCGAAGAGCTACATAGGATAATCTTCGATCCTTTTACTGAGGCTGAGACTGCCTTGTAACCGAGGATGAATTTTCCAGTCTTTGTCACTTCTCTGAGGTTCTTGGCGAGGACCTTGGTGTCCACTCGAAATTCCTCCTGGTTCAACTCACCGTTTCATGAAAAGATCGACAATTCCGGTCCCGACGGGGACAGACATGCCAACTATGACATTCTCTGTTACTCCCTTGAGTGCTTCAATCTCACCTGTGACGGCTGCATCGGCCAAGGTCGGGACTGTGATTTCAAAGGCGGCCCTTGCTAAAACACTACCCTTAGAGCCGGCGATTCCGTGCCGGCCGATCGATTGAAGAACCCCCTTCGACGTCATCAAATCTGCTACCAACAATATATGTCTAATATCGACCTCCAGTCCTTGCTCGTCAAGAGTTGACGTGACCTCGTTGATAAGAGCTGACCTTGCAGCTTCGATACCGAGCACTGTCGCAATTTCCCAAATGTTATTAGTGGTAGTGCGCACTGGATCGACGCCCGGCATCTTAAGGAGTTTGCCGAGATTGGAGCCAGAAGTTTGTATTACCCACTCGCCCTCTTCCTTGAGCATAGTCACTCGGCCAACTCCCGGAATACCGTGCACTCTCTGATTCAGAACCTTATTCCTTAGGGTGAATAGTGCTGGGATGTCTGCCCCCTCCAGCCGAATCGAGACCACTTTCTTATCCTCGTCTAGCTCTATCTTCCGTTTGCCCACCTTTGCTACGTCTTTGACGTCCTCCAAAACACAGTCCCTATCTTTGAGCTTCTGCTCATCGACGTAGAGTTTAACCCCTCCCACAAAGTCTACTTCACTCGAAGCAATTACATCTGCAATTTTAGTAAAGAGGATCGATCGGGCAACTTTCATTGCCTTTGCCTCAGAAGAACGATGTGTCTTATCGAGGAAGACGTTCATGGTTGGTGTTGCAGGAATCTTTCGAGCATCTACGAGCTCGATGAGTCTCGGCAGACCGAGAGTAACGTCTCTCTCACGAACTCCTGCAAAGTGGAACGTTCGCAGGGTCATCTGTGTTCCGGGTTCTCCGATTGACTGAGCCGCCACTATTCCGCTGGCTTCACCCGGCTCAATTGCGCCTTTCTTGATCAATTCCACGGTCTTCGCCATAACTCTCCTCATACCTTCGGGGGTCAGTGATCTCTGTGTGAATTGCGCTTTTAGCGTCTTTAGCATCATAGGATTCAACCCGTCCGAATAATGGGCGATTACGGAGTCAATCTCCGAAATGCGAGATTTCGTTTTCGACTTGTGTTCAATGCTCTCCGTTTCCATTAGTCTGGCAGTGTTAACTGCATTTCCATGATCGCTCTTCGCCGGGTCTATGCCGTCTTCTCCATAAAGGAATTGAATTATGTGTCCATGGGGATCACGCACCGTTAGGTCGTATTCAACCTTCAAGTGCTCAAGAGCGTTTACCAAGCGCCTCTGCATATACCCACTCTGCTGGGTCCTAACGGCAGTATCAACAAGTCCCTCTCTCCCACCCATGGCATGGAAAAAGAACTCAGTCGGTGAAAGTCCCTCTCTATAGTTTGATTTGACAAATCCTTTGGAATCAGGGGAATCGTCCCCCACCGGGAACTGCGATAGTGCACGTCCTTTGTACCCGTGTTCAATTCTTTTTCCTCTTACAGATTGCTGGCCCAATGCGGCGGTCATTTGCCCCAGATTTAGACTCGACCCCCTAGCTCCAGTCCTGGCCATAACCACTCCAGAATTGGTCAATGGGAGAGCTTCATCCGCGATGCGGCCAACGCGATCTCGTGCTTTGGCAAGCTCATTTACAATATAGAATTCTAGAGCCTCTTCAGCCGACAGACCTTTGGTCAAGAGAAGTTTCCCAGAATGAAATTGGTCGACCAGGTTCTTGACCTTGAGATATGAATCGGCAAGACCGCTCTTGACCATCTTCTCTGCTTTTTCATCCAAATATAGTTCGTCTTGCCCATCCGTAACTCCCATGCTTGTGATAAATGCACGAAGTACAGAACGCACAGAGTTCAAGAACGTGCGTGCCTCCTCTGCCCCATAGTCCTTTGCGATTCTATGTAGAATGCTATCGGGCTCCTCCGAACCTATCGCAGCTCTGTCTATTACTCCTCTCTCCAATTTTCCTGACCTTATGAGGACGTCGTTCTCTGCCGTCTTTAGACTCCGTGCCCATTTCGACATCATGAAATAGCTGAAATCTTTCGGAAGGAAAAGTGAGAAGAGTTGTTTCCCAGAATAGACTCGCTTAGGTTTGGAGCGGAAAGGTGTCGGCAACGGACCTACATACCCGCCGGCTAGAGCAAGGTCGGCGAATTCTTCCTCGTCCAGGAGGGTCTCATCTCTTGTCAAGAGAAACGCTGCGGTGAGAAAGTCCCTTATGGCTCCAATAATGGGGCCGCCGTACCTCGGGGAAATAATTTGATCATGAACTCGCATTAGCGTCAGAGCCTCCGACCTTGCCTCCTCGCTTTGAGGCACATGAAGATTCATCTCATCTCCATCGAAGTCCGCGTTATAAGGAGGACAAACCGCAGGGTGGAGTCGAAAGGTCCTATAAGGAAGTACTCTGACACGATGTGCCATCACAGACATCCTATGGAGCGACGGTTGTCTGTTGAAAAGCACAATATCACCGTCTAGGAGATGCCGTTCCACAACGAAACCGTCAGACAGAGAGTCTGCGAGGGCCTCTCTATCTGTGACATAATCAAGTCTGATCTTCACACCGTCTGGCCGTATAATATAATTGGCACCAGGATAGGTTGTTGGGCCGTTGATTATCAGTGATTTGAAATGTGATCTATTCCATGCAGAGATAGGCTCAGGAACAGTCAAACGGCGAGCGATATCTAGTGGAACTCCCACTTCAGATATGTCAAGGCTAGGATCTGGCGCAATAACCGTTCTGGCTGAAAAATCTACTCTCTTTCCAGAGAGACTTCCCCTAAACCTGCCTTCTTTTCCTTTCAGCCGTTGACTCAATGTCTTCAAAGGCCGGCCAGATCTGTGATGAGATTGAGGGATTCCAGAAACTTCATTGTCGAAGAACGTTGTTACATGGTACTGTAGCAAGTCAACAAGATCTTGTACGATTAACGGTGGTGTTCCTGATTCCTTACTCTCTCGCACTCGCTGGTTGACCCTGAGTATATCGACAACCTTGTGGGTAAGGTCATCTTCGGACCGTATTCCTGACTCCAGGGTTATAGATGGTCGAACTGCAACTGGTGGTACGGGTAGAACTTGGAGCACAAACCATTCAGGCCTGGCCGATTTGTAATTGAAATTTAGGAATATCAATTCATCATCCCGAATTCTTTCTAACCGTTCGCGGATTGCTACAGGCAACATCCTAGTAGCACCTCCGCCTTCGGTAATCTCGTGGAAGATAGTTGGTTTGGTGAATTCAATGGGATATTGCTCTTTTCCGCAGTGCGGGCAAGATGTAATTTTCTTGGCTTTCGCCACGATCTCCTTGGCTATCTTAGCCCTAAGGACAAGGGTACGACTGGCTTGGCCGCTTATTCTTTCAAGGTATCGTGCCTTTTCTTCGTCGTCAAGCCTAATTCTCCCGCAGGCTCTACAAAAGGTCAGAAGAAGCTTATGAATATCGGTCGCAAACGCTATATGCAAAGTCGGTTCAGCGAGTTCCACATGTCCAAAATGACCAGGACATCTAGACGCTGTGTTGCCACACGTACCACATTTCTGTCCAGGTTCCAGGGTGCCAAGCCTGTTGTCCATCAAGCCACCTTGGACCGGAAGGCCATCCTCATCGTACGTTTCCGGTGCGGTGATCTCAGTTACAGAATATTTCCTTATTTCGCTAGGAGAGAAGACAGCAAATTGTATGCCTCCGACAGCTTTCATCGTCTCATCCGTTGACATCTTTTTCTTCCCCTAGACCTTGTCTTTGAGAAGCAGTCTTGGCGCTATGTTGAGACTCATCATCTCCTGAAGCAATAGCTTGAAGGCGTAGGCTATAACAACGCTAGATATCCTACCTTGATCACCATCCACTTTGCAAATGTACCTCCTTTGCTGATTATCATAGTAAGCGATTAGTCCACACTTCTCGCATACGTGGATTACAGTCTTGTCTGACTCATCTAGAAGTCTATCTTTTAGTACCATCGCTGCGCCATATGCTATTAGGCAATCTCGTTCCATTTCGCCAAACCGCAATCCTCCTCCTCTCGCACGTCCCTCTGTTGGCTGTTTTGTCAGCATTTGTACCTGACCTCGTGCTCGTGCATGGATCTTGTCCGCCACCATGTGATGCAGCTTCTGGTAGTAAACGACCCCAATGAAAATATCGGCCTCATACTTCTTTCCAGTTCGCCCATCATACATGATCTCTCTCCCAGTGGATCTAAACCCCTGGCTTTCCAAAACCTTCCCCAGATCCTTCGCTCCTTCTCCGGTGAAGGTCGTTCCGTCTACCCTCTGACCACGCAGCGAAGCCACTTTCCCGCCAATTGATTCTGCGAATTGTCCTACAGTCATCCTCGAAGGAAAGGCATGCGGATTAATCATCACATCTGGAACTACCCCGTCCTCTGTATACGGCAAATCCTCCTGATCGACTACTAAACCAATGACTCCCTTTTGCCCATGTCGGGAGGCAAATTTATCTCCAATCTCGGGAATCCGCATATCTCTGACTCTCACCTTGTACATTTTTTCTCCATCTAGATTCTCAGTCATGAAGACGGCGTCAACGACCCCGAATTCAGTAGGTCTTACTGCTACAGATGTATCTCTCCGGTACGGTCCCTTTATTTCAAATTCTTTATACTCCTCCATGAATCTAGGAGGGCTGGTTCTACCGATGATTACATCTCCACCGTTGACTACGGATTCATGCATGATCACACCGTCACTCTCTAGTAGACGGTAATATTTTTCACCTCGATAACCTCTGACATTGCCATCAGAAGATGGAGTCTCGAAGCTATCTCGCATACCTCCAAGATATTGCTTGGCCGCGGCATCATAGAGTCTGTAGAAGAATGACCGAGCTAGCCCCCTTTGGATAGCTCCCTTGTTCACCACTATCGCATCTTCGATATTATATCCTTCATACGCCAATACGGCAACGACGCAGTTCTGTCCAGTTGGTCTCCTATCCAGGTTCAGCAGGGAAGTTGATCTTGTAGCAACCAGAGCGCGTTGTGGGTAGACAAGAAGGTGCTCCCGAACCATCGTGTTGAAGCCGAACGTGGGGCTTGGAAATCCGAGGGATTGTTTCGCCATAGCCGATTCATATGTATTTCTGGGCGATTGATTGTGTTCTGCATAAGGTATCAGTGAAGCGGTTGCCCCAAGGATCGAAGCAGGGAATAGTTCCATATGAGTATGATCTTTGGTTATTGAGTCCGAACCCATAGCGACATAGGCGTTCTCCTCTTCATTCGCATCTACCAGATCGATTACGCCCATATGTAGAAGATCTTTCCAGCTAAGCTCGCCCTGAGCAACTCTTTGGATAATTTCCTCAGTCACGAGGGGAGTTCCGTTCTCTACGATAATCAGGGGCCTTAGAACCCTGCCAGATCCGAGGGAGACATATATTCGACTTGAAGCTCTAGTGTCTTTTGGATGGAAAACGCTGATGCTCACGTGTGGATGTATCTGGCCCTGCCTTCGGAGTGCCCTGATTTGCTGAGAGAGATTATCGCCGTCTAGAACATAACCAAGGAACCTGCCTTCTACGAAAACCTTAGCCCAATCTGCCTTCTTTTCCTGATCCATCTCTCTGGTGCTTTTCACACCCAAGTCATTCAATCGATCTACCACATCGGATGCTTGCGAGCTAACCGAGATGATGGCTGACAATGCAAGGTTCTTTACCAAACCGCAGTTTGCGCCCTCAGGTGTTTCATTTGGACAGACTCTGCCATAGTGGGTGGCATGCAGATCTCTGGCCTCGAAATTCGGTTGGCTTCTGCTGAGTGGCGACTGAATTCTTCTTAGGTGGCTCAACGAGGATAGGTAGTTTGTCCTATCGAGGAGCTGGGTGACTCCCACCTTTCCTCTCCCCCAATTTCCCGTTGACACGGCATTGTTCAATTTGTCAGTAATGATCCCAGGCCTAATCGCGGCTCCAACTACATTCATTCCCCTCCGCTGCCCGGTCCTTTCGAGCTGATATTTCATATCCCTAGTCAGATTGCGGAAGGCCGTCCTGAAGAGGTCAGCAATCATCTGACCAGCAAATTTGATAACCTTGTTCCCATAATGATCCTTGTCGTCTTGATCTGTCCAACCGAGTCTTAGCTCGAGCAGCTTCGAGATCGACTCCCCTAGAAAGAGAGCCTTATCGTATCTGTCCTGAGGGGTCTTCCCCAGGTGAGGGAGCATTCCCCAATCCAGAACGGATTGGGCTTTCCTAATCCTGAATTCATCGAGCATTCCGTGAGCGACTCTATTTCCGATAAACATGAGCGCATCTTCTTGTGATTTTATGTCCGTCGCCTTTTCAAAAGATACTTCCAAGAGATCCTCCATTTCGGTCTGAGAGGAGATGATAGCAGCTATCTCCCTATCCGTTTCGATCCCGAGCGCTCTCATGATAACTACCAAAGGTAGATCAACTGGGGAACTCGGGAGTTTGACATTAATAGCTCCGTCAGCTTTGAGCGTTGCCTCCAGCTTGGCACGATATCCCACTATCGAGGAGTACACTCTTGACTTGTAGACTAGGTTACCCCCTACCTTATCAATCTCGACTAGAATTCTATTAGGTGACAGATCCTCGAGCCCTACAATAACTCTCTCCGAGCCGTTTATGATGAAATATCCTCCAGGATCTAAGGGATCCTCACCCACTTCGACAAGCTGTTCATTTGTCATTCTACTCGTGAGGCAAAGGTCCGATCTTACCATTACGGGAAGGTCACCAACATGCTGACTCTGGGTCTCTCTTATGACACCACTCTCCTCAACAATCATTTCCAGATGAATTGGAGCATGATAGGCGAGGGTCCGGAGTCTAGATTCTAGAGGGAGAACACTACTTACAGAACCATCAATCTCAACTACTCGTGCGCTACCGAGCCGAAGTTTTCCGAACTTGACTTTGTACGGATTTCCTAGAGATTCTACCTCAATTCCACGGCTCTCGTCTATTATGTTCTGAATTCCCCGCTCTATGAATTCGTTATAGGAATTGAGATGTTGCCTAGCCACTCCTTCCTTCTTGAGGATGTCATCTAGGACGATCCAAGAGTCAACGTCAGAGTGCTGTTTGGTTCCCGTTCTCCTACGCCTCCACTACAAACCTGTAATAAATCGTCTCCCCCGCTGTCTGACTCTGTCGAGTTATCTTCACCAGATTGCCAACCTTTGGCTCAAGTTCCCTCAAAGCGGGATCTGAAATTTGAATGTAAGGAAATTGGTCCGGAGTAGAGTTGTACTGCGCGGAGACCTTCTTGACCTCTTTTTCATTGAGAATCTCATGCTTGGGTACGAGGAGGTGATCCATCACCTTAAGCTCTTGTTCTTCATCTTCAGGCATGCAAAATCACTTTATATTTTCAAAATCTAGCAAAAGCTAGTGCTATATATTACGCGGGAAGTATGTTACATATATCCTTTATCCTAGTAAAGACGCCAGCAGAATGTGTCCCGTCGACCTTCTGTAGAATGTCAAGATTGGACTTCTGAAACTCTCTGAAACTTTGGATATCTAATTCTTCTCCGGGAGCGCGCTAACACGACCTCATCTTTCATCAGGTCAAGGGGTCACAACTATTGTTACATCCATTCTACCTGGATGTATGAGGCAAACATACGTGAATCTTCCTGCTTCATCGGCCGTAAACATTGCAGTCAAACGACCCCCTTGATTCAGAATCTCACTTCTAATATCAAAGTCAGATATCGCGAACTGATGAGGGACGGGGTCGTCATTTTCTAGAACTATTTGAACTACAGAACCCGCTGGGACCTCAAGCGTTGGATTCTCCACTGCATTCCTAGTCCACTTGGTGTTCAAACCTGTCAAAGTGAAAGTCGTCGCTGGGGCTGGTTGTGGCCTATCCGAGGCTGGCGATAAAGTCGTTCCGACTGGATCCGCGGAAAGGAGAAAGCTGACGGCGATGATAGCCCCTATAGAGACCACTACGACATTGGGATTAGCTTGCTAATTCCAAATGAATTCATAATCTTGATTTATTGTACATAGTTTGTATTTTAGCATTCGCCCGCATTAGTTCAGAACTAGGCCTTTGATTTGGAAAATAGGATTCTAGCTCAAACGATTTATGCAGCAGCGAAAATTCTGGTGTTCGCTCGAAATTGATACCCCGAGAGACCACGGGTGGGGTATTGCCAACCCGGCTAGACACAGAATGAAACCCTCTTTATCGCCCCTTAGATGAGATGCGGGCCCGCCGGGATTCCCTCCTGTGATTCGGACCCGGGACTCCTCCCCGCAACTAATAGTTGCTCCGGGTAGCTCCCGATTAGATAAAAGCCCGGTGCTTTAGGCAATATTCTACCTGGCTGAGCTACGGGCCCACACCATGACAGCAATCACCCTCCTATTATCCGTTTCAAGATTTAGATCCTGCTTATGCCGGTTCTTTAGTAAGAGCGCCCTGGGCGGGATATCCAGACGCATGGATGCACCATGAGTCATTCGAACCCGCGTCAGAAGAGTGACAGTCTCCTATGCTGGGCCGAGTTGTGCGGTCGGCAATTATGCCAAGTGTCCCCTACACCACCAGGGCTGCCATCGGAGCGACGTCCATGCAAATTTAAGCTTTCCTGTTCGTAGGGTTGTTAATGTTTTATGTTATGATTATGCACCTCTCATTGTTGCGCCGGAGGATTAACCTCTCTTTCATACAATTTGCTCCGGCGTTTGGTCAGGTAGAACGAAATCTGGACACTGCCTTCCGCCTCGCGAGGCGAGCAAAAAGTGGAATAATAGTTCTCCCGGAGCTCTTCAACACTGGTTATGCATTCCGGAGCAAGGAGGAGGTCAGGAGACTTGCTGAGCCTGCACGTGACGGAGGAACATGTCGGACCTTAGTGACCCTTTCAAAGATGAAAAGCTCCACGATCGTTGCCGGGTTCGCCGAGAGCGACCGGGGTCGCTTCTACAATAGTGCAGCTATTGTTTCGAAAGGAAAATTTCTCGGGGTATACCGGAAGCTCCACCTATTCCATAAGGAGAAGAAGTGGTTTAGTCCTGGAAACCTGGGGCTTAGGGTCTTTGATCAAGATGGATTCAAAATTGGGGTCATGATATGCTACGACTGGATTTTTCCCGAAGCGGCTAGGACGCTAGCCTTGAAGGGAGCAGAAGTGATTGCCCACCCCGCAAACTTGATTCTGGACGGACTTAGCCAAACGGTGATGTGTGCAAGATCAATAGAGAACATGGTTTTCACAATAACAGCGAATAGGGTGGGAGTTGAAACTAGAGGAGGTGACACATTTCGCTACACTGGGCGTAGCCAAATAGTCAGTCCTAAGATGAAGGTACTCGCAAGGGCAGGCACTATGCGGGAAGCTGTTGCATCTGTTAGTGTAGATCTAGGTTCTGCCCGGAAGAAGGTTATCTTTGGAGAGAACAATATCTTCGAAGAAAGAAGAGTCAAGGAATACCATCGGAGCTTTGGGCGCTGATCTATTTCGCATTTAACGCTCTCCCATTATACCATACTTCGGGAGGACTTTCGGACTCATTCACGATGATTCGTCTTAAACCCTTTTTCTTATTGAAATGCCAAATCTCGGTAGCAGCTCCAAAGGCTTTTCCCCAATCGGCAAATTTCTCTCGCTCGGTTTTTGTCATTCGTCCTTTGCCGCTCTTTACTTGAATTAACAGGACTCGCTGATCTTTGGCCGCAAAAACGTCTACGGGACCGTGAGACATTGCGCTCCGACTACAAACCCAACCATCGTTCCTCAGAATATTCATGGTCTTATACTCCTTGCTTCTCCCCCTTTGATAAGGAGTGGTCACCAATGACTTTCCTCGATGAGGTCAGGGCTTTGTAAGATTTTCTCTTATGCCGGCAATAACGGCATTGGAAAACATTAATTTGGGGGAATAGACGGTTCGCTATATCGTGAATCTTTCCTCCGTAGCATCGTCCCTTGACCTAATATCCAGGGAGCTGGATGATATAAGAAATAGGCGTGAAATAATATTGAAAGGCTCCAGAGATGTGATCTCACTCTCTTCACAGTCAATTGTAGCAATGCATACAGAAAGGAAGACATCGGCTAGGGCGCTTCTAAAAGACGCGAAAAAGAAACTCGTTCGCCTTAGGAAGGAAGCAAGACAGGACCTGACTAAGTATCTCATCTCACCAGAGACAGAATATGTTGAAGCAGAGGTACTCCTTTCCATTATTACCAAAAGGAGGATTCCGGCGTTCCGCTCTCTTTCGGTAAGTGAGGCCTCCTATATCCTAGGTTTATTGGATGTCATTGGCGAGATAAAACGACTTATTCTTGACAGTATTAGAATGGGTAAATCGGACGAAGCGTTCGATTTATTCTCAATAGCCGAAGGTCTCTATATCATGATCTCTCCTTTCGCTTCGTTCGATAAGATCGCGGGTGGTACTAGGCGTAAGCTTGATGTAGCGAGGGCTCTTGTGGAGAATTCCAGAGCAGTAGTAACCGATGACCGACGGAGACATGACCTAATTACTGCCATGCAGAACCTCTCGTCGAGGCTAAGTTCCAACCAATCTTGAGGCTGATATCGACCTGAGACCGATCGGCGGACTTGCCCGAAAGCAAGGCCTCGGTGAGCTTAACAATTACCGTTATCCTGAATCAAGATCGTGAAGTCCATCCACTTGCAGACGTTACTGGAACTCCTCCTTCTGGGTGCGAAGGAAAGTCCGGTAAAGCTGTCAACAATGGATCTAGCGAGGAAAATTGGGAAGTCACAGCAAGCGGCATCAAAGCATTTGTCGGAATTGGAACAACAGAGATTCGTTGAGAGGATGGTTGAGGGCAGTGATAGCTATGTCAAGCTCACTCGCAAGGGAGTGGACGCTATGGCTGAGCTGCATTCTACTCTCACAAACGCACTAGAGAAGAAACGTCGGATTTGTGAGATCAGCGGAACTCTTTTCACAGGATTAGGTGAGGGAGCATATTATGTCGCACTAAGGGGTTATAGAAGGCAATTCATAACCAAGTTGGGGTTCGACCCGTTTCCCGGAACCTTGAACCTTCGGCTTATTTCCAAGATTGACAGGGCTCTCCGCCAGGACCTAGAATATCATATCGGCATAGGAATAGAAGGGTTTGACGATGGGGAGAGGACGTACGGCAAAGCGAAGTGCTTCAGGTCCACTGTGAACAACAAGATTAAAGGTGCAGTTCTGGCCGTGGAACGGACTCATTATGACGACTCTGTTCTCGAAATAATTGCACATCAGAACATTAGGGACGTACTCAAGGTGAGCGATGGGGATACGATCACGGTACAGATAGATATCTCGTAGAAGACCTTAGATCTCGTAGAGATTAGATCTCGCGAAGGATATCGCGGTTCTCCACGAGTTTCGAACTCTTCAAGTTAGGAATCGGAGACCCTAGCCTAACCACCTCTATTTTGAGACCATTCCTCTCAGCATCGCGCTGCAATGCGTCTGCATCATGTTTTTGATCATATCCGAGAGAGATGATGTCGGGTCTTACTCTTAGGACGGTCTCGAAGAGGTTCGATTCGCTCCCTAGTATGGCTAGGTCAACTGACTCTATGGCCGATACCATTTCCCTTCTGACTGCCTCAGCATTCAGGGGGCGCCGCCCTTTCATCCTCAGAACAGTGGTGTCCCTGGCGACCGAAAGTATGAGTACATCGCCTAGCTCACGAGATTTTCTCAGCGTGTATATGTGACCAGGATGGATTATATCGAATACACCGCCAGAAAAAACAACTTTGATTACATCTCGACCCAACGAGCGGATCCTGAAAGCATCGGGGGTATCGCTGTTGCTTTTGGTAATATTGATAAGCCGTTGACTAGCCAATTCGTCCAGACTTCTCATCAAGAAATCCTCGGGGAGGCTTGTTTGTTGGATTAATCTAGGAAGGTTCGTCGCCTTTTCGTCGATGCTAGAACAGAACACTAGACTCAGCAATCGACGAGACCAAACCGACAAATTGATCTGATCCAAGGAATCACCTGCGATTATTGAAGATAATAGACGTTGCGGATTCTCGGTCGTCTTACCATTCGACCTCAAGCTCTCCTAGGAACCTGAGTGCGTCTAGAAGACCCTCTGCGTATCCCACGCTTAGGACCGCCAGTTCAAACCTTCCGTCGTTCTTGAAACGTTCGGCATCAAGAATATAGGCTTCAACATTGGTAAGTAACGGATTGAATTTTGGTTTCGCCTCGAGGTCTATCTTCTGCCTAGCTCTTCTAAGGGCCTCTGTTGCCTTCGGAATATACTTCTCCAGCATGCTGGTTATCTGAAGCTGTACATCGTCAGAATTGTCCCTGACAAAACCGTTCTTTACTTTAAGGATGGTTCGCAAGAATTCCTCTTCAGTGAAATGAAGTTTCCCAGGCAGGATCAACACATATGGAGGGTCTCCAAAGTCTTGATCTTTCAAACTTCTGGCACTTCCACCTACTATCTTCTCATCTACCGATCCCATTCGAGATACAATTATCACGAGTGAATCAAGATTGAATACCGCCTTACGTTGTTCTTCCTCTCGCTCAAGTAGAGCTGTAATGGCTCTGTTGGGGGTAAGATGTTTATTCTCTCGAAGGTTATAATCGAGAAGGATAGGGGTGTGTAATCCATTTACCAAGTTGGAATGCAGAGAGTAGTAAAGCGAGAGTGCGGCGGGATCTGTTCCAATAGTTGCTGTTACGCTCCGTCCGAATTTGTATGAATGTAAGCCAGTCCCTCCTGGTAGAGAGGAGAGAATAGATGCGTTATGAAGGACCTTTGTTCTGATGCCTCTGTTTTCTGCTCTTACCCTGAGCTCGGCATGTGTTGTTGCGACCATCGGATCCCCATAACAGAGTAAGACCACTGTCTTGTTTGAAGCCATCTCCAGCAAAGCGAGTCCATCTTCAACGAATTCCCTGTCCACCTCTTCAACAGCCAGATCCTGGAAAAACTGCGCATCCATTGGTGAAGTGTATCTCTCTACATAGATCTGGTCCGCGGAATGGATGACTCCCTCTACCTCTTTGGTAATACTACCTGGTCCCGACAACCCGATGCCTGCGAAGATTAGCATTTCCTAGGAGCTACAAGAAAACCCTTCTTTAACTAAGCGAAAGCGTTATTATGATACCCCCTTCAAGAAAATCGCGGGCTTGCATGGGCCTGTGTGAAAGGCCAGGAGGCTCAGCCAGGTAGATAACTGACTAAACCGAAAGCGGCTGGCTCTTAACCAGTAATGTAGGTGAGTAAGTCGTGGGTTCAAATCCCACCAGGCCCGCATCTCTCCACACCCCTAACATACAGGGCCCGTTGCATAATCCTCTTATGCTGCTCTTTACTTTACGTAACAGCTGAGAGCAAGAATGGTGCGGAGCCCAGTGAACTACACAATTTTGGATGGTAGCAAGGTAGTGAATAGATGGGAGCAGATCTACGGCTCAGGAAAATCAAACAAGCACTACCGACGCAACATCGTTCAATACTTCAAAACGCTAGAGATTACCAGCGGAATACAAATCGATGAATATGTCGAGAAGACTAGAGAAGATAATGGATTTCATGTAGACAAATTTACGGAGTATGTCAGCAAGCACAGGGAAGAAAAAGGAAATGTGAGCTCGGCTAGACTTGATGCAATACGCAAAACTACCAGTCAGCTGCTCGAGGTAGGTAACATAGTACTAGACCCTATTTCCGCAAAACTCATTCGAAGAATAAGAGGACACGTAGTGAAGGTCAACCCCAAAAACAGAGCAGACCTGAAGGACCTACAGACGCTTCTGAAAGAATCACAAGGACGCACCCACAAGGACGTACGGTTCAAAGCAATCTTGCTGGTGTTGTGTGCTACTGGGATGAGATTGGAAGAGTTGGCCAATTCTCTTGGAATGCTGTTCAAAGATTTGGAAGTCAGAAATGACCCTACTTACGGTAGAATTGCTTGTATCGAAGTCTTTGCAGAGAAAGTAGCTGGTGGACACATTTCATACAAGTTCCTTACCCCAGAAGCTCTTGAAGCGTTAGAGGCCTACCTAGATTACAGACGCGAGAAGGGTGAACTAATCGGACCAGACACACCATTATTCCGAGATTCATTTGAGAGAGGGACAAGATATCACCATGGTGACGTGAAAAACCCTAAGCCCATGATACCGACTACCTACAGTCAGATTATCGTCGACAGAATGAAGGACGCTAAAATCAGAACCGAGAAAGTAAAGCGACACGGTGATCGACAAGAATGGTCACCCGAAGGTATTCGGCATAGGTTCGCCTTTGAAGCTCACCACAATAGTAAGCTAAAAGACCACGAGGTGGAAAAACTCATGGACCACGCCATTCCTGGTAGTATGATAGAGACCTACAAGGAGACACAGAAGGATGAAATGTGGCAGAATTACCTACAACTGATACCCCTTCTAACCATTGATGCATTCAAGCGGATGGAGCTTTCTAACCAAGGCGAAATCGTAGACGCTCTGAATGAGCAGAAAGACCAGAACGAACAACAAAGGATACAGAATGAAGCAATGGGTCAAACGATTGTATCTCAACAAGAAACCATCGTGCAGAATGAGAAAGAGACGGTGGAACTAGCTATGGTAGTCGCAGAGACAAGGATGGCACAGAACGAAATGAAAGAGAGCTTTCAAGGAATGAAGAAAGGGCAAAAAGAACTGGAAGAAGTAATTTCAAATGCGCGATATGTAGAGCGGGAAATTGGGAAGAAAATGCAGGATTGGTATCACAAGAAGTGGATAACTGCGAAAGAATTCAAGGATGGAGTACCTCAAGAGAAAGCATATCGACTAAGCCGGAGGAAACAAGCTACGACTGTGCCCCAATCATAATTTAGAGATATATCTCACTCTTTCCTAAGAGAAAGAGTCGAAACATGCGAGATTGGGCAAATAGAAACCTAAACGTTATCAAGAACATCCAGATTGTCCTGCTACTACTTGCGGTGCTTTTTCCTTTAGCAATAGGACTACACGAGATTGGACATATCATTTTTTCATTTTCCCTGTTAAGGCCGGCTACGTTCTATGCTGGTGGGCTATTTTCTGCGGTAGTCTTGACGATAGGATTCATTTTTGTGTGGCAGAATACTAGGCCTCGGTTTGTTGTAGTCTGGGCTTTCGGTAGTGTCATTTTGGCACAGGTTGTCAATGGAGTAGTAGAGGGATTATACCAACCCCAATACTTGGCGTTGATGCAGACTCTCGGAAATGCGCTAAGTCTTAATGTTGTTTTCAATGTGGGGCTACTTGCAGGAATCATAGTTGCCGGATACTACCTCTCACAAGGGATAGCCCGTCTTGGCATTTTAGACAAGGCAGTAGGAACATGGACAAGGAAGCAGATATTCAAGAAAGGATTTGACGAGATTGAGAAGCAAGCATTCTTTGAAGAGCTAATCTCTGCTAGGATTACCAAGGCCCGTCGAGATGGTAGGAGGAAAGCAAACATGACTAGAGCTGATAGATTT